>ERZ809074.295-NODE-295-length-83534-cov-9.142215_pt1 | contig 83534 bp, 132 predicted proteins | sample MGYA00520795_ERZ809074 | MGnify/ENA primary metagenome ERZ809074 (study PRJEB31570, sample SAMEA3212989) | Homo sapiens | biome: human-gut; feature: human gut; material: fecal | place: Sweden | collected 2011 ...
GCCTTTTCTCTTTTTGCGTCCCCCGCAAACAGGGGCGGCACTGCTTTTCTGTGAACAAAAAAACACGACATTTCGTACCGATTAAAGCCCTTTATGAGTGCTTATAACTATGCATATTAAACAGGATACACACCAATTTATTGGTCACTCTTTATAACATTTTATAACTCTTTATATCTGTAGAATAAAATGGTGTCAAAAATGGTGTCAAGTATGGTGTCAAATATGGCGTAGATTCAGCTATCGCGGTTTTCTAATTCCCTAAAATGTTCAGCAGCAATCTTCGGTGATGAGTGGCTATAAACATTTAGTGTTATATTTGCCGTAGAATGTCCCATGATATACTGTAACGACTTAATATTCAACCCGGCGTTTAACATGTTAGTGCAAAATGTATGCCGAAGGACATGCGGAGAGAGCTTTTGTATTAAATGTTCTGGATTCTTAGAGTTATATTTCTTGAGAATATATTTGAGTTCTGTTGTATATTGTCCGCCACATTTTGGTTCTCCGTTATCTCTTATAAAAATGAATCCTGAATATCCATCAACAACTGGCTCAACCATTACTTTTTTCCTGTTTTTTATAACCGACTCAAAGCACTCTATTGCCTTTTTGCTCAATGGCACAATCCGTTCCCCTGAAGAGCTCTTAGTTGATTCAATGTATAGTTCCCCGCTTCCGCCGTATTTGTTATCTATACATAGCTGTTTGGAAACTGACAATGTCTTTTCATGAAAATTAACATCATGAACTGTAAGGCCACATAGCTCACTTATACGCAAACCCGTCTCAAGCAGTATAACAATTTCATTGTAATACTTTATAAGCGTCTTATCATTCTTTACAAATTCTAATAACCTTGATTGTTCTTCAGACGATAACGGCAGTTTCTGTTTTGTATGCTTCGGTATTACATCGCTTAAGGGAAAAGAAAATGGATTTTTTTTTATAATATTGCATTCAACTGCATGTTTAAATGCGGGGGATATTGTGGAGAAATACTCTTTTATGGAAGAATATTTCTTCCCGTCTTCATAAAGCTGTGTCGCCCATTTTTTGATGTGGATAGGTGTTACTTCTGAAATTTTCATCGAACCTATCTGGCTTTCTTTGACAATCTTGAGTACAAACGAGTATTTAGCCTGCGTATTCCTTTTCATGCTTTTCTTGGTTTCGAAGTAATCCTCCAAAAGCTTACACACCGTTATTTTCCCCTTTGAGTAATCAATCCCATCAAACGCATCTTTTTGGATCTGCGTTTCTTTATCTCTGAGTTCCTTTAGGTCAGATGCATAGATGGTTTGCCGTTTTTTCCAGGCATCAATATACCTGTATTGGTACCTGCCGTCTTTTCTCTCACTCTCTCCTTTCTTTAAAACTCTTCCTTTACTGTCTTTTCTTCGTTCCATAGTGGGCTCCTTTCTGACAGGGCCCCAATGCAACAGTATTATATAACATTGGGGCCGCCTTGTCCACAAGGTCATATTGAGTATATCTGAGCCAACCATTTTTCGAAGGGAACTCTTTTGATAAGTCTCTTATTCCCAACGAATAGAACGAAGCCACACTTTGGGTCGTTTGAAATTTCCCGAAGCTTATTCACCCCAATACCGAAATAGGCCGCTGCCTCCTCCAGAGTAAGGTTTGACTTCTCCTAAATTGGCACATTGCAACTCATTACTTCCTCCCTGTTGATCCAAAACCTCCGCGAGATGCATTGCTTAGCTTGGTACATTCCTCAAAATCAATAACTGGCTGGTGCTTCATAATTCGGAACTGGGCTACCCTATCGTTCATCTCAATTCGGCAGTCTCTCGTTGCATAGACAGGCAACTTCCACTCGTCTTCGTCTCCGCAATATGTCTCATCTACAACACCAACTGAGTTGGTTTGAATAATGCCATAATTGCGGAATGTAGAACTTCGCGGAGCAATATGTGCCTCATACCCTTCCGGGAGCGCCATTGCGACCCCCAGCGGGATAAGTCTAAAATCACCTGCCTTCATTTCGACTGTTTCTGCAGCGCGAAGATCAATCCAATCACTTTTGCCGTCTATGTATTTCAGGTCATCAATATCCTTTGACAGATATTTGATTCTGATTGTTACTTTGTCTTCCATATATTCAATCCTCTCTTACTTTGTTTTGATATAAAGCCCACAACGACACGTTCCTTCTGTCATATCACGAAACTCTTTACACATACATTTTGTATCTTGCGTTTGTACAATGGTGCAGGGGCAAAATCCATTATTCGCCGCTAATTGTTTTTTAATCTCTTTTACAAGCTCCAAATCAGTATTATATGTTATTTTCATTTAGTTCCTTCCCGTATTGGTTATCGCTCGCAAGGTTTATCCCAAGAACTTTATCATAGTGCGGGTATTGCCCCGGTATAAACCTGCCAAACTTCACAGCAATGTTTCCGAGCAAAGCAAGCCTTGTCGTATTATTTTTTACCTCTTCTTCTGTATATCCTGTAAAAATAATAAACTTATCCTTGCATCCGTTTTCCCTAAAGTAATGTATAAGTCCATATACTTCTTGGAACTGTTGGAATGGCTCAAGACCTCCAATAACTATTGCTTTGCTTATATCGTTTGAAATATAGGCGTTGTATATGTCACTAAACGAATAGTCAACGGCATCGGTTCCAACCAATCCACTGTTTTGACATATAGTTTTTGGGAATCCTCCCTCTGTGCAGCACTTCTAATCACAAAAGCTTGAAATAAGGAACATAGAGGGGAGGTAGTAATTCACAAAGTCCTCCATTACTACCCCTCTAAGCCTTATAGAATTAGATGAGTTTATCTTTTGATAGCACATCATACCACTTCCGACAATTGAACTCTCTCTTTCTAATATTTTGATACCCGCTTACCGGGGTATAAAATCCAACCACCCTTGCGTATTTGTCTACTTCCGGTTTGCCACAGATTGGGCAATTCTGGCTCCCAATAAACGCATGTGTTTCTTCGCACACTGATATCTTTGTTGTAAATGCGAAGTAAATCACTCCTTTTGACGCAACATAATTCAGCATTTCCCAGGCAGCTTCTCTATTTGGGAATCTGTTCTCAATGTCTATATGGGCAATGCATCCACCGCCGCATTTTTTATCAAACAGGCTTCCAAGCCTACATTTTTCCTGAATCGTGCATTTTTCTGTAAGCGGTATCCACTGGTTGCTATAAATAAAATATTTATCATTCTCAAAGATAAGGTTGTCTGCTTGACATATTACGCCGGCACAATTTTCTGCTGGGATCATCTCTATGTTGAATGTAAAGTCGCATTCGAAGTGATCTTTTACATCATTCATGGTATCAAGGATTGCAGTAGCAAACTCTACAGCATCATCCGTGTAAAACTTGTTTCCAAATGGATCGACTCCAATAAGACCAAACATATCCATGACTTCATACATCCCGATTCCGCCAATTGTGCAGAATTGTTTGTCAAGCTCAACAGCACCATCCCGATAATTTGGAAGCAGTCCTTTTTCAATGTTTCTCTTCAAAATATGACGCATGCTATATAATGCCTTACAATCGAGTAGCGTTCTATCTCTGAGAATCTCAAGATACTTCTTTTTGTTTAATTTTGACTCATAAGCAATTCTAACAAGGTTTATCGTACTTACTCTGCACGAACCAACTGATAATGCAGTTCCGCCAATTGAGTTAATAAATGCATCGAGCTTTGTCGTTTCTGATAAGAGCCTGCAGCAATTAGACAAGATTCCAACATTGTCACTGACGAAAAAATTACTATCAGACCACTTCATGTTATGGTCAGAAGCCCAACGTGCAAATTCTTCGTCCGCAAACTTATTGTCTTTGTAAAACAGAGAGAATGTCAAAACTGGGAACGTGAACATGTTTGTGCTTCTTGTTTCGCTCACAACATCCATAAATACCTTTTGTACGTTCACAATGTCTTCAATTTGGTCTATTGCAAATGTCCCGTCTGGGAACTCCATTCCGCCAAAAAGTGCTTCAAGATAAGGTCTGTCAAAAATGCTTACATTTGTAAAGGCGCATTGATCTATTCGAATAAAAGGCTGGTTTAATCTATAGATGAATTTCTGGAAATTTTGCCGCAAATAGGTGTCAGGATCCTTCAGGTAATATCCGTTCTTTACGTCGTTCTTCCAAAAATAATAAGCCCAAACAATCACATTTGGCATACCGCATGCACCGCTCTGTCTATTAGATAAAAAGCTTACAAACTCAATTACATCATCAAAGTATGTTGTTAAGTGCTTAGGCGGTTGATTATTGTACCCATCAATAAAAAACAATCCCTCCGTTGCCAATCTCGTAAAATCCTGGGCCCAACAATAAGGAAAATATGAAGCTGTAGCACTGTCGTTTAGATAAAATCCCTTACTAAACTCCTGTTCGAGCCACTGTTTAGCCGTTCTAAGGCCCCACCTTTTCTTTATCTCAACAAATATCTTATTCAACCCGAACAGCTTATCTTCGCTTTTCCCTTTTTCCGTCATAAACGAACGAATATCTTTGTGCCTTGCGTTTGCATTTGGGTCAATTGTCGCATCAGCTACAGTATCTTGACTGACAAACTTATTCAAGAACTCTGAGAAATCAAGTTGGCTTGGATGTACCCCGTTTAGAAGCTCAAAATCTTCCCCGTACTTTTTTCTTAAATCATCAAGGCATCTTTCAAAATCTTTTGATAACCGAAGTTCAATATTCATCTTTGTGTCCTTTCATTTATCCACTTAACTGAACTCAAAAAATCCATAAGCTTACCGTCAACCTCAAGCCACGGGACATCCTTTATCCCCTTTTCAAGCATAACATCGACATCATTAACGACTAAATATTCTATTCCTGCCTCCAAAAGCTTTTTCTTGAGGATGTTGCATTTAGGGCACCCAGTCGAGTAGAATACAACATTCAATCTGCATACCCCCTTTCAATGAGAGTCATGATGGCATAGTTTGCGAGGTCGAGCAGCGTGTCTTCAATTGACTCATCATTAACAGATGCGCTACCGTTGCGAGTAAGATTCTTCAATCTCTGCAGCTTGTCATCGAGCCTGATGCAAGGCATTGTCATGCCATACTCGGCAAAGGATCTTCCGAATGAGTCTCCGTAGTCTTTGTTTTTTCGCGCATAGATATCGTTGAGATCTTTGCAAATTCTTTCGTGCTTTCTCACTTTGTCTTCCATAAGTATTACCCCTTTCTCGGATTGCCACAGCTCATTTTACCTTCCGGACAAGTACCTGATACACATGGTGCTCCTGCATGAGAGAACAAAATCGGAGCAACGCCTTTGCAAAGTCGAAGCATTTCATCTGCCAGCGTTCTGATTTCGTCTTGAGCACGGTTGCAGCATCTTTCATTGAAAAAGTGCATCAGTTCTCTGGCATTCATCGTGACAATCAACTTTGTCTCGCAGGCATTTGGCAGAACGGCTCTGGCGTTTTCAATGGCAACCTTTTCCGCTTTCTTTCTATCCATGCCGTTCGTCACCAAATCGGCTGTAATTGCCGCTGTGAGCGTTTTATATGAATCAAACGACTCCATTACAGTGTCGTCGAAAAGCGCCTTATACATAGAGTTTGAGGCGATGAGGGGCGGTGTGATATACTCAAATGAGTCTTCAAGATTAACATATCGCTGGCTCTGCACGCTAAAGGACGCGATGCGATGGCGAGTGATTTGAGCGAGGAGTGAACGTGATACGCCGTCAATTGCAAATGTAAACGATGCGTGCTCAAGGGGGCTTTCATGCCCAAGATCTGCGAGCATTTTTATGAATTTATCGACATTTTCCTCGGTAAGCTTTTCATAGATTTCACAAGCGTTAGTTTTTGAATAACACAGCTTTGCAGCCGTTGTGATAATCTTTTCCGGATCTGGAGTATGAGCGAGTAACTTAACATTCATTATTTGATCACCTCCAGATCAAGGACGCTGAACAGCCACTTAACTTCCGATGGGTCTTCTTTAAGGCATACAACAAGAGGACGGTCTTTGAACCTCTCGTCGTATTCAACTGTAAATTCTTTGCCCTTGTTTTCTTCAATAAAGTCTTTATATCTCTGAGATAAATCAATCCACTTCTCTGAGCCATGAATTCTATCATACCGAAGTCGCACTTTTGCCCCTTCTGGGATAGATGTTTCCGCCTTTTGACGATCAACATCCATCAGCATCTGTTCAAGAAGCTTTCGTGCTTTTTTATTTTTAACAAGAGCTCGTTTCTGCTCTCTATTCATATCATTCAACCCTTTCGTACTTAATGAGATACCAATATCCGCTTTGATTCTTTTGGACATCAGAAGCGTATATAATGTCTCCCTTGCTGATTTTGTTCCTGTTGTATGTAGCTGTTCTGATTGTCAATCGTGCATTCTTCCCTGTTCCGACCGAACGAGTGAAACACGCATAACCCCATACATCGCCAGACGATTTTGATTTCAACGGAACCAAATCCGTTACTATCAGCTTTCGTCTGTCTTCTTGCACACCCGTCTTAATGTCTATATATCCAAGTATATCGAGCTGGTTTTGCATTTTAACTTTAAGGTTAATTTCAGAGATATTGAGGCTTTTGATATAGTCCTCGCATTCATGGAGAATAGCTGTCATATCCGTAATTGTGTAGGTTTTCAGCTCCTCGTTTTTCACATTGCGGTCTGTTGCATGTCTGGCAACAATATGCTCTAACTCAGAACCAGCAAGCTTCTCTTTTCGAATCGTCTTCATTGTTCCTTGCTTAAAGAAGTCAAACATTCGCATTATTCGAGACAACTCTGCACTGTTTCCAAATTGCTGGAAGTAATCGATTTGAATAAGAGGAGTTACTTTTGCCTCCTTGATAGATCTCTCGTCTAGCCATCGAAGCACATCAACGAAATATTTGAAATCGTTTTTGCTGCACTGATACAATTCGCGGGCGAGTGTTTTGCCGAATCCCTTGACCGATGTAAGAGATTTTGTTATAACACGATTTTCCACATCGGCGAGTGGCGCCCTGTTGTCCTGCCCATATCTGTACGGCAAAAATTTAATTCCAAAGTATTCTTCCGCTTCTCTTTTAGCGTCTTGTGCTCTATCCTTGTCCCCTTTTTCTTCCATCTGGTTAATAAATACCTCGTAAAATTCAACAGGATGGTGAGCTTTAAGCCACGCCCCATATAAGCTATCAAGAGAGACGCAGTACGAGTGAGAATTAGATGTGATTATACCTGTTGCTGTTACAAAATTGTGCGCAGGGTCGGCCATTTCAACATCGTATGTAGGTGCTTCTCCTATAAACTTGATAGAAGCAATCTTTTTGGGAATTGGGTGTGGAGCAATATGATCAACTTTTATTTGGTATATCATTTCCGGGGACATCCAATACAGTTTGTCGCCAACAGATAATTCAGAAAGCTGTTTTACACCGTCCGGTGTTGGGAACTTGTGAGTCGATGTACACTTGATATACATTCCATTCCCGTTTTCGAGCGTCACCCGGTACAGTTTCTGATTGCCTGCAAACCGGATATCGACAATTTTGTTTTTAAACATCCCCATCGGGGCGAGGGAGAAACCATACCCATATCCTCGTCGTGCGTAAAAATCGTGCAAATAATGCCCTGAATCATGCATGGCGCTGTACATGGTTTCTACTGTCTCCATGCGAGAGTTATACTGCATGATTATCGTATCGCCGCTTACGCAGGCATTGAACGAATACCGGCTTGAGTCTTCGATGATTGTCCACAGGTTTCCAGCGAGCTCGTTAGCCTCTTTTTCTTGCTTGCCCTCGTCTCTCATAATTGCATTGGAGAATCCTTTGATGAACGTGTCCTTGTATGCCAAAACTTTTTCAGCACGCTTTTTGGCAATATTTTTGATTGCCGTGTAACACTCCGACATTGGTATGCCAGCATAGTGCAGTGCCGCCATTTCCATCTCCTGATACAGAACAAAGCTGTTTGGCATTTCTTCCGTCTGTATCAGTTCGTCGAAAGATTTAACCCCGTACTTAAACGGCTGGCGACTTTCGAATGTGGAATACATGCTTGAGAAACCAGGTCTTATTGCTGCCACGAATGCACAAAGCTCCGAGATATTTGTCGGATGATATTTTGCAACGCGAGCTGTTGTACCAGTCTTCTCAACCTGATTGATACCTATAGTTGCGCCTTTTGCATACACACCCCATGCCGGATCATTTGGCGGGCACATCGCCAAGAGTTCCGTGACACTCGGGGGCTCCATTCCTATTCTGTCGAAGACCTTATACATCAGGTCTACAACCTTTACCGTAAGTAAATCGTTCTTCAAAAAATGATACTCTTCTGCCCAATGCCCATCCATCAAGCAACAAAGATGATCTTTAATCTTCACAAGCCCAATCTCTTCTCTAATACTACCTTGGTATAAGAGATATGAGCATGGTGCAACGCTCCAGCTTGATATTAAACCACGAAAATCGGTGCTTTTATCGAACACGTCCCAATATTGTTTGTCTACATAATCGTGAACATCGATATCGTCTTTTTCGTCTTCGTCTGCGTGTTTAAGAGCGTTTTCATACTTCTTAATTTGTTCTGAAACCTCATTGGCAAGGTCAAAAGGTATGCCCTGCGATTTTGCGTACAGCTTCCACGCGGCTGATGCTTTTGCTGTGCCGTATGCTATCATTGGATACGCATGATCTTCTCCGAGGACTTGTTTCTGGGCAAGCGCAAATGGTTCTTGATTGTCTACATTGAAATCTATCTGTTCATACCCTGCCTTTCGGCATATTTAATAGGGCATAGACTATACCACTATCGTTGATACTATCTCGGATACTCATTGGTAGTCGTTGCGGCCTTCCCATATCTATTGACTTAGGGCTATGCCACAGGATTGCCCAATCTACAAGCTTTTTGCCATACCAAGGTGATTAGTCTTGCCACGGTTCCCTTTCGTTCCCGCTTGGCACCTGTAGCTCTTAGGGTGTTCCCTGTTATTCTGAGTTATTCAATATACATCACTGTATAAGGCGACCTTATATGGAAATATAATATTTTTAATCGGGCAGAGATCCACTCTGCAAAATTCTCTCCGTAGACATAAATCTTTCTGGGTACATTTTTACGGAAGCAGCGATGCGGTCAACTTCTGTAAAACCGAGCAGCTTATTCGTTATAAAGCTTACAGCACTACCTCTTCCTGTTTTTGTTAAGTGCCCACCATTTTTCTTTCCTTGCTTTATTACCTCATGGTTTATAATAAAGTAATCAGATGTTTTTGTATCAACAACGGTTTGTACTTCTTTTGAGATTTCATCTACATAATGCTTTCTTTCCTCGACGGGGATACAATCTTTGTAAGAAGACCATCCATCTTTAATGAGCTGCTTATAAACTTTATCCCGATCTTCCTGCGGGAGCCCATCATAGAGTGAAGGCATCTTTATTTCTGTGTTAAATATTGGAGAATCGTATTCTTCAACATCCAAAAACACATTTGTATTGTTGATTGCCTCTCTAATTTGCGAATCTGACAATACGCACTGTTCGGCGAATCTTCTATATGCTTCGTCACCGTCCGGATAATCAAGATACCATCCATCTTCCTGTGGGTATTCCAAGCCCTTTGAGAATAAATAATCTGTTCTATCCTGTGCTTGTCTTGGATAAATATAGTGGCTATCGCACCCCATGATGATAGGTATTTTCTTCGATTCGTGTATTCGGATGATTCTCTCATTTAATGCTCTCTGGGACTCTGTATTATGATATTGAACCTCCAAAAAGAAGTTTCCGGCAAATCTATCATGCAATGAACTCACGAAATCTTCTACGTCTTCGTAATCCCAAAATTTAATGCATGCAGTTGTGATCCAAACATCGCCCGGGGGAAGAGATAATATCAATTCCTTGTCGAGCCTTGCCTGTCCATAAAACCCACTAATGTTTGCTTCTGAGAGGGCACTATTTAGCGCCCTACGCCCTCTCTCATTCTTTGCCCCGATGAAAATATGGCAATTTGTTCTGTCCTTTTCTGAGCGATCATTGACCTAATAAGCTTCTGCTGATTCCAGGAATTTTAAATTATATTTTTTTGCCATCTCATAGGTTTCTATATACCTGCCCTGATATCCGTGTTCACATGAAGACAATAGCCTGTGCCCAAGCTCAACTGCTCTTTTTGCGTAGTCTTCATAGCTTACCGTACTATCGGAAATCCTCGGGTTGGTGAACCATGAATGATGGTGATAGTTTTGATATACAAGCAACCATAATACCTCCTCACTTTCCGAATATTTCTTCCTCGCTATCGACGATGGGATATGGGATATGATCAGCATAGTTTGTCTTATCCCAGTCGTAGTTATGTTCGAATTCTTCTTGATTCGTAAAGAACCGCCGAGACGGCACATCGTAGTACAAACCGCACTCGAGATTTGCTCGACCTCTTAAACGATCTTTTTGAACGCTGACGACCACATCGTATGGGCATGGTGGCTTAACCCACCCGTCACCCTTTGCGTTTGGAATACCGGCCTTTTCTTTCTTCCCTATTCGTCTAAGGCTAATAGCTCTGTGCGCCAGATTGATTAAATTTGCCGTACCACTCAGCTCATACAAGCCAACATTTTCCGTAAGGTCTTGCATCTTTCTCGGATGGCAAACCAATATAGTACAAACATTGTATTTCATACTGAACTGAATCAGCCAGTTGACGAGCTCGGTTTGTTTCTGCCACTTGTTGTCGTCGTTTGCACCGAGGTCAATAGTCGTCATGTTGTCAAGTAGAAACAGCTTGCTGCCGTACTTACGAACCGAATCTATCATCGAATCTTGTATCGATTTTACATCGTTGCTCCAATCGTCTTTATACAGCATGAGCTTTCCGCGATAGAAGTCTGATATTTTCTTCTTCGCCTCCGGCTTAACTCGGTAGTATGTAGCACCTTCTGGGCTAACATATTCCACGAGGTGGCGTCTCCCAGCCAATAGGTACATAAGCCAGTTGCGGCTCATCCACGCCGGCAGTTCCTTTGAATACACCCAGCAGTTTTTCTCTTGGTCGAGTGCTTGACAAATTAACTGGTACAAGAAAGATGTCTTACCGGAGTTACCTGTGATATTGATGCAGTTGTTTCTTCTCAAAACCAACATCCCAGATGGCACCGTGAAGCAGTATTTGTACCCGTCGCTCGCCTTGGTCGGCTTGATCTCAATTTTACCTCTGGCGTCACTTTGCAAACCAAGGCATTTACTTCCTTGTGCCATATGTACGGTATAACATATGGACTTTCTGACATATTTACCTTGCGGCTGTCCTCTTCTATCATCAGCATGTATACTAGCCTTATGCCCAAGTGAAGTCATCGCAAATTGAATGAAATCAGCATTCTCTTTTACCGTAGTAAAGAATTGAGTAGATCCCTTTGATATATATCCATCCCAATTCTTAACCTCATCAACAATTATTTCGAGCTGATGTTTGCTGCATTCATACCATTCGCTCGGGAACACTTTTGTCCTAACCGGTGATTCAAATAGAAAGTTTATGTATTCAGAATCCCTGTTGTTCCATCTTTTTTCGTCCTATGGAATTCCTGCCTCACTAAGCAGCATGCGGAGCCGTTCCTGTTTGTCTTTCCTCTTAATGTTCAGTCTTGCTCTATTGTAGGTCTTTGCTTTTTCGCTGTGCTTAGCAAAATGTCCATCCGCTATCACAGCACACATAACCCTAATTTGAGCGTCCGTCAAATCTATCCCCGAGCCCGAGTATGAGAAAGTCACTGGTATCTTACCTGGAAAACCTCGTGCCGATTTTTCATGCATATCAAGCAATTCATTCATTGGCTTTTTAGCTAAGTTTCCCTTTGAAGTGAAGTACACAATATTATGTTCAATCGAAAGCATCTGATCTATTCCTGTGTGAGTTTTTAGATGATAGAAGGTTTCCTCGGGATATTTATGATACTGCAAAGGAGTAACCAACCTAGCCGTACCATCCGCGTTATATTGCAGAACCTTATCGCCGGGCTTCCATTCCGAAATCTTCTTCCATTTTGTGCCCGTGAAAAATTCCGTTTCACAATCGACACAGCCAGGTGTCCCTGAAATAATAGTAAAGCTTCCATAGAACAGCCTCATCAATTCTTTGTCCAAAGCATCAATGCCAAACCGAATGCCATCTATATCTGTTAGATCAACATCTTCTACATCAGCAAAATCGACGAGCGATGGAACTGGGCTATCCTGAGCGTTGACAATAGCTTCTAAGACTTTATCCTTGCCAAAAAAATAAAGCATTTCATTTATGTCTTTTATGGAGTGCTTTTTGCCTTCTTCGTCTTCGTAATATTCTGGGATATTGACAATCTTGCATCTCCAACTACCCAAACGAGGCACTACTTCTTTGACAAATTTTAAACCTGATTCATCGTTGTCGTGAGCAATAATGATTTCTTTGAACTGCTCCAACCAATCCTAGCATTCCGGAATCCAATGAGTGTTTCCGTCGCCGAGAGGAATTGAAACGGCATTGATAAACCCCGCCTCAACCGCTGCAGCACAATCAAGCTCTCCACTTGTAATAAGCAACGGCTGATCGACATTGATGCGGTTCATATTAAACAATATTGGAGTTGTGTCCGCACCTTGTTGGCACCAGTTCTTATTTTCACCGTGTGCTATTTTTCTCGTCGGACGGTATTTAACCATCGTAAGAGTATCGTTAAGGTCGTAGTAGTTAAATGCGATGTTTCCTTTAGAATCTTGGCGAATATCAAGATAGTCTACGGTTTCTTTGCTGATTTTTCGTTTTGCCAAATAGGCATACACAGCTTCCTTTACCTCGTTCTGCTCTGGTTTTGGATAGTTATATGATCGCTTTGTTCGAACTCCTAATTCGCCAAACCCGTAAGCTACGCCGGCAAGCTCAAACAGCTTTTGAACGGCCTGCATATATGTAAGACCCTGATGCATGAAAGCATCAATAACATCATAGTTCCTCCCGCAAGCGCCAAAGCAATGGCAACTGTTTGTCTTAGGAGAAAATATAAAGGATGGTGTGTTCTCTGCATGGATTGGGCAGCAACACCGTTTATGTACTGAATCAAAATCCTTAACCCCAAAGCCATCCATAATCAGCTCAAAATTTCTGTCGCCAAGTTTTTCTTTTGCCTTTTCAATCAGCTCTCTCGGTACATTCAATCGTCACTCACCTCGTCTTTTGCAGCATATGGACAGTTTTTCGAAAATCCACAAAGGTTTTTGCAGTAAAACTCGTCTCGTTCCGCAGGATATTCCTCACAGTCACGAATATTTTTTACCGTAGTCCTTACCCAGCTTTCTGCTTCCTCGTATGCGTCTTTGTCAAATGGAAGCTCTACTGTTTTCTGTTTCCTAAACATTCCAAAGCAAAGCTTATCCGGGTATTTACCGTATGTATTCTTGATGTTCCTTGCATAGAGATAAAGCTGTCTAGCATATTTCTTCAGCTCTTCTTTATCCTTAAATTTTGCTTTACTCTTCCAATCCTAAACTGTAATCTCTCCGGTGTTTTTGTCCTCAAGAATCAAGTCAATAAAGCCATTGATGCGGAAGTCATCAAAATCATCCGTAAACTCATGCTCGGCATCAATGATTTTCATGTTCTTAAAGCCGTCAAAATTCTCAAAGAAACGAACACCATCGTTGAAGTATGACTCTTTCAGATCCACATATGCATTCCATGGGAAATCCTTAGTGATCTCTTTTTCAAATCTCTCTTTGAAGGAATCAACAAGCTCCCACTCAGCGAGATCACCCCGCTCATACTCTTCAAGGATTCCATGAACCATTGTGCCATATTGCGAGAAAGCATTTTCCTCATTCACATATTTTGTAAAGAACGGGCAGTGTGTTCTCTCAATTGGAGACGACAACGGATCAAAGTCTGCCAACGCATGCTCACAACACTGTTCTTCCCTATTAAAGGAGGAACACGCCTCACAACACTTGATGTAGTTGAGCAGATATCCATACTTACATCCATTAAATGAGGACAATTTTGAAAATGAATAGTTTTCTTTCAAGCATTACTTCCTCCTTAACTAATGTGTCGTAATTGGCGGGGCAAAAGCCCCGCCTTTTTCATTCATTAGAAGGGAAACTCATTATCATCGTCATCTTCCTGCACCGCAGGAGCAGGCTTAGCAGCCTTCGCAGGAGCAGTGTTGTCTCTGGTTGACTCACTCTTTGCCTTTGCCTCAGCAAAGCCGACTTCCTCTGCAACGATATCAGTTACGGTGCGCTTCTCACCATCTTTTTCGTAGGTGTTATTCTGGAGGCGACCCCAGATGTTAATTGCGTTACCCTTCTTGAAATATTTTTCAATGAACTCAGCAGATGTGCCGAAGGCACTCACCCGAAAGAAGTCTGCTTCTGGATGCTCCTGTCCCTTAACCAGACGGCGATTAACCGCCACTCTGAAATTTGCAACTTTATTGCCATTCTCGCCAATAACCTTTACTTCCGGGTCAGCGGTCAGCCGTGCGCCGCCCAGAAACACCTTATTATTCCACATCGCTATGTACCTCCGTCATATCACACATTGCCTTGTAAGTCTTTCTCGCCGTATCGATATCTGTAATCTTCTTGTAGTTTGCTGTTCCGCAAGCTTCCATAATTGCAGCGCCGACATCAGCCTTTGGAATACCAGAAGCAATGAGCTCTTTTGCCTTAACATCAATCATCTCGATTGCCTTAGCAAGCTTATCTTCTGCACTAACCTCTGCTTTTACCGGCTTTGCCTTTGGCTCAACTTTCTCGCCGGAGTTTGCCCAATCATAAATCTTCTCTCCATCTTTCTCCGTAAGGACTTCATAGCGTCCCTCAAAAATGTGAGTGTTGTCCTTCATTGCATCCGCAACATGAGTGTCCTGAGCAAGGTTGAAAGTGACCGTGAAGTTGTACTCCGTATTGTCTCTCTGTTTGAAACCAATGCCAACTTTCTTCGGAGTCTGCTTACCATTCTTCTCTTCAAGGACATATTCGTCCTTGCCTCGAACGGTTGCAATAATATGGATTGGCGTCTGAAGAATCGTCTCCATAAATGCATCATGACGCGGTGTGATTTTTGCCCAGTTGGTGTAACTATTGCCTGGCATTTTATTATGCGTTTCAAGGCAATAATCCCACTCATGAGTCGCAGAGTCGATGATCAGAACGCTGTATCCGCCGTCCACTGCTTCATTGATTGCATCAATATAACTTTCGGGCGTATGTACATCGAGTTGCAGATCATCAAAATCAAATTCATCTGCATAGTAGCGGATACGACCGTTCTCTGTATCAATCGCAGCTACTCGACCTCCTGCCTTATTGGCAATGCCTTTTGCGAGTCTCAGTGCCGTATAGGTCTTACCGCTGCCGCTGGGGCCAGCAAGCAGGAGCTTAGTCCACACTTGCTCTCTTTTTGCTTTTTGGAAAGCCATAAAATCAACTCCTTTTTATTTTTGCCTGGATGAACCAGTTTCCTCTGGAACTAAAAACTCGAGAAAATATGTAGCTCTGTTAGTCCTGTTTTCATCAAAGTTCTGATATTTGTTATCCATTAAATCTGGTGAATCGTCCATTGGGATAACATAGTCGCAAATGGGATCTTGTTCTTTAATTTTGAAGATTGAATTCTTTGGTCGAATTACGATATCAGTTATAATCCTTCTCTCCCTCAAGTAGTCAAGAAGTCGAACTTTGAGCATCGACTTCTTTTTTATCCCATTTGGTTTAATTGCGAGAACACCATGTTCAAGAAATGAGGATTTATTGCCAAGCGGCTTCGATTTGCCATCATAAAAGATGGCTTCACTGCCGCCTTTCAATGTAACTGAATCAAGATTCTCAAATTGAATCTCGATAAGCGAATGATCCCAAATCATGTTAATCGACCTCCTCAAGCTTTTCTATCAAGGGTTCAGGGTTCTTCGATTTTGCTATCTGTTTTAACTTGTCCGTCTTATCGTCGTACTCCAAAAGAAAATACATTGACCTGTCATATTGTTTCGTTGCGAGGAGCTTCATTTTTCCCATTGCCTCCTCATAGCGCGCAGCCAGAATAACCGAATCCTTAAAGAGCTTAACTTTTTTGACAACTTCGAAGTAGTTGCTCATGAAAGCAATTCGATAACGGCTTCCAGGAAATCTCCAAAGCGAATTGCATCAGCAGCCTCGCATTCATCAACGCACTTGCAAGTGGAACTACTGGAACCGTACTTTTCTTCGTATTCTTTCTTGAGCTCCACAAGCTTCGTTTCCGCTTCCTCGATGTCTTTCTTCGCCTGGGTCTTAGCTTCTTCCAGCTCCTTTGCAACGCGGGCTTCCTCGGCGTGCTTTTTCTCACACTCCATAGCTTCCTTTTCATTCGGATAGGCCTTACCACAGGTGTCGCAATAGTAATTTACATGCATAGTTTTTACCTCACTTTTCAATTATTTCAAAGATATGGCCTTCATCTCGTTTAGTGAAAACATATCTATCCCTGATTTTGTACTGGAGCTCGTCCTCCCAAGTAACTTCGTAGGCAGATCCTCCCCTGAATACAAACTTCATTTCCGGATCTACAACCGCTGTTAAAAATCTCAGGTACTTTTTCATGTTGAAAGTCCTCTGATTACTTCATCAATTTTGTGGGCAACTGCAATGAAATTCTCTTTCTCCCAGCCCTTCGAAGTCATTGCAGCTGTACCGATTCGTACTCCACTTGTCTGCATAGGACTGCGTTTCTCATTCTGAACACAATTCTTATTCAGAGTAATTCCATTGGCATCAAGAGCGTCCTGAACCATACGGCCTGAAACATTTGGATGGGTTTTTGAGAAGTCAAGCAAAAATAAGTGATTGTCTGTTCCTCCTGTCACAACCTCATAGCCCATTTTAATGAACTCGTCGCACATAGCCTTACAATTAGCAACAACTTTACCGATGTACTCTTTATACTCCGGCTTAAGACATTCTTCCGCTCCGCACGCTTTGCCATAAATCATGTTCATCAGTGAGCCTCCTTGTGTGCCAGGGAAAACTGCACTATCAACCTTTTTTGCATGCTCCGGCTTGCAAAAAATAAGCCCGCCTCTCGCCGACCGAAGTGTTTTCTGTGTTGTCGTAGTGATTACATCAGCAAGGCCAAAGGGTGTTGGATGATGCCCCGTTGCTATCAAACCCGCGATGTGAGCCATGTCTACCATGAAGAATGGGTTTTCATCACCACACTCTTCATCAATGATGTTTCTGATGCGCTCAAAATCAATAATTCTCGGATACGCTGATGCGCCGGCAAGAACAAGGTTCGGGTGGAACTCCTTGATTTTTTGGCGAATATCGTCGTAGTCGATGAATCCGTTTTCATCCACACCATACTCTACAATTTTGTACAGTTTCCCGCTGAAGTTTGCCGGTAATCCATGACTTAGGTGGCCACCGTTTGATAAACTCATCGAAAGGATCGTGTCTCCAGGCTTAATAAATGCTGCATATGCTGCTTCGTTCGCTTGGCTTCCGCTGTGCGGCTGCACATTCACATGATAGTCCGTGTTGAACAGCCTTTGAAACAGGTATCTTGTGTAGAGTTCAAGCATGTCAACACAGTCGCAACCACCGTAATATCTTCCGATATTCCCAGTATGGATGTAGTCAGGAAACATACTTTTGAATCGTTCAACGCTTTTCTTTTCCGGATAACCTTCGGCGTATTTGTTCATGAACTCTGTCCCGCACGCCTTAATAACTCTTTCATCCGGAAAATTTTCCGAAGCAATTAGCTCCACAACTTCAAGTTGCCGCATTCGCTCGGCTTGAACAACTGCTTCTAAAAAGTTTTCTTTTGAAATAAAATTTCCTCCTTTACTACTTAATTGAAGATTCCCGTCCAGCTATCGTGTGTCAAAAATCATATGTATTTATCTCCTTTCATCGGATTAGAACAACAATCTATGTTCCAGAAAATTCGCCTTGGTTGAGTGGGCGAATTTTCGTCGAAGGCGGCCTGTCAAGTGAAAAATAAAATTTCGTGAAATTTTATTTTTCTAATTTATTTTGGCCAGCAATGCCTTACTTTCGATTAAACCAAAAAGCACTCAAACAATATGTAATAAGTAATGACAACATAGATTTGAGGGGGAATTCCCCTCCGTAGGTGGGCTAGCGTCATAATGACCAGCCTGATAGTAATTTGCTGCTTTTTAGTGTCGTGCAGCTCGACTTTCTGTAGGTAGGAAATTTCCTTTTGGGCATGTTACTGCCCAATGGCACGGGCCCCCGGACTCGAACCGAGATTGCTTAGATTTAGAGGCTAGCATGTTTACCAATTACTCGCAGACCCGCTTATGTAATAAAATCTGTCCGCTCAAAACAGCCAAAACCTTGCGAACACCGCAAAGTAAACAACTATCGTAATTGCGCCAGAGATCAGCGCAATCTTTACATGTTCGTTCATAAAATACACTCCTTTACTATTCTTTTATATCTTTCTGGATCTGACCTCTCCAGTTCAGCAAACGAAATCATATTGTCTTCTTTTTCAGGCTTATACATGCCGGAGGCATCAAAAAAAGAGCCACTTATCCTTGCGGTAAAGTGACCCTCGACTTCATCATAAAAGATCTCTGCGTCCGGGAATCTTCCTTTTAAAATATATGCGAACTAATAGCAATTTCCAGTGAACCAGTGTTCGTCTGGGCTGAACCTCCGGCGAATAAATTCTTCTACCATAACCATTCCTTTCTTCCTAGATGAGGCACTATTTTGCCTCGTCTGGATAAAATGTTCTGATGTAGTTTGCGTAGTCGTATTTGGCGTATTTTCTTTTCGAACTGGTTGTGCCACTTCTATCAGTACCGTCCCAGCCCTGTTTTTGTGCAAATGAGTAAAATGTAAACATGCCAGTCGCATCGAAAATATTCTTTGTTTCCCAACAAGCTCCCGATACCAATAACGAATTAGCCGAGATTCCAGATCCAGCTTTTGCAGTTCTCTCAAAAATCTTATCAACTATGTGTTTCATTTTACTTTTTGTTGTCGGGTTATTTGTTCTGATTAAATGCCCATTATTGCATCGTGTTTGAGGATTCCGAATCGTGCCTTCTTTTCTGTAGCAATAAAAGATGTCCGCATCTCTAGTCTTTAAAACAAATGGTGCCACACACGGAGGAACTACATGTTTTTCTCCATTTACATAAATAGCATCTTCATGTACATCATCCGCCATAATGTTTAAAATATTCTCTATGGATATACCCTCAAATAATAACCAAAGAATAGTTGCATACTGAACTTCTGGAGTGTCTAGATGTATAGTAGGAAACCATTTCAAAAAGCTTTTAGACAATTCCAGCGGAGATTTTACAAGAACATTATTAAGATTTTTCTCAAAAAAAACAGGTGAAACAATGTAGTCAAGGATGTCATCAACTTGATATCCAATCTTTTTACCGTATTTAAAATAATATGTCAGCGGTATCTTAATATATTTATCTTGATACTGCGCCAAAACAGCTATTTTTTTATTTGCATTATCTAATTCTTCTAATGAAAAATCAATGAGCTCTTTGTTATATTTTGATTCCGCTTCTTCGAACTTTTTAAGAGCCGTATCACATAATCTTATTTCATGTTCACTTAAAGATGAGTATAAGGAATTCTTAAAGCTCACGAGGCATACCCCCATATATATTTTTATATGTAGAGTATAACACTTGCAATACGCAAAATCAAACCTTTTTCATTAGCTTTCCAGCTTTCTCCTAAAGAGATATCAATTCATTCATATTAAGAAACGAGATTGCGCTAGACGCTAATGTATTCGCAATAGCTATCTTTTTTAAGTTCTCATCGGAGATTGTCGTAACATATTTCTCGAGCTTGTCTTTTGGAAACGAAACCGGGTTTTCGCAAAGAGCAATACTGTCCTTTGGCAGTCCCGTTTCATCTGCAGAAAGCATAACATGAGTTGGAAGGGTTGTCTTTTTCATTACTGAAGTCAATGGAATTAGAACAACATTAGGACTATATTTGTTTCCTACATTATTCTGCCATACAATATGCGGTCTGTATCCGCCTTGCACCGAGCCATTGCTCGGCGTGTTGGCATAATAGACTTCTCCGATTTTAATATTATCAGCCATACTTCGCTCTCCTAATTTTGGTGGATTTTCTTTGTGACTTAATAATATCATATCCCATAAATATTGCAATAGGCAAAAAGCAATGTGAACCTACTTATGTAGGTTCACATTTCACAGAAACATATCTATTATTCTTGCCATAGTAAATTAGAAGTTCACCATCTCCAATAAGTATATCCGTGACATTTAGTAAAACAAACAGCGACTCATTTGTCTTGCTTTTAAAGCAAAGATTGATCGTCCCTTCGCTGCATACCTTGCATCCATAGGCTTCTATATTTGCCATAAAGCCAGTAAAGCAATCATCGATTTTTAGTTTTGTCTTCTTCCCTTTTGGTATGTATTCTTCTATCTCTTTCTCTCCGATCAATACCATTCCCTCCAAAATGGCGATTTTAAACTATTCTCTGCGGCCAATAGAGCAGATTGCTTATCGGGAAATCTCTCCAGGTATATGGAACCTCAAACTCATTGGTTCCGTCAAAATAAACCCGTTTGCACTCCCCCGTCTCCGTTGGCACAAACATTGCCCACTCATATGGCGGAATAACCTCCGTTTTACACATCGTCGGTTTCCACCCTTCTCTTCGCGCGATGTACCTAATGGCCATCTCCCTTACTCTTTCGGGTTTATCCGGATAATCCATCGGAGCGAAATCCCACATGGTAATTAGGCGATTACGGCTATTAAGAACAAAGTCCTTTGTAAAGATTTCTTTGTATTTGCCGCGCAAATAGCCTTTTCTCACAATAGCATATTTTTCGTCTAATAGTTGGTCATAAAGTCCTCGCAGCTCCTCTTCTCTCTCCGGCCAAGGCTCCGCATATTTATCGTCGTTTATGTAATCCGAAAAATCCCCGTTGTAAGAAGCAAATGTTTCGATCTGCGGAGAAAATGTGTCTTCTTTAATGAGGTATGGTCTTGTATACCAATCTCGTCTATTATCTTTATAGATTTTAGCGGTTTCTCTGTCCCTAAAATTATAGATCTCTTCCATCGGGTTATATGAAAATCTATAAGACTGATACATTATTGGCTGCCAGTTCTCATATTTAGCAATTGCGAATTTTGCTTTACCTAAGAAATGGAAGAAGTGGTTTGGACAACAAGATTCATGCTCAAGGTATAGATACTTCTCAGCCTTTCCACCCATCCTAAAATCCGCGTCAGGCCCAAAAACTGAACGATATACTCTTTGAAGTTCTGCTGGGGAACGAATGGCATGAATATAATTGTCTCGAATCGGAAAGCAATAATTATCACTTAGCCAAGCTCTCGGGTCTGCTCCAACAGACTTCCATCTTTCACTAAATGCAACAATTTGCATTGCAACATTTAATAAATAATCATCCTTGGCAACCGTATATTTCCCGTTCGTATACTTAATTGCCGTTGCAATTAAGACATCCTTATTTTCCTCAAGAAAGCTCTCCCTTTCAGACGGTTGCATGTTACTTGGTGGGATCGTGGATAGTTTTTTGCTCTTGCTCTGCTTTTCAGCCTTTTCTAAGATTGTTGCGCTTAGACCCATCGCCAAGAAAATATCTGAATAATCGCTCATTGTCTCCTCCCAGAACATTTGTTCTTTACGCCTTTAATTGTACTGCTATTTGCCGTCTATGTCAACTGGTCAATTACACCAAAAAATATCTTCAATTTTCATATTAAGAGCTTTTGCGATCAGGCACATGGTTTTTAGAGTCGGATCGCTTTGCCCATTTTCAATTTCGTTGATTTGTGTTTTGCTTACACCAGCAAGCTTTGCAAGTTCTCTGAGACTAACACCTTTTTCTTCTCTAATTTCATGCAACTTGTTCATAATATCACCTCTTAGGATACCATACCCAATTTAGGTGACATCATTCTCTAATGCTATTGTAGCATAACAATTATCCGATTTCCCGGACAATTAAGTTTTAATATGTAGAAGTTTAATATTTTATATTGTGCTTTTTATCTAATTTTATACTGTTTTAGACAGTTCCAAAAGAATGAGATAATTTCCAAACGATGGTTTTCTATATCCATACTTGTAAGATTCTATAACTTTTTTGTCAATTCCAGTTATTTGGCTTATTGTGTCCGGATAGTACAGTCCATATAAACTTTTCAACTCTGTTCTCGTATCATCAATACTCATTTCACAAAATTTGTTTTTTAGTGCCATCAATTCCTTAAAGTTACAGTTCATCGCTATAAACCTCCTTTAATTTATATTGGGCCGTTTCAATGTGGTCAACCGCAGATACAATTAGCTCATAAGAATCTTCCATCTCCATATACTTGTCAGAACTCTATAAGTTCTCTGGCATGTTGTTTAATGCGCTCTCTTCTTCATCCCCAATTTTGCTTAACAGAAGCTTTATGTTTGACAATTTCCCATATATATCTTCTATTCTTTTTCTTCTTGCTTTGTTCATGTTATTCCTCCATTTAATTATCTAAATATTGTCCAAGCCATCCAATAGCTTCATCAACAGCCTCTTCTATAGGCATTTTGTTTTCGTGAAATGCATCTACAAGAAGTTTATACGCTTCATATACCATGTCATGTTTTGTCATTTTTATTCTCCTTTATTAAATTATGTCATTATATCGTTCTGGGTATCTTCTGTACGAATTGTAATAAAAATGCACCCTTTCGGGTGCAAAATTAAACTTATTTTATTCTACCGTTCCATTAAGAATATCTCTGGCGGATTCTTCATCGATGTGAAAAGTAAAGACCTCTGCTATTTCAATGTCGATATAGGTAGAACTCTCATTCTCAGCTGCGATCCATACGCTATCTGCCAAAGAAATAATATCCTTGAATGTCCAAAACAGCTTGTTCTCATCATCAAAGCAAAGAAGACACCCCCGGATTATTATTCCAGCGCTTAAATTAGGTAAACCAAAAACATACTCAAATTCATAATCAGGCTCTGCCTCTTCAATCTTCTTCGCCAACTTAACCATCTTCATATATTGGAGGTATTTGTCCGGATGGAAGATATAAGCGCCTTTTTTCTTCGCCTCATCGTCTATCCGTTTAATCTCGCTCATTACTGCATCAAACTCACCGCTTTCCATTGCGGCCTCAAGTTCAAAGTTGCCCAAATCATCACGCTCCTTTATTTTATAATATCAATAATCACGAAACATTTCAATAAGAAGAAATGGGATTTCTTTTTGTCGTCCCGCATTTTTTGCATTGTAAAGTGAACCCTGCCGTATCTGCACCAACACACTCCCATTCGTGAATACAGCCAAAATTCGTAGTTCCTGTTACTGTAGCAATGCAATCACAGTGCGAGACCCATGGAGCATTTGCCCTTCCACACCTGGGGCATATCCAGCCTTTCATAGTGAAGAGACCATTTATATTGCCGTAGGAACCTTCTGTACTTCCGGAAGTAACTATTTTAGTGTTTGCAGCGCAATTATCGCACTCACCGTCACAATATTCCCATGAACTCCCACACTTTCGCAATTCTTTACCCATAACATCACTCCTTCAAAAAAACCTAATCTCCAACGCCGTTATTTCTCCATTTTGTTTATACGCAAAAACTCCGTATACTCCGTCCCCATAACCAGAAGAGCTATAAAAACCATCCTCTGTTATCCATGCGTCTCCACTGCTGGTTCGCTCACAAAACACATTCCATTCATCATCGCTGTAATCTGGCTTGTTGTGAGAAAAGCCGGCCATTCCAGCATCAACACCTATAGTCCCTATTTCTTTCATATCATTTTGCATCGGAATATAACCATTGTGATAGATGCCAATTATTCCGACGATTTTATATTCGAATGGTGTTTTATCATCGTATTCGCCTTTATCTGTGTGGCGCCAAATATAGCAATCATATTCTCCTTGTTTGATTTTCACATCGTTCATTCTACACCAAACATCTCTGTCGTAGCATGGATCTGTGATGTCGACGCTGCCGTGGAAATTCATAGTGCCAATTTTCTTTCTACGCATGATGATCCTCCTTAAATATTATTAACTTTACTTCGTCAGCCTGGGTTAGACAGCCAAGATTGGTACTTCCAAATTTACTTTGAATCGTCTATAATAAGTTTGCCATCGGGAAACCGGTGAGATTAAAAAGAAGGGGAATAATCCTATGAAACAATTGATTCGTCGATTGGTAGTAGGGTTTACTGCCCTGTAGCTGGCATCATTCGCATTAGAAACAATTGCCGGCTATGGCATTATGTTGGTGATTTCAATCACCCGTTTGGTTTCCGAATTTACTTTGGCGATCCTGGCAATGGTTGAACATCTCTTTATGATGTAAGTGTCCTGCCCACCCCTGATGTCAACCCGTCAGGGGCGACTCTTTGTGTCCTGCCCGTCCCTGGCGTGTCCAAATCACATCGGGGACGACCTTTTTTCTTGGCTGCCTAAGCCAGACTGACGAATTACTGATCTAACTAATTAGAAATGACAATCAAACAAAACAACCGCCCAGTCCTCCGGTTTCTTCCTTATTTCATTGATAAGCTCATCGTTTATGATTGAATCACATTCTTCAGTATTAAAGAACGCTGAGTCAAAATCATATGCCCCAACGAGCAAACTGGAGATGCACTTTAGATGATAAGAAATCAATCCACCTTCTCCGAAGCTTGATCTTGGGCTATTCTTTATGATGTCCTCAATATTCATGCTTGGACAATACTTCTTCAGGCTTTCAACATGGTGACGAAGCACATTCTCTTGTTCTTTTCTTACGGTAATCAACTCCTCAATAATTTTATCCGGTTCGTCCCTACCCAGAATTACATTGCATGGATACTCGCCTTCCCATCTTCCAGCTGTGTCTGTTTCCCGCCAGTCGTATGCGTTATAATAATCTTCGGTTTCACTTTTTGCAACGCTTCTAATCTCGTCAATGGTCTCATCCTCGTCTTCGAGTTTAACTAGAATTCTGTGTAAAGCATGCATAATAAGACTTCCTCCTTATTGTTTATCCTTCCACTCATTAAATGTCAAAGGCACAAGATTTGTCTCGGGTTCCCACCCACTGAGCTGGTCGAAAGCAAACCGAGCGAGGTATACCAAATACCGTTCCTCCGGCGATACTGCGTCCTCGTCTGCGATACAGGCGTCATCCAATCGGATTCCGCTCTTGACCAACCCCTTTGTTTTCTTTTCAACATAGTCGATGGGGCCATCAGTCTCGTCAAAAGTTCTGTCTTCGTCAATGGAAAGATATGCTATTACTGTCCGCACATTCATTTTCACTTCCTCCTATCTTAGCCGCAGCCGCATACATAAAGATCGTCATTGATCATCTTCTCGATCTCCGTCTCCGACAGGTCGGTAAGGCACTGAACCGCCTTGATGATCCGGCGATGAACCTCTTCTGCGCTGTCCGGCTCGTTCTCCGTTCTGTGCCACGGCATAGAGGGAGGGTAATAGAAATACTCATTCCCGTCTCCGTCATCACAGAATGTGAGAGTGTCCGTATCATCACAGTGAGCCAGGAGGTCTCCGATGCGCCCATCGAAGAAACTGTAGAGAATGTCTCTCAAGCTGACAGAGCCGGTTCCGTATGGTCTGTCCCACGCACAGGTCAGGCCCTCGAGATCAAGCTCTTCAAAGTTTCCTGTCCGTACCAGCTCGGCGATCTCCTCATTGTCCGGGAGCTGCTTATGCAGGAACCGAACCACTTTTTCCTTCGATAGGTGCGGCTCAAGGCCGCTTGCGCAAAGACCGATCCCCTCTATCATCCAATAACACATACTCATTCTCAATCACTCCATTCGTCCAACTCATCACAATCCGTTGCTTCAAAATCATCCGACCATTCGATATCTTCTTTCCCATATCCTTCGACTTTTTGATACGCATCCTGCTCGGAGTCTGCCTCGATTGTCGCCCACCCATAACGGGCAAATAATACTTGATACTTTGCCATGCGCTTGCTCCCCTTTTTGTAAAATATTTTTACCACCTGATTAAGCTAACCTTCTTTAAGCACTCTTCACAAACATCTTTTTCAATACAATAATTTCCCTTGCCTTCTCTAACCTCAGCACGATTGCTTTCAATAAAAATCCCATGTTCGTTCGCTGTAACTTTAGGGAAGATAATTTCCCCACAGCCTTTGCAAATGAAAGTCTCGTCCTCGAATGTTCTTATAAAAAGTTTACACACATCTGAAATTGCTTCGTCAAATTGCTTATCTCCTGCAAAATATGGAAGCAATGAATTTGCTATATTTTTAATCATAGAATTATCTCCTCAACTCAAATAGCATTTGACGGATATTTTTTAATCTCAAACTTTTTCGTATAGTCCTCGCTCTTTTCATCGGCATAAACAAGGACTTCAAATTTGTCTTCTATGTATTCTGGCTCACCATTGCTGATTGCATATTTTTCTCTTACTACCGCAAGGCCTTGCCAAAATACATCATCATCGCTCATTATCCCAATGTATATTTCGTTAGGATATGCCGAATCACAACCCTCCTCCGCCACGAGTTTCGTACCATTGTGAAGATCAATAATTATTTTCTGAATCATAAGAATTGCTCCTTTTTAATAGCTAACAATGGTGTGCTATCACGCCAAAAAATCCATGTCAACAAGGCATATCCCAATGTGCAGCTTAATGCTTGCTGAGACAAATCTGCACACAGGCGGGAGCTACCACGCCATTGAGTTCAAGCGGATATCGGCCTAACTTTTCAGTACCGTGCTCGGGTTTAGCCTTGCGCAAAGCGCTATGTTCATCCGTCGAAGACTGTTCGCGATAAGGTTTTCTCTTATTTAACTACAGTCATTGCCACGATTTACTCCTTAGATGATGGCTGTCTCTAAGCCTACATCCCATTGTGTTTTTTTATTTTCTATTCTCTGAATTCTTCCCTTTTTCTTTTTTCGCAAAGAACTGTTTCCGCGCCTTCTTAATCACACTACAATTGTGGCAAGCATTGCGATCTTTACAAAACCAACAACCGTCTTGACCTGCCCACCACCAGTGTGGCATTGTCGGAGGTTTTCTCCATTTCTTCAAATGTCATTCCTCCTTAATGCTCCTTAAACACAACCTGTTCGCCTTTTTTTAATGACCAACAGCCACCAGAAATACAAGCACATTCCGTACAATTACCCCCGCACTTTTTTGCATCTTCTCGTGCAGTTGTTGTGCCGTCCCTATACAAAACATGTGCTTCAGGCAAATGAAAAGGGTTAACCATTTTCAGGTCAACCCATGCACTAAATATCATATGTAAATTAGGTGGAAGATCTCCAACATTGCTAAGATAGTGGTTCACTATCTCATATTTTTTTGTGAAGCAAAGAATCTCGCAATGTAAATTTCTCACCGCAATCGAAACCATCTTAATGAGATAATCCCAGTCAGGTATATCCCCACTTACATGGAATCGAAAAAACCTTGAAGTCATGATCGCTGCCTCTACTTCTCTCCAGTAGGTCTGTGGATCTTCTTCCAATATGGTAAGATTTCTGATGTACGAGTTTCTTACATTTGGTCGAAGTCGTTCAATCTTTTTGGCATAGCACTTCTTGTTACATCCACACTTGACGCAAGTTAGCCCAGATGGAAGTGAGACACTTTTTATCTCGCCAAGCTTACTGTTTCCTTTGCTGATGCATACACCCATATATCAAATCACCCCTTTCAAGCACTATAACGCTCAACCAGTAGCTCAAGTGTATAAATCTTTCTAATGATCTCGGCTTTGTCACCTGCAGGAATGGTTGTATCAGCACTGATATCTCTATACAAAGATATCAAATGATCCAGGTAGCTTACCTCGCAAGTTCTTTTATACTGGCACGGTCTATCGGCGCAGCAAGTATTTATATTTGCCATGAGTTAATTCCTCCCTTACTTAAAAGTTTCCAAAACAACTCGGCTGAGTTCATCTATTACGCCTTGTATAGAAGATCTATCTTCCTCAGATATTCCATGAACCTGTTCTAAATCCGCATTCAACTGATTGATTAAAATCATGAAACGATACGCTACCCATGAATGCATAAAGCCCTCCTTCTTAATAGAAAAGCAGCTCTTTCGGGCTGCTCTTCGATAATGTTATTTAATTTCTTTAAATGAAAATGAATTGTTAGTGGTAGGTAACGCGGGAGCTTCGCTCTTTACTTGCTCCACATTTATGCATACTGGCTTCCTAAAAAGCGCCGTAATACTGTTTTCAAAGTCCCTGTCCATATTATAAGCTCCCACATACCAGTGTTTATATTTCAATTTCTCTTGCAGCTCATCAAAGAAATTGGTGATGATATTAGGAGTATAAAATCCAGGAGCTAAAGAAAGATGAATATTGTTAGGGGCATAATAAGTCGCAACATAATCTACTTCCCAATTGTGCTTTGCAAGATTTTCTCTAGCGTGCTCTATTGTTTCTTCTGTTATATTTGAACCTTCCAATTCGATTGGAGTATTGATCTCTTTAAAGCACTCAATAGGAAAGCCTCCGCCAAAAGTGAAAATCCTAATTCCCTTAAATTCAATGATTTCTCCTGGTTCTACGAGAAATTCGGAATTGGAGCAACTCTCAATATGTAACCTATCTTCGACTTCGACATTTGCGCTATTCCAAATTAATGATTGTTTTTTGTAATACTTTATTCCGCGTCCTCCGATGTTTACCTTTACGGAACGCTCCATAATGTGAGGCACATTATATGGGTAGATACCACACGACAATACAAAAATGGTATTGTCATCATAATATGTTTTATGTTGTATATACTCTTCGCCGAAATCCGAGTCTTTCAATGAGACATATCTGAGATCCCCAACAACCCAAATATCCGTTTTTTTCTTCCCCATAACAATATTGTTTGGAGAATAAGACAGGTATTTTTCCAAAACAGATAATGGTGTATATTCCAAAGAAGTATTTCTAACTCGTTCAAAAATTTTCGGATCAAACGAGTCGTAAACCTTGCTCCATATCTTTAGTTTCTCAATTATCGGCATTGCTTCTTCCGCCGTAAGAAAGTTGATTCCGCCATCCAAAGATATCTTCGAATCATAAAATACCTCCGGTTCCTTCTCTTTCTTCTTAAACAACCCCATATCAACACCTCCAATATTTAAATTCTACCATATTTTCACTTATTGGGCAACCCAATCATACCATAACAGATGTCCAATAATCATCTCTCAGGAACCGCTTGAATAGGAATTCCATACGCAATAGCTGTATCAAGCCACACCTTCTCGTTTTCTTCCAGCTCAGCAATTGCCTCCTCAGTTGTAGCGCGCGCCTTGCCCAACACAGCCTCTCAAGCTCTTGCTAATTGCAACATAGAACTCAGAACCGGTTTTATCATTGCTTATTTTTTCTACCTCATAATCGTAAATCATATTTACTCCTTTATTCATGTTCTCGTTGATAAGCCTTCTTGTTTTCTGAGATGCTGATGTTCTCTATGAGAAGAAAAGCATCTCAGAAAACTTGAAGGATTTTCAAAGACCAGTATGAGCTGGGGCGGAATGATCGTTCGATCGTGAGCCTCCAGCGATGGTACCTGTATTGTCATATTCTTGATAAAACCTAAGAACCTTTTATATGTAAAAGAATTGCAACATGAATTATTTACTTCTGGAACAACGCCAGAATATCGTTATAGACCTGAACAACAACATCTTTTGCAGCGTCTACGGCATCGTATGTTACATTTTTAGCTATGATCATCTTCATCACCGTTTCCGAAGATGGCACAATCAAGAAAAGCACAATACCGATGATGCAAATAGTTGTTCCTGTTTTCATTTTCTTTTTTGCAGATTCCCATTCTTCCTTGCTGTACGATATACCAATAGAATATGCACCGCAGCCAAGCAAAATAAGTCCGATTACAATGCCAAAGATAAGCGCTCCCCACTTCAAACCGCTGGCACCATCAATCAGGTAAAATACCCACGGGTTAATTACAGGTTCCACTTTACTTCCTCCTATAAACAGTTTTATCGGCGTAGATAGCTTCTTTGCCATCTTCGCGCCAAACATCACAATATTCAACAATAAACGAGTTCATCGCCCACCATACATGAGATATAAACGGCCCATTGAAGTCCATCTCCAGGTTATTAAAGAGATAAATCTTTTTCTGTCCGGTCTTGAGATCCTCAAACTCATACCAAAAATCTACATGAAGCCCAGATTTGTCATCGTACTGATAAAACTGAAATTTCTTCTGTCGCATTATAAACCTGCCACGCCACAGATCGTCCTCCGCAATAGAATCATTTATGGTTTTGGCAACACGATTTGCTGACCGTATGTATTTTTTGATTTTAAGGCTCGTGATCATTTAAGCACCACCCCGAAGCAAGTTGTGAGAACCTCGAGAATCGTCAGTAAAACCATCGCGCCAGAAAAGCCAGCATTGATAACAGCCCAACGATAGCTACTGTTGTCGTAATAGTTCTTTGTAAGAAGAACAGCCATAGTCGTCCACATCACTTGCAAAACAATCGTAATCATTTTCCACTCATCCTTTCTTCCTTGAATATCCACTCGGTTACATCTATGTATTTCCGGCGTTTCCAACTATCTGTTAACTTAAAATGCTCAAAATATTTTCCACATTTTGAGCATAGGAACAGATTGATCATACAGGTCAGATTAGACCTGCCTACAAAATGCATATCATGCCTGCAGAATAGCCCCACAAATATTCCTCCCTCTGCAAATATTCATCCGAAAAAGTATCGCTGCAGTTCTGTTTCGTCCTCACCATCTCCCTGCGTTGTCCATGTGGAAAGGCACTCGACACAACAATACATTCTCTCCGTCAAGCCGGAAGATGTTTCATCTGGGCCATACACACAGCGGCATACGAGTTTACCTCCGCACTCTGGACATTTATCAATGGTCATCTTCTTCTCATTATCAAGGTCAACACTTCGGCGGAATTCGGCTTTCTCTTCCGGTTTTTTGTAAGGCTCTGCCTCAGAGCAAAACTGAGAACCCATCACTTCCCGATTATAATAATTGCATACCTCAAAATCATCACCATCATCGTCAACATATTCGTGCCAAGCACAATCCTTACAGTAAATAATATCTTTAGCCGTAAAAACATCATCCATCCTCTCCCCAAGCCCCTTGCCAATCTCGGCAAGTTGCTCGAGTGCAATGTCGCGTTCCCACATCACCTGCTCAAATACCGCTCGGCTAACTATCTGTTCTTTCTCATCCGGATCTAACGTGCTGCACTCAACGGGTTCGTAGAACTCATTTACCATACCGTCCATACCATGCCTCCTTATAATTATTTTTCTGAAGATCGTGCACTACATAGCCGATGTATCTCCGACAATCAGCTCCAAAGTTGGCAACACTCACCAGCGTTGAAACCTTAATATTACTGTAATGACGATCACAATCCTTGAAGGGACAACTAGTGTTATCACAGTATGTACGGTCTCCCATGTTGTACTCCTTTACATCACACGAAAATCTTCATATTTGATTTTCACAATGATGCGCTTGCCTGTGCGGCCTCGAAGCTCAACAGCCGGACGCCCAACAACGCCTTCCATAAACGCCGTTCCCATCGTGGACCTTGGATGTCCCTCAACAAAAGCAATTGCTTCGTCGATAGTACCCTCCAACACAATTGGGACTACATCAATACCAAGCATAGTTGCCGTCTGTTCCACCCATTTGCGCTCCTGATAATTCTCTCCGACAAGAACATCAAAAAGGATAAAAGACACATCCTCCCGATAATTTCCGCCTTTTTGGATTTTAGGGCCATATCCCTCGCCAAACAGAATGACCTGCTTCTCGCCGTAAGTCTGTTCAAAAAGCTGCTCGACCTCCGGAGTCGAAAATGTATTGTTAAGGTACTCTAAGAGGAAATGCGGGATCGTAGCCTTGTCCGTTCTGCCAGCAAAGCTAATGTAATGCCCATCCCAAATGACGCGAATATTAGTACCATCAAATTTCTCTGTGAACTGCCACTTGCTGTCCTTGAGATACTCTACAGCTTCATTGCGCCAATCCCCACGGATAAGCTTCTTTGTTCCGGTAGTGTCTCTGTTAAACACTGTTTCAATTTTGTTATACTCAACCATTCTTATCCCCTCCTAAAACCTTCAATAAATCATCTTCAAAATTCTCAATTTCTACTGTTCTGAGATCTTCAACATCAATTAAATCGTTCTCCGTGAACCCGTAGTATTCCAGCTCCATAGCGTTCCCCATGAGAATGACTCCTCCAAACATAATTGCATACGCGTAGCTGTCATAGTTCCAATTCCAGTTCTCAATACCAGCTTCTTTTAAGGCTTCAATCAATTCAAGCCGCAAATCCAGATCCGGATTATTACATTCGTTAAATCCACGGATCGGATGCTTTTCCATTATTTTTACATCAAGCATGCTTAACCTCCCAACAGATCCATCAACTCACTCTCAAATTGATACTCTTCGAAATCTTCCACAAAGAGATCCTCGAAAGTGATGCACTCTGAGTGCTCACAAATATCATCTGTAACAACATAATTATAATCATTTATGAAATACAACAAGGACGAATCAAACTGCCAATAATTGGGGTTCCTAATGCCAGCATCTTTTAGTGCATTTTGAAGCTCATCAGCATCATCTCTTTTTAATGGCCCGCGAAGTGGTTTCTCACGCATCAAGTCAATGTTTAACATAATTACACCTCCAACAAAGCAGATAGTTCTTCTGAAAATTCCATATTCTCTTCAGGAATATAAAGATCCTCGAACTTAATTTCTTTAAAATGCGAAGGAATATTTGTCCATCCTCCGGCATATATCGTTCTAAATGCTAAAAACTCATCATCCGAAAAGCAACTTTTAACAATTAAATATGCGTAATTTCCGTTTGACTTTGTCAAATCTATTTTGTTAGCATATATTCCTGCATTTTTCAATACCGCGAAAAGCTCGCTTTGTTGCTCTTCCGTTAAAGGCCCTCGAAAATATTTAGACCTAAGCAAATTAACATCTAACAAAAAATATCTCCTCTTAAATATTGCAACCTGAAACATCTGACTAATTCCCGGATCCTCCTTTCCGCCCGCCTTCGGCTCGACTGGTGTCTGACTTGGCCTGGGATTGACGTTGATTGACGTGTTGAGACGGGAAATCGAGTACGCTTTGACGGACTTTGCTCGAGTGGATGTCTACGAGAGGCTCCACACCTGCTGACGGTGCCCAGTGCACTGCCTCCCTGGCTTCCTTCTCGCCCTTACAATGTATTACAGCCGGTTAAACCAAGCTGCTTTAGCCGTCGCTAAAAAATATCGTTGCAATTTTTTTTAATTATTTATTTTCTGAGAAAAGCTCGTCCACCGTGGAATCAAGAGCAGAAGCAATTTTCTGATAGTTCTCCAATCTGGAGCGAGTAAAGTTCTTTTCGATTTTGGAAACGGTAGCGGTACAGAGCCCAACCTTGTCGGCAAGGTCTTTCATGCCGTAGCCTTTCTCCATGCGCTTCTTCATCATTTCATAATTGTGTTTCATAGTTAATACCTCCTTAAAAGTTGACAAGTTAGCAAAAATATACTACTATGGTCGTAGCACATTCTTTCTGTTTCATGGTGTGCCGCCGCCCTCCATGGGCGGCTCCTTTCTTTTATTCGTCCTCTTCGGTGTAATCTACCCAATAGATAGGGAGATTGATCCAATCTTCCTCACCGTCTGCCTTAGCATAAAAGAAGCCGCCCTCGCCAGATTCTCTAACTGTGGCAACTTCTTCTTCGGTAGCTTCGCGCCAATTTCCTTCGCCAAACTCGGCATTAAGTTCATTCTCGAGGCACTCTTCAGAACAATATGTAACGCAATCATCTTCGTTATAGTATCCCTCGTTAATTTTTTCTCCACAGCAAGCGCAGGTCGTCTTAAAAACGGGGATTGCTAGGAATACGTCGATTTTCTTTATGGCTTTGTTCAAATCAACTCCAGTGCTCTTGATTTGAATTGTCTTACCATCTTCCGCAAGGTATGCTTCCATACCCTCGCCTATCTCATCGGCGGAATAAATAGTTTCTTTATCTTCCAAACCATTGAGTTTAAGATCAATGATCAGTCTGAGTTTTCTTGAAAACATTTCACATCCTCCTTAATTATCTAAAAGTGTTTGAAGCTCGTTTGAAAAATCATAGCCACCTGACGGATTTGACATTTCGATCAATTCCTCGATAGTGATAACTGGGTATGGCGAATAAGTAACAAAAGTGCAAAACATCTCAAGAAAGCCTCCGACTGCTTCTTTTATAAAATAACAATCGCCATCCCAACACATATAACATTGCAAAGATTTTTCGCCATCGTAAACATCTACGGCATTCTGCATTGTTGCCGCCCATTTGCCTATATCCCCGTGGAAGAACACCGCATACTCCTTGAGCAGATCTAGGTTAATGTAAGGGTAATCCATACCATTCCCTCCTTATATTCCAAGCAACGCTGCAAGCTGTTCGGAGAAATCTTCCTGCGGAGAAGACATCTCGACGAACTCGTCCCACGTTATTGCTGTCCTGTCTTTTACCCAAATGTCTAAGGAACGGCATTTCATCTGATCGTGTTCGATATAATACACCACTTTGTAGCCATTCCAGTTCATGTCGCAAAGCAGGATGCCTGTATAGGAACGAACAGCGCATTTCATTGCGTTGACCATATCTAAACTCCATCTATCAATTTTCAGAGCATATGTCCTCAGCAAATCCAGATCAATACAAGGATATTCCAGCATGCTCACACCCCCTGAATTCCAAGAATCACATATCCGTCTTTAACAAAATCCGGGTCGGACAACGCATAACAGATACGCATTGTCACAGACTTTCCGGTATATTCACCGTTATACTCTTTCAGAATCAGAATATCTCCCACACGGAAGTCTCTGTCGTACTTACGAACCTCAAAAGTCTTAACTCCGTTCACTACATCTCTGTAGTACGGTGGCCAGATTTTTAATTCATGTATCTTCGGATTCATACATCTGCACCTCCCAACAAAGCCATCAGTTCATCTTCAAAGGTAAAAGGCTCCTCTACTTGAACTTTTTCGAGGAATGCAGGAACAGCCCATTCGATTATTTCCCTACCAGAGTTTTCATGAATACAGATGCGATACTCGCGGTCGCTGAAACCAATAACCTCAATAAACTCAACATAACTACTGCGCCGATATTTATCAAGTCTCCAGGGCAATCTTCGATGGCTTACGATTTGCACAACATCTCCAACTTGAAACTTTCTCATATACTCCCCTCCTTACGCAGCAACATCGTCTGCCATCATCTTGATGACATCGCAATGATACTTTTTGTTGTACCAAGAGATCACATAATCAAAATACTCAGGCTCCACATTGCTATAATAAGAAAGCTTGCCACGCAGAGTCATTACTTCTTCCGGCGGCCAGCCCTTACCATCTTTTCTTGCAACTATGTAGTTGTTCAGCATCGCTTTGAACACCTTTTTATTTTCGTGTCCAACAGTGATCTTGTTGTCCTTGTTGATCATCAACCCAAGGCACCAGTTCCGTCCCGCTCTGCTACCGTAATGTGTTTTTTCTTTCTTAATGGTGTAAGGTGCATCAAATTTCTTAAATACATCATTCATCATCTCGACGATACTCATGAACAGAAAACCTTTCTTGGAAGAAACCGTAGCATCATCGGCGTAGCGCGTATAAACAAAATCGTTGGTCTCGCTAGCTCTCAACCGGCGAGAGATTTCATGGTCGATGGGAATCATAATGACATTAGTAAGAAGCGGAGAAATCGGAGTTCCCTGCGGCAGTCCACCATCGAGGAAACAGAGAGAGATAGCATCTCGTAGCGCTTTCTCGCCATCCTCATATTTAACAACCTCGCAGAAGGGATAAATCACGGATAGCATCCGCATTGTGAAATCCAATGTTGTCGAACCAAAGAAATTACTCAAATCCGTCTTGAGGTACCAGTTGCTGTTGTTTTTTTGGTGAACTTTCAATGCATCTGTAGTGCTTCTACCCTTGATATAAGCAAAAGCAGCCGTATGATATAGAACCTTAAAATCATTCTCAAAAATTGCCTTGAGACTATACAGAGCTTGCTTCAGTTCGTCATCCGGCGCATCGATCTGACGCCAACCGCCGGATTTCTTTGGAATTTTGAAAGAATTATAATGCTCGCGCATGTTGTTCGTATCAAATTTCGGCTGGTAAGTACGATTGAAACTCTTCAGCTTCCCGATAAGATACGGCACTCGCGCCATTTCTATTAGCTCCTGGGGGAGCTTTTTGTATTCGTAGGTTCTTGTGGATGTCCCGAAGTCCACTCCGTTAATATACGGGCTGAGATTTTTCACACCAAAGAGAACATCCTCAAGGGTAAGTTGCTTCTTTGCTCTTGTCATAAATGTGGTTACATATGGCATATAAAAACTCCTTTCTTTTGTATAAAATAAAACAGTCTAAAACACTTTCCTGACGACGCTGGAGGCGCCTGAAGACTCGCTGGTCTGCTAGTTGCGGCTTCTTGTGACGGCATTCCAAGCGGAATAAGGCATCTTGAGTGTGGCTTCATGGTGGTTTGAACCATTATTTTGCCAGAAGAAATGATTCGAGCTTACCAGGAGGCTCCTGGATCAGCTCCGGCGTGCCTCTTGTTTGTGACTATGCGTACCATTCGGTTATACCTAAATGCGCTCAATGAGCTATAACACTGTTTTACTTTTGCAACCTGAGATGTGTGCGGCGATCAATCGCTGAGCTCTGGTGACCGGTTTCACGAGATTACTGCGGTTTCCATCGAGGTTTAGGCGTGGCAGTAGACTAGTCAGCTCTGGTCTGATGCGAGTATTAGCCCCTGACCAGGAACAAATGTTTGCGCGGAGTTCTTGTGCTCGTTCCAAATGCTGACTTCCCGCGCAGGCGCCTTCGGTATCCCTGCAGCTACCCAGTGTTTTTCGATGGCAGTTCAATACATTCGCTTAAAACAAAATGCTTTGCATAAAGCAAAAATGTCGTTGCAAAAAAATTCACTTAATAGGTATCAATGGCGAAATTAAAAGCATCCACAAGAATTATCTTCTTAAGGACACCTTTATTTACAAAGTTTACGAAGTTGGAAACCCCAAAGGAAACTATAGTCCAAATCGTTCCCGCAACTGAAAGAGATACATTGCAGGCAGATACAGGAGTTGCCGCTCTCGCTTCCTCCTCGGTAAACTCCATAGAGCGAAGCAGATTGTCCTGCATCTTAGGATCAGACCAGATGGCTGCGTAGTGTTGAGCATCAGTAAGCCGTGTCCGGAAATCAAAGACAGCCTTGATGTTCATATTCGCCGTATTCTCTTTAACGATTCTCCGCCGAAGCTCAATGCTATCTACGCAGAGGAAAACATAGCCGCTCAGACGCTGCTTGTCATATCCCTTATCGAAGATTTTCAGTTCTGAATCGATATCTGGATTGATTTTATGAAGCATTTCGGCAACCGCCGCAGTCTTCGGCTTGCCAATATCCTCCGTCGTAAACATCTGATTGGCAAGATTATGTGCCTCAACGACATCGAAGTCGTAAAGAGAAATGTTCGTCAAACCCAACCGAGCCAAACAAACCGCCAAAGTAGAACCGACGCTGCCACAGCCGATAATATGGATGCGGGTCTTCGCACACTTGTCTGGATTAAAGAACTCGAAGCTCTTTGACAAATCCATCATCTGCATATTCCTCCTCTAAGTCAATATCTTCGGTAATTCCACCACTTATGACCTCAGCTTTTACCAAGCTCGTGGCTTTGGAATAATCCTCGCTTTTGTTTTTTTTATTCTGTTTCTTACCGTAGTTGCCATACGGATAACCATAGTCGTCCCAAAAATCTTCCCATCGACTACCGCATCCTCCGTAACCACCATATCCGTAATCATAAGTACCGCTCTTTGCAGAGCCCTTATACGATCCTGTGCCCGGATAAGTGTAGGTCTTTGTCTTTACGAGTTTTTTGGACTCCTCAAGGAACTCACCGTTATCGAACTCAATAGAGACATCTATATCTCCATTCTCATAAAGCACATTGTTAGCGAGGTCGTAAATCTTAGCATTGTGCTCGTTCTTTTTATTCCAAATCACAAACACCCAAAATGTATCAGGTGAGCTATTCCCTACCCTGGTTGCCTGGTCAGTGAGATCAGTACCACTCGGGCTTGTCCCCATATTTACATGGCTGTGACCTTGGAAACGGATACGGTTGTAGTCCTCATCGGGGATTTTCTCGAGAAAAGCTCTGTGCTCATCCTCATCCGTGTCCACATTCACACCAGTAACGACTTGCGGGTACACAAAAACATCTGAGATTTTGAAGCCGGCATCACCCACTCTGTCTACATATCCATACCATGCTACCTCAGAGTCAAAATTGTTAACCAAAGTAATCATCTTGGAATAGGCTTCGGGGGTGAAAATAATCTTCGCTTTACCCGTCTTCTCGCTTTTGAACTCCTTGGTGTATGTAAACTTGCCACCCTCGAAGCTCTTAGCGGATGAGATCTTCTCCGTGAATTCTCGAATCATTTCCGCAATTGTCTCTTTGGGAATGTTAATCATCTTAGCCATTCTTCAACACCTCCATAGCTTCTTTCACGGTATGCACCGAACCATCCTCGAACTCAATGAAACGCTCATTAGAAGAACAGATCTTTTCAATGAAATTGGAGCCAACCGTCGAGTCATCAAAGTTGATATTGTGAGTAGAACCAATAGCCTGTTCAACTGCCCCAAGGTAATTTCTCTCGCCCATCATACGATCAATGATTCGAGCATTACCACCCATGCAATGGAAACCGCAGAGATGAGGGTGGGGCATATAAGTCTTGAGCTCTGCCAGATTTGTCTCTCTTTTATCTGGTCTCAAGGTACCAGCAACATTCAAGACAAAATGTGCCCAAGTGCGAATTTTGAACTTCGGGTTCTCGCCGAAGACGCTATCCAAGAACAGCTTCATATCATTTTTGGACTTGATGTTCTTCCGCTCGCCATAGTTACCATAAAAATAGCTGTGGTCGTTATTGAGGCAACGCTCGAAGCTATCCTCATCAAAAGAGTCCAAATAACCCTTAATATAAAAGGAGATAAGCCTCTCGTCCGCATCTTCCAGGATGAGATCCTTGCACCGGAGAAAGAACTTGAGAAATTCCCCTTCGTTGCCTTCATTACGGCGAATTTTTTCTTCAAGAGCCGCAATTTGCAGGGTGTTAAAATGGTCTCTGTCGTAAAGGTCATCGAGCTGCCGAAGAAGATTCTCTATGTTGCTCTTAATTCTCGTGTATTCACTTTTCATTCGCTCCAACGAACTCTTCTCAAATTTCACATCAATGTCACTGAGAGCAGAGCGGATGAACATCTCACGCAGATCAAGACGGTCATACAGTTTCTGAGATGCGTCAGCAAACATATTTTCATCATTGCGAGAAATCGATTTTACGAGATCAAGCTCGTCGTTGTCGAGAGGCTTGCCCGCAAAGGTCGCAGGAAAAAGCTTCTGCACAATGCAAGCCAGCATACGACCAAATGACGAATCGATCTTTTCGCTGTAGATGATGGAACGATTATTGTTTTCATCAATAAATGCCCAACCGACATCTTTTTGTTTGGAAATGAAAAGACTTACCAGCTCATTCTGCTTGAAGCCAGCCGCAATAATGTCGGATTTATTCTCGCCAAGCCAAGACAAGGCGTTTTCACCGAAAATCAAATAGACCGTGTTCCGCTCAGTTGGAATTGCATAATTGCTGTTTGCAATTTGGAGGTTGTATGTATTTTCCTTATCTCTGGGGTAGACCAGTGCTCTCAAGACATGAGAATAACACTCCTCTCCGCCGATTGGTGTTACTGGGATATTGGTGCAAATCGTAGAAAACTTGTTGTCCGTAAATGCTGTGTTGCGAATACTTCGAATCATTTTACATTTCTCCTTTATATTTTATTTTATGAATGGAGCTGGCGGACGGACTTGAACCCCCGACCTGATGCTTACAAAACATCTGCTCTACCAACTGAGCTACGCCAGCGCTTGGAGCTGAAGCCCAGACTTGAACTGGGAACCTGCGCTTTACGAGTGCGCCACTCTACCTTTGAGTTACTTCAGCATATTGCCCCTCCGAAGAGGGGCATGAGGTATTATCAGGCGTTGGAGGTCTTCGCAATGCAGGACAGGCGGCAGGACTCAGTAATGCCGTAGGAGGCAAAGGACTTGTCCATCTCACCAGCACGCAACGGAGTACCGTCCAGCGCGGGTGTGGCGGCAGAATAATCTACATTGTTCTCATCGAGAACCTCTCGAATGGTCTTCTCAGCGTCCACGAGCAGAGTCTTACGATCCATGTTGTTAGTCAGAGTAATGCTTACCATAATTTTTTCTCCTTTGTTATGTAAATTTATTTTTTAGGGACATAGTTGCGCCCCGCAGCGGTTAGCCACGGGGCTTGATTGTACTGCGCTGTTTACGGCTTACTGAACATCGATGGCAGCCTGAACGGAAGCAATCTCAGCATCAATCTCGGTGAGAGTAGTACCAAGAGCCTCCTCCAAAGCATTCATCTTCAGGATGATGGCACCGAACTTGTCCTCGGCGTAGGTTTTAGCCTCGGCGGCAGACATACCGGTGGGGATCATCTCGGTGTAGGTCGCATAACCATTCTCATCGTGAGAAGCGCTTACGAACACAACACCATTCTTATTGGCGCTGGCAACCTTAGTACCAACATCAATGCTAAAAACGGGGTTCTTTTCTTTGTCGCGCAGAACCAGAGCATCGGGACGATACTTCTTAGTCTTACGCAGGGTCTCCAGCTTCAGGCCGGAAGTGAGTACGAGTGCGTCTCCGTGGATAGTGATCTTAGTCATAGTTTGACTCCTTTCGCCCATTTTGGGCATTAAAATTATTTATGTATAACCCTGTCTGGGGTTTACAACGAAAGTATGTTCGAGAGCTGGTAAAAAAAATCTTCGCATGCAGGTTCAGGCTCTATACATTCTTCCTTGAACCGACGGTAGATTGGCTCTGCTCCTGGTATATCACAACTCCATAAACCTTCAAGGCTGTGATTATCAAACTTGATTGAAACATGAGACGGGCCATATATTTCAACAACCTCACCAGTCTCTCCAATAAAATGGCTTTCATCTAAACCGCTGTTTGGATTTTTCTTAACAACAACCACTCTGTCGCCTACTTTGAATTTTGCCATTATCATTCACCTCCAAGTAATTTTAGTAATTCTTCCTCGAATGATGGTTGTTCTTCCTTTGGCAAAAGGATAAGTTCATCCTTTGCAGTTTCGTCCGCGGTCAGTATATAACAGTCTGCGGAATATGCAAATGTCCCATCACGCCTATTCTGACACGCCAAGCACTCACAACGGTTACAGTTACTTGTTGTATTCTGACGGAACGGACAAAGATGATTGAAGCAGTCCATCATTCTACCTCCTGCATCCAGAACTAACGCATACAGTCTGCACACAATTGAACTTTATCTCCCATAGAAAATTTCATTCGGTACTCCATCCCAATAATTTAAGAAGTTCGTCCTCAAAGGATTCTATTGGAACAACTAACCGGATCTCATTTTCAAGAACCCAGCGGCAATTAGGATTATTATTGTCAAGCTCCCAAGTGGACCCATAGGCATCCTCGAATGAGATGCAAAATTTTGCATTCAGTATTCCATTGACATTTTCCGGTTCATCGAAATTAACATCAATAACAGTTCCAACAGCGCCAATTAAATCGTCACACGCATAATCGTCGTATGCAATATTCTCAACAATTTCTACATTATCGCCTACTGAAAACATCTTCTTACCTCCTTTTCAAAAGTGGGGTTCTTCCCAGTCATGCACCCCTCGACTGCTTATTTGAAAGGAAAGGAGAAACACCATGAACAAGATGGTGTTGGCGGAGAGGATGGGATTCGAACCCATGGCTCTGACGAGTCACCGGTTTTCAAGACCGGCTCCTTAAACCACTCGGACACCTCTCCAGGTCTAGCTGGTTTCTTTGATTCTCAAACCAGCAAAGCATCTACGCACAAGTTCAATCCGTAGCCATTGGATGAACTTTTTCTCGACCCGCAGGGTTAGATGCTTTACCCCGCTTGGACACTTTCGCAGTCCCCTAGCGCCTCACCACAAAGTCTTTACTCCGCGGAAAGGACTGAGCGTTAGGCAAGCTGTGTACACTATTGGCGAATTTATTATGCCATGCAATTAGCACTCGCCCTGCGGAATCGTACCGCACCCTCATAAACCGTACAGTATTAAGAATGGCCATTCCTACCCTCGGTGGTTTATGATTCGAACCTCGCTTTGCTGTACTGATGTAGTAATACGACTCGTGCTATCCAGCAGTTCACACGAGAAGCGTGGGTTGAAGATTTTTAATCGACCATTTAGCTAGCTCTCACTTCTTGGATTAGCGACCCACAAATTGATAGGTTGGTTTCGGGTGGACTTGAACCACCGATGCACTGGCTCCCAGCTGCTCTACCTCCTGAGCTACGAAACCATATTTAATTGGACAGTCTTTCTGAATCTAGTGTGCGCATTGCGCCTTCATCTCTCTCCGCAACTGTCCGGGATGCGTCAAATCCATCCGCGTGGCTGTCCCGGGAACAGCTAATTGGTACGCCATCAGGGATTCGAACCCCGAACTAGCCGGATATAAGCCGGATACTCTGACCGTTGAGTTAATGGCGCATTTAAGCAGGCAAGCCTTGGCACCTCTAAACGAGGTGCCGCCTGCTGGTTCGATATGTATTGATTTCTTCTTGAAGCTCGTCCATGATGTCGGTAAGGATCTCCACATAGTTTTCATCTTGGCAGTAGCGATAAGCCACATCTTCGAGATTTGGCCCTGTGTACTTCCACGAATCTGGATTGTTGTATTCCAACAGTCCTTCCGCAATGAACCAGATACATTCTTCAACGGAGTCGAACGACCGGAAACTGCCATCATATTGACGCCAACCTCCGATGTTGTTTTTCTCCTTGAAGTAGTAAGATGTGCCCCATCCGCTCTCCAACCCGAATTTTGCAAGTAAGTATAGCGGGTTTATTCCGTAATACTTCCCTGTTTCGAGGATTGTCCAAGCATATGGGGACAGCCCTTCTCGAAGATTTGTCAATACATACTCGAATTCTTCCAATGTGTAGTCCGTTTCATCGGTAAAGACTTCGTACCCATGCGCCGGAACCACAATTAGAAGCGCTAAGAGGATTGCAATGATTTTACGCATTTAATACCTCCTGATTTTTTGCCCTTGCGGGCTGGTCGGGATGACAGGATTTGAACCTGCGACCTCGTGCTCCCAAGGCACGCGCTCTACCAAGCTGAGCCACATCCCGATAAAGAAAGAGCCTGCGGTTTTCTACGCCGCAGGCTCTTTCACAGAAAGGGGGCGATGCACATCCCTGCATCTGGGGCTCTTTTTTCGGCTTGCATTTCGCAAGTCGCCTCTCGCACGAGCAGTGCTAAGGTTATATCGAAAGGAGGTGCGGGGGAATGACGAACCCCGTGGTGCCGCTGGCGGGATTTGAACCCGCACGATGTTTCCATCGAGGGATTTTAAGTCCCTTTCGTCTGCCAATTCCGTCACAGCGGCATTTTAATCATCTCTTCTTACGCACTTCCCATCAACAAAGTGATAGTCTCCAGCATATGCACAATCAGCACAATCGTTTGTCTCGTCACCGCCGAGAGGGCAAAGAGGGGTCTTTTTAATTTCCATTTTATCCTCCTATCAGAGCCATTAGCTCATCCTCAAAGATTATTGGTTCCCGTAGGTCGGGGCGAAAAACATCAATGAATTCATCGATAGTATAGACAGGCACATCCTCGTAGCCATGTTCCTTATACCAATATAACCAGCAATATCCTTCAAACATGATAAGATCATCATCTGAAATAATAAGAGATATAGTGTCTTCTTCTAATTCCGGGTCAAGAATTCTTTTGGCCACTACGGAATGAATGCCGGTTTTGAAGAACTTGTTTGTGCCCTCTCTTTCCAGTACATCTGACATAACATCGTAAAACTCAGCTTCTGTCAGTTGCCTGTCAAAGTGAACGAGAATCATGCTCAACTTTCATTACATCTCCCCTCTTTCTTTTCTTCGTCATCGCGGATCTCTTCTAGGACATATTGAACAGTAGTCCAATAGGCGTCCCAGTAGGCATCATTATTACTGAGAGCTTTGTCCAGGCGATCAACCGCATTATTTCGTATCAGAACTTCCTTTTGCTCATCCTCACCCAGACCCGCAAGTACACCAGCTTCGTCTTCGTCGAACTGCTCCAACTTTCCCAGAAGATCTTCAAGCCTGCATTTTCTTTCATACTGTCTGAATGACTCATAGTCTTTTTTCTCTTTGTCGTTCATTTTACCCTCCTAACAGTTGCATCAGCTCGTCCTCGAAGGATTTTTGATCCGGTGCAAGTTCTGGACGATATTTGGCTATGTACTCATCAATCGTAAGGAGATTGAACTTTCCGTACAGATGTGGAAACTCTTTCAAATACCAGTCAAGATAACAATATCCATCGAAGAGCGGACGCCCCCTTTTATCCTCTCTCATGTTAAAAGTGTCGGCGCTGTCTTCGGGGTCACATATCCTTTTCCCGATTGCCATTATTGAATTTTTAGCAAGGTCATCTCCGTGTGTTCTTTTTATTCCACAAAAGATGTCCAACATCTCGCCTATGTCTATTGGACGATTAAAGTGGACAAGAAACTCATTCATTCCAACCCCTCCCGTATGATTCTGCGGCAGATATTGTCCGCTTCTATTTCAGACTTTGAAGCATAGAGCTTGTCGAGATCGCCGGAAGAAACTACAATGCAAAAATCGCTGATTAAATCCAGCTTTTTAGCTATGTACATCTCTTTTCTGCTCATAATGCTTATGACTTTGTAGCGCACCTTTTATTGCACCTCCTGCGCAAGTTATGATTACTGAGGCAACCATTGCCAACAATGGGGAGATTGCAATTAAAAAGGCATCACGCATAACTCTCCCCCATTTCCTCAAGATCTTTTTGGGCCTCTGCCGTATTATCGGCACTGAACAGGAATTCCCCGTCGCCATAAACCTCGACATGACCCTGTACATATTTTATTGTGATGCTCATCGCAAAGCCTCCCTATTCAAATGTGTAATCCCATTTCCCAAGATCAAGAAATTCATCATGCGGATCTTCGAATGTGTCAAGCTGAACCGGCTGTTGACATAGGAATGTGCCTGCGTGATTAACAACTACTCTCTTTTCGATAGTGCAGAAGTCGCCCTCATCTCCATGCCGTATATCATATGCATACCAGCCATCTGGAACTGTGTTTTTATCTACACGGCAGTTTGTAAAGAAGCCTCTTACCTCGCGCTCTGTGTCAGGCGCTACTACAAAGGCTTGGTTTTCCTCCAGCGCCTCTTGAAATGTGATCATTTTTTAGTCCTCCCAGTTGTTCACGAACTGCATGGCGTTTTCGAGCACACCCTCCTCGGCAACAACGATATCATCTTCATCAACGCCATTTTCTATGAGGGAACGCACACGAGCCGTTGCTCTTTCGACGAATTCCACCCGTTCCACCCGGAGGCGGTTATCCTCCGGGTCTGGGTAGATGATGTAGTAGGTGTACATTACGCTTTCATCACCGCCTTAAACATGTAAGGGGGGCGCTCTCCGAGCAGACCACGATAGTCGCTCTCCTTATAGACACCATTCTCCCATTTTTCCTCACGCAGCTTGCGCTCGGCTTCGGTGAGGGGGGTCATATTCAAGCCGTAGCAGAACTTGCTGTTGTTGGCTTCTGCCTTTTCTGCCTTTTCCTTAAGGATAATTTCTGCGTTGCGGGTTCTCTTTTCCATTATGCGTACCTCCATGTGTTCAAAAAATGTGTGTACTTCTCGATGAGATCATCGGGAATGCTTACGAAATCTTCTTCGCCCAGTCCACAGATAAAACAGGTTCCGAAGATAATGTCCAGAATTTTTCCATCTTCATCTGCCATCATCAGGCAAGCCTTGCTGCCGTCCAATTTCCCCTCCTCATTACATACAAGTGCGACCGGATCATCAAAGGGGTAAATTGCCTCTATGGAGCCTTTTACGATTTCCTGCATAGACTTGAGGCTGCCATCAATCTCAACGATCTGTGGCTTTCTATGCGGCTCTAACGCAAGAATTTTCACCCTATTACTCCTCCTCTCGTAGATACAGGATTTCTCCGGTACTGTTGTCCGTGATGGCGTTCAGCCCCTTAATCGGGACAATGACTTTACAGCCGGCAAGGTTGACATATGCGGCGTTTACCTTGCCCTCGTCGGATTTCTTGATGAGCATGAGCATCGGCTCTCTCAGCTCAACCTCACAGCCGTGATAACAAACTGTGATGCCATCGGGAAGAATGTGGATACCAGTCTGCACGAATTCATTGATTGTCATTTTCGCTTACTCCTTTCAGTCTCTGCGCTCAAGGCGCTTTTCGCTTACTTTTTTCTCGCTTATTCGGGCATGACACTCGCCACGCTCGAGATGTACCAAAAAAGCACCCTTTGTGGGTGCTAATTTTGCATTTGATTTTTACGCCTCAACGACAGTCCAGCTCTTGCCGGAAGCTGTATCGATCACTTTTTCGATTTTTCTTGCGTTAAACACGGATACCGCCCCATCATCAAAAGTGAACGCAACCGCATTTGCGGAGCTGCTGAAGCTGAACCGCTTTACGGTTGAAAATTCTTTTGTCTTTTTAGTACAGTCGGTCAGGACGATACCTTTTGCAATAGGCGCATCAAGTCCTCCAATGATTGCGCCGTAATCAGTTTTTAGGAACATTTTTGCTCACTCCTCCTAAATGCTTCAGCCAAAAGCGGCGAACATTACGAACACAAGTCCCCAGAAGAAAGCCCCTCCGAGGATCACTCCAATGACGATTTTTACCCAGTCCATCAGGGTAAAATCCTTTGTTGCTTCAAGCATGATTTTTACCTCCATACAGACTATTGCTCCAAACAGGCTTCATAGCATTTTGCCATCTGGAATGCTTGCTTTCAGCCGCTTTTACGCCTAAACAATTGGCTTAAAAGCGTTGCCCGATACCCGGCACGAGGAGCCATCAAGCATTGGGTACCATAAAGCCCACCTCAATGGCGGGCTTATTCGTTGTTTTTACGCGGCAGCTTTTTCAGACTTCTTGCCTTTGCCACCTTTGCCCTTTTTGGGAGCGGGCGCGGGGGTCGCGTCAGCCTCAGCCTTTGCAGCAGCAGCCTTTTCCTCAGCAGCCTTAGCGGCAGCCTCAGCCTTAGCAGCCTTTTCATCGGCATTTTTCTTAGACCATTCATCAGCGGTGAGACCCTTAATCTCATCGAGCTTTTTCTGGGCATCATCGACTTTCTTCTGGAATTGGGCGATTTTGGCATCGCAGATATCAGAGAGAGCCTTAAACTCTGCCTTTACAGCTTCAGAGGAATTTTTTGCAGCACGAACCTCATAGGCGGATTTGTTGGCTTTTTCCGCTTCAATGTTGGCATTATTCTTGCGAATAGTGCCTACGAGCTTATTCAGGGCACGGAGAAACTCACGCTCATTATCAGTCATAACCTCGGCTTGGTTCATACGGATACCGAGAATGGTTTCAACCTTATTGCGGAAAATGCCCTCGGGCACGGTTGCCCAGACCTTTTGCGCAACAAAATTTTCGTCCATATCGGTGTTCACAGCATTCGCCTGAAATCTCTGAACGACGGTCATCAAATCCTCAATGTCGCGGGGGTGGACGATAATGCGCCTCTGATCTTTCTCTGCTTCACCCCAGTCCAAAATCTGACGCCACAGGTCAAAAACCTTGTTGCGACGCTCTTTCAGACCCTTTTCATGCTCCATGGGATTGGTCATGAAGTCCTTAGACTTGCCGTAGCGAACATAGTCGCAGAGTGCCTCATACAGGACAGAAATACTATCCTTGTAGATGGCAAACTGACTTTCAGTCACATTGTTCAGAACAGCCATCTCAGACTTGATTGCACCACGGTTCCCATTGTCATAGGCGCTCAGCAGAGCATCGTGCATCCAGTTAATGCAGTGAACTTTCTTTTCAGTGTTAGCCATAATAATACCTCTTTCATCAAATTGCGTGCTATTGCACATTTTCTTATGCTCGAACACTCATGAGCATACCAATGCCCCCAATGGCAAGCATCAGGGGCACGCCGTATGCTCACGAATAAGCCCTCAGAGGTATTCACGATTAGAGCCATCAGGACAGTCATTAGCGCAGGTTCGGATCAACTTAATGCCATATGGTCTGCAAGATTGTTCATCAGGTTCCAACCATTCCTACCAATCAAGCCATTCTCAAGCACGAGATTTTTCACTCGCTCGATACTCTCGCATCGCTCAAGTGCTCATTGATAAAGAGGTGGTTTTCTCCACTTCGCTTCAGCATTTCCTCAAGCCGAGTTTAGGTTGTGCAAGCTTAAACCTCTGGGCATTTTCACCATCTGCTCCAGCGACGAGCCTCGAGCTTAAACCACTTCCCAGCGGGTTTCATAGGTCACGCGGTTGTGGCGCTTTTGGCTTTTTTTGTTTCCCCCGCCGCCCGCCGCTTGCTTTCGTTTCGCGGCGGGGCGGGGGGCTTTCGTTGTGGGGGCTTGCGCCCCGCACCTACTATGTATTTGAAACGCACATAACCGACATACTAATTTTGCTATATTTATATAACAGTTTCGTTATATATACCCCGCCCCATATACGCGCGGGCGGGAAAAAGGTTACAATCGCTTGCAAGGCGGCAAAATTGCGCCGTATGCGTTTTTTGTGCGCGGCGCGTAAAATTACGATTGAAACAGAAAACCGCCGTAAAGCGCATTTACGGCGGCGCGGCGAAAGGCAAGGAAAAAGCCCCCCGCTTTCGCGGGGGGCGGGGGGGGAAAATTAGAGGGGAAACGCGGCGCGGGCGGCGGCGAAAATTCTTTCAATCATCTTTTGTTCCGCGTCTGAAAGTGCTTTCATGTTCCGCGCCGCGCCATTGTATGCCGCCCATGCTTTTTGGCGGGGGGCTTTACCCTTGCAATAACTTTCAATCCATTCCACAATGGCGGCGCATTCCGCGGCAGTTTCCGTGTTATCGCGCGCTTTCAGATTGACGATATAGATATTGTCATCATCATCATCGGCGGCGGGCGCATAATCCATTTTGGCGGTTATGGCGCGGGCGGCATTGATATTGCGCCATACCGCTTTCATACCCTCTTTCAGTATATCGGAATCGGGGGCGGCGGTGAGCATTGCAACAATAGCGTCTTGTACCATATCGCAACAAATCCCGCCCGCCATATAATCGGCTATGCTTTTGTCATTCCATGCGGCGGCGGCGGCGCTTTCGCGGTTTGCGCGGGCGGCTTTCGCTATCTTGCTTTCGGCTTTCATGCGTACTTTCGCGCGGCTTTCGGCTTTCGCCGTTTTCACCGCGGGGGTACTGTTTTTGGGGGCGCGGATTGCTTTACATTCCTTTTCCGCGGCGGCTTTCGCATTTTGGGCGGCGGTATTCATGCGGCGCACCTTGTACCGCGCGGCTTTCGTGCCATAATGGGCGGCGGCTATTTCCATGCGATTTACATAGGCGGCGGCGCGGCACAATTCATTGTAGTATTCACGCATTGTAACCGCGCCATTGCTTTCGGTTTTCCCGCCGCGGTACAAATACCGCACGGCATACATTGTTGCCTTTAATCCGTAATAGTAGGGGCGGGCGGCAACGGCGGCGGGGGTAACAGTTTCGCGGGCGGTGCTTTCGGCTTTGTTCATGTTCTTTTCCATAGTGTTCCTTTCTTTCGCGCCTTTCGCCTTTTGGGGCGGTTTGGCATTGTGCATGGTTATTTGTTATCCGCCCCCATGCGGGCGGTATTTTTGGCGGGGGAATAACCCCCATGCCCATAGTAGCAGTTTTTCGCACTAATTGCAATAGGCTTTATTCCGTTTTTTCATACCCCATATTCACATTTTGGGGTATAGGGGGGTGTTTTTCACCGCATACCCCGCCCAAAACGCGAAACCAGATGCCAGCTGTTCATTCCCACTCAGTCAATTCACCAATCCCCTCACCCATAGCGAAAAAGCCCAGTTTCAACGCAAAAACAGCCACTACACCAATTAAACCTTACAGAGAAAAAATACCACTTTTTAGTGGCTGACTTCGAAAGATCCCGTTTCACCGACAATAACCTACTATGGTAGGTTACAAATAGGCAAAATGTATTTACAAAAAGGCTTTTTTGAACTATAATATACTCAGAAATCAAGATTCAAGGAGGTACATATATGGAAAGAATTGCAAAGGTTGAGTTAGAAGAAATCGAAGAGAAGGAGCTTGCGGAGAGCAAAGCAGCTGAGCCCATTAAGGACAAGGAAGACATTCGCCGTATATCGGAGTATCTGGTAGAGCAAGGCCGGTACAGAGACAACATGCTGTTTATTGTAGGGATCAATGTAGGACTGAGAGTTAGCGACCTGATAGAGCTACGGTTCAGTGACTTTATTGATGCCGATGGCAAATACAAGACAGAGTTTGATGTATTCGAGCACAAGACTCGCAAGAGTCGCAAGAACCCAAAGAATAGACGGATAGGTATTAACGAAGCAGTGGTTTGGGCTATTGATGAATACCTGAACAATGAAGCCCGCAAGGGCCATAAAGTAAAATTAAATGAATATCTATTTCCGGCGACCAGGAGTGACACAGAGACTGGACACATTAACCGCAAGACTGTGGACATGATGATTAAGGGAGTTATTAAGGATTTAGGTATTCAGGTTAAGGCAAGCACACACACCTTACGCAAGACATTCGGATATCAGATGATGGAAGCAGCTCCGGTTGGCAAAAAGGAAGCTACTCTGTTACTGCTTCAGGAGATTTACGGGCATTCCGATAGCCGTACAACCAGACGATACATTGGCATTACTCAGGATGATATTACAGATGCATACCTTGGGTTAAACCTTGGATTAGGCCCAAGACTGCAAAAGTGGTATGAAGGCCAACCCGCCAATGAACAAGGCGATCAAGTGAAATTTATTGATTTTGGTTCAGGGAAAAATGTGATTAACGGATAATAGCCCATATTTTTTGCATTCTAACTGCAAAATTTGCAAACTGGTTGCAAAAAATTTTTAGAAAACCGCTTGATCAATAGGCTTTACGGTACCTGTCCCTTAAAAGGAAATTATAAAGGCTAACGGTTTAACGAAAAATGGGCAAGGGTACATACGCAGGAAGAGGACGCTACTATACCACTTGCCCCCAAGCCCCCATTGTATGTGCACGGTGGACACTGTGCGCCAATGGAGGACAGTCATTATTATCTTTCGAGGACATATGTTTGTCTGTGAAATACACTTTTGGAAAGAAGGAATGTTTATTGAAGACAGTTAAGGTCTGCGACTCTATCATGGGCTCAGGCAAGACGAGTGCAGCGATACGGATGATGAACGAGGAAAGGAATAAGAGATTCATCTTTATTACTCCGTTCCTTGCGGAAGCTGACCGCATCGCAGAGGAATGCGAAAGCAGAGGTTTTACGGTTCCTGTTAAGGTTAAGGGCAGGAAACAGGAATGTCTGCACCAACTGTTGCGGGAAAAGAGGAACGTGTCCACCACTCACGCACTGTTTCTGGACAGTACGGAGGAGACTATCCGGTTAATTGAAGAAGGCGGATACACATTAGTTCTCGACGAGGTACTTGAACTGTTCGAGAGCAAGGACATCTCGGAGGACGATGTGAACCTGTTGCAGATTGGCGGAGTAATTGAGATTAAGGAGAACGGCTCTGTTGTCTGGCTGAACGAAGAATATGACGGCGTATTTGCAGATTATAAGGAGATGGCACTGACTGGCGAACTTTATTACATCAATGATCGGCTGATGTTTTACTCATATCCTGCTGATGTTCTTAAGGCATTTGAGGAAGTGTATGTGCTAACTTACATGTTCGCCGCTCAAACTCAGCGATACTACTTTGATATGCGCGGCATTGGCTATGAGTACATCGGAACAAAGAAGCTGCCGGACGGGGGGTACATTTTCACCGAACGGGCGGAGGTACCTGAGTACGCCAGACACCTTAAGGAAAAGATACATATTGTAGACAGCGAGAAAATGAATAGTGTAGGTAATGGGAAGTATGCCTTGTCTATGAGATAGTTTCAAGAGAGAGCCGAACCGGAAGCTGTTGAGCAGATTAAAAAGAACCTACTAAATTATTTTCAAGCAGTTAGTGGTTCCAAGGCATCTGACCGCTTGTGGGCAACATACAGCGTTTCCAAGGATAAGTTGCAGGGACGTTACGGTCAAAGCTTTCTCTCCTTCAACTCTCGTGCGACAAATAGCTACAGAGACAAGACCTGTCTGGCGTATCTAGTAAATGTATTTATGAATCCATTTGAGTACAACTTCTTTACGGCGCAGGGCGTACAGCCAGACCAAGATGGGTATGCACTGTCTGTTATGGTTCAGTGGATCTGGCGGTCGGCTATCCGCGAGGGCAAAGACATTGAGATTTACATACCGTCCAAGCGAATGCGAGACCTGCTGATTGCGTGGTGCGACAGATTAGAGAAAGGAGAAATGCGGTAATATGGAGCCTGCTTATAAGATATTAGCCGTTGAGTTTGATGAAACAATTTTCCGGCGAGACCTGAAGACGTGGAAGTACGAAGCCAACTGGGAAGTCGTACAGTACATACGGCAAAAAGCCAAAGAGGGCTGGGACATCGTTCTGATTACAAACCGTTTCAATAAGTGGACACTGAATGAGGCAATTAAGCTGTGTGAAAATGTTGATATACGGTTTTCTGAGATCAACGATAACCCATGGTGGGTGTACGCCATTAAGGGACAGCCAAATAAGATTTACTGGAATGAGCTAATTGACCGCTGGGGTTTCCATGAGGGGAAAGGTTGCGAGATTCCCGAAGGATTTGACGAGAACTGGGGGTTAGAAGATGAGACGAAAAATATTAGCAGTTGATTTTGACGATACATTATTCTGGACAAGTAGATATAGTTATGAATACGAGCCAAACTGGCCAGTGATCAACTATGTCCGCAAGCGTCAGAAAGAAGGGTGGATTATCATTCTGTGGACTTGTCGGTACAGAGAAGAAGCCGTAGCAGAAGCCGTAGCAAAGTGTGAGGAGTACGGCATAAAGCCAGACTATGTAAATGAAAACGCCGCCCAAACGATTGAGCGGTATGGCGACCCAAGAAAAATTTTGTGTGACGAGCTGATTGATGATACGGTTCGGCACACGGTAAAGGAGATTTATAAGAATGTAGGGAATTTATTATGAAAACAGTGACGGCACCTCTCTGAAGATCGGCATGGTAAGTAAGTTTGACGACTATTTTGACATTATCAAAAAAGACCTTGATGTCCGTGGTATCCGGCCACACTATTACCGCTACTGGGGTGATGAAAAAGAAATGACAGTTGACTACGGAAGCTGGTCAACGCTCATCAAGGTGAGAAAGGAGGAGCCGTGATGAACTACTATATTGCAGATACTCACTTCGGGCACCGAAATGTTATCAAGTTTGACGACAGGCCATTCCATGATATTGAACAAATGAAGCTTGAACTCATCGCCCGCTGGAATGCGAGAGTAACTAATGATGATACGGTATATATCCTGGGCGACTTCTGTTGGGGCAAGGCGCCGGAATGGGTTAAGTTGCTCGCTGTCCTTAACGGTAACAAGGTGCTTATTCGCGGCAATCACGATCTGCGGAATATGCCGTCGGAGCTGCGCAACATGTTTGCAGATGTTAAGGACTACAAAGAGATCAAGGATGGAGATAAGCTGGTCATTATGTGCCACTACCCTATCCCGTGCTACAAAAGGGACTACGACCCTAATGTGTATATGCTTCACGGCCATGTCCACGAAACGCAGGAATGGGCTCACATTCATACAATCGTTAGCTTTATGAAGGAATCTAACCCGGAGAAGTACCAAGGTCATGTGTATAATGTTGGAGTCATGATGGACTATATGGACTATACGCCGAGAACGCTGGACGAAATCATTGCCGGAGGAAGCAAATACTACTGAGAAAGGATTGCATACCCTATGAAGTACCGAAAACTCCCTGTTGTAATTGAGGCATTTAAGCTCGGATCACAGCCAACTCCCCCCTGGTTCCTTAATGCTGTGCGTGATGGTCGGGTGAGTATGCATTACGACGATATGCTCTGGTGCGAGGTCAACACTCTTGAGGGTGTTATGATCGGTCGCCAATGCGAAGATTACATAGTGCTCGGCGTTGACGGGGAACTCTATCCATGCAAGGCAAATATTTTTGAAAAGACATACGAGGAGGTTGAAGAATGAGCGTTGTTTGCGCAAGAGTGTACGGAGATAAAGTTGTTATGGCCGCAGATTCTATTGTATGCCGTGGTGACATGAAGAGGACAAATGGGAATATTGTAAAGCTCCGCGAGGTAAACGGGATGGGAGTCGGCGGAGTTGGTACGGCGCAGGAACTCAATCTTATGTTCCGGTTCGCTGAAACTCATTTACCCTCCTCCCCTACGGAAAGTGGAATGCAAGATTTTGTCGTTGAATTCTCCAAGTAGAAACATGGGTATGACGGGGATTACGGCGTTGAAAATGACTATCTGATCACATATAGGGGAAGACTGTTCAGCATTGAAGGTTTTCTTGTGTATGAGGTTAAAGAATACGAAGCGATTGGTGCCGGAATGTACTATGGAGAAGCAGCCCTTTATCTTGGGCATAGTCCAAGAGAGGCAGTTAAGGTTTCATGTGACCTGTGCTGCTATGTTGCGGAGCCAATCGTAGAGATTGAATTTACGAGAGAGGAGGTTTAATGGTGGATAACTATATTGTTGATGGAAGTACAAAAGACGGGAGTTCGTTCCTCCAGGATTAGTATGATTACATAGAAGATTGGGAGGGCGTTCAGGAATGAGCCTTACCAATCAGATAAATATTTACGCGGTTGATTCTGACGCTTTTTACACAGAGGAAGAACGGGACATAAGCATTCAGTTAAACAACCTGCGAACAAAAAAGAAGAACCTGAAAGAAGAAATACGGATTGGGGAACAGTTCCTGTCCGGCGCCATTCCAGAGAAGAAATAGGCAACGAGATACCGTGAAATTTACAGGCTTCGAAGGGACATTGAAATAGAACCTCCTACACAGGAAGTCTTAGTCTTTATTTCCGAACAGGTTTCCGCGCTGACGCCAATTATCACGAACCTTAAAAAAGAGCTAAAGGATAAGCTTGAACAGCACAATGGCATTCGGACTCTTGATCCGAGGGCCCTATCAAGCAGGAATGTTATCTCCGTATTTGAGTCTGCAATGACAAGAGTGTTTGGATTCGAGAAGGACTGCCTGTATGACGACGTGATTGTTGTTCGTGCGTATTACTATGAGGTTCTTAAGGATATCATCGAGGATGGTTTCTTACATAATGGCGAGCGATATGTTGTCTTTACAGCGTCTGCCGGGCAGATCCGCACAAAAAGAACTGTGTTTGTTAAGGAATCTTTGCTTGAGAAGCACAGATTGTCTCTCATGTGTGGGCTTACTATTGACCGAATTAATGAACTCGGCGGCGTTAATGTCAACAAGTATCTTGCCTATCTGGCATTGAGTAACTCCGCAACCGACATATGGGAAGGGTTTGATATTGATAAGTCCATCGTTGTAGATGACTTTGAGACGCTCGTAAGTGGCACCGTAGACTACATTGATGGTACTACATATGAAATAACCCGCAGGGAAATGGGCGTTCCCATAACGCACACAGATGGCTGTGGAATGATGCTGCCGAGCATCAGTTGGAAGAACATGATGGTGCGGCTCCCGTGGGTAAAGGGGTTGCTCGCCTCTTTCGACTTCAAGAAGTTCATTCGAGAGGCTAATGAGAGAGAACCGGAGATAAACCACGGTCTCGTCAGGGATATCTACGGCAAAGAATGGGATATTCTGCGAGACGATATCCGTTGTATTTTCACTAAGAGCCAGTTCAAAATGTAGAAATATTACGACAATTGGCAGGATTATGTCGATAAATTTAAACATTATGGGTGTCTGGCGTGTAAGTGCAACGAAGAAGAGAGCTTCATCCCCAACGCCAAACTGAACTACCAGATGTTGCAGACTCTGACCGATATATCAGATGAGGAGTTGCGGGCTCTCGCTGAAAAGTCAGTCAAAAAGCTGGACAACATTTCAGCGGATAAGGATACCATGCTCCGAGTATTTGGTGTTAAGGACAGCAATAGGGATAAGAATCACTTCCAGCGATGTGTTGAGTTGTACAATGAACTCCTTTGCCAGGAGTATTCCAAAGAAACATTGAAACAGATTAAGAAAAGCCTTGTAAACGACTGTCGCGCCGGGAAAATAGATATTGATGGGAAATACCTCTTTATTATCCCTGATCTGTATGCATTCTGTGAGCACCTGTTCCTTGGCATTGACATTCCGCAAGGGTTGTTAAAGGACGGAGAGGTGTCGGCACGTGTTTATGCCGGAAGAGAGAAGCTTGACTGTTTGCGCAGTCCTCATCTCTATCGGGAACATGGTGTTCGGCGAAACATAGTCAACGAGGACACGAAGAAGTGGTTCCGTACTGACGCTCTTTACACAAGCTCTTATGATTTAATTAGTAAATTATTGCAATTCGATAAACAGTCGCGGTCGAACCTGTTGGAAACGGCAGGATGAAAACGGCGTGAACCAGTAAATACTGGGTGTGCGGTGTAAACCGCGCTAACGGGGGAAGTTGAGTATAATCCCGTGAAACTTTGAATGAGAGATATTCTATAGTGAAAGGAGGTTAGAATTATGAAATATATTGAAGTTTGTCACCTCGGGTGTAAATGCAAAGTCAATGAGGATGGAGATTGCTTTTGCCAAAATTCTAAAGGCGAATGGGTGCATCGTGATTGGCACTGCAACGAGGATGGATATCCTGCAGTAACGGCCTGTGGATTTAGAAGTAACGGGAGTACATACTATAGATCCATTCAGGTGCATATTTTAGTTGCCATAGCATTTGTCCCAAACCCAAACGGTAAAAAAGAGGTTAATCATCTCGACTTTGATAGAAAAAATCCCGCCGCAAGCAATTTGGAGTGGGTCACTCATGCGGAGAACATAGCTTATTCATCTTCTGCTGGCAGGCATGCTCGTCTCTACGGCGAAGAAAACCCAAATCACGGGAATACAAAACTCAGAGAGAAGTATCGTTCCAATCGCACATACGCCTTGGAGAAACAATCTCGCCCTGGCGGTAGAAACGGCAGGGCTATTAAGTGTAAACTCATTTTTGGTGAAAAAGATATTGGAACTTTCTGCTGCCAAAGAGATGCCGTTAAATATCTCGTAAAGACTGGCATAGTCACGGAAGGCCAATGCCCCGAGTTTGTAATCAAGTGCTTAAAAACAGATAAAGGATATAAAGGATATACTCTCATTCAAGATTTGTAACGACTATCGAAAGGATAGCGACAAGCCGTCAAGGCTCGTCGTGAATAACCGAGTAGAGTAGCTGGTGGGTGAAAATCCCACCGGCGAAGCGTGCCGAGCCTAAAAGGGAAACCTCATGGCTAAGATATAGTCTGTAACTCCTATGTGCGACGGAGATAAGAGCTTAGTGGTCGCTGACGAGCTATTCGTCAGTATAGCGGAACGAAATATGCATGATATTGTCCCCCTCTATTACGAGATGGCTAAGGCGGGACAGATGCATATTGACAATATGAAGATCTACGATGGTTTGCAGGCTGCCTACAGCGGTGGCAATATCGGTGAGATCAGCAATACTATTACGAAGATTTGGAACAGTGGCGAAATGACGCAGGATAAACTTGATGTGATTAAGTGGTTGTGCTTCGAGAATAATGCGACAATTGATTACGCAAAAACATTGTAGAAGCCCATCCGCCCACATTATGTTGATAAAGCCATTAAATCCTGCGCCAACTATAAGCCACCCCAATTCTTCATTTACGCTAAAGACAAAACCCGGGAACAAGTAGAACCACGCAATGACAGCATCGTCAACAAGTTGTTTGACATTATCCCCGATAAGAGAATGCGCTTTACGGCTGCCAACCTCGGGAAGTTCGATTATAAGGTACTGATGCGAAATCCCATCGTTTCTATTGACCCTCGCGTCATTGAGAAATTCAAAGATCTTGACGCCAGAAAGAACTTGTCTTTGTCCTACGGTTCCAACGAGGAGAACTATGCATTCTTCCGTACAACCGTTAGATGTGAGCTGTACGCTATTAACCCGAATGTGAACGCCGTCTGTGATATGCTTGTGGCTCACTTCTTCAGGGACAAGAAGAGCAAGAACCTTAACACATTTTGGTTGTGCTATGGCGACATAGTGTTCCAAAATATTCGAAACAACATCGAGAAAGACTACATACAGTGCAGTTGTTGCGGCAAGCGGTTTTGGCGAACCTCTTATAAAAACAAGATTTGCGAGGCGTGCATTGAGAAGATGTCTAATCAAAATCTGCCAAAGCCAGTTAGATACAAGGTAAAGGTCTGCATTGATTGTGGTAAAGAGTTCAAGACAGTTTCTACCGCAAGACGAGCTTGTCGTTGCACCGAGTGTAGCAAAATACGGAAGAGAAAAAATACAGCTAAGCGCGTATCACTCTTCCGGAGCAAAGAAAGTAACGCTTTATAAAAAAAGTGAGAAGTCCATAAAACCGCTTGAAATAAGGCTTTTTTGCCTCCGTTAATTTTATAAAATGCTGAAAAGTGCCTATTTCAACGCATTTATCGGCATTTTCATTAAATTACAATACGGGAGGCTAATGGGCGAATTGTATGAATGTGAAGCCGCTTGTTCCCCACACTCTGGGCGGAGCAGAAACTCCGCCCGGTCAGCCACACCCGCCCACCGTTGGCGGCAATACAAATGAACGGCTCGATAAATACCGTCCGCTTACCACCACCGGCGGCAATACAAATTGGTGGTTTAAAACAGAACAGGACTTCCTGGCACGCGCTGCAAGGCAGTGAAACACAGGGAGACATTTTGCTTAAAAGGGAGCGGTGCGCGTACACTGCTCCCCTATTCTTTATCTGCTATGGGATGGCTGACCAATAAACAGCCAAGGCTATATGCCGTAATATTTAAGGAGATTAAATTAAAGTGTTTAAGATCGGAAAAGATGAAGTAAAGGCGGTGCAGAAGCTTGCACCAAAAAACAAACTCAAGGTGTTATCTCGCCGCAAGAATTCCAGAGGGCATACATACCTCGTTCTTGATGATGATTATGATACCCTGCGCGTTCTCTCAAACCTTCGTGGCAAGTCTATCCGAGACATCCTGGCGGACGAGTACCGCTATATTTAAGGAGGTTTGTCATGATAGATTTTAAGCGAAAGGAAAACGAAACGGAAAATCAGTACCTGTGGCGCGTTGGCGTAGCCATTGAGAATGGATCCGCTGGGCTGACATAGGATGAAGCTGCTCCTCTGATCAACAAGGAATGGCGCGAGGATGAATCCGAGTATCGAACACCTTCTGCTTACCGTAAGCCCGTGCAGTATGCCCTCCGTTTTATGGAGGACGGTGTGTTTGATGGCAAGAAGGATGGATTGTCCGAAGAACTAATCGAACAGAAATACGAGCTGACCAAGGAGCGTATGCGTCTGCGTGATGAGCGTCGAGCAATCAACGACCGTCTTCGGTCTGCCGCTCGCTTAGATCACCGTCTGGATTACCTCGGTGAGCTTATTGAGAGCAATGGCCATGCGTCTTTTGGCAATATCAAGTTGCCGGAGCAGAGAACTATCAATCGCCGTAAGGCTGACATTATTGTTTCTTTGGCCGATTTGCACATCGGCGCATCATACTATAATTATAATGGTGTGTATGACAGCGAGATGGCAAAGAAGCGGCTTGTAGAATACTTGTCGTATGTCAAGGAAATAAAGGATACACACGACCCAGAGAATTGCCACATCGTAATTCTCGGTGATTGCATTTCCGGCAATATACATAAGAATCTATCCGTTACGAATGGCGAGAGTGTTGTAGCGCAGATTCAACTCATGTGCGACTATGTGAGCGAGTTCTGCGGCAGAGTTGGCGAGATGTTCGGTCAGACTGGCGGCAATGTAACTATTCATTGTGTTGCTGGAAACCATACCCGTCTCGACAAGAAGGAAGATGCTCTTCACGACGAGCGCCTGGATGATTTACTTCTTTGGTATCTGAGCAGATTCTTTGCAAAGGTTCCCAATGTGTCCGTTTCCGAAGATCGCATCGATAACGGGATTGACCAATTCATTATTCGTGGTCGTAGCTATGTCGCAGTGCATGGCGATTTCGACGGCTTCAACGAAGCTGGCGTATCCAAACTGGCGATGTTCCTTGGATACAAGCCAAATGTTGTACTGTATGGGCACAGGCACTTCCCTGCCATGACGGAATGTTCCGATGTGGTAATGGTGCAGAGTGGCAGCTTGTGCGGTAGCGGTGATCAGTTCACGCTGGAGCATCGGATGCGTTCAATGCCCGCTCAGTCTATCCTCGTTGTTAATAGCGATGGTATTGTTGCTCATTATCCTGTGAAGCTCGGTATCATTCCCTGTCTATCTGATGATTGGGAAAAACATCCTAGTGGGGAGGATGATGTGCTATGAACAAGCATAAGTTCATACGCTATGTCTCAGACGAAACAAGAATTCGTGTGAACGAGTGCGATTATATGGTCAACGCCATTCTCCGGTGTATCAAGGATGTGCTGGCGACCGGCGAAGATCTCTATTTAAATGACTTCGGCAAGTTCATTGTCGAGCGTCGAGATCCAAGGAAGTGCATTCTGCCGGATGGCGCTGAGTGCATGGCTCCTGGTAAAATCATTATTAAGTTTCGACCTTCGGTTTCTTTGAAGGAAGAAATGGAATATGTCCCTAATCCTGAAAATCTTCGCAATAACGGTGGCGGAGGCGCAGCTAAATAAATGTCTGGTGAACTCGTATTAAAGGTGTACCACACCTTAGTGGGAGCTAAAAGGCGGTGTTGCTCAGCCGAAATTGGGCAGAGTGAGGGAGCGTCCGAAATGGCGCTCCCTTTTCATATGAGCGATTAAGAGGAGTGATTAAATGACCGCGCCTACAAAAAGGAGCCTTAAGCCAGCGATTGGTGCGGCTAAGGAACCTGCTTTTGAAAAGCGAAATGAAAAGTACGAATGTGTTTGCTGCCACGAAGAAAAGAAGCCTACGGATTTCTACAAATCCCCTACTGCGGCGTTTTGGAACTACCCCGGCAGCATTACACTTGTGTGCAAGCAATGCGTCCGCAAGCAGTTTGATCGTGATGTGGATCAATACGGTCTTGACAATGCAATTATGTTTACCTGCTATCGTCTTGACCAGCCATATATCAAGTCAACTGCAGAGGATGTTAAGGTCAACACAAACCCGTTTGATATTGGTGTTTACCTTGGCTCTGTTTCTCGTGCTGCCTATACCGGCAAATCTTTCGCGTGGTCTCTCCTTTCCGGAGAAATCAATCGTGAAGATGGCGATGGTGTTAAGGAAGAGAGAGAAGATAAATGGTCTAAGCGTGACCGGCAGAATATGAACTATGTTATTTCGATAATCGGGTATGACCCCTTTGACGATGCCGGCCTTAGCAATATGGACAGAAAATATTGCTACAATGTCCTTTCGTCTTACCTTAATACGCCTTATATAACGGACGATTCTCACAAAATGCAGTCCGTTATTCAGCTTACTAATACATTGCTGCAGGTTCGCAAGCTTGACGAAGCAATCAACAGAGAGCAGCTGAAGGCAAACACTAATACCGATACTCTCACCGATATGGTCATGGCGAGAAAAAACCTGCAGACCATTGTAAACGCCATTGTAAAAGACAACAATATTGCCTCGCAGTATTCCAAGGAAAAGACCGGCGGGGAAAATACCTTGACCGGCAAGATGCGGGAGCTAACCAATAATGGCTATGAGGCAATGAAGGTTAATCTATTTGATATTAAAACCTCTGAGGCTATGAAGCAAATCGCTGATCTTAGTAATTCGAGCATCATGGAACAGCTCTCTCTCGATGCCAACGATTATACCGAAATGCTGAAAGAGCAACGCACCATGCTGACTGACCTGCGAGAAAAGGCGGATGCGCTTGAGGAGGAAAATAGACAGCTCAAGAATAATCTTGAAAATCTGATTGCGGAATCATCGGCTAAGAGAAAGCGTGGTGGTTCATAATGGAAATTTATGTGCCGACTACACCAACCGAATGGTCACAGCGTAAGGTTGAAGAATATGAAAAAGCGGCAAAAGTAATCAATTAGGGGCGAGAAAACCCTGTTCGCTTTGCGGAGGAAGTGTTCGGCATTGCAATGATCGACTATCAGAAGTGGTCTTTCATGGAGAGCTGGTGGCGTCCATATGTTCTTTGGCTCTGTAGCCGTTCAGCCGGTAAGACAACCGAGGCTGCAATCTTCTTGCAGACAAAGTGCTTCCTTATTCCTAATTATACGGTTTGGATTTTTACGAATAGTGCCGGACAGTCAATTGAGTGCTTTAAGAAAATAGAAGACATTGCTTTGCAAAGGATTCCATCGTTCAGAACCTGTACTGATATCTTTGCTTCCGAAATAGAACGTAACTCTAATTCTCCTACCGGGTTCATTCATGACCCGGCTGGTCATCACTTCTCTTTATTTAATAATTCTGGGGTGACTACACTTTCTTCAAATCTTAATGCCATTCGCGGTAAGCGTGGTTCTGTGTACTTCGATGAAACTGGCTGGATGGGCAAGGAAGAATTTGCGACTGTTGAGCCATTCGCTTCTCAAGATGCGAGTTGGGGTATTGGCGTAACAAAGGGAGCAAAGTATTATGAACCACAAGCCATGCCATTGCAAAGGCTATATACTAGTTCAGCAAGCGATGTAACATATCCATTTTACGAGAAGTATCGTGACTTTTCTAAAAAAATGATTCTCGGCCACCCAGATTATTTTGTTTGTGATATTAACGCCAACACAATATTGAATTTTTCGACACTTAACGGTGAATCCATTTCTCCTCATCTGCAAAGGGAAGAAATTAGCCGAAAGATGGACGAAGACCCGGATATGGCAGAACGCGAATACTTCAACAAATTCTCAAAAGGCGGCGCTCAAAACAGTGTTGTCCGTATGGAGACAATGATCCGGAACTCTTTTGTTTATCCTCCGGTTATGTGCAACGATACTGGCAAGCGTAAATTCATCTTTACATACGACCCTGCTCGCAACTTCGATGGAAGTGTTTTATCAATATTCGAACTCATTGAGGATGAAAAAGTTGGGTTAAAGCTTCGGTTTGTACGGTGTATCTCCTTTGTTGATACAGAAACTAGAAAAAAGACCCCATTACCAATGAATGAGCAGGTTAAAATGATCAAAAAACTGCTTGTTGATTACAACGGGCCGAACGCTGCTGACTGGGAAAATATCGAGGTTTATATCGATGCCGGTGCCGGCGGTGGCGGCATCTCCGCTGTAGCTGATAACCTTATGGAGGATTGGGAAGACAGTTCCGGGCAGGTGCATCGTGGCATGGTTGATCCGGAACATAAACAGTATGAGACCTCTAGGGCAAATTATCCTAATGCTCTTCCCTGCATTCATCTGATTGAACCTGCTTCCCATAAGCGGCTTATCTTTGATGCACTGGAGAATATGACAAAGTTTGACCTGATTGAGTTTCCTGACTATGACGGCAAGGATGTTATAACCATAGTAAATGCCGATGGCAGTTACAACGATTATGAGCTTTCCTTCCCGGAGCGGCTTGCACTGGTGCAGTGTAACCTTGCCAAAACCGAAATCACCTATATGCGAAAGTATATTTCTGCTAATGGGCAGACATCATACGATCTCGCTAAGGACAAAAAGAACACAATGCATGACGACCGAGCCTCGAATGCGTGGGCCAATGCGGCATAATACATAATCCGCACTGAAAATTCTCTCTGATATACGGCGAACATCCAGAGATGGGCAACGCCCTGGAAGGGGTTGACTATTACACTACCCCGCCAGCAACGACTGAGCGAGAGAACACCATTCATATGGTGATGCAACAGTCTGAACACGAACAATAATCTAAACATGAAATTCGTGAGGAACCATTGGCGTGGTTCCCGCCTTATACACAGATATGGGAATATTACAAGGTATTTATTTAATTCAAAATTCAATAAATGGGAAAATGTATATTGGGCAAAGCAAGAATATGTATAAGGTCAAAAAGTAACAGAATGACACGGTTGCCATGGCTGCATGGGTTCTTTCTCAAAAGAGAAGAACCGATTTAATCAATTCCAATGTCCAAACAGATGACGATTTTTCTGAATTCTGTTTCCGGGCGCCAAAAGTAAAATGAAGGAGGTGCGCAGTGCTTGCAAAAATATGCAAATCGTAAAGACATGATGAACCGTCGTAAGGGAGAATCACACCCTGAGCCAGTTGTAGATCCACCTATGATGTTTGCAAATCTCAATCATGTTATTTATCGTGATTTGAATGGCACGACTCGTGCCCCGACTTTCGCAAAATACTCGAGAGAAGAAATTATCACTTATCTCTCAAATCCGTACAGATATAAAACACAGCTTCGCAATGCTGTTATCTATATGTATGGAGCCAGTTCCAACTTCCGTCGCCTAATCCAATATTTCGTAGGGCTGAACGATTTCTCATATATCGTTACGCCATACCGAATGGATTATGACAGCGCTGAAGCCAAAGGCACTACATATAAGAAGAACTACATCAAAACTCTTGATTTTCTGTCCACTATGAACATCAAGACACAGGGAGCCAAGATTTTGACTGTGTGCCTGCGGGAAGATGTGTTCTATGGCACTTGCCATGTCACAAAAGACGATATCACCATTCAGCAGTTACCTTCCGAGTACTGTGAAATCACATCAGTAGAAGGCAATGTCTTTAATGTATCGTTCAATTTTAGCTATTTCGATTCGAGAAGCGACTTGCTTCCACTTTATCCGCCCGAGTTTGAGAAAAAGTACAATGTCTATAAAAATAGTTCGGGGAGTAAGTGGCAAGAGCTTGATTCTCCTAATTCATTTGCTATCAAGGTGAATAACGATGTCCCCGACTATCCTATTCCGCCGTTTGCTGGCATTCTTCCCAATCTCTATGATATCTCGGACTATCAAAGCCTGAAAATGACAAAAACCGAGCTGGAGAACTACGCAATTCTGGCGATGTATCTTGAAAAAGATCCCGATGGCAGATGGCAGATGGACTTCGGCAAGGCGGAAAAGTATTGGCGCAACCTCGATGGTGTTCTGCCAGATGAGGTTGGCTCTATTCTTTCGCCTATGAAACTTGAAAAAATCAGCTTTGACAGAGCTGGAGGCGCTTCAACCTCCGATACTGTTTCCGACGCGGAAGAGCACATGTTTAGTTCTGCCGGTGTATCTTCTCAAATTTTCTCTAGCAAGAATGCCACATCGAGCAATGCAATGCTCCTTTCCATCAAGGCAGACCAAAACATTACTTTCGGTATTGTTCGTATGATTGAAGACGCCATCAACCGAATACTGCACGAACAACCTGCATCTAAGAACTTCTCTATTCATTTCTTGGATACTTCTTGCTATAACCGCAAGGAAGCCGCAGAGGTCTACCTTAATGGTTGTCGATCTGGTGCGCCTTTTGTATCCGCCTACTGTGCAGTTGCGGCTGGCCTTAATCCGGAGGAGATGGATGGCCTTTGTTGGATTGAGCAGAAGGGTTTTGATTTCGTGTCGAAGTTTAACCCACTGCGGATGTCGTCTACTCAGTCCGGCAATGACGGAAATGGTCGTCCTGAGTCTAATCCAGATGCGCTCACGGACGAGGGCGAGCGCTCCAGAGAGAAGAATTGAGGTGGCGCGTATGGAATTTATTTATGTTCTTAATCCCAAAGCCGCAGAAGAATTGATGGCTCAGGGGTTTGGATATACTACTTCAACCATGAACGGAAACTTGGTTTGGATTTTTGATTACAACGATGATATGCAGCGGTTTACGCTGTCTCGCTATTCCGATGACCAATATTTCATTTCCGACACGATGTTCATTTGAGGTGGTACTATGAAGATTTTTCAAAATGGAGGAGGTGAAAACGAAAAGTGGAACAAATAAATTTAAGTTTTTCCTCCAAATTGACTGAGTTTTCAAAACTTAATGAGCAGTTTATCAAAGCATCCTGTTACGTGATGGCTCTTGGGAAAAACCGCAACGGCTCACACTTCTCAAAAGAAGCAGTGGTTGATGCCTTGGATTCTCTCTATTTTATTCCTGTCGTTGCTCACCTTCTTTATGATGAGGACAATAATAAGTGGTATGTTGGCGGACATGATAGAGAGCTTATTGTTACAGAAAATGGGCTTATGCTGAAAGATGTGACCGTTCCGTTCGGTTGCGTTATCCCTGAGAATACTGAGTTTGTAGAGGTTGAGGAAGATAACGGGACGCAAGCTACATATCTTAAGTGTTCTATTGTGATTTGGGCTGGAAGATACCCAAATCTCATGGAAAGTATCTATAGCAGAGATCTCTACTGGGGTCAATCCATGGAGATCAAGGCTAAATCAATCCGTCCTTTGCCAAGTGACAAGAAGTATAGAGACATCACTGAATTCACATTCTCATGTTTAACGCTACTTGGCAAGGATGATAACCCAGAATACCATACAGAACCATGCTTCCCATCTGCTTGTGTGGTGCCTGTAGAGTATTCTTTGGGAGAAAACTTTAAATCTGAATTTGAACTTATGAAGAACCAGCTCAAAGAGCTGGCCTTTTCTTTTAGTCCGGATTCAAGAACTGGAGGGAAAGACTTGGAAGACAAGAAAGCTTTAATTGCAGAGTTTGGCCTGAACGAGGATCAGCTTGACTTTGAAATTAGCGATGAAATGAGTCTCGACGAGCTGCGGGAGAAGCTTGCTGCGTTTGCGGAAACACACAGCCCCCAGTCCGGCAGTAATGACATCGAGTTTGGCGCTACTTATAATGAACGCCGTGACGCTCTGTCTGCAGCTGTAACCGATGACTATGTTCGCAATGAGTCTGGCGATGTAACTGAGTACATCAGCCGCTGGCTCTTTGATTTCGATGACAAGTACATCTTCGTGAATGGCTACCACTATGTTGTCGCGGACAACACAGAGACCCGCTTCTATGCAAGAGTGCCCTATTCCTTTGATGAGGAGAACAAGGTCGCTTCTTTAACCGGTGAGTATGAACAAATGTTTATGACTTTGCTGACTAACGAAGAGAAGCAGGCCGTGGACAATGCGCGCGCCGAACAGGAGAACTATGTTGCTACCCATTCCTACAGCAATGAGGAGTACGAAGCTCTGAAGGCGTATAAAGACGAGAAGGAAACTGAGGCTCGTAATGCTGAATTTGATGCGGTGATTGCCGAGTATGCAGAGATTGCCGAGATGCCTGAGTTTAAGGCTATTGCTGAATCTGTATATTCCTACGAGAATTCTGATGCTCTCCGCATGGCTTGTGATGCTGCCTATGGCAAATTCATGCGTGAGAAAGCTGCTGTTGTTGCCCAGAACTTTTCTGCTGTCGGTGGCGAGAAAAAGGCTACTGGCAAGCTGAAAATGCCCACGGATTCTGCGTCTATTGACGGCAAAGGTGACAGCCGCCCCTACGGCGATCTGTTCGAAAAATACGGTAAGAAATAAAAATACTGGAGGAATTTAATTATGGCTTAAGAGCAGTTAGCGATCCACAACATCGACGATGGATAGGTTATCTGCAAATAGGTCGCGTTCACTGGAAGGTGTTCGAAAAAGTAACCCATTGAATTGCTGGGAACCCCTAAAGCTATCCGTACCACAACATAACCATGAAATAAGGGTAAATGTGATGGTGACGAAAGTAGAAAGAAACGGGTAGATGGCGCAAGGTTAAATCCTAAACGCTGTAATAATGGGCAATCAGCAGCCAAGCCTTGAATAGAGGAAGGTTCAACGACTAAGTGCCTTGCAAGCGGTTGGCAAGGACTGTGGTGGGCACCCAAACCGGGTGAAGATATAGTCTGCGCTTTGTCGAAAGACAAAGAAGCCGAAATGGCTGTCACGGCGTAGCGAGCCGATATTTGGAGAAAACGCATGATGGGGTATGTTCCCATCTTCTCCTCTTATAACTAACAAGAGGAGGTGAACGACAATGATTAAGTCTTTTAAAATTAGATTATACCCAACCAAAGAACAGGAACAACTGATGTGGAAGCACATTGGAGCCTGCAGATTTATTTAGAACTACATGCTTGACTACCAGCGTAAATTGTATGAAGCAGAAAAGAAACACTTATCTTGCTTTGATATGATCAATTTGCTTAACCCGTTAAAAAATGATGGCGAGCATGCATGGCTTGGAAATATGTCGGGGAAATCCTTGCAATATGTTTGCAGAGACCTCGATAGGGCATACTCTGGATTCTTTAAGAGGATATCTGGTTTCCCGAAGTTCAAAAGCCGTAAGAAGAGCAAATCTGCATTTCCTGTGCGGGACAATCTTTGTTTTGACGGAAAATTTGTTAAAGTTGAGAAGCTTGGCAAAGTCCAGTACAGATCCGATTTTGACATTCCACTTGGCAGAGGGCAGAAATTTTCTAATCCGAGAATTTCATATATTTGTGATAAGTGGATGCTTTCGTTTGGCATTGAATGCGAGAACCAAGTATTTGAGCTGAGCGATAAGTCAATGGGTATTGATCTTGGCATTAAAGACTTAGCGATAGTAGCATATGGCGAAGAAAAAATTGTATTTCACAATATCAATAAATCAAAAAGAATGCGTAGCCTCAATAAAAGGCTAAAGCATTTACAAAGAACTATTTCCAGAAAATATGAAGCGAATCGTTCTGGGAGCAGATATAACAAAACAAAAAATATTGAGAAATCTGAAGAAAAGCTTCGCAAGATGCACGCACGCATTAGTAACATTCGCAACAACTATATTCATCAATGCACCCATTTGTTGGTGTCCCTGCTTCCCTATCGGGTTGTCATGGAAGACCTTAATGTTAGGGGCATGATGAAGAATAGGCATTTGAGCAAGGCAATTCAAGAGCAGTGTTTTTATGAATTCATCCGTCAAATGAAGTATAAGTGCGAATGGAGAGGTATTGAGTTTATTCAGGCGAATAGATTTTATCCGAGCAGCAAGACATGCTCTTGCTGTGGATGTCTTAAGAGTGACCTGAAGCTTAAAGACCGAACTTACATATGTAGTGAGTGTGGCTTCGTAATCGACAGAGATTACAATGCTGCCATCAATCTAATGAGGTATGTGGCTTAAATTATGAGAAGCTACAACCTTAAGGTGTCGTTGCACCTTTAGACTGTGGAGAGCTATACAAACTCAAGTAGCTTTGCGAAAGAGAGCTCTGTGAAGCAGTGAGTTAGTTTGACTAACACAACGGAATTATGGCGTTGTTCGTCTGGACAATATGTCCGGCACCACTGATGGTACCCTGCTGCGCTCTGTTCGTTTCTATGATAACGGCAAAGAGGCAGCCATTGAAAATGGTCGCGTTGTTCTGATTGGCGACCTGCTGGATGGTCAGCGTGAGGTTCGTAAGGCTACTGCTCCTGCGGCTACTTCTCCCCTGACTCATATTGGTCTGGTTGCTGCTCCCGAACTGATGCATGACGAGCGCAAGCGCAACCTTACCGAGTTCATCAACGAGGCTGGTGAAAATGTTCGTGTTTACATTCCCCATGTACGCGATATCTTCTCTGTTACCGCTGAGGCTCTGGATGCAGCCGCTGCTATCGCTAAGGGCAACCTGGTTGAACTGCAGGCTGGCACTAAGCTGAAGGTTGTTGCTACCGCCACTGAAAAGTCTACTCAGGTTGGCAAGATTGTTGGCATCGAGACCGTAGGTTCCCTGACCTACTATGTCATCGAGGTCGGCTAAGAGTAACGGAAGTATCTAATTAGGAGGAAAATGATATGAATGAGAAAAATTCTATTGTAAAGCTCGCAACCGACATGCTGCATGGCAAGGTTGAGACCTATGATTCCAAGAGCTCTGAAGATGTACTGCGTGAAGCTCTGATTGCCGCCAACGGCGGTTCTTCCAAACTGAATGTTAAGGCTCTGCGTCGCAACAAGGTAGAGATCTTCGAGATTATCGAGGAGTTGGTTCCTCTGATGGTTAATGAGGGTCTGAAGGGCGATGAGTTCTTCATGAATTATGTTGAGGAGCGCAATATTGCCGAGGGCGACAAGAATGAGTTTGTTGCTCCAGATAACAGCACTTTCATCGTTTCCGAGATTGCTAACGGTATCGCTACTCCTCGTCGTCAGAGAATTGGTGAGAAGACCGTTGTGAGCGTTAAGACTACCGTTCATGCTATTCGCATGTATGAGGAGTTCTCTCGTTTCATGGCTGGTCGTATCGACTGGAACGAGCTGGTTGCTAAGGTAGCCGAGGCTTTTAAGGCTGCTATTTACAACGACATCTATACCGCCTTCAAGGGCATTAGTGCTACTACAGTTGGTCTGAGCAATGCTTATGTCGGCACCGGTACTGCTGACGCTGAGAAGATTCTGGCTATTGTTGAGCACACCGAGGCTGCTAACGGCGAGTCTGCTGTTATCGTTGGTACCAAGGCTGCACTGCGTAAGTGCCCCGGCGCTGAGCTTGGCAATAATGCTAAGGCTGACCTGTACAACGCTGGTTACTTCGGCAAGTTCTACGGCACTCCCATGGTAGCCGTAAAGAATCGCCACAAGGCTGGCACTGATGAGTTTATCTTTGATGATAACACCATCTATGTATTTGCCGGCGGCGACAAGTTCGTTAAGTTCGTCCGTGAGGGTGAGTCTTATATCGTTGAGACCCAGACCGGTAATGCTGACATGTCTGTGGAGTATCTGTACACTGACAAGTACGGTGTTGCAATTCTGGTTAACGGCAAGCTGGGCAAGTACACCATCACCGGCTAATAAAGGGCTGGTGAGTATTAGGTGGAGCGAAAAAGAAAAGGATTCGACAGAGAATATGCGACCTCGTTTAGACGCGAGGTCGCTTTTCTTGCTGAGTGCGGTATTCGCTACACCTTTGTAAAAAGAGTTCAGGAGGTATCCGTGTATAAATACGAGAAGACTCCTGAACTCTTCGCAAAGTTAGCAGAATTCTATGCTCAGAAAATTAGTGATTAAAATGGAGGATTAAATATATGGCACAGCAAACGAAGGGCACTAAAAAGCCCCAGACTTCTGCTACTAAACCTGCAGAGGCTAAAGAAACGAAGCCTGTGGTCGAGCAGGCTCCTGTCGTCGAGAAGAAGCAGGTTTATCGCACTTTGAGAAAGGTTTCTCCCGATGAACTCGTAGATGTACAGTCCTGTACCTATGGCAATATGCTTTATATTTCAAAGCGTACTGGCAATAGAGTCGAGTGGGAGGATTTCGGGGATATCCAGACAATGACTGTTGGCGAACTTCAGATCATGAAGGGTTCACAACCGCTGTTCTTTGAGCGCAAGTTGATTATGATTGTCGGTGAAAATGCCAAGGATGTTATCGACTATCTGCAGCTTAATAAATACTATGCAGATTTTGGTTCTATCGATGAGATTGATGCGATTTTTGAAGCTTCTCCGGAAGAGATCAAGCGTATCGTTGCAAATCTGCCTGATAAGACAATTGAGACAATTGCTCGTCGGGCATATGCGCTTATTGAAAATGGTACTATCGACAGCCAGCGTGTTATCAACGCCCTGCAGGATTCTCTCGGTTACGAGCTGGTGGACAATGACTAATTAAAGGAGGTGGTTGCGATGGTTTCATACGATGTATTCAAGCGATACTTCAAATCTAAGATTAGCCAGTATTCTTTCAGTGATTACGGTTATGACGAAGAGATGGATGAAATCGACCGCTTTCTGCACCTTGCTATTGCCGAATTCAAGAATATCTGCGTAGTCGATTTATCGGATAGAGATGATGATGCCCGTGTATTCAACTCCGACGATGTAAACGATGATGAGATCATTGATATTCTAACTGACGGGATGGTCTGCGTCTGGCTTCGCAAAATTAAAAACGAACCTCAGAACCTGCAGAACTATCTTGATACAAAGGATTTTCAACTGGCGGCGTCTCCCGCAAATGTTCTGAAAGAAGTGCGCACTACCTATGAAGTTGAATACAATATCTTCGTTGGGAAGATGCTTGAGTATTCCTATAATCATGGGGACATATCAAGTCTTCATATGTGAGAGGTGCTTTTATGTCTGAGATGCAGAGAAGTGACTGGCTCACAAGTATGAAATCCACCCATCGTAGATTTGGCCCATCTTCACTATCGTGTAAGGATGTTGTTGTCAATGGCGAAGATCGGAAGATTATGATAATCAACTCTGACGACTTCGACCTTAAATATGCCCATTGTATTTTTGATGACTTCCTTATTGTAGGCTCGTACATTGAATGGAATGACGAGACCTGGATTGTCACTAAGGAGGGCGGGCAAAAGGATGTCTACCCTTCCTATGAGCTTCAAAAGTGCAACTATGAGCTTAAGTGGGTTAAGGATGGCGAAACCATCACCAAAAAAGCGTATGCTTCCGACATGACCTATTCGCAGGTTGGTTTGCAGCATACTGACTATATGGTTTACGGTGATTCTCGGTACCGTGTCATCATTCCAAAAGATGATGACACTACTAAGATCCGTCGTGGTGATAGATTCTACATCGACGATGGTGACAGCGAGGACGACCACCCTATTTATGAAGCAACAAAGATCGATAGAATTACCCGTATGTACAATGGCAATGGTGTTTACACTTTGATGCTTGTTGAGTGCAATGAACACCCAACCGATAATTCTGATTCTATGGTTGCCGATAACAACAATAAAGCTGAGCTTGAGGAAGGAGAGTGGGTCTAATGGGTTATATGTCAATGTTTAAGGATTATAGAAATACTCTCATGAAGGCTCTGTGCTCTTCTAAGGATATCGTTAATCTTTTAAAGAATACAAACGAGGACTCCCCTACCCTTCCCGACAAGTCTCTTTTATATGACCATATTTACCCTTATCCATTCATTCCACAAGCAGACGAGGCGGCCAAGACCTATGTTGGTGTCCGCTTGACCGTACCACAGGTTGGGAGCAAAACATTCAAAACCATACGCCTTACCGCTTTCATCTTCACGCATTACAGTTTGATGAGAGCTCCTGGCGGTCTTCGAATTGACTTGCTCGCTGACGCAATAGATAGTGTGCTGAACGGGTCTTTGGATTACGGGCTAGGCCATGTTGAACTCAAGGATATAGATGATGTTCACCCTGCAAAGGATTATTACGGAATTGCCATTACATATGACATTACGGATTGGAATCGGGTGAGTGCGCCGAAATGAGCATAGGACTTATTTCAAAGAAAGATTATAAAATCAATGACTATATCTCAGTCCACGTTCCGACTCTTGGTGAAATATTCGATTTTGGTCAGCGGGAATATATGGGCATTGTCAGTTCATTGGTTGCTACACCATATGAGGCAATGGTTATGCTTGATGATATGGGTATTGATTTTACTGCTGTTGATGAGTGGTTTGTGTTTGAGCTTATGTTTTCGTACTTTGCGTCTAAATATAAAAAGATAAAAATCATATTTGGAGATTTAGACCTATCTCTTTTCGAGAGTGCAATTAAGCCAGAGACGGGAGATAAGATATTGTACGATTTTGAGCACGGGTATACCATTGATCGACTTGCCCAGCAGCAGATTAGTTCTGTGCTGCGAGAAATTCTTGTTTTCCCAAAAAACGACAAGAACCCAGGCAATGAAGTAACAAAGAAACATTTAATTGCAAAAGAGAGGAAAAGGATTCGACGAGCTGCCGAAAAAGACGGCAATCAGCTTGAAGATTTAATGTTGGCTCTTGTAAACACTCCGGAGTATAAATACAACTTTGATGAATCGATGAATCTTACATTATATCAGTTTAACGCATGTGTTAAGCAGGTTCAGAAGAAGATATCATTTGATCACCGCATGAATGGGATATACGCTGGAACAGTAGATGTTTCAAAAATAGATAGGAACGACCTGACCTGGATTTAATTCAGGTCTTAATTTTTGTGAAAGGAAGATAAACTATGGTTAATGTGAATGAACTGACCATTACCTCTTTGGAGGAAATTATCGCCTACAACCTGGGCGGTGAGTATCTTTGGACTATTGACGAGCTTCAGAATACAACCATCAGCAATACTCAGGATAAGGTTGATATCACCGGTAAGCAGGGGCGCAAGCTGAACTCCTTAAAACGGAACAAGGCTGTTAAGGTGTCTGGAACAAATGGTATGCTCAGCCTTGGCATGATTGCCACCGATACCGGCACCACAGTTGTTCGTGATACCACTGCTCAGTATAAGTGGTGGGAGATTGTTAACATCTCAGATAATTCTGCTACGACTACATACACCGCAGTAGGTACTGTTGGCGCAGAGATTGACGCCCTGTACATCATTAATCCTGACGGAACTCGTGGTGCAAAGCTCGAACAAGATGCCAATGCAACTGAGGGCAAGTTTACATATACTCCTTCGACTAAGAAACTCTCCTTCGTTGCCGATGCATACAATGGTCAGAAAGCCGTTGTATATTACACCCGTAAGATCAACGCTGCTGTAATCTCCAACGATTCCGGTAAGTATTCGCAGAAATGCACTCTGTACATTAATGCTCTTGCCGAGGACAAGTGCAATACTGTTTATCTCGTTCAGTTTGTAATTCCTGTTGCTGACTTCTCTGGCAATTTTGATATTACAATGGGAGATAACCAGGCTACTCACTCCTTCGAAGCAGAGTCTCTTTCTTCCGGTTGTTATGGCGGCAGTGCTCGTCTGTGGGATATGATCGTAATCGGTGAGAATGCCGAGGATGCTGCCTGATTTATAAGGGGTGACTGATATGGCAAAGTGTAAAGTCTGCGGCAAGGAGTTCACTCCATGCCGCACCAACACTCCTCTAAATTGGCGTCGCGTTACTTGCTGCGCCGAGCATGGTGCTGTTTGGTTTGACATGATTGAGAAAGCAAGAAATGTTATAGAGGTAGCACCATCTGAAAATGTTGAGCTGCAGACTCTGCTTGCCGTAGAGGAGCCAGAGACTACGTCTATTCCTGCTGAGGATGAAAAAGAAGAGGATGTTGTTCCTGCTTGTGTTGATGTCCTCGTTGATGAAAGCGAAGACATCTTAGAGAATCCGAAAGGGAGAAAGCACAAGTGACACATCGAAGGCCGCCGCTATTGCGGCGGCCTTTTTGTGCTGTTTTGGTGATTAATATGATTAAATATATAGCTCTTGACCAAGCGACTAAGCATACGGGCTATTCAATTTGGGGCTTATCCCCCTCTTGCGATGCTCCATCCTTGTTGGGGTATGGTATGTTAAAGGCCAATGTTAAAAACGATGTGATTTCGAGAATGCGCGAAATGTACAGTGATATCAAGGGCTTAATTTTTACACACCAACCTAGCTATGTGTTTTTTGAGGCGACACAGTTTCAGTCTAACCAGCGTGTGTACAGTACATTGTCCCAGTTGCAAGGTATCGTAATGGCAATTCTGTTTGAAAAAGACATTGGATTCAGCATTATAGAACCGTCTTCGTGGAAGTCGTACTGTGGTGTTACTGGGAGAAAGCGCGAGGAGCAGAAGGCAAAGTCTATAGCCATTGCTTCCAAACAATTTGGCTTATCTGACCTTACGGACGATGTGGCTGACGCTATTCTTATTGGATACTACGGTGCCCATATTTTAAACAATGAAAAGGGGTGAAGATGTGGCGGAAAACAAAAATCTTAACATCATCTATCATGACTCCACTCCGTTTATTTCTTTCCCCTGCGACTTCGATGTATCTATTCTGAGTTCTGGGGTTGAAGATATCGAGATTGTATTCTCGCAAGATGGAGCCGAAAAATTTACAAAAAGAGGAGACCAAGTTGAAGTATGTGTTGAATTAAATTCAATCATTACTTCGTTAAGTCGGAATGACACAAGCAAGCTAAAGAGCCGTTTGGAGACTACAATGCAGATTTTCATTCACATGGAAGATGGCGCTGTTATTCCGAGCAATATTATGGTTGCAAACACCGGTTATATCTTAGAACGGAGGTGACGGGTGCCGTGAGCGATTTTTCTACCAAGAATAACTTTAGTGCTACTTTTGGCACTTTTTACAACCTCAGCGGAGATTACAAGATTATCCGCAAGAACAGTCTTTCAGAGTTTCCAGCTGTAGGAAACGAAAAGTATCTATATGTAGCCAACGATACAAATCTTATGTATTTCTGGGACGATGAGAATAAATCGTTTGTTTCAGCAAAATCTGAAAGCTCCGTTATATTCCCCGATGTTCTAAAAATAAACGGTGGTAATGCAGGAAGCATATATGAAGAAAATGAATAATAAGGAGTGGGTTTCATGAACAAGGAAATTCTGACCAAAGTGATCCTTCGGAACGATAGTACCGCGAATTGGGACACTAAAAACCCCGTCCTTGATAAGGGCGAGATTGGTTTCGAGTTCACCGCTGACGGTGTCGTTCTTACCAAGGTTGGCGATGGTGCGACGGCTTGGAAACAGCTTGGCTACAGCGGCGTTGACGAGGACAAAATCAATACACTGATTGGGCAGGCTCGTGACAACTATTATAGTGTTGTTCGTAACGATGGCGAAACCGATAATGAAGCTATTACACGCGCTCTCGGCGAGTCTGTTGCCGCAAAGGGCGATGTATGCGCGATCAAAACTGCGCTTGGTACTACCCCTGAGAGTTACTCTTATATGGGCTATGTATTTGATGGCGAGAACTGGGGTGCCATGGATGGCAACATCAACTCTGAAAATGTAATTATCGGCAAAGATCTTGTATTTGCCGGAAGCTATACATCTGTTGGCAATGTTACAAAAGGGACAACTATTGAGAAGGGTAAAACACTTGATCAGCTTCTTACTGCTATGTTTACTCAGGAGCTTAATCCTTCAAAGCCTACTCCCTCCTGCTCTGTCACTTTGACTGGCGCTGGTGCTAAGGAAGTTGGCGAAACATTCACTCCTGCTTATACTACATCGTTCGATCCTAAGTCCTATGATTACGCTCCTACTGCCACTGGCGTTACTGCTACAGGCTGGGAAGTAACCGATACCAATGGCGTCAAGAAGACGACAGCAACAGGGTCTTTTGATGGGTTCACTGTTGAAGACAATACGAACTATAAGTTAACTGCTAAGGCTACATATGGTGACGGTAATGTTCCTAAAACAAACCTCGGCAATGACTACCCTGCATCACAGATTAAGGCTGGCACTACTGCGGTTGCTTCTTCCGCTGCCGTTACTGGTTATCGCAAGTGGTTTACTTATGTTGGTACTGATCTGACAGCTCTGACCAGCGATGTGATCCGTACTAAGGGTACGAGCAAGGGCGCTGCTGGTACAAACTTCAATGTCAATCTGACTATCCCTGCTGGCACTAAGCGTGTCTATGTTGCTATTCCTGCATCTAAGAAAAAGGCTCTTTCCTCCGTCATCGATGTGGATGGCATGGGTCTGGATGTAAAGGGCAATTTCACGAAGCAGACTGTATCTGTTGAAGGCGCTAATGGTTATACTGCCGTTGACTACGATGTGTTCATTGTGGAAAATCTGGCTGGTCTGGCTGCTACCACCTATCAGATCAAGTTTTGAGTAAAGGGGGATAAATAATATGGCTATTAAGAATTGGAACAATGGCAAACCCAGCTTCAGCTATGAAGGTCATGCTAATCTTGGCGTAAACCTTAACCGCCAGAAGAATGCCCCTCTTGATGTATCCTGTGAGTATTCTTCCGTTAAGGATATGCTCTATTATGTTACTGAGGGACGCTATCCTGCCAATGGAACTGGAGTATCTACTGAAGTAAAGGATATGAAGAAATATCCTTATCTCGGTCAGATTATTGCTCTGGTTAATCCGGAGACTGAGGAAGTAGCGCTGTATTATGTAAAGACTGCTGAGTATAATGATACATTGGCTACCGATGAGGCGATGTTCGAGCATTACTTCGAGGCAGTCGGCAGAGCAACTCTTGGTGACGATGTTACTATCGTTCGAAATGAAGAGACTGGCGTACTCTCCATTAAGGGGTATTCTGCCGCCGAGACAGGCACTCAGCTTGTCAAGACCTCGAATGGCCTTGAGTGGGTAAAGCCGGATAACACAACCGTCGAGGGGTTAAGTACCGCTGTTGCTGCCATTGAGAGCACTATCGGCGAGGACGATACAAAAGGTCTTCGTCTGCGCATTAAGACTAATGAGAACGATATTGACACTCTTGAGGGCAAGGTTGCTACTCTCATTGGAGAGGATACCGACAAGTCTGTTCGCACTATCAGTGCAGAAGAGGTCGCAAAGGTTGTTGCTGGCGCTGATGCAGACTATGACACTCTGAAAGAGATTGCTGATTATATTGCGAGCGATAAGACTGGAGCTGCTCAGATGCAGACGGATATTTCCACCATCAAGTCTGACCTGAACACTGATGGCACTGGGCTGAAAGCTCGTATGACTGCCGCCGAGGGTGAAATTGACGCTCTGCAGGAGTCTGTCGCTGGCATTCATACTCACGACAATAAGGCTGTTCTTGACGGCATCACTGCTGAGAAGGTAGCTGCCTGGGATGTCGCTGAGTCTAACGCTAAGACATTCACTACTACTAAGATTGGTCTTACAGCGGAAGATGGCGGTGAAGGTGCTGTTGAGGCTCCTACCGTCAAGGCTTATGTCGATGGCAAGGCTACAGCTCTGAATTCCGCTATCAATGCACAGAAAGATCGCATTGACAACCTAGGCAATCTGGCTGCCAAGAACGAAGTTGCTGAGTCTGATCTTACCGCAGCTTTGGCAACCAAGATCAATGGCAAGGCTGATTCCGCTAATACTCTTGCTGGCTATGGCATCGGAAACGCTTATACAAAGACTGAGGTTGATGATGCAATCACTGCGGCGAAGGAAGTTGCTGCTGCCGACGCTACTACCAAGGCTAATGCAGCTGAGCAGAATGCTAAGGGCTATGCTGATGGTCTCGCTGGGAATTATGATGCTAAGGGCGCTGCCGATGCGGTTCAGAAGAATGTAGATAAGGTCAGCAGTGATGTTGCCACTCTTCAAGGGCAGGTTGATACTCTGAATGGCGATGCCACTAAGGCTGGTTCCGTTTCCAAGAAGATTGCCGATGCAATTGATGGACTTGCTCTTGGAGATACTTATGCTCCTAAGACCCACAATCATACCATTGCTCAGGTTACTGGGCTGCAGGATGCTTTAGACGAAAAGGCTGTTGCGACTCAGGTTGCTACTGACATCACCGCTGCAAAGACTGCCGTTCTTGGTGAGGCTGACTATGCTCATACTGTAAAGGATGCATACGAGCTCGCCAGCGGCAAAACCTCCATGACTGAGGTCGAAGCTAAAGGCTATGCCGTTAAAACAGAAGTTGATGAAAGTATTAAGGCCGTAGACGATAAGATTACTGCCGCAAACACAGCCGCTACCGAACTTGCTGGTCGTGTTTCGGCAAATGAGACAGCAATCACAACGCTGAACGGCACAGGAGAAGGTTCTGTTACCAGAACAGTAGCAGATAAGATTGCAGAAGTTGTTGCTGGTGCGAATGAAGATTTTGACACCCTGAAGGAAATTGCCGACTGGATCATGAGCGATACAACTGGTGCCGCCAAGATGCAGTCTGACATTACTTCTCTGAAAACTCTTGTTGGCGACACAGCCGTTGCTACCCAGGTTGAGAATGCCTTAAAGGTTGACGGAGTTGACAAGTATGCCTTGGCCTCTGAGCTTACAGCTATTGCTAACAAGGCGCACGAGCATGCAAATAAGACCGTTCTCGACGGTATTACTGCCGAAAAGGTTACTGCTTGGGATGCTGCTGAAGCTAACGCTAATACTTACACTGACGAGCAGATTGGCGCCATCCCTGCTGCTACCGCTGCTGCTCTCGGTCTGGTCAAGGTTGATGATGTTACGATTCAGGCTGCCGCTGATGGCACTATTAGCGTTAAGGCAATCAGTACTGATTTGCTGGTTCAGGGTACTGACACCCTTGTATTCAACTGCGGTAACGCTTGATATTATCAATCATACTGAGGGAGTACACAATCACTCCCTCAGTACATTATAAATATATGAAAGGATGATCCTTATGGCTGAAAAGATCTTAAATACAAGATTGCAGCTTAAGTATGATACTTGGGCAAATTGGAATACTGATACTGCTAAAGCTATTGTACTCAAGAAAGGTGAAGTTGCCTTTGTCGAGATCCCTTCTGCTGCAGGCGAGGTGACACAAGTACCTGCCATCCTGATGAAAGTCGGCGATGGAGTAAAGACATTTGCCAATCTTCCGTGGGTTAAGGCAACAGCTGCTGATGTATTCCCTTGGGCTAAGTCTGAGAATAAGCCGACATACACAGCTGATGAAATTACAGGTCTGGAAGCTTTCATCAACAATCTCGCAGATAAAGATACCGATACCCAGTACCAGCTTGTTGAAGTGAAGACCAATAATGTTGTCACTGGATATAAACTGCAGAGCAAGTCTAAGGACGGAACATTTGCAGATATTTCTGGCTCTCCTGTTATCGATATTATGACTGATGCTGAGGTCAATTCTCTGATTGACGCAAGGCTTAATGCCAAGAACTTTGGCGATATTATCACTCATAATGCTTCTGAATTTGCTGTTGCATCTCATACTCACGAGATGTCTGAAGTAACAGGGCTGCAGGATTATGTTGATGAGATAACAGCAGGTCTGACAGGTGCGATGCATTTTGTAGGAACTGCTACTGCTGATCCTACTACTGAGGCAGGCCCTGCTGTAAGCGGTGTCTCTAACTTTGCTAAGGGCGATGTCGTTATCTGGGGTCAGAAAGAATATGTATGCACTACCGCAGGTACTAACAGTACTGCTGTATGGCAGCTCTTCGGCGATGAGGGTTCCTATGCCGTAAAAGGCAGCATTAAGAATGCTGACATTGCTTCTGATGCTGCTATTGATCAGTCAAAGATCAATGGACTGACTTCTGCTCTTGAAAACAAAGTTGATAAGGTAACAGGCAAGGGTCTGAGCTCCACAGATGTTACTCAAACGATGGTAGGTAAGTGGGATGCTGCCTATGCGCATTCTCAGACTGCTCATAACTATGCGGCTGCTTCCCATACGCACAACCAGGCCGATATTGTTCAGGCTACTGGCGATATCCTGATTCTTGATTGTGGCAGCGCTACTAAGAATATTTAAAAGTCTGCTCGTTGAGCCGTTAGGATTACCTAACGGCTCATTCTCGAGCTTTGTTGAGGAGGTTTCTTAATGGCTCAAAAAATAATAAATGCAAGAGCTAAAAATAAGCGTGATACAAGCGCAAACTGGACTGCAAACGATCCTGTTTTACTCGATGGTGAAATTATTATTGTCGATACTGCTGATGGAGAAGTTCGTGAAAAAATCGGTGATGGCATTAAAACATACACTCAGTTGCCATTTACCGATGAAAAATTAAGAAATCTCCTGAACAACCATGAGGGTGATTCCGACATCCATGTAACCGCAGAGCAAAAGGCAAAGTAGGACGAACACGCATCTACCCACGCCACAGATGGCTCCGACCCCATTACTCCAGCCAGCATAGGTGCTGCTCCAATAAGCACTACAACAGAAGCCACGCTTGCGGCGGCTTCTTGGAGCGGTGATTCTGCGCCTTATACCTATACTTTGACTGTAAATGGTGTAACAGACACAAGCACGCAAGAAATCGTATTTGCGACAAGCATAAATTTAGAGCAATTGACCGCTGGGCAAAATGCCAACATTCAAGATGGCGGACAGTCTGCCAACACAATCGTCCTAAAGGCGTGGGGTGAAAAACCGACAGTAGACCTACCTATTCGGGTAATTATGAGGGGGTGAGCCATATGCCGAATGTTATATGGCTTAACCAAGGAAGATTGATAGGGCCAGTTCTTGCCCCAAGCTCATCGTGGTATAAAGGGACAACTGCGAAATCGACCATCACGGAAATTTCTCTTGTCGATTCTTACGCATCGACTGGTTCTGAAACAGAATCCTGGGACGCCTCGGCTGCCGGTGATGGAAGCGTTATGGCCTACATTGATGGAACAAAGCTGATACTGGCTGGCAATGGTTACGGGAAAATTTTTGCAAATGCTGATTCCAGCTATGCTTTCAGTGGCAACACATCAAACACCAGATTCTCTTCTTTAACAACTGTTACTGGAATGGACTTACTCGATACCTCTCAGGTTACCGATATGGGATCCATGTTCGCGTACTGCTCCGGCTTAACCAGCCTGGATGTAACCGGCTTTAATACCTCGCTGGTTACCGATATGAGGGCAATGTTCTATAGATGCTTCGGATTAACGGGCCTGGATCTATCGAGCTTTGATACCTCTAAGGTTACCGATATGAGGTTCATGTTCCAGTACTGCAGTGGGTTGACAACAATTTATGCTTCAAACCTTTGGTCAACAACAAAAGTCACAAAGTCACAAGATATGTTTACCGGTTGTTCCGCGTTGGTAGGCGCCATCTCCTATAACTCAAGTAGCGTCACCGCAGATTACGCCAACTACACGACTGGCTACTTTACATATAAAGCAGCGCCAACATCGTAAACATAATGGAAAGGGATGAATAATAATGTCTAATATTATTGGACTTGGAACCAACTCCTCGGGGGGTGGTGGTAATGTACAAGATATAAAAACATATAATATTACAGATGATGATATCTTAGCTAATTCTTTTAGTATAACGCCAGATACTGGATATAATAGCATACAAAACATTACTGTTAATACAGCCTCGTTAAAGAAAAATTTTAAATATATCGTACAAGTCTTATACAGCGGGAATCCTATGGGTTCCAGTTTTTGGTTAAGACTAGATTCAACCTTACCATTCATTGAAATAAATACGCTGTATATGGGAGGGTGGTTTTTATGGCTTCCTTGCAATAGTGATATAATAATATATTCAGAGTCTACTGGTAAAAGTAATTTTCCATATTTTTATAATTTACCAACGATAAATGGAAATGCAACATTGGTCGGCGGCGGATTAAACAAGGGATATTGCGCATATAAAATTAGCGGGAACTGTTTAATACAAAACTTA
>ERZ809074.297-NODE-297-length-83144-cov-9.260817_pt1 | contig 83144 bp, 77 predicted proteins | sample MGYA00520795_ERZ809074 | MGnify/ENA primary metagenome ERZ809074 (study PRJEB31570, sample SAMEA3212989) | Homo sapiens | biome: human-gut; feature: human gut; material: fecal | place: Sweden | collected 2011 ...
GCATCACATATTTGTTTTTCATCTTCAACTATTAATAATCTCAAAATCATTCCACCTGCTTCTTAACGAAAATTTCACACCAACTATTGTATAATACTGAAGTCAGCTGGTCAACAAATACAACAAACGAAAGGAGTAACAAAATCTTGAAGTGCAGAAAAATATCTCAATTTGTAATACTCATCACGGGTATCTCTATGATTTGCTATGGTGCGTTCAGAGGTGAAGGAGATGTCGTGCTCGGCAAAGCAATAAAATTATGTCTGGAGTGTGTCGGAATTGGATAAGAAAACGAAATTACTATCAAAAAGAGTTGCCAAAATACGCGGATGGATACAGGCAGTTGCCACATTACTTACCAATATTCATATTCCCAATTTATTTAAGGGTAAAATATATCAAGGCAATATCAAAACTGTATGTGTGCCGGGATTAAACTGCTATTCCTGTCCTGCTGCGACAGGAGCCTGCCCCATTGGAGCCTTTCAGGCGGTTATCGGATCCTCCAGATTTAAATTTTCATACTACATAACCGGTTTTTTCATTCTGCTCGGTGTGACACTCGGAAGATTTATCTGTGGTTTTTTATGCCCGTTTGGCTGGTTTCAGGATTTACTTCATAAAATCCCCGGGAAAAAATTTTCCACAGCCCGGCTGAAACCGCTAAGATACCTGAAATATATAATCCTCATTGTTTTCGTTATTCTTCTGCCATTGTTTGTAACGAACTCTATAGGGATGGGAGATCCATTCTTCTGTAAATACATTTGTCCACAAGGTGTTTTGGAAGGAGCCATACCACTGTCACTTGGAAATACTGCTATAAGGTCTGCACTTGGAACACTTTTTTCTTTTAAATGCCTTATTTTAATTACAGTTGTTGTGTTGAGTATTTTGTTTTACAGGCCGTTCTGTAAATGGATCTGTCCTCTTGGAGCAATCTATTCATTATTTAATAAGATCAGCTTTCTTAATATTAAAGTTGAAAGCAGCAAATGTGTCAGATGCAACAAATGTTCAAAGGCATGTAAAATGGATATTGATGTGTGCAAGACTCCAAATCATCCAGAATGTATACGATGCGGGGCTTGTATCAAGGCTTGTCCAAAAGATGCGATCCAATATCAGTTTCTGGGAAAAACATGCCCCAAAAAAGAACAGCAGCAATCAACCATAACCAACCGGTAACTATTAATTTTATTACTATTATTTTAAGGAGCAATTATTTATGAAAACAAAAAGAACATTTCTCTCTATTTTAACACTTTGCATAGCATTATTATTTACAGCATGTAGCGGGAAAGGAACTGCAGGCACAGAAAAATCTCAGAATACCAAGACTGAATCCGGCTCAGAATCTGCAGACGATTCCAACTCTAAACTGAATGATTTATATCAGCAGGAAAATCAGATCTTCGCAGATCATGAAGATGTATGGAACAAGGCATTTGGCATGATGAGTAAAAGTGCTGCGGATCCAAATGGAAATTATGCGGATTATCTGGCTGACACTGTTGAATCAAACAAGGAGTCTTTTACAGATGACGAGCTGAAAACACTTACCGCTGATATTGAAGCTATCCGAAAAATCGAGGAACAAATCGCTGAGATTGAAAAGAAAAATACAGGATCTGATAACACCGATCAGAAAAACAGTTCCAACGACGCATCTCCTTTCAAGAATTTCTCTGGTCAGGATTATGATGGAAATTCTGTTGATGAAAGCCTGTTTTCCAAAAATGCAGTAACTGTCATCAATTTCTGGTTCACTGGCTGCAAACCTTGTGTTGCCGAATTATCTAAACTTAACGAATTAAACGATGCAATCAAATCAATGGGTGGAGAAGTTGTAGGTATCAACACAGAAACCTTCGACGGAAACAAAACTGCTATAAAAGAAGCAAAGACTATTCTCGAAAACCAGGGTGCTAAATATCGCAATCTTTCCATTGACTCTTCTTCAGATGCAGGGAAATATGCGTCCGATATCATGGCATTTCCTACAACAATACTGGTCGATAGAAATGGTAATATTGTAGGTGATCCGATGCTCGGCGGAATTGATAATCAAGATAACTATGATACTTTGATGAAACAGATTCAGTCTGTAATTGATGCAGACAGCACAAACAAATAATAACCGCTTTTTGTCTTTACGATATAGGAGGCTGCCGACTGACGGCATATACAAAGAAAATAGTCAGTCCAACATAGACAGCAAGAACCATCGTAATCAAAGACAGCAGTACAATGCTGACAGTGCGCAATGCCTGCTTATTACGCAGGCATTTGCAAGTCAGCACAATACCAGTGATTGCGATTACCAGCAGAAGAATGGCGGTTCCGATAAACAGTGCCGTCGCTCTTGTCCGCCATTTTGATAATGTACTCCATCATGTGGGGCGTAAGGATATAATACGCCTCCTGCTGATTTTCCGCTTTGACACAGAAGCGCTTCATGAAGCGCTCGTTTTCCATTGTAACATTGCTTTTCATATTACTTCGGTCTTTTCTCGACCTTTCGGAAACATACACCTCTTGTTTTGATTGTCTATTGCCATTATATCAATCTCTGTATTACTGTCATAATCATTCAACCAGTAAGAACCGATACGGGACGGAACAAACGGAATTTCTTCTTGTTTGCATACACTTGCAAATATATCCTTACATATGTCCTCATATGCAAATGCCACGAATTTCTCAATAAGCCTCCTTATAATAAATTAGATTATGATAAATTCATTTATATTACATATTCATTTACCAGGAAGTCAAGGTCATTCATGAGATCTGTTTATAATCCAGCTATTTTACAGAAACCTCTAAGAATCGCACAAAGTTATTCTAAGTCGCCACTGTCAAATCACTTTGATTTTCTTGAGATAGCTGACAAGATTCTGCCATACTACAAGGCATGGTATGATTCCTGCCCTGAATGTGAATATTTACTTCACACAGAAGACTGAAAGCATTTTGAGTACCGAAACTACTATGATAGCTATTTCAAGCCACTTATGGAACAACTTAATATTAATCGTACACCACATTGCTGCAGACATACATGTATATCTATGTTGGCGGGAACTGGTATTAATTAGACGATTATCAAAAAGATTGTGGGACACTCTAGTGCTATGACACTCACAGAGAAAATATATACACACTTTAATAAGTGGTTTGAATTCCTTCCGTATTAACAAGACTCTCAAACTGGCTCAGGGTGGCTCGCATATCCGAAGAGTTTGAATTCCTTCCGTATTAACAAAACTCTCAAACTAAATGGGTCATGCATATATAAGTTGCTGTGTTTGAATTCCTTCCGTATTAACAAGACTCTCAAACATTTTCCACAGACAATTAATCCGGCAAACAGTTTGAATTCCTTCCGTATTAACAAGACTCTCAAACCGGAGGCAGTGATTTCTTAATGAACACGGAGTTTGAATTCCTTCCGTATTAACAAGACTCTCAAACCCTGCTACATTACTCTACAATCACACTTTCGTTTGAATTCCTTCCGTATTAACAAGACTCTCAAACTGGCGAATATACCAATAATTCCCATGATACGTTTGAATTCCTTCCGTATTAACAAGACTCTCAAACGCAACCCCGATACAAAATTAAGATTGTATAGTTTGAATTCCTTCCGTATTAACAAGACTCTCAAACTAATTGTTTGAACTGTTTGTTCATGTTTCCGTTTGAATTCCTTCCGTATTAACAAGACTCTCAAACAGCTCATGTTGTGGGATAAAGCTTTCGCAAGTTTGAATTCCTTCCGTATTAACAAGACTCTCAAACCGGTCGAATGGTTGAAAAGGGTTCCTTCCCGTTTGAATTCCTTCCGTATTAACAAGACTCTCAAACATTATGGCAGTCCTTAAAAGAGGGAAATTAGTTTGAATTCCTTCCGTATTAACAAGACTCTCAAACAATGAATGCTGCCTGCTTAAGCCACATTCCGTTTGAATTCCTTCCGTATTAACAAGACTCTCAAACACTGCAAAATCTTCCATTCCCCGTACTACTGTTTGAATTCCTTCCGTATTAACAAGACTCTCAAACCGAGAACATCACGAAGGAAACCGCGCAGCGGTTTGAATTCCTTCCGTATTAACAAGACTCTCAAACACAGTTGTTTCAAAATCGCACGCCCAAAAAGTTTGAATTCCTTCCGTATTAACAAGACTCTCAAACCCACCATGGTATGCCTTGTGAATATAATCCGTTTGAATTCCTTCCGTATTAACAAGACTCTCAAACACGGTCGTTTCAAAATCACACGCCCAAAAAGTTTGAATTCCTTCCGTATTAACAAGACTCTCAAACTATATCTGACATTCGTACTATATAAATTTTGTTTGAATTCCTTCCGTATTAACAAGACTCTCAAACCATAGTCCATGTCTAATTTTTGGTGCTTTGGTTTGAATTCCTTCCGTATTAACAAGACTCTCAAACCTCAAATCCGGTTCTCGCCGAGTCGTTATCTTCTTACGATAGAAGGTTGTTAATACACAAGGTCCAGCACACAAAGATCTTTATCTATAATAATATATCTGTCACTTTCGATGGAGTCTGATTTTACTCCTTCCAGATTAATCAGATACATCTTCGTATAAAAACAGTGTTTATAGATTTCTCTCAGATCCTCGGTACTGAAATATTGCTTCAGATTCAACACAAAAACAATATCAACATTACAGATCTGCTTCATGGTTCTCAGATAGTCTATAAACTTTTCAGTCAGATTATCATAACAGGAATCCATATGTACATTACAATATTTTATCAGACCTGCTGCCTGAAAATCAACATCATATGTCAAATTATATTCGGAAGAACTCGTAACCTTATCCATAAACTGGATAACCTTCTGATTCACAGTCGCAAATTCTTCAAAATGATCTTCCAATATTTTTTCTGAAAGATTTTTATAAAGCTGAGATAGAATCCTTTTTTCCTCACAATTAACCGTCAACGGATTATTAACCACTACCGTCCTTTTTTCCATAGACAGTTCCTTTTCAATATCCGAAAGGATGAATTCTCCTTCTTCTCCTCCTGCCTGTCTGCAAATATGATATACAACCTCTGAAAATTTTACCGGTGATTCAACAGTTATGTTCAAAACCTGATTTTCGGATAACTCCACTTCTAATCCTAATCTGGGATTCACAAGTTTCATATGATCACCACTCTTTCGTCTGTGTCGAGAATTTCGCTTTTTTTCGTTCCAACAATAAATTCCATTTTTCCAAATTGCTTCTCCGTTATCTTCAGCACCTGTACCAGTCCATCCGCAGGCTTATTTTTCCTGATATTTTCCACAATTGCATCTGCCATTGTGGAATTTTGTGCCAGCCTACAGTACACCGATTCCTGCATCATCAGAAATCCTGTCTTTATCAGATACTTGTGAAAATCCCTGTAATCTTTTCGGTTTGCACTGGTGATAACCGGAAGATCAAAAAATACCATTACTCTCATATATCTATAACTCATTTGTCCTATAAAATTTTATCTGCGATACATCGTTATCATTTAATGCATCAAAGACACTCCTGGTATATATTTTTATCGCATTCGTCAGATATTCGTTTCGGTTACCGATTGTTACTTCTTCTTTTAGTAACGAAACCATCTCATGTTTTTCTTCCTTTTCAAAAAATGGGAAGGTCATCTTTTTCACTTTCAGATCCACAAGCGGGCGAAACGGTTCCATCAGATCACAGGCCAGATTGAACTGATTAAATACATTATCATGGAAAAGCCCCAGCTGTGTGATATACCCATTGGCCACCACGCAGCGATTAAATGTTGACAACAGCAGTGAATAACCATAATTCAGCGCAGCATTCGTAACATTTTCCGCACTTCTGGTAAAATCTATACCAAATAAAGCATTAAAGTAAACTTTCGCCGCATGCCCTTCCCGATTCGTAACATCCCCAAATTCTATTTCGTTGATATACCGATAAAGCAGATCTGCTTCCTCGCATTTCCAATGCTGCAGATGCAACGCCTGTTTCCGTATTTTCTCCGCCACAATTTCTGTCCATACATGTTTTTTTATATCATCGTTCCATGCAATCTGATTCCTGACTTTTAATGAGGTATCATGCGCTCCGTAGTAACTGATGAGTTCTGACGAAGGATTTCTCTTTTCATCACAGAAAATCACTTTGATCTTTTTCTTTGTCAGTTCACATAAGAGGGCCACGGTCAGTGACACCGATGTGGATTCTATCATTACTGTTTCAATTTCCGAAAGATGAATCTTTGTCACATCATCTTTTCGGATCACCAGATATCCCATCTGGTAATCCAGCTTCGCCGCGCTGGATATGATCACCGTCCGCCAGCTCATACTTATCCCTCCCTCTTATTTTTTCAGTAAATCCATTTCTGTTTTATACATACCGGTAATCGAATAATTTACAAGTTTACATTCTTTTGCCTCTGTCATATTTCCGGATATTCGGATTCTTCCTACCTCTTTTGGTCCTCCAAGAACTTTCAATGAGAAGACTCCTCTCTGAAAGGATGTATACTGAACGATATCACATATAATCTTCACCTGTTCTTCGATATCAAGAAGCTTAAATGCTCCTTCTCCATCTGCAAGACACTTTCCTATGCTTCTTGGATGTCTTTGATAGATGGAATGCAGATGTTTTTCTGTAAGTTCTCTGTACAGTTCCAGATTACTTTCACAGGTGATTTTTTCATCCCAGTGTAAATTTGTTTTCTGTTTTTCTGATAACAAAATCGCCTTATTCATTTTTTCCAGCTTGCAAACATATTGTATATATTTATTCTTCAGGCACATTGCCGTTGCATTGGAAAATTCAATATTTTTTCTTGCATCCATTCCAATAATGTATAAGAAATATCCATTGTATTTTATGAGTGCATTCTTTTTTATCCTGGCATTTATCACTCTTGGATTTTTATATCCTTTCTGTAGCAGAAAATCAATCAAATCCTTTTCCGTTTTTATCTGAGCAGCATAATAGCTATGTATCACTTCGAAACATTTCTTTCTCTTTTTTTCCGGTCCATGTTCTATGAAGATAAAATATGAAGGATTCAGAGAAGTGTAACCGCCATATTTGCTTACGTCCTGCATTTTTTCATCATTTATTTTTAGTGGAACATAATTATCCTTCTTAGCAGAATACTTTCCAACCGGCTGAAGATTAAACAATTCTCCCCTCTGTTCAAATGCCTGTCTTGTAATGATCGGCGTATTCCTTCCCATCGTTTCCTTTACCAGACGAATCGTTCCCGGTCCCTGTTCGCTTGTTGCGATCCAGGCTTTTTCTCCATTTCTTATGATATCTTTACTGTACATTTTATAAAGATTATAATCATAGTTTCTGCCATCACGTCTTGCTTCTGTCTTTACAAAATTCATAGGATTTCTGGTGAATTTCATAAAATAAACATTTCCTACGACAATATTCAGATACGCATCCTGTGCATGGTGATAATCATTGACCAGCCTGCTTTTTAGCATCTTGTATTCTTTTCTGAAGTCAGATACATTTCTTGCCTTCACATATACAATATCCGTTCCCGGCAGCATCGCCTTCATAAGCTCTGCGATTCCTTTTGCCCCCTGTGCAGTTTCTACTAACTGTCTTGCGATAAATCCGGCAAGCTGATCTTCTGACAGACGTTCCGTGGATGTCAGGCGATTGTATTTTTCATCATTCATAAATCCCATTTTATGAAGTGTATGCCACAGATTCCGGACTTTTTTATTCCTTCTGATCTTTTCCGGCACCGGATAATCATTCTTTTTCTCGTTCTGGTTGATTGTTTTTGACACCAGAACAAGATTATTTTCAATATTGTTGTCATTCGTCAAGCTTCTTGGATAAATATGATCGATGTCATATCTGCTATCATCAAATAGATCTTCAATATCAATGGGTTCTCCCGTATATACATCCCTTCCCATCTGCAAATAATAAAGATACAATTTTTTACTGTTTAATTTTCCGGATGCATTTGCATTTTTTATTTCTGCCGCCCAGTTTCTTTCGTCCCTGATGCTTTCATACAATTTTAACAGACGTTTTTCTCTTGAATTCTTTCTTCCCTGTTCTCCTTTTTCTTCCTCTGTTCTAGTCATCTCAATAAAGATACGTTTTGGATTATGTCCCATGATCTGCGTAATTTCTTTTAATGCCTGAACAGCCTGCCAGATCATACGTTTCACAGGTGCACTGTAATAGTACTCGTCCAGATCTTCAAATTGAAATTCCTGCAAGGTTTTTCCTAACGCTTTTCTTCTCTCTTCCAGTTCTTTTTGAAAAGTAAAATCTTCTCTATAGATCAACTCCATAAAATTCAGATTATATTCCCACATGGCCCGGATCAGAGAAATTTTCTCACCTGTACTTTTATCACATCCGCTCAGGCATAACATACTTCTAGAAAGTCTTGCCCAGTCCTTAAATTTATAACCTGAAATCCGCTTTGCCTGGTATTCTGTCATCCATCCGTCAGAAACATACTGATTCAGTTTTTTTCGGAACATCGACTTGGCATCCCCATAGATAGTTCCGTAATAAATAATTTTTTCTGCTATCTCTTGAACTGCTTCTTCTCTCAGACGTTCTCCAAAAACGCCATACATTTTTCCATAAGATGGCAGATACGCATTGATCTCTTTGTCAATACCTGAAACTTCAGATTCTTCCGTAATCAGTCCTCTGTTTATCAAATATGTGCAAATATTCTTTTTCGTAACTTTCTTTCCCAGTCTGAATCCCTGGAATACTTCCTTGTAGATATCCTGTTTTAATTCCGGTACGATTCGTTTTCCATGAATGCGTAAATTATTAATTTCATTGAGAACGCAATAGCTCTCATATAATAAAGACTGCTTTGGCAAGACTTTTTCTCCGGAAAGGTACGTACATTCCCGGATAAGATTCGTGATAAAACGTTCTGAAGTCTGTTCTATATCAATCTTCTGTTCCATATTCCAAGGTAATACCTGTCCTGATTCCTGTATCTTTGCCCATCCTGTTTTTGATCCGCTGCCTACAGGTCCGACATAGTATGGAATGTTACTGGAAAACAGCATCAGGATCCGTTCAGATACCGTATATCCACTTTCATCTTTTTCTTTCAGAAAATCGAGATGGTGTTCTGCGTTTTCAAGAATTTTCTTTAATTCTTTTCGATGTACCTGGTTTGGAATGATTCCATTTGCACCAGTAATCTGTTTGGGCAGAAAACGTTCTAATTCCATCTCTTTGCGAATAGCATCTGCATCCGCGTCATGAACCTCTTTCAGATCTTTCTTGATCCTGTCATAGAGATCTTTCTGGCTTCTTTTTTTCATATTTCTTCTGTACTTTTTCGCTTCTGCCAGAGAATCCACTGAATTCGTGGAATTGGAATACGCACAATAACTTCCCTCTTCTCCGGAGCGGAACATCCTATCATATATTTCCCGATCCAGATTTTTTCTATACACCTTTTTCAAAAGATGCAGATCTTCTTTATGTTTTTCGTACATCTGCACTCTGGCGTCTGAGAGATAATCGAATCCATTCAATACAGACTGCAGCTGACTGTAATCATAGAGTTGTTTCATATTTTCTATGATCAGATAGCGGTCTTCTCCAATCACAGCTTCGATTTCTTCTTTCTCATCTTCAAAAGCAGCCTGCTGAAATGCAATCTTAATCTTTTCATCCGCCTCGATTTCAAACATGACTCTGGCATCTGCTTCCATACCGCACAGGCATTTGATCCGTTCCATCTGTGCTTTCTCCGATTTTTTGATATCGATTTTAGATGCTATCTGATCCTTCTTAGCAGTCCTTGAAATATTCTTATCTTCCAGAATTTCTATGATTTCCTTATAGGTAACCGAGCCATATTCTGAAACACCACAGATAGCATTCATTACCAGTTCACCTACATCTTTTATCATATCTGCATTCAGATCACTGGATTCTGTATTCAAAAGAAAGTGTCCACGATGTTCGAACATGTTGATAATCGCCAGATACAGGAAGCGTGAATATCTTTCTTCGTCTTTTATTTGATCTCTTAAAAGTGCCTGCCGCAGATGAAAAATCGTAGGGTATTCTTTGTCATCGAGGTATTCTTTGTCTCCATAACCAGGATCTGCAAAAATGCTATCTTTTGTGGTCAGTCTGACATCTTTATCTTCATGATAATACTTGCTGTTATCCTGTCGAATATAAAACAGTGGATCATGTTTCAGTATATCCTCTGCAAAATATGACCGGATCAATCCGATTCTTGCCTTATGACGCTGTAACCTTCTTTTTGCGATTCGATGGGTTCTTCTGTCTAATTGGGATTTTGCAGTTTCATATTCCCTTACAAACCAAAAATCTTTTCCTTTTACTTTCAACAGATGATACTGTGTATCCGTAACAGCACCACCCAGTGATCCTGTACCCATATCTAATCCCACATAATAATCTTCTCTTTTATCAGAATTCATAAAAAAGCCTCCAAAATATATTGACATTTATAATTTCTAATGCTATGGTAATCATGTATTAACAAGACGAGTTCAAATAAGGGGAAACCCGAAACCGCCGTCTGGCGCCGCATGGTGCGGCATAAAAAAAGTCGTGTGCAACGGCTTTTTTGTTTTCTATTATTCTATCATATCTTAGTCATTTCAACCATTACTTCTATGTATTTCCATTTATTTTTATCATTTTTGTATAATATTTACACTCTATGCTGATTGCACTTCTCAGGTTACTGTTCACTCCGTACGATTCCTGTCAGAAAAGGGGGACGCTTATGAGTACATACCAAGAATTCATGGTAATTTTATGACCTTGCCCATTGTAGCGATTTTGAATTATAAAAAATAATTTGTAACTCTTACCTTTGCACCGGAGCGGATAAGCTTCATCTATCGCCCGGCTTTCCTGGGAAGTGTATTATAAACTGGCTATCCAGCATGGATAAGGTTCCCAGTGCAGCCAGTTAGGTTTTATTTATGATGTAATGAATCGTATGATACTGGAAAGTGACTGTAATAAGGTGAAATTTGATGAAATGCGCCTAGCTGAAAAACAGATGGAACGAATACCGTTATGTACTATTTAATCAATTTTGTAAGATATTCAATCAACTCCTCTTTCGGTGTGTCTTTCTTAATCAATGCAAGAGAGATATGGTTTGATATGTGGATATAAGCAAGGCGGGCAATCCGAACTCCTACAACCGCAAACCACTCTCAAAAAAGGAAATTGCGACCCTGTGGAAAATCAAAGATTCAAATGTGTATGTGACAGTTATTCTGATTTGCAAAAATGTGTCTTACGCAAGACTTGCAATGTCTTACACAAGACAGTATTTTTCGTGTTAGTTACCTGTCAGTTACCTGTTAGCTACCGTCAGATTTTTTTGTGTTTTTGTGGTGCCTGATGGATTCATCGGAATATAAAGAAATCCCCGAAAACTCGATGTTTTCGGGGAAAATTGTTCTTTCTGATATTCGGTTTGAATTAACGCTTGCTGAACTGTGGTGCGCGACGAGCGGATTTGAGACCGTATTTCTTACGCTCTTTCATACGTGGGTCACGTGTAAGGTATCCAGCTTTCTTAAGAACTGGTCTGTACTCAGAATCTGCCTCAAGAAGTGCTCTGGCGATACCATGACGGATTGCTCCAGCCTGTCCTGTGTATCCGCCACCTTTTACGTTAACGATTACATCAAATTTGTCTGCTGTCTCTGTAGCAACTAATGGCTGACGAACAACAACTTTTAATGTCTCAAGTCCGAGATACTCATCGATATCTCTTTTATTGATTGTAATATTACCTGTTCCTGGTACAAGGTAAACTCTTGCAACTGATTTTTTTCTTCTTCCTGTTCCGTAGAATTTTGCTTTAGCCACTGTAATGTCCTCCTTTCAACCTTTCCTTAAAATGTAAGCTCAACTGGCTTCTGAGCCTGCTGCTCATGATCCGGTCCAGCATATACATGAAGCTTCTTAATCATAGATCTTCCTAAAGGTCCTTTTGGAAGCATTCCTTTAACTGCGAGTTCGATAACCTTCTCTGGTTTCTTAGCCATCATCTCTGCTAATGTAGTCTCTTTCATTCCTCCTACATACTCAGAGTGATTGTAATAAATCTTCTGGTTCATCTTCTTACCTGTTACGTTAATCTTCTCAGCGTTAACAACGATTACATAATCACCTGTGTCAACGTGTGGTGTGAACTGAGGTTTGTTTTTACCTCTTAAAACCTTAGCAACTTCTGATGCAAGGCGTCCTAATGTATATCCTGTAGCGTCAACTACATACCATTTTCTTTCAATCTTATCTGGATTAGCCATATAAGTCTTCATGGAATTCCCTCCTGTAATTCTTTAACGTTTATTTTTTTTGCTTCTCTATCGAAATCAACATGATTCCGGGGCTTTGGCCTCATGCTGTTTCTTCTTTTGCCATACTGTCATATTATATTATACTGACCCGTGTGTGTCAACCATTTTCAATACTTTTTCCGAATTTTTCCGAACTTTTTTTACACCTCTTTTCTCATGTTTTCAGTCTCTGATTCTATCTTTTTCTTTATTTTCTGATATTTCTTTCTATTACTTCTATATCTTTCTTTTCGCATTCATGGTATCATAGTTGGGAGGTTTTGACTCAAATCATAACTTATGATTGATAAAATGATGTTGGGGGGAATTATTGATATGCAAAAGAAAATTGACCTGATAAATGGTCCTATTTTATCTTCACTTACCAAACTAGCTCTTCCTATCATGGCAACTTCGCTGATCCAGATGGCTTATAATATGATCGACATGATCTGGATCGGACGCCTTGGAAGTTCCGCTGTCGCTTCTGTCGGCGCTGCCGGCATGTATATGTGGCTTTCTAACGGACTTGTTACTTTAGCAAGAATGGGAGGTCAGGTTCACGTTGGTCATGCAGTTGGTGCCGGACGCACAGACTTTGCAGGGCGTTATGCCGCCACTACATTTCAGATGACACTTCTTCTCGGCGTTTTGTATGGGCTGGTATGTACGATTTTTTCCAAACCTTTGATTGCTTTCTTTCACTTGACAAGCACATCGGTTATAAATGATGCTGTCAGCTACCTGATGATTACATGTGGGCTTGTAATATTTTCATTCTTAAATCAGATATTTACTGGACTGTTTACTGCTATCGGAAATAGTCATCCCGCCTTTCTTTCTACCAGCGTAGGACTTGTTATCAACATCATTCTGGATCCGCTTCTGATTTTCGGGATTGGTCCATTTCCTGCATTAAAAGTTACGGGAGCAGCCATTGCGACGATCATTGCTCAAATGGTTGTTACACTACTTTTTTTATTTTTTGCAAGCCAAGACCAGATTCTGTTTCACCATATTCATTTACTGCAAGCTCCAGATTCTAAGAAAGCTTCAGAAATTTTCCGGCTCGGGCTTCCTTCCTGTCTGCAGAGTCTTGTATTTACTGGCATTTCCATGACCATAGCAAGACTGGTTGCCGGATATGGTGATGCTGCAGTTGCCGTACAAAAAGTCGGCGCGCAGATTGAATCGATTTCCTGGATGACTTCAGATGGTTTTGCCTCTGCCGTCAATTCCTTTATTGCTCAGAATCACGGTGCCGGAAAAGAAGACAGGATCCATGCCGGATATCGGTCCGCTCTGAAAATCGTACTTCCGTGGGGTCTTTTCTGCACCATACTTTTGGTATGCTTTCCGACTCCGATTTTTAAGATTTTCATCACAGAACCTGATGTTATCCCGATGGGAATCAGCTACTTGATAATCCTTGGTTTTTCTCAATTATTTACCAGCCTGGAAATTACAACCTCCGGTGCATTTTGTGGTTATGGCAGGACACTGCCGCCTTCCATTACCGGAATTACTTTGAATCTGCTTCGAATCCCGATGGCACTTGCACTGACTGCAACGCCACTGGCACTTAGCGGAATCTGGTGGAGCATTTCCATCACTTCTATTTTAAAGGGCTTGATTTTATTTATCTGGTTCCAAATTACTATAAAAAAGAAATAATATTACATAAAGAAAGAAGGCATAGTTATGTGGACTTATAACAGTGTATTTTATCAAATTTATCCGATTGGGTTCTGTGGTGCTCCGGTGCACAATGATGGTGTAACGGTTCCCCGCATCCGCAAGATCATGGAGTGGTCCGATTATCTAAAAGACCTCGGTGTAGATTCCATTTTATTAAATCCAATCTTTGATTCCGACAATCATGGATATGACACAAGAGATTTTCGAAAAATCGACTGCCGGCTTGGCACAAACGAAGATTTTTCAGATGTCTGCAAGGATTTGCATGATCACGATATCAAGATTGTACTGGACGGTGTGTTTAATCATGTCGGCCGTGGCTTTTGGGCATTTCGTGATGTCCAGGAAAAGAAATGGGACTCTCCATATAAGGATTGGTTCCACATTAGTTTTGATGGTAACAGTTGTTATAACGATGGGTTCTGGTATGAAGGATGGGAAGGACATTTTGAACTGGTCAAATTAAATCTCCAAAATCCGACAGTGGTCGATTATCTTTTGGACTGTGTCCGCTTCTGGATTGATACTTTTGACATCGATGGACTCAGGCTTGATGTTGCATACTGCCTGGACCGTGAATTTATGAAACGTCTGCGACAGTTCACTCAGGAATTAAAGCCCGATTTTGCCTTGATTGGAGAAGTTCTTTTCGGAGATTATAACCAGATTGTCAATGATGAAATGCTTCACAGTTGCACGAATTACGAATGTTATAAAGGACTTTATTCCAGCTTCAATTGCATGAATCTTTTTGAAATCGCACATTCCCTGAACCGCCAGTTTGGACCAGAGGATTGGTGCATTTACCGCGGAAAGCATCTTATGACTTTTGCTGATAACCACGATGTCACAAGACTCGCCAGCATCCTGACTAACCCGGCACATATTCCGCTGGCATACGGTCTGCTTCTTGGTATGCCAGGCATACCATGCCTTTATTATGGAAGTGAATGGGGCGAAAAAGGCGAGAAAGCACCAGACAATGATTATGCACTTCGCCCATGTTTTGATGCACCAAAACCAAATGAACTCACAAAATTCATTAAAAAATTAATCCAGATCCGTCAAAACAGTGATGCACTCTGCAATGGCTCTTACCGAAATGTAGTGATCCAGAATCATCAACTCATATTCGAGCGTTGCTCAGAAAAAGAACGTATACTGGTCACTGTCAATGCATCTGACTCACCCTATACCGCATGGCATCAGGAATTGAATGGAACGGTCCATGACCTGATTAGTGATACAGAAATTCAAATGGACGGAAAATTAGAAATTCCACCATATAGTACGATGTACTTGAAATTTTAATAAGTTCTGCCCTTCGTAAAATTGAATTGGGGACGTAGTCAATCATTGATCAGCTACATCCCCAATTCATGTGAGATAGGGTTATTTTACTGCCTTGAATGCTTCATCAAGATCTTGGATAATGTCGTCAATATTTTCAGTACCGATAGAAAGTCTGATAGTGTTTGGTTTGATTCCCTGGTCTAACAGTTCTTCTTCCGTGCACTGGCTATGTGTTGTTGTTGCCGGATGGATTACAAGTGATTTAACATCGGCTACATTTGCAAGGAGTGAGAAGAGCTCCAAATTATCGATAAAGTCTTTTGCTTTCTGTGCATCTCCTTTAATTTCGAATGTGAAGATAGATCCTCCACCGTTCGGGAAGTATTTCTTGTAAAGTTCCTGCTGCTCTGGATCTGTGGATACAGATGGGTGATTTACATGCTCTACCTGTGGATGGTTGTTCAAGTATTCTACAACTTTCAGTGCATTCTGTACATGACGCTCTACACGAAGTGAAAGTGTCTCAAGTCCCTGTAAGAACAGGAATGAATGGAATGGTGAAATTGTTGCACCTGTATCACGAAGCAGGATTGCACGGATCTTTGTAACAAATGCTGCGGCTCCAACTGCTTTTGTGAAGCTGATTCCATGATAACTTGGGTTTGGTTCTGTCAGTGAAGGGAATTTTCCCGATGCTTCCCAGTCAAATTTCCCTCCGTCTACAATGACTCCACCGATTGTTGTTCCGTGTCCACCGATGAATTTTGTTGCGGAATGTACAACGATGTCAGCACCGTACTCGATTGGTCTTACAAGATAAGGTGTTGCAAATGTGTTGTCTACTACCAACGGTACTTTATGTGCATGTGCAATTTTTGCATATTTTTCTACATCTACTACATCTGAGTTCGGATTTCCAAGTGTCTCAATGAATAATGCTTTTGTATTTTCCTGGAATGCTGCCTCAACCTCTTCCTCATTAAAAATGTCAACAAATGTTGTTGTGATTCCATACTGTGGAAGTGTGTGCTCTAATAAGTTGAAGGATCCACCATAAATATTTTTAGCTGCTACGATGTGATCACCGTTCTGTGCCAGGTTCTCGATTGTGTATGAAATTGCGGCAGCTCCGGAAGCAACTGCAAGTGCTGCAACGCCACCTTCCAGTGCTGCGATTCTCTTTTCGAATACATCTTCCGTTGGGTTTGTCAGACGTCCGTAAATGTTACCAGCATCTGCCAGACCAAATCTTGCTGCTGCATGATCGCTGTTGCGGAATACATAAGATGATGTCTGGTAAATCGGAACTGCTCTTGCATCTGTAACCGGGTCCGGCTGCTCCTGTCCTACATGTAACTGCAATGTCTCAAATTTAAATTTTCTGTTCTCTCTTGTAATTTTTTCACTCATAATCCCTATCTCCTTTTCTTCTACTAAATCTCTATTCACCTTACCAACAATCTCACTTGTTTTTTGGGTGTGTTTTTTGCAGATTGCTCTGCTATTTTCATTGTTTCTATCAAACACATTTCCTATCTGTTTGATAGGTATATAATAGCATGACAATTCCTACCTGTCTAATATGTAAAAGAGGAAGCTGGCTATAAGTAATTCCTATAGTCAGCTTCCTGTATCTTTCTCATATTTTCATCTTCACTTCTAGCTCTGCTTTTGATCCGCTTTTATATCTTCCACGCCACGGATGTCCATGCCCATAGCTTTGTATTTTCGGATTTCTTCCAGATATTTCTGTCCCAAAGGACTAAGCGCCACACCCTTTCGCTTCAGATAACCAATCGTCATATGCTCATTGGATTTCAGCTTCACTGCACAGTAATCTTCACCGTTGAGTCCCTCACATATAATGCCACAGCAAAGTGTGTATGCATTCAACCCTACCATGAGATTTAAAAGGGTCGCCCGGTCATTCGCCCGGATCAGGCGCTTGTATTCGTAAGTACTTAACACTTCCTCTGCAAAATAGAACGAATTATAATTCCCCTGCTCAAATGCAAGACACGGGTATTCTTCCAGTTCTTCTATAGAAATCTCTTCCTTATTTGCAAGAGGATGCCCTTTCCAAAGATAAACATAGACACCACAGTCCAAAATTGGATGAAATTCCAGATCAGACTCCTTAATCATCTTCGTCAATACCTTCTGATTAAAATCATTGATATAAATAATTCCTATCTCGCTGCGAAATTCCTTTACATCTTCAATGACTTCATATGTTTTCGTCTCACGGACCGCAAACTCGTACTCATCCATGCCAAACTGTCTGACCATTTCCACAAATGCATTAACTGCAAATGTATAATGCTGCATAGACACTCCGAATTTTTTCTTTACATTTTTACGTTCGATATAATGAGACTCAATCAGTTCATATTGTTCTACAACTTGTCTTGCGTATCCCAGAAATTCGATTCCTTCCTGGGTAACCGACACCCCTCGGTTGCTTCGCTTAAATAACTCTACTCCAATCTCTGTCTCTAGCTCTTTGACTGCCTGCGACAAACTTGGCTGCGAGATAAAAAGTGCTTTTGATGCCTCATTCATAGACCCGGTATCTGCAATTGTAATCACGTATCTTAACTGTGTCAGTGTCATATCTTACACTCCTGTCTTACGTTTTAACCTTCTTTGCATATTGGGTTTTCAATGTCTTCATTTTTCATCAGATCTGCAAGAGTAAATCGATCCGTGTACTCTATGATCACATCCCAAAGACCTTCCCAAAACTTCACTGTCCTACACTGCTCATAATGTCCGCATGCATTTGGCTCATCTTCAATGCAGCCTACCGGAGCCAGACTGCCTTCTGCTGCCCGTAAAATCTCTCCAGCTGTATATTCTTCTGGTTTTTTTGCCAGCATATAACCACCGTTATTTCCACGAAAGCTCTTTACATATCCTGATTTCGTGAGGATCGGCATGATCTGCTCCATATATTTCAGTGTAATCCCCTGTCGCTTTGAAATATCTTTTAAGCGAATATATCCGCCTGTGTTATGCTCTGCAAGATCGATCATAATCCGAAGTGCATATCTTCCTTTTGTTGAAACTTTCATTATTTCACCAGTACTTTCTCGATTTCTGCCATGTACATTATGTGGTAATCTTTCTCCGGATACCATCTCTCATCGTTTTCCGGTGCATCAAAGCACTCTGGTTTCATTTCCTGATGATATAACTTCTTACATACAAAAATCATCTCTGCTTCTTCCACTCCTGTTGTTCCATCGACCGGATAAGGATGAAGTCCGGCTGCCGCCCACTTATCCTCCACATCACGTCCACTGACTGTTCCACAGTAGTTCAGCGCTTTACGCTCCTCCTCCGGGAGAAATGATAACGTAAAGTGATCCGTCTGATCTACAAATTCTTTTGTATAACGGTTTGGGCGGATGTATGCGGTTGCAACATTCTTTCCCCACATAATACCAAGACCTCCCCAGCTTGCTGTCATCGTGTTTGACTTCTTCTCATCTCCTGCTGTAATCAGCATCCACTGTTTACTTATCTTCTTAAATGGGTTAAATTCAAGACTTTCAATTGGTACTTCATGAAATGCCATATTTCATTCACTCCTTTTATTCTTCAGTTCCATAAACCTGCACTTCTGCAATACAAGTGTCATTCCAGCTCGTCTTGAGACCTCTGTATACCTGCTCAATAATCAGCTTAAGTTCAGAGGTTTTACATGTATCTGAAAATGTGACCCAGTATTCTTTTTTTTCATCTGAAAATGTAACTTTCCGAATTAAATGGTCGGTCTGAATATCCAGTTCTTTCGGTCTGTTATTCTGCTCATACGCAGCATCATCTTTCCAGCTTCCAAGTTTCAGTGCAAGATACTTTACCGTATATGTTTTTTCAAATTTAAGTGTAAGATTTTCACCATGTCCGTATCCTGCTACATCTTCCTGCCACGACGTCACTTCCTGACCGTCAATTGCTTTCTCGGCTGTGTTATCATCAAGTTCTGAACTCGCCTTGGAAGATACAGGCTGAATCTGTACATAAGAATCAAGATCCACAGGAGTTGCTTCGTCTACAGAAATTGTAATCTCAGCTTCTTTTTTATCTTCCTGTTCCTGCTGTTCTTCCTGCTTTCGTTCTGTCTCGTTTTTCTTCTTATTTGCCTCTATTGTCTTCTGATCCGGCAGTGCATCTTTCGGATCTGCAGTCAGCTCACCTTGCGTCTCACTGACCTGTTTTTCGAACGCATGGTAACCGGTCTGTGCGACAACAGAGCCAAGCACGACTCCAGCCAGCACAACGCCGCCTATCATGATCCATGTCCTTGATTTCTTTTTTTCCAGTTTGTACCCACAATGTGGGCAGTAAGATTCTCCATCGTTAATCGTTTTGTCACATCTTGGACACTTCATAGGTTCCACCCTCTACTTATGATAATATTTACCTTTATAATGTTGGGGCAAAAGTCCCCAACATCATTTTATATAATTATATTTTATTTTACAATGACCTTGCGGAAATTTTTCTTTCCTTTTTTCAGAACGATTCCTTCTCCGCCAAAATCTTCTCCGGCAAATGTGTGGGCAATATCTGTGATTTTTTCTCCATCTACAGACACTCCACCTTGCTGTACTGCACGGCGTGCTTCAGATTTGGAAGCTGTCAGACCGCATTTTACAAGCAGTGTCATAATATCAATGTTGCCATCTGTAAGATCAGCCTCTGTAAGTTCTGTCTTAGGCATATCTGCTGCAGCACCTGTACTAAATAATGCCTTTGCAGCCTCCTGTGCTTTTTTAGCCTCTTCTTCACCATGAACAAGACTTGTCAGCTCAAATGCAAGGATTTCTTTCGCTTTGTTAAGCTCTGCTCCTTCCCATTTATCCATTGCGTCAATCTCTTCTAACGGAAGGAATGTCAGCATACGGATACATTTGAGAACGTCAGCATCTCCTACATTTCTCCAATACTGGTAAAACTCAAATGGGGAAGTCTTGTTTGGATCAAGCCATACCGCACCGCTCTGTGTTTTGCCCATCTTCTTTCCTTCGGAGTTCAGAAGCAGTGTAATTGTCATAGCAGAAGCATCTTTTCCAAGTTTACGACGAATCAACTCTGTACCTGCAAGCATATTGCTCCACTGATCATCTCCGCCAAATTCCAGATTACAGCCGTATTTTTGGAACAACTCATAGAAATCATACGCCTGCATGATCATGTAGTTGAACTCGAGGAAGCTAAGTCCTTTTTCCATTCTCTGCTTGTAACACTCTGCTGTCAGCATACGGTTTACAGAAAAATGCGGACCAATTTCGCGAAGGACTTCTATATAGTTCAGCCCAAGAAGCCAGTCTGCATTATTAACCATAAGTGCTTTTCCATCTGAGAAATCGATGAAACGGCTCATCTGCTTTTTAAAGCAATCACAGTTATGCTGGATCTGCTCTGGAGTCATCATACTTCTCATATCTGTTCTTCCAGATGGATCTCCGATGTATCCTGTTCCTCCACCGATCAGAGCAATTGGTTTATTGCCTGCTTCCTGCAGACGCTTCATCAGACACAGTGCCATAAAATGTCCTACGTGAAGACTGTCCGCTGTCGGATCAAATCCAATATAAAATGTTGCTTTTCCGTTGTTTACTAAATCTCTGATTCTTTCTTCATCTGTTACCTGAGCGATCAGGCCTCTTGCCTGTAACTCTTCATAAATTCCCATGATTTTCTCTCCTTTATCTCATTCATATTTTTATAAGGACGATATGTTGGTTCTTATTCGCGCGAGTGCGCATCCTGCCGGAGGCTTTTTTATATAATAGGAAATACAATTTCCTATTATATAAAAACGTCCTTGTCCGCTACCGGACAAGGACGACATATATCGTGGTACCACCTTATTTTACTGACAGCTTACGCCTGCCAGCCTCATTAAGCCGCATTCACAGCTTAAGCACGTTAACGGGTGCTTCTCGTCACAGCCTACTCGTCCCTGCCTCAGAATACATTTCTCTTACGTTCTTTTTGATTGTACGTCTCCTCATTCTGCATGGTTCTGGATTTCGGTGTGCAGCTTTGGGATGTATTCGTAGTCTCTTCCTTCGTGCGCCTCTCACCTGCCGGCTGCTCTCTGTACGGGTGTATCCACCACTACTTCTTCCCTTCATTGCCTTTGCATATTGGTTATATTTTCTTTACCTGCTGTTATGCTAACTGATTTGACATGCTTTGTCAAGCAGATTGTGTAATACATTTATCCAAGATATACATAATCCTGTTCCGGTGCCTCGGCCGGTTCAATGTGCATCAGATACAGTACCGGCTGCTCTGGTGCAAATGGCTCTGTCGGCTCAAAGGAATATCTTACACGAACACGATACCATTTCTGCATCTGGATATTTGTAACTTTTGGAATCTTACACGGATATCCATACAGACGGACATCATCTGCACAGCAGGTCATAATTTTTCTGACAGGAACGAACATATCATTCTTCATTCCTTTCGGACGAAATGCCTGTGCGACAAACTCAATCTCTTTATCCATATACTGGTCTGGATGATCATATGCATCTACATACCAGATTCCAAAGTCTTCATCTTCAACTTTAATTGGATTTTCCTTAATATCAAATGGCAGGTCTTCAGCTGTCGGCTGAATGATCTTGCCGTCCATTCCTTCAAATATCAACTGTGCCATTGGATTCTGTACCTTAAGTGCACGTCTGAATCCGGAACGATCCACACCTTCCGGGCAACGGTTGATAATGATAAGCTCTGACTCGGTAAGCTGCTCCATCAACATATTTCTCATGTTTTTCAGGTACATATCCAGTGTCGTTCCATTAACAGTAGAATAAATTCCCTGAATCTGCCATTTGCGTGGGTACTTAAGCTGTAACAAATCTTCCAGCTTCCACATTCCATTGTATTCAATGACAACCTGCGCCGGATGATAGTTCTTCTCGCAGTTTGTAAAAAATGCTGCATTTAACTGCTCAAATTTATCTATCTTTAAAAGCACCATATCATTTTCTTCCAGATATTCCTTGGAATATTCCTCTTCACCTTCTTCACAAAGAATCAGAAGTGTAAGTCCCGGTTCGATCCATTCCTGCTCCATCAAAGTGTCTTTGACAAGCAATGTCTTTCCACTGTCCAGAAATCCGGTACATATATATACTGGTGTTGGTTCCATCATTGTTTTTGCTGCTCCTTTATATCTTTACTATTGTACATGGAATAATTTAGTCAGTTCGTCTTCTTTGAGATCTGTTCCAATTACAACCATACGTCCTGCATAATCAGCATTTCCATCTCTGACCTCATACTCCTGCGGAACAAGATCAAACTGCTTCCAGTTACCGTCTGTCATCTGGATAATTCCTTTGGAACGAAGGATTGTTCCATAAGCATCTGTCTCAGACAATGCTTTCAATAAGTAATCCAGCTCTTCCTCTGTGTACTTGTGCGCAGTTTCCTTACCCCAGCTTGTGAACACTTCATCCGCATGGTGATGATGGTGGTGGCCGCATCCACAACTACACTCCTCATCATGGTCGTGATGATGCTCATGGTGATGGCCGCATCCACACTCCTCGTCATGATCGTGATGATGCTCATGGTGATGGCCGCATGTACATTCCTCATCATGGTCGTGATGATGCTCATGGTGATGGCCACATGTACACTCCTCGTCATGATCGTGATGATGCTCGAATAATCCTTCGATTTCTGCACCATGCTCCAGAGCGTGACGGATTGCATCTCCGCTCAACTGATCCCACGGTGTGGAAATGATTGTAGCCTTGTCATTCTTCTCTCTTAAAAGATGTACACAAGCCTCTATCTTCTCGTCTGTCATATTCTGAGTTCTGCTGATTACGATTGTCGATGCATGCTCTACCTGGTTCTCGAAAAACTCTCCAAAGTTGTCCAGGTACATTTTCGCTTTCTTTCCATCTACAACTGTAATTCTTCCTTCTATTTCAATGTCTGCATCTTCTTTTACATTTTCAATCGCTGCTGCAACATCAGAAAGTTTGCCGACTCCTGATGGCTCAATAATTACGTGATCCGGGTGATACTCATCCAGTACTTTTTTAAGTGCTACACTAAAATCTCCGACCAGTGTACAGCAGATGCAGCCTGAGTTCATTTCAGTAATCTCGATTCCTGCATCCTGAAGAAATCCACCGTCAATACCAATCTCACCAAATTCATTTTCAATCAGCACAAGCTTCTCGCCTGCGAAAACTTTTTCAATCAGTTCTTTAATAAATGTAGTCTTTCCGGCTCCAAGGAATCCAGATATAATGTCTACTTTTGTCACGTTTATTACCTCTCTTCGATATTAAATACAAAAATATGTTCCGTTTTTTATATTAACACAAAAAATGTTGTGTTTCAAGGCTATGTAAGCCAAAGCTAACCTATTTATTTTTTCTATAAAAGTTCACTGTTTATAGTTATTTTGCACAATCTTACGTATGCATTGACTAACTCATTCGTTATTTCTTACAATAACCACATAGGATTAATCGCAATGTATGTTTGATTCTAACAATCAAAGAGTCAATGTCAAAGAGGAGGAATAATAACATGGCTGATTATGTAAAAATGTGGGAAGACCTTGGAATGGATATCAATAATCACGACAATCTCTGTCAGGTTCTTCCAACAGCAGTTGGGGATGTATTTATGACACAGGAGAACCGACCGAAAGCAATGGATTTCTGGGATATGGTCATTGCTGAGGTACATGGTATCCGCCCGGCTGAATTAATTGAGGAGCAGAAAAAAGGACGCAAAGTATTCGGAACATTTTGCGTATATGTACCAGATGAAGTTGTCATCGCTGCTAATGGTATTGTGACCGGACTCTGTGGTGGTTCCCAGTTCTGGGTTCCGGACGGAGAAAAAGTCCTGCCGAAAAATATGTGCCCGCTTGTAAAAGCTTCTGTTGGTGCAAGACTTGGACGTACCTGCCCATTCTTCCGTATTGCAGACATGTATGTCGGGGAAACCACATGCGATGGCAAAAAGAAAGCTTATGAAATTCTTGGAAAAGACGTTCCGATGCATATTATGGACGTCCCTCAGATGAAACGCGAAAAAGATATTGTAAAATGGAAAGATGAAATTGCTGATTTTGCAAAAGTTGTAGAAGATTTCACTGGTAACAAAGTAACACCGGAAAAACTTGCTGAGGCAATCAAAATCTGTAACGAAAAACGAAAAGCAATGCAGAGAGTTTATGATTGCAGAAAGTCAAAATGTCTGCCAATCTCCGGACGTGATGCTCTGCTTATGACTCAGATTTCCTTCTTTGATGATCCGGTACGTTGTGCTCAGATGTGTAACCGCCTGGCTGACGAACTGGAGCAGCGCATCAAAGATGGTGTATCTGTCGTTCCGGAAGGAACAAAACGTATCCTGATCACAGGAACACCTCTTGCAGTTCCAAACTGGAAATTACACAACATCATTGAGACAAGCGGCGCTGCTGTTGTCTGTGAAGAGATGTGTACCGGAACAAGATACTTCGAAAACCTTGTTGATGAATCTGGTGAGACACTGGACGAGCAGTTCATGAATCTGTCCAGACGTTACATGAAGACAAACTGTGCTTGCTTCACACCGAACACCGGACGTATCGATGACATTCTCCGCATGGTAGATGAATACCAGGTAGATGGAGTCATCGACTGCAGCCTCATGTTCTGCTGCCTGTATGATACAGAGAAACGTGCAGTTGCTGAAGCATTAAAAGAAAAGAACATTCCGGTTCTCTCTCTGGAAACAGATTACACCGATACAGATGCTGAACAGCTCCGCACAAGAATCGGTGCATTTGTGGAGATGTTAAGCAAGTAATGGAAGATAAAAACGAACATATCCGCTATTACATACTCTTTGATAATCACACCCAGGGGATGATGCTCCACGAGCTTCTGTGCGATCACGATATCCCGAATCGTATCGCACCGGCCCCACGGGCAACGGACGGAAAAGCCGCCTGTGGAATGGCACTTCTGATACATCCTGATGATATCGAAGCTGCCAGAACATGTATCGAAGAGAACAACGCAGAATATGTCAGCATCGTTCCATTAGAGAACCAACTTCATAAAAAGAGAGACCGATATTGTTAATTGGGTAAAAAAACGAGACATTTTTCAATGCCTCGTTTCTTTAATCTCATAATATGTATTACAGTAATCCACCAATTGATAAGAATAATGGTGCGAATACGAGAGATACTACTGTCATAAGTTTGATCAGGATGTTGATTGACGGTCCTGAAGTATCCTTGAACGGATCTCCTACTGTATCACCAACAACGGCTGCTTTGTGAGCCTCGCTTCCTTTTCCACCGTGATGTCCTGTCTCGATGTACTTCTTAGCGTTATCCCATGCTCCACCTGCGTTGGACATGAAGATTGCCATAAGAACTCCTGTTACAAGAGCTCCTGCAAGAAGTCCGCCAAGAGCCTCAACGCCAAGAACGATACCTACAACCAATGGAGCTGCTACTGCCATAACTCCTGGGAGAAGCATCTCGTGAAGAGCTGCTGTTGTAGAAATTCCTACACATGACTTGTAGTCCGGTTTCTCCTCACCTTTCATGATGCCCGGTTTCTCACGGAACTGACGTCTAACTTCCTCGATCATCTTGTAAGCTGCTTTAGATACTGACTCCATTGTAAATGCGGAGAACAGGAATGTAAGCATACCACCGATAAAGATACCGATGATTACTTTGTAATCAAGGATACTGATGGAATCAAGTTTAACTGCCTGTGCGTATGATACAAACAGTGCAAGTGCTGTAAGAGCTGCAGATCCGATAGCGAATCCTTTACCCATAGCTGCTGTTGTGTTACCAACAGAGTCAAGTTTGTCTGTGATGTCACGAACTGACTCCTCAAGACCAGACATCTCTGCAATACCACCGGCATTGTCAGCGATCGGTCCATAAGCATCAACTGCAACAGTGATACCTGTTGTTGAAAGCATACCTACGGCTGCAAGAGCAATTCCGTAAAGTCCAAATGTCTGATATGAAATAAAGATAGCTACACAGATCAGAAGAAGCGGGATAGCTGTTGATTTCATACCAACTGCAAGTCCACTGATGATTGTTGTAGCTGCACCTGTCTCAGACTGCTCTCCGATTCCCTGAACCGGTTTGTAATCTGCAGATGTGTAGTACTCTGTAATATTACCAATGATAACGCCGACAATCAGACCAGCGATGACTGCGATTGCTGCGTTCATGTTTCCAAATAATGTCCAGCTAAGTGCCAGAGATACGATGATAACTAATGCTGCAGATACATAGCTTCCTCTTGTAAGAGCTTTCTGCGGGTTAGAGTTCTCATCACCTTTTACAAAGAATGTAGCAATGATAGAAGCGATCAGTCCGCATCCGGAAATAGCCAGTGGGAATAATACTCCTTCTACAGCTGCCACACCAACACCAAGTGTCAGAGCAGATACTAATGATCCAACATATGACTCGAACAGGTCAGCACCCATTCCTGCTACGTCACCTACGTTATCTCCAACGTTGTCAGCAATAACTGCCGGGTTACGCGGGTCATCCTCTGGAATACCAGCCTCAACTTTACCTACAAGGTCAGCTCCAACGTCTGCTGCCTTTGTATAGATTCCTCCACCTACACGTGCGAAAAGCGCGATAGATGAAGCACCAAGACTGAATCCAAATAATACGTCTGTGTTCTTAGTAAAAATGTAAACAAGGCTGACACCAAGTGCACCAAGTCCTGCTACACACATTCCCATAACGGCTCCGCCTGAGAATGCAATTGAAAGAGCTTTGTTCATTCCGTGCTCTTTTGCAGCGTTAGCTGTTCTAACGTTAGCTTTTGTAGCAACTGTCATTCCGCAGTATCCTGCGATTGTTGAGAACAGCGCTCCAACTACGAAACAAATAGCTTCAATCCAGTTTTGAATTCCTACTCCGATCAGTACGAAAAGTACTGCAACGAAGATAACAAGAATCTTGTACTCTGCACCTAAGAATGCACGAGCACCTTCAGCGATTGCATCTGCAATCTCTTTCATTCTGTCAGTTCCAGCGTCCATTTTGCTTACTTTATTTGCAAGGTATGCAGCAAATAACAAAGCTACTACAGCCGCAACCGGAACCAGATACATGTAATTGTCCATTGTCCAATCCCTCCATAGAATTATATATCCTAGATAGTTTATCACAGAGTTCTTAATAATTCAAAGAAAAAATACAAATTTCTTATTTTTTTCTTACATTTTTCTTATATTCTTCTATTGAAAGCGTTTACAGTGGATAATCTATTGATACAAGCACCAGTCCATTCGGCGGTGCTGTTATTCCCTCGGAAGTATGTTCCTTCGCCTCCAGAATATCTCTGATCTTTTCTGGTTCATAGAATCCACGCCCCACACGGATCAACGTTCCGGCAATGATACGAACCATATTATATAGGAAGCCGTTTCCCGTTACACGAATAACGATTTCTTTTTCATTTTCTAAATTTGAATTTTCCTGTCCCCAATTTGAAGCCTGGAACTTATCCATCGGAATCTCTTTAATTGTTATTTCATGCACTGTACGCACGGTATCTTTCGCATTAGTCCGTACATTGCAGAAGCTTGCAAAATCATGCTCCCCTAAAATGTATTTCGCACCTTGTCTCATCTTTTCCACATCTAAATCGAAAGAAACGAAGGTGCTGTACCGGTTTTTCAGCGGATTTCTCACCTTCGCGTTATAAATGTGATATTCATATGTTTTGGATATCTCGTTCTGATATCTCGGATGCCAATCTATCTGCACTTCGTCAGATCTTACGATCACAATATCTTCCGGCATCTTCTGATTCAGTGCATATGCGAACCGGTCTCCCGGAATCCGGGATTCTGTATCAAAAACGGCTACATTTCCAAGTGCATGTACTCCGGAATCTGTCCGGCTTGCACCTATGATCCGGATATCTTCTCCGGTCAGTTTACTGATCTGTCTATTTAGGATTTCTTCTATTGTAATACCGTTCGGCTGAATCTGCCAGCCACAGTAATTGGTACCGTCATAGGCAACTACTATCCGAATTCTTCTCACTCTTCAAAACCTCCTGTTAAAAAATCCAGATATGAAACGGTACATATCTTCCAATCACGAATACTGCTGCCACATAAAGAATCACAATTGCATAGGCCACACGGTCACGGCTCACATAACGAAGCGGTTTCATCTTCGTACGTCCTTCTCCTCCGTGGTAGCATCTTGCCTCCATCGCCATGGCAAGGTCATTTGCATGGCGGAACGCAGATACAAAAAGCGGTACAAGGATTGGAATCATAGCTTTTGCTCTTTGAAGCATATTTCCACTTTCAAAATCTGCACCTCTGGCAATCTGTGCCTTCATAATCTTGTCCGTCTCCTCCAGAAGAATCGGGATAAAGCGAAGTGCTATAGACATTGTCATAGCGATCTCGTGAACCGGAATATGAATTTTGTTCAACGGTCCAAGCAGCTTCTCAATAGCATCTGTCAGCTCATTCGGCGTCGTTGTAAATGTCATTAATGATGATCCAATAATCAGATAAATCAATCGAATCGCCATATACACCGCATTTACCATTCCTTCTTCTGTAATTGTAAAGATCCACCAGTGAACTAATGTGGCACCGCCTCTTGTCAGGAACAACTGAAATAATACCGTCAACATCAAAATCATGATAATCGGCTTCAGACCTTTCACAATATAACCAAACGGTACTTTTGACAAACGTACTACCATCACAAGAAATGCGGTCGCAATGATGTATCCTGGAATACTCCGAAACAGGAATAATGAAATCAAGAATAAAAGTGTGGATACAACCTTCACTCTTGGATCCAGTCTGTGCAATATACTTTTTGCCGGATAATATTGTCCTATTGTAATGTCTCGAATCATTTTTTATATCTCCAATATCTATTTACAAGCCTTTTATCTTTTTTTGCTATTGTCTTCCTAATGCGTGCATAATTTCATCCGCTGCCTCTTCTACAGTTGTAGCAGTCACACCTACCGGGAATCCTTTCATCTTCAGATCATGCATAATGTATGTCACCTGCGGTGCTGCAAGTCCGACCTTCTCCAGTTCCTGATAATGTGCGAACACATTTTTCGGGGTATCGTTATACATCACTTCACCACTGTTCATCACAATCAACCGATCCGCATATCTGGCGATATCCTCCATACTATGGGAAACCAGAATAACCGTCAGATCCGATTCCTTGTGCAGATATGCAATCTGATCCAGAATCTCGTCGCGCCCCTTCGGATCTAATCCCGCAGTCGGCTCGTCCAGTACAAGCACCTTCGGACGCATTGCCAGTACCCCGGCAATTGCAACTCTTCGCTTCTGCCCTCCTGAGAGTTCAAATGGTGATGATTTATAATATTTTTCTTTTAATCCTACAAGCTTCAATGCCTCCAGCGCCCGTGCCTCACACTCTTGCTGTGACAATCCCTGATTCTTCGGTCCAAAACATACATCCGTCAGCACATCTATTTCAAATAACTGATGCTCCGGATATTGAAACACAAGTCCCACCTGACTTCTGAGTGCCCGCATATCGTACCCATCCTGGTAAATGTTCTCTCCATTATAATAGATGGCTCCGCTTGTTCCTTTGATCAGTCCATTCAGATGCTGGATCAGCGTAGACTTTCCGGAACCTGTATGTCCGATGACCCCCACAAATTCTCCATGTGGAATCTCCAGGCAAATGTCTTTTAACGCATGTTTTTCGTAGGCTGTGCCTTCACTGTATACATAATTCAAATGTTCTATTTTAATTGACATAATGCCTCCACCAGTTCTTCCTTCGTCAAAATTCCATCCGGAATGTCAAGTCCTCGTTTCTTAAGCTCGTCCGCAAGAATCGTCACCTGCGGAACATCTAATCTGTAGTGCTTCAATGTATCGACCTGAGAGAAGATTTCTTTCGGTGTTCCTTCCATCACTACATGCCCGTGATCCATAACATAAATCTTGTCTGCATCGACCACTTCTTCCATATAATGTGTAATCAGTATAACCGTAACTTTCTTCTGCTCTCTTAACTTCTGCACTGTTTTTAAAACTTCTTTTCTCCCCATCGGGTCCAGCATAGCTGTCGGCTCATCAAGAACGATGCATTTCGGCTCCATAGCGATGACCCCGGCAATTGCTACACGCTGCTTCTGTCCACCGGAAAGCTTATTTGGTGAATGATGCCGGTAAGAAATCATTCCAACAGATTTCAAACTGTCTTCTACACGTTTCCAGATTTCATCGGTTGGTACGCCCAGATTCTCCGGGCCAAATCCAACATCTTCCTCCACGACCGTTCCGATAATCTGATTGTCTGGATTCTGAAAAACCATGCCCGCACTCTGTCTTACATTCCACAGCTCGTTCGGATCTTTCGTGTCACGTCCGTCTACCCACATCGTTCCATCAGTTGGCACAAGAAGCGCATTTATATGTTTTGCAAATGTGGACTTTCCTGAACCGTTATGACCAAGAATTGCAATAAACTGCCCTTCTTTCACATCGATATCCACCTCATCGATTGCCCGGGACTTGCCGATAATATTGCCATCTTCATCCCGTTTGTCATATTCAAATACCAGCTTGTCTGTCTGTATCATATCCATGGGCTCTTTGTGCCTCCTCTAATTTAACTGTTTACTTTTTATCTTAAACTCTCTCCGGAGCCGGGTATTCTACTCCCATTGTGTCTACCGTAACTTTTTTCATCTTCTGCTCTTCCAGTGGTCTGTCACTGTAATCGGTTGCTGTCTCAGCAATTTTATTTACAATATCCATTCCTTCTGTAATCTTACCAAATGCAGCGTAAGCTCCGTCCAGATGCGGGGAATTCTTGTGCATAATGAAGAACTGGGAACCTGCTGAATCCGGATGCATTGCTCTTGCCATAGAAAGAACACCCTCTGTGTGTCTTAAATCATTTGCAAAACCATTCTGTGAGAACTCGCCTTTGATCGTGTATCCCGGACCGCCCATGCCTGTTCCATCCGGGCATCCGCCCTGGATCATGAATCCACGAATCACTCTGTGGAAGATGAGTCCGTCATAGAATCCGTTCTGAACCAGTGAAATAAAGTTGTTCACTGTGTTCGGAGCAATTTCCGGATATAATTCTGCTTTCATAATGTCACCGTTTTCCATTTCAAATGTTACGATTGGGTTTGCCATGTTGTATACCTCTTTCTTCTATATTTTTATTTTAATTTTTCTCAGATTGTTGGAAATTACCCGAAAAGCGAATCTAAATTTGCAGTCATTCTGTTCCCGGTAATTTTCGAAAATCCTGAGTAATATTGTAGCGTAGGTTAGGTGTATCGTCAATATTTCCTGGTACTGATATATTCTATTGTTACTTTTTATTCTATATCTGAAAGCTGGATGGTCAAACACGTTGCCTAATTAATTGTAGTGTGGTGTAAGGCGTATGAGGCCTCCTTTTTCTTCGCAGCCGGTGTTCCAGAAGTCTTCAAGTTCGAAGGTGTCGCTTTCCCCATAAGTTGCTGTTTTGATGTACATTTTTTCATCTTTTTCTTCGTATCCGGTGAGCAGGAACCAATGCCAGATATAGTCTTTGTAGGCTTCGTTCTGATGGCGCAAAAGCAGGTACGGTACAGGAATGTCCTGATCTAGTTGTTCTTTAATAAATATAGCTGCTTCCTGCCATGTATGATCACCACAGAATTCTTCCATCCCGATGTAAATATCAGTGTGTTTCGCTTCATTTACATCTTGAATATATCGTCCAAGACCTTCCACGAACCAGCTAAGCTTCCGCACACCGCCAGCACGTGGTTTGAGGTAAGGTTTCATGATCTGGCTGAATGCCTTATAATCTTCTTTTGTAAGGCATTCTATATCGAATGGATAAAGCGGCTTCATCTTTTCATTCTGAAGTCCGAAATAAATGCAACTGTCGCATGCGGTCGCTGCAGCACAGCCACCCATATGCATAACCAGATTCGTGAACCAGTCCTGATTGCCTCCGTAGCACCCTTCTATTGTAAAATAATCCAGTTCTTTTTTCATATTCAGTCACTTCCTAACCAAATTTCTATATATTTTCACTTGATTTCAAAAATGCAAATGCAAAAATTATTTCTTGTATATTATATCCAACTCTGTTACTTCCTACAAGAGCGAGTCTCACAATGTCATCCCTGCCAAAACGCGCAAGAGCAATTCCTTTAACTTCGGATTGACTTCATTTTTCCAGAATGCTATTATTTTCCTAAGATGCCTGGAAAATGATTACCAAACGAATCTTAGCAATACGGCTAAACTACACATTTTCCACCCGGAAATGAACGAACATGGGCAAGGCAATTAATAAGAAAGAAGGAATCACTATGAAATTAGGTTTTATCGGCACTGGAAATATGGCGTCTGCTATTATGGGCGGTATTATAAAGAATCAGATCATCCCTGCAAATGATATTATCGGAGCAGATGTCATGGAAGCTGGACGCGAGCGTGTAAAAGAGCAGTTCAAAATTCAGGTAACTGCTGACAACCATGAAGTTATCAATAGTTCTGATATTGTCATTTTATCTGTAAAGCCGCAGTTCTATGCAGAGGTAATTGCCGAAATCAAAGATGATGTTCGTGAAGATCAGATCATTATCACAATCGCACCAGGCAAAACTTTGACGTGGTTAAAGGAACAGTTTGGTAAAAATGTAAAAATTGTCCGTACAATGCCAAATACTCCGGCGCTTGTGGGAGAAGGTATGACAGCCGCATGCCCGAATGAATATATGACAAAAGAAGAGATTGCTTATGTCCTCACACTTCTGGAGAGTTTCGGACGCGTTGAGATCATTCCAGAGCGCCTGATGGACACCGTCGTTTCTGTTAGCGGAAGCTCCCCGGCTTATGTATTTATGTTTATCGAAGCTATGGCTGATGCAGCCGTTTCCGGTGGTATGCCAAGAGCTCAGGCTTACCAGTTCGCTGCCCAGGCAGTTCTTGGAAGTGCGAAAATGGTTCTGGAAACCGGAAAGCATCCAGGTGAGTTAAAAGATATGGTATGTTCCCCGGCAGGAACAACTATTGAAGCTGTCCGTGTCCTGGAAGAAAAAGGCTTCCGCAGCTCCGTAATCGAAGCCATGAAAACTTGTGAAGAAATTTCCAAGAGCATGTAAAAAATTTTTTATTTTGCAAAAATGTCTTGATATTATCATAATTTTGCAATATAATTTAATCAAATTTTTATTGTATTATTAATTTTACCCAACCCAAATTTTAAGTGCGAACAGCACTTAATCAAACATTGTGGTCGCCCGGTTCCTCAATTAACTTGGCAACAACAAAAAGGAGACGCTTCAGATTCTATTATAAATCTGAAGCGTCTCCTTTTTACACAGCTATATCAGATGTGAGATGACTCATCTATCCCAAAATTCTTATCTACCAGATAACTGTACTCGCGAAATGCTTCTTCCTGCTCAAATCCTTCGCGCAGAGATTCCCGCAATCCTTTGTAATACCAGCCAATCGTGTTCTTTTCTTTCATTCGGAAACGATTCCACAACTCTTCTCCCATGACCGGATAATCCCTGTCGATATCACGGATATTAGAAAGCTTGTCTGCCAGACCAATCATACGCACCTCATACGGTGCATATTTTAAATGCTCAATCGTATGACTCTTGCGCTCAAACCATGTTTTTGACTTGTCTTCGCTCTCCTGAGCCACCAGCGCTGCCACACGCTCAGAAAACTCCTGCGCCAGTACTTCCCGTGTAATTCCCTGGCAATCCTCGATTGTATCATGCAAAAGCGCTGCACTGATAATCTCCTCATCAAAAGTCAGTGTTGCGACAATCTCACCCACCTCCAATGGATGAACAATATACGGTCTTTTCGTCCCTTTTCGGAACTGCCCCTCATGTGCCTTTGTAGCAAATGCAATCGCACGAGCGACCATCTGCCCTTTCTTTTCTAATTCATTCAAAATTTTATCCCCATATTCGCTGCCAGTCACCTGTCTTATTGATAAGTTCTATATTACAAGCGTGCTTATCAACTATTATTTAAATAATAGCATCTCGTTCTTCAAATATCAATCATTCCAGTATATAATAAATATAAATATGTATTTATAAGATGATGTTGTGGATTTTTGCCTCAACTGTAATGCATAAAAACATTTTTCCTGGAGGTCATTATGTCTGAATATACACAAAAATATGCATTTGTTACCGGCTCTTCCCGTGGCATCGGACGTGCGATCGCCCTTCGACTCGCGGCTGAGGGCTATCATATCTTCCTTAATTGCGCCCGCTCTTTTGACGCACTGGAAGAAGCCAGACAAGAAATTGAAAAGATTGGCACATGTACACTGGTGCCAGGTGACATTGGAAATCCTGATACTGTGCGGAAAATCTTCCATACGATTGCCAAGACCTGTGACCATCTGGATGTACTGGTAAACAATGCCGGAATTTCCCACATCGGGCTTCTCATGGATATGACTGATGAAGACTGGGACAAGGTGCTTTCCAGTAACCTCTCCTCCGTCTTCTACTGCTGCCGCGCTGCCATTCCTCCTATGCTGTCACACGGAAACGGAAGGATCATCAACATTTCCTCCATGTGGGGCGTAAACGGTGCATCCTGTGAAGCGGCTTACTCTGCTTCCAAAGCCGGTGTCGGCGGGCTCACCCAGGCACTTGCCAAAGAACTGGCAAGAAGTAAAATTCCAGTCAATGCTCTTGCATGTGGTGTCATCGATACCGAAATGAATAAACAATTAGACGAAGCAGAACGGGCAGAACTTGCGGAAGATATCCCTGCCGGACGCTTCGCCACCCCTGAAGAAGTTGCTGAAATGGTGTGGAAACTAATCTGCGCGCCAGAATATCTCACCGGACAGATCATCACATTTGACGGGGGATATTTATAAAGAAAAAAGATGCACGACTGCAGAATCTTTTTCTGCGATCATGCATCTTTTTATTGATAAATTCTTATTTATGGTCTCTGACCCATTCCACCTTCCAGTGTCAGTGTCTCACCACTCATATATTTGAAGTCAGGAGATGCAAGCTGTACACACACTCTTCCAATCTCTTTCTCTGCGTCTGCATAGTGACCTGCCGGCGGCATCTTTACATTTGCCTTAAATGCGTCCGGATAAGCCTGCTCGAATTTCTCAAGCTGTGCAGTCCATGCAAGTGGGCATACGATGTTGACATTGATTCCGTCCGGTCCCCACTCAGTTGCTGCAACTCTTGTAAGTCCACGGATTCCTTCTTTTGCTGCCGCATATGCACACTGACCATAATTACCGAAAAGTCCCGCACCGGAAGCAAAGTTGATAACGCTTCCTTTTGTCTCTTTCAAGTATGGGTAGCATGCCTGCATATAATAAAATACTGCATACAATCCTGAATACATTGCCAGATCGAACTGTTCCTGCGTATGATCTGCCAGTGTAACTCCGGATGCAGAAGCCTGTGCATTGTTGATCAGCACATCGATTCGCCCAAATGTATCGATTGCCTGTTTCACAACATTGTCAACAACTGCTTTATTGTCTGCGCCTGCAGATACGTCTGCCTGTACCGGAAGTACTTTTATTCCGTACAGTCTCTCTAATTCTTCTTTTGCATCTGTCAGTTTCTGCACATTACGTCCTGTAATAACAAGATTTGCCCCCTCTTTTGCATATGCAGTTGCGATTCCATATCCGATAGATCCACATCTGCCATCACTTAATACCGCGCGTCCCGCTCCTGTGATGATTGCTGTCTTACCTGTTAAAAATCCCATATTTTCTTCTCCTTTCAGCAAGCCTTTTCTTGTATAACGTACCATATCACATTTTCACACTCAATTCAATGTTATTTTACTATTTTTCACAATTTTCTATAAATAATACGATCGATAGTTAAAAAACAAACTATTTTTATCAAATTGAGTTAATATTATATCAAATATAGATAATTTAACATTTCCTGCTATGTAACTAAAAAAGGTCCACCGGACCTTTTTGTCGTATGCTTGGCAACGAAAAAGGCGCCATACAGCCAATGTCATGAAGTTAACATTAGCCATATAGCGACCTTATACTTACATTTCTTATTATTTACACTTCTATTCTTACATATCTTTTTCTTCGTATTTTTTATATTCATCAAACTGCGCAAGAATTGTCTCGTCCGGTGCTTTTGTAACCATACTGACAATTACGATAAAGCACAGGCTGATAACAAATCCGACTAACAAAGAATAAATTCCTGTTGCATTTCCGATTGTCTGTCCATTTACAATTGGAAGATAATCCCAGATCAGCACAGTCGCTGCTCCGGACACCAGTCCTGCCACAGCTCCCGGAAGATTCGTTCTGCGCCAGAAGAGGCTCATAACGACAAGCGGACCAAATGCTGCTCCAAGTCCTGCCCATGCATCAGATACCAGGTCCATGATAGAACTGTTCGGATCCCATGCGATGAAAAATGCTAATACAGCTACGCCAAATGTTGTCAGACGTGCTACGTTTAATACCTTCTTATCAGAAGCTTCCGGATTCAGAATGTTCTGGTAAATGTCTTTAGATACGGAAGAAGAACATACCAGAAGCTGTGAATCTGCAGTTGACATTACAGCTGCCAGGATTCCACAGATAAACAATCCTGCAATAAATGGAATCGGAATCTTTTCAATGAAAACCTTCTGGATCATCTCAATAAATACTGACTCTGCTGATGGTGCCCCCTCTGTTACTCCGAGAATCTCCGGATAGAGAAAAGCACGTCCGAGCAGTCCGATCGCAATCGTAAATCCAAGGGAAAGTACAACCCACACAATTGCAATTGCCGAAGATTTCTTCAGTTCTTTCTCACTGCGGATTGCCATAAAACGAATCAGGATATGTGGCATACCACAATATCCAAGTCCCCATGCCATATTAGAAATAATCTCTACCGCTGTGATCGGATGATCTCCATTATATGTAAAGCTTAAGTAATTGTCCGGATTCACTCCTGTATTTGCAAGCATGTTATGAAAATCACCACCTACAAATCCCCATGCCAGCACCGGTACTGCAAGAATTGCAATCAACATCAGTAATCCCTGGAAGAAATCTGTAGAACACACTGCAAGAAATCCTCCCATAAATGTGTAGATCAGAATAACTGCTGCACCCAGAAATAAAGCTATATGGTAATCCAATCCAAATACAGTGTTAAAAAGCTTACCTCCGCTTGCCAGCGCGGAAGCTGTATATACCAGAAAGAAAATGACGATAATAACTGAAGAAATACCAAGTAAAATCTTCTTTTCATCGTGATAACGGTTTCCGAAAAATTCCGGAAGCGTCATAGAATTTCCCGCTACAATTGTATATGCACGAAGTGGTCTTGCGATAATAAGCCAGTTAGCAATCGTTCCAAGTCCAAGTCCTACGGCGATCCATGCCTGCCCGGTTCCAAGTGCATATACAGAGCCCGGAAGTCCCATCAGCAGCCAGCCGCTCATGTCAGATGCCTGTGCAGACATCGCAGCTACCGGAGCGGAAAGTCCTCGTCCTCCGAGGAAGAAATCGTCTGCCCCCTTCGTCTGTCTCATGCTCCAGATCCCAATTCCGATCATTCCCAAAAGATAGACGCCAAATGCAATTAATATAGATACTGTTGTTGTCATGTTCTCTCTCCTTTTCTATAATCAAAGAACGCTCTCACTTCCGAGAGCATTGTATTAATTATACTAAAAAATGAATATTTGTCAATATATGCTTTCTTGCCCGTTAACGTCACCTGGTAACGACCTGGTAACATTATTCATCCGTTTCATTCGTTATACATGAAACATCAGGTCTTAGTGCTTTGTCTATTTTGCATAATCTTTTTCTCTGTTTTTTATATTTTTTGGTTAATCATAATATTGTGCAGGTGCTATACTACAGTTGTAACAAATAGAACTCATAAAATTATTCAGACTTGGAGGAAAAGATAAATGAATACTTTAAAAGCTGAAAAAAGAACACTTGCCGTAAAGGCAAAAAAATTAAGAAGAGAGGGCTATGTTACCGGTAACGTATTCGGCAAAGAGATGAAAGAGTCCATTCCAGTAAAAATGGATGCTGCCGCAGTTGACCGCCTGCTTAAGACGAGCAATAAAGGAAGCCAGATCATGTTGGATATTGACGGCGAATCCCACAATGTATTGATCAAAGAGGTTGATTATAACCCATTAAAAGGCAGAGTAGATGAGATGGATTTCCAGGCTCTTGTCAAAGATGAAGTTGTACATTCTGTTGCAGAGATTGTTCTTGTAAACCATGACAAACTTGAATCTGGTGTATTGCAGCAACAGTTAGAGGAAGTTTCTTATAAAGCACTTCCATCTGCACTTGTTGACAAAGTTGAGATTGATGTAGCAGAACTCCATATCGGCGATACGATTAAAGTAAAAGATCTGTCACTTGCACAGGATAAAGATGTCCACTTGGTTACAGATCCTGAGACAACTGTTGTTACTGTAACTGAATCACATATTGCAATTGCTGATGACGAAGACAGTGAAGAGACTGAGTAATCCCAGTATCGGATCATTTTCAAATTGAACATTTTGTATCTGAACAGATATCATAATTGAAATTTGTCAGACACTCATAAAAAATGAAGGCTCCTTAAGTGGGAGGCTTCATTTTTTATAAAGAGGACATAGCATTTTAAATAAACACTATGTCCTCAATTAACATTCTTATTCTATTATTCTTATTCCACTGTTACACTCTTTGCAAGGTTTCTCGGCTTATCTACGTCTAATCCCTTTGCCACGCTCACATAATATCCCATCAACTGTAATGGAATAACTGCAAGTGATGTTGCAAAATGTGGATCTGTCTTTGGAATATAAACAGTGAAATCTGCTGTATCCTCAATATTGTAATGACCAAATGTAGTCAATCCCATAAGGTACGCTCCACGGCTCTTACATTCTACCATATTGCTGACTGTCTTCTCATAGAGATCTGGCTGTGTCAGCACTCCGATTACCAGTGTTCCATCTTCAATCAGAGAAATGGTTCCGTGTTTCAACTCTCCTGCTGCATATGCCTCAGAATGGATATAACTGATTTCTTTCATCTTCAGGCTGCCTTCCAGACTGATTGCATAATCAATTCCTCTTCCTACGAAAAATGCGTCTTTTGCATTAGCCTGCTTTGCTGCGAACCACTGGATTCTCTCTTTATCTGCAATAATCTTACTGATCTTATCCGGAATTGTCTGCAGCTCTTCAATATATCCTGTATACTGTTCTTCCGTAATCTGTCCACGAACCTTTGCAAACTGAATTGCAAGTGCATAAGTTGCGATCAGCTGTGTGCTGTAAGCTTTTGTTGTAGCTACAGAAATCTCCGGTCCTGCCAGGGTATAGAATACGTTGTCTGCTTCTCTTGCGATAGAAGATCCGATCACATTTACAATACCAAGTGTCTTAATTCCCATCTCCTTAGATTCGCGGAGTGCTGCAAGGCTGTCTGCAGTCTCTCCGGACTGGCTGATGATAATGACCAGACCTTTTGGATCTAAGATTGGATTACGATAACGGAATTCGCTTGCCAGTTCCACACGTACCGGAATTCTTGCCAGGTCTTCGATGACATACTGTGCTGCCATACCTACATGATAAGCAGATCCGCATGCTACGATATAAATCTGGCTGATCTCTTTCATCTCCTCTTCGGATAATCCTACTTCCGATAAATCAATCGCTCCATTTTTCAGGACAGAATTCAAAGTGTCAGAAACTGCTTTTGGCTGCTCATGGATCTCTTTCATCATGAAATGCTCAAATCCAGCCTTTTCCGCTGCTTCTGCATCCCACTCGACCGTCTTCAACTCTTTCTGAATCTCGTCTCCGTCCAGATTATAAAATGTAATCTCTCCTTTTCTTACGCGGGCCATCTCAAGATTTCCGATGTAATACACATTTCTTGTATATTTCAGAATAGCCGGAACATCAGATGCGATGTAAGAATTCTCACCATCTACACCAAGTATCATCGGGCTGTCTTTTCTTGCCACATAAATCTCTCCCGGATAATCCTTAAACATCATTGCCAGTGCATAAGAACCACGAATACGGATCAATGCATGATTGATTGCATCAACCGGTGTACCAAGATATTTCTTATAATAATAGTCAACTAATTTTACAGCAACTTCTGTATCTGTTGCTGAGTAAAAAGAATAACCTTTACGGATCAGCTTATCTTTCAGTTCCTGATAGTTCTCTATAATACCATTGTGAACTGCTACAACATTGCCATCATCACTGACGTGCGGATGTGCATTTGTCTCAGATGGCTCTCCATGAGTCGCCCATCTTGTATGTCCGATACCACATGTTCCAGGTACGGATTCTCCGCCATTCGTCTTCTCAGCCAGAACTTTCAGACGACCTTTTGCCTTTATGACTTCTGTCTCTTTCTCCCCATCTCTTACTGCGATTCCTGCTGAATCATATCCTCGGTACTCCAACTTAGAAAGACCATCCAACAGAATTGGTGCTGCCTGCATATCACCTGTAAATCCTACAATCCCACACATACTATAACTCCTTTCACTGTGTCTCTTGTATATGTACACTTCAAGACTCCCTCGTGAGCCCCGATACGAAATCCGGTATCTAAAAAAGCTTTTTTGCGACCAGATTCCTCTTATTTGTCATTATATAGTCAATTCTACAATCCGTGTAAGTATACCATAGAAGCTGCTCTGGCGCAAGAGATGAAGCTGATTCAAAGCTATCTTTGTAATTGAATTTGCTTTGCCAGAGTGTATATAATATGATGACTGTCGATGAAATCGAGACATTTTTATATTAACATCTCCTGCTCGATTTCCATCTTGTTTTCCAATATACACTGTTTCAGTACTTCTAATTTACCGGCATTCAATGCTTCTAACTTTTTCTGCTTTTTGCTGCATAGCTTAATTCCTTTTTCCTTTTCCAACGCTGCCTTATAAGAGGGAACGTCCATCTTCCATGGAATCAGATTTGGAAAAATATTCTTTTCATTATACAAAAAAATCTGTATTCCACCGTAATCCATATCTCCCCAATGATAACACTGGATTTCTTCCGGTGCTGTCTTCATTAACATTTGCAAAAAGCGAACTTCCTTTGGCGAAAAGTAGCCATGACAAAAGATATATAAAACTTTTGGATCATATTCCATGCTTTCATAATTCGCTTTATTCTCAATCACAATGATTTTTTCAACACTATTTCGTAAGTTTGGTACGGCATGCTCTAATGTCTGTGCATTAAGTACCGTTCCATAATAATTCAATGAAGTGTCGATTTTCTTCTCTATCGCTGTGCCATTTCGATCTGTCATGCAATACTCCACGGCACCTTTCCATTCTAATGTCTGGGAATAACTTAATATTCCATGCGCTGCCAGTATCTCATCATCTGACATGCCTTCTTCATATTGCGGAGAGTATTTCAAAGCTTCGATAACTGCACCTTGATAAATGCGTTCGAAAACTTTAGATGGCGTGATATCATTTTTCTTTTCAAATACTTTGGAGCTGAACACGCGCTTCCATTCCGGTTCTTTCAGATCAGCTAACGCTTTCAGACACTTAAGAAATTCTTCATCCTCCGCTTTGGATAACTCTTTCGTATTCCCTTTATTCAACTGTTCCAGCACATGATTACAATAAGCGAACAGACAGCTTCCGGATACATCCTCCTGCAGTTTGCACACTCTTGTTATTGCCTGTAACTGGCGTTCTCTAGGATCAATGACCCCAATTAAGTCACATAATCCAGGAATTACTTCTACCCGATAATCAATCTTCGTGATATCCGTATTCATTTCTCTCCAGTCAAAATGCAGATATTCTTCTCCGCCTAATGCTGGAATTCTTTCTAAAACTTTTGCCTGTCTGACCAGTTCATCTCTGCCACCCACTATTTTCAAAAGATCCCCATCCACCTCTGGGTGCTTCATTCCTAAGAGATTCCCTATGCGATAGTCCTTTGTATTTGTCTTATCGATCAACCATTTTGCCAACGGCAGATTCTTTTCATTATATTCCATATTTTATTCTTCGCTTTTCATCATAACCTTACATTTCTTTTTATAACATGCGATTCCATAACTACTTGCTGAATGAGATTTATTTCATTTTGCATTCCTTAATGGGTGCTAACCCTTCCACTGATTTACGCATGAAACTTTCCTACAATCATTCCCAATGGCGAGCATGTATCTTTCGGATATAATGGATTCGCATATTTTGAGAAGAATGAAAATTCTACTAATTCCCACTCTCTGCCTTCATCTTCGATATATACATCTACCAATTCCGGATCCCACTTCGTAAATATTATCTCCTCATCCAATAATTCTTCTATGACACGACGCTCCATCGTTGCTGCAAAATATGCTTTCCCCTGCCATAAACATACCTCAACCGGAGCTTCAAAACGCAACTCGTCCAGTTCTGTCACATTCGACTCAAATATCGGAATCTTATACAGCTCGTATGTCTTCCAATCCTGAAATGTATCAATGCTCTCGAAATAACACAGCCTTAACTCGCAATCAGATCCTGTATACGCTATATTATACGCAGTGCATTGCAGATCAGGATAACTCTCCAAATCCTCCAGAATTATTATCGGGCGACTCGCATATCTTTCCGCAATCACTTTTTGCTCCGGGAATTCAAAGTCTTCTTTCTCTGACCGGTAACCCGAAAAATATGAAGAAACAAAGGTCAGCTTTTCATCCTGAGGATTCCATCCGACCGTCAATATACCAGACTCGCCAGTTTCAAGTTCACGCACAAACATTTCCACCCATCTGCGGCCCGGCACGCTTTTCTCTAATTTGCGAGATAATACTAAAAAGGCACTGTCACGTATATAAATGATTTTTCCCAACTCAGGAATGTACGGATTATTACGGATAAATGCTTCCTCTTTCGCATCGTTTTTAATCTGCTCCGCAGTCTCCGCCAGATGTTCCGGGGCATACTTCATCCCCTTTCCGATCCAGTAAAGCGCTTTCTCATAATTCTGTGGCACCTCTTTTCCCTGTGCATAGCACAGTGCCATCGCTTCCATAGCTAACGGGTTCCCCTCTTTAGCTGCCTGATAAAAATAATGAACCTTTGCAAATTCATTTTTCATTTCCAAGTTATCTAATCCTTCTTGCAAGCATCTCCGGGCAGTCTCATACGAATATTCTGATTCACTGCTTTTATCATTTGTCAGCATCTCGTCCGTATTTGAAGTAGCCAAATTACCATCCGTTCCCAATATAAGATTCAGTGCAGTCACCAGAAATCCTGTATAAATGGACCCCCACACGCTCTCTCTGCGCCCATCTTTATAGTATAAGCACATATAATCTGCCGAATCCTCTGCGACAGATACATAGCTCAACTCATCATAGCATATCGGCTGCGGGATTGGATTTTTCCTTCTCAAATGATCAAATATACTGCCATATAGCCCTTTTTTTGAAAACAGGAATCCCCTTTTACCATTTGCAAATACACTCGTGTCACAGAAAGCTTCTATATCCTCCTCTGCACACCCTGCCGCAAATCCCTGAAGCACATTTTCAATCTACTTTTGTCTCATCTCCTGGCGTCCCACCACATGATTGGGTAATGCGTGATACTTGTAATCCTTCACCGACTCATTCGTAATTTCTGCCACTTTTGTATAAATATCCATAGCTTTTCTCCTTCATTGAATATATAATCATATTTTTATATTACCGATACACAACTCATTTTACTCCAACATTTCTGGCTACCAATTTTATTGTACCATTTTATCAACCGCTTCTTCTATTTCTATTGTCTTTTCAATATACAAAAAGAGACCGAATTTTTTCAATTTCTGCCTCTTTTCTCTTGCTCTACTCTTATTTTATCCCTGCACTCAATCTCTAATCTCTCTTAAAGATATGACTTATATCTACTTTCAAACAAATGTCCTCGATACTGGTACTTATGATTAAAATACATTGCATATCTCTCAGACAAACACTTTTCTTACCAATACAGAATGGACGAATTGCTTGTTCCGCATATTATCCTAATATCAGTATAAACTGCGGAACAGGCAATCCGGCCTTTTACCATTGGTCAAAAGAACTTCGTAATGATTGAGTCCTCCAACGGTGCAAAAGCAAGCGCAATCCTGTACAGCCTGGTTGAAACAGCAAAAGCAAAACTAATGTATGCCAAGGTTGAATGATACGGATAATCGCGGATGAACCTGACATAGAACCCATCTGCACGGGGAATCAGAGCCACCATTACGGATGAATAGAGCCACCTTCACGGAAGGTGATCCATTCATATAAATTTATCCTATAATGAAGTTGGCACACGCTATATGTGACTATTCATATAGGAGGTTCGATAATTATGGTTGATTATCGAGAAATCTTAAGACTTAATAGCCTTAAGTACACGCATCGTCAAATCGCTGCAGGCGTGCATAGCTCACGCAACACGATCAGCGAGGTCATACAACTGGCTGCTGAAAATAACTTATGTTGACCGTTGGATGACCAACTGACCAATGAAAAGGTTTATGCACTACTTTACTTCAAATTCTATACTCACACAAATTCTTTCTGAATAAAACATAGCTAGCGAAACCCTCCGGAATAATATCATGCCTTAAGATTTTCTTAGTGGGGTCTGACCCCTCCAGTCTACACCGGTTCAAAGAATGTGTCTGGATGTCCTGGATCAAATACCTCATTACAGGTCATTACTGTTACCAAATCTTCCGTCTCTGATAAATTTATAATATTATGTGTCCATCCCGGGATCATATAAATTGCCTCAATCTTATCTCCTGAAACTTCAAATTCTACTGTTTCTCCTGTATTGATGTTACGTTCCTGAATCAGTCCATGTCCATGTACTACAATGAACTGTTCCCATTTGGAGTTATGCCAGTGCTGTCCTTTTGTGATTCCCGGTTTACTGATGTTGATGCTTACCTGTCCGCAGTCAACTGTATGTACTAATTCTGTAAATGATCCTCTATCATCACAATTCATCTTCATAGCATATTTGAACTTATCAGTTGGCAAATAGGTTAAGTAAAGGCTGAAAAGTTTCTTTGCAAATGATCCGTCCGGGCATTTTGGCATCATTAAGGAGATCGGCTGTGACTTGAATTCTTCTAATAGGTCTACGATTTCGCCTAATGTAGCTTTATGTGTAACCGGTACGTAGCAATAGCGACCGTTCTCATCTAATACTGTCTCCACTCCATCGAATTCGCAATGCTGCTCTTTTCCTTCAAGAAGATCAAACATTCCTTCTACAAGGTCATCAATATACAGCACTTCCAGCTCTGTACTTCTGTCGTTTACTGTAAATTCTTCGTCATTTGCTACAGCCCAGCAAAATGTTGAGATTGCGGAGTTGTATTTTGGACGGCTGTGTCCCATCAGATTTACAAATCGATAGACATATACCGGTGCTCCTGTCTCTTTTCCATATTCAAAGAACAATTCTTCTCCGGCCTTCTTGCTTCTTCCATATTCACTATTACCAAACCGTCCTGCAAGTGTAGCCTGAACCGAAGAAGAAAGCATAATACCTGCCTTATTATTGTGTTTTTTCAATGTATCAAGAAGTTGTGATGCAAATCCAAAATTGCCTTTCATAAAATCTTCTGGATTTTCCGGGCGATTTACACCTGCAAGGTTAAATACGAAATCTGCTTTCGCACAGTATTCATCCAGTTCTGCTTCTGTACTGTCTAAATCATATTCATAAATCTCGTTGATTTCAATATTTCTAGTTCTGTTTTTCCCATCTCTGATGTTTTTTAAGTTATTAACAAGTGCAGTTCCAACCATTCCTTTTGCACCGGTAACAAGTATATTCATAATATCACTACCTCCAATTCTAAAAATGACGAGCTCGGTGCAGTTTCAACATAAGCACCTGCCCGTCATTAAATTTATATCTTACTGATCTTTTCTCCAAACCATCTTGTTGACTACATTTACATATCCCTGAATGATGCGGACAACTTTCATTGATACTGTTTCATCAACATAATCCGGACAAGGTTTACCAAGCACACCTTTCTGCTTCATCTCAATCGCCATATCTGTAGCATTTAACAGTTCTTTTGTTGTAATACCAGCTAAGATGAAATCTCCAGCTTCCAATGCTTCCGGTCTCTCTGTTGATGTACGGATACATACAGCAGCAATCGGATGTCCGATTGAAAGATAAAATGAACTTTCTTCCGGCAATGTACCTGAATCAGATACAATTGCTAATGCATTCATCTGAAGCTTGTTATAATCATTAAAACCAAGTGGTTCATTGACTCTTACTCTTGAATCAAGTTTAAATCCACTCTTTTCCAGACGATTCTTAGATCTTGGATGACAAGAATAGAGAATCGGCATGTCATACTTCTGGGCAAGCGCATTGATGGCAGTAAAAAGACTTAAAAAGTTCTTCTCTGCATCAATATTTTCCTCACGATGCGCAGAAAGCAAAATGTATTTATCCTTTTCAAGTCCAAGTCTGTCCAAAACATCGCTCTTCTGAATCTTTTCCAGATTCATATGAAGCACTTCTGCCATAGGAGAACCGGTCATATATGTTCTCTCTTTTGGAAGTCCTGTATCTGCAAGGTATTTACGCGCAAACTCTGAATAACATAAGTTCACATCAGAAATAACATCTACAATACGTCTATTTGTTTCCTCCGGAAGACACTCATCTTTACATCTGTTTCCTGCTTCCATATGGAAAAGCGGAATATGTAATCTCTTTGCAGAAATTGCTGATAAACAAGAGTTTGTATCTCCCAACACAAGATATCCATCTGGCTGCAGCTCAGAAAGAAGTTCAAAAGATCTTCCTAAAATATTACCACAAGTCACTCCAAGATTCTCTCCAACAACAGGAACCAGGATATCTGGTCCGAACTCACCAAACGTATTCTTCAGTTCGAAGTCTTCCCAGAATACAGTACTCAAATTTCTATCCCAGTTCTGATTGTAATAAACAACACAACAATCAAAGTATTCTCTACATCTTTTGATTACCGCAGCAAGACGAATAATCTCCGGACGTGTTCCGCAACCAATCATCACTTTCGTGCGACCATCATTCTTCCATTTAAAATTATGTTCAACCATTTCAATATCTCTCCCATCAATATAACTTCATTCTTGTTTATAGTTTTTTTATGGGGTCTGCCCCCCTCTTCCAACTTTTCTTTCAACTCACCTTCATCAAATCCCACTTGTATATAATCATACATCTTCGCATTATCAGGTGAATCTATACTTACATCATTTGCCCGGACAAATACTGGTGATTTTATTTTTTCCATATTTTGTTTCAGCCATTCATCATCGCCAACCTGCATTCCCCATAACTGATCCAATTCAAATCCAGCTTCTTTGCAAATGCCTTTGATATATTTAATCGTTTCGTCATCAGCTTCCAGTTTTCTCAGGAAATATAAGCAATGATGATCATGCAGCCATTCTATTGCCTCTTCCAAATCGTCTTTCTACTACAATATATTTATGGTTAATATCCCTTACAGCCAGTAAGGAATTATCCATCTTGTTGCTTAAGCTGTATAATGATGGAGCAATAGGTATATCGTCTTCCTTTCTTGGACTTCGCGTCCGCAAATGCTTTATTGATTTATTTATATGTTTTAATGCTGAAAGTTCATCTCTAATCTGGGGTTCCATAGTTAATATATTTCCAATAAAATTAATATCTATCGTATAATTTTCCGTTATTAATTTCCCACAAGTTTCATAACTAATCTCAACCTCAAAAACTTTATCCGGATAATCTCTAAAATCAAATTCAGAACTTATGTGTTGTTGTGGTGCAAGAAAAACATTTGTTAGATTTGTGATATTAAAATCATTTAAATCGTTCTCTCCCGCTTTTACCCATTCCAAGTCTGGAGTCATCTTTAATGAAAGTAATTTTGCAGGAGAATTACCAAAATTTTTTATAATCAATGAGTAAAATACATCCACTCCGCTTTTTGCAATATAAAAAACAAGATTTCCTCTATTCTGTTCAAAATACTAATTTTTCTGTTCATTTAATTGCTTTTTCATTTCTTTTAGATTCTGATATGTATAATATATAGCAATTACTGATCCAATGAATGTAAAAAAACTTAGTATCAGTCCAATTAATGAAATAATGTGGAATGCCCTTCTGCTAGTGTCATATTGAAATCACCTTTTAGTCTTCTATTCCATCTTCTCCAGTTCTTCCTGGATATATGCCAGCGATGCAATCTTTGCCTTTGTCTCTTCCAGGTTCAATCTTGTTGTATTATTAGAATTAAACTCTGTCAGAGTGTTTCTCTTGTCATCTCCATCTTTGAAATACTTATCATAATTCAGTCCACGATTGTCAGCCGGTACACGGTAGAAATTACCCATATCCACTGCTTTCGCACACTCTTCATTCGTGAGAAGTGTTTCATACATCTTCTCACCATGACGAATACCGATCACCTTGATATCTTCTTTCTTGCCGCCAAATAACTCACACACTGCTTCTGCCTGTGTCTGGATTGTACAAGCTGGTGCTTTCTGGATCAGAAGATCTCCATTCTCACCATGCTCAAATGCAAATAATACAAGATCTACAGCTTCCTCTAAGCTCATAATAAAACGTGTCATAGATGGCTCTGTTAATGTAATCGGATTGCCGGTTTTAATCTGATCAATCCAAAGTGGAATTACAGATCCGCGGCTACACATAACATTGCCATATCTCGTACAACAAATCTTTGTCTTTCCGGACATTCTTGACTTCGCAACAGCAACCTTCTCCTCCACTGCTTTTGTAATTCCCATAGCATTGATTGGATATGCAGCTTTATCTGTAGATAAGCAGATTACTGATTCAACACCTGCTTCAATGGCTGCTGTCAATACATTATCTGTTCCAATAACATTCGTGCGGACTGCTTCCATCGGGAAGAACTCGCATGATGGCACCTGCTTCAAAGCTGCTGCATGAAAAATGTAATCCACTCCCGGCATTGCTCCTCTTACAGACTGTAAGTCACGCACATCTCCTATGTAAAATTTAATCTTATCTGCTACTTCCGGCATCTTAGCCTGAAACTCATGACGCATGTCATCCTGTTTCTTCTCATCACGAGAGAAAATACGAATCTCTCCAATATCAGTCTTAAGGAAACGGTTCAATACTGCGTTCCCAAATGAACCAGTTCCTCCTGTAATCATTAGTGTCTTACCGTCAAATAAACTCATAATAGTTCTTCTCCTTTACTTTTTTCTTAACTTTTTCAGAAATGTAATTCCTGTATATCCTATATAATCTAAAAATGTCCGATGTTTTAATCTACATATTTTCCAGACTTTCTGTTCCGATGGCATCCGTCCTTTACGAATATAATTTGAATATAATCGAAGCATACCTTTTTCTTTTTCTGCTGGTAAATGCAAAATTAATACTTTATTATATTCATAACAAGTAGATACCAGACGGAATGTTGCGCCTGTCCAAAATCTATAAATATATGCTCCGGCATTCTTTATACATTCTGGCATTTCATCAGCCGCCAGGCTAACAATAAATTCATCTCCCTTACTGGTCTGAAATTTTTTTCGGATCATTTCGTCAAATATTTTTTCTGCATATGTAACAAATTGGACTGCATTTTTATGGTTTGAAGAGAAAAATTCACCTCCATAATGTGTAATATATGGATGAGTGTTCGTACCCCCCCCCACAAAATTGTTCACTTCGTAGCAAAGTTCCTTATAATCTTCTACTTCTAAACCATGATTGATATCATACAATAAAATTTTTTGTTCTACTTCTCGCCAGATAGATTCCAAATTGCCCTGAATATAAACATCTGTATCTAAATATATTAGTTTCTCAAAACCTTCAGCACATAAGTGCTTCAGCACACATAATTTATAAAACGCTAATGACCAGGTATATTCTGCCGGGAAACAGAATTCGTCATAAGGAATGGTTACAATTTCCACATTTTCTCTTTTCAAAACGTCTACAATTTCATCCGGCATATCATGTTCTAACAAATTTGTTGCCAGAATAACGTCAGCATCTTTATTATAACGCTTTGCTGATACAAGAGCTACACTTGCATTTTTCATATAAATTAGAAGTCTTTTGTTGCCCAATGAAAAAACATTTTCTCCTGATTGCATATTAGGCTTATACGCAAATGGAATACATATGATTTTTTTATTTTTCATTATCTAACTCCCTTCATCAGAAAAGCTTCAATCAAAAACTTATTATTCTCCCTTGTATCTTTAAACAACAGCGTAACTCCAAATCCTGTCATAATCTGTGTAGTCAACGTTGCTATTGCGGCTCCAATCATACCAATTTTCGGAATCAATAACAAATTTAGAATCAAATTCGTCATAGCTCCAATTAAAGCAAACCATTTAGAATACTTCTGATGCCCCTCACATATAATCCAAACGTCTCTCGCACTACCTAATAACGAAAATCCACAATACCATACCGCAATCATAAGCGGTGCCCTTGCTCCCAAAAAGTCTTTACCATACAATATCAAAATAATATATTTTGAAAATACACAAACCCCAACTGCATACAATATACTAATCCAAATAATCAATGCATACATCTGTTTTAGTTTTCTTATATATGTTTCTTCATTCACCTTCTTGGCCGCCATAATTCCAGGTCTTAACGATGCAATCATTGCATCTGGTATAAAGTTCCATAGAGAACAGATATAAATACCTACCGAATACAATCCAACCGTATAGGTATCTAACATTTGCCCCAGCATAATTTTATCCATTTGCGCATATACTGCTACCATCAAACCAGAAATAATAAAATTATAACTAATTTTTAACATTTTTTTACCAATTTTAAAATTAAATGTTAATTTTTGTCCTCCACTTTTTCTATATGCAAAATTTAAAAGAACAAAAGCAATTATCATATCCAATGTATTCGTAAAAGCAAACCAATAAATGCTTTTTTGAAAAACAAGTATTGCAATTTTATAAACTGCTGTAATCAAATATCCTGCTGTACGTACAGTAACACTTACTTTTGACTCCAGTCTAGACTGATACCAAAATTCAAACAAATCTGCTGTATTAAATACCAGAATCATAGACTGTACCAATGCCACTCCAAGCATCATCGCATTTCCGCGATCAATAAAAAGCAAAAATATTATTATTGCAGACATCGAAAGAATACTCGATGCGATCCTCATCCCTAACGCTGTACCAATTGTCTCCCCCTGACATTCTGGTTTATCAACTAATTCTTTAATAATAATACTTTCCAATCCCAGCGAACATATTGGTGTAAAGAAAGACACATAGGATGCAATATAATTAATAATACCATAATTATTAACTCCTAAATATCTTGCTGTTACCATATTAATTACGAGTGCAATTGCCATCTGCAAAATTCGCCCTGACACAAGCCATCGCATATTAGTAAATATTTTATTTCTGAATAACTGTTTTATGTTCATAATCGCCTCATTTATCATTCTTATGCAAATCTAGCAAACAGACAAACTTATATAACGGCTCACACGATAACAACTTTAAGTATAATTTCACATTACGCGGAACCTCTTTACTACCAATAATCTGTTTCCGATCACATTTCATTTCTGTCATTAAATTTCTTATCTCTTTTATGTATGTTACTTCAGTTTTGTCTTCTCTTAGCATACTGTTCAATGCACATACACCCATTGTAAATTTATGTACCGCATTTTTCTGAAACATCTCTGGGCAATAATGACTAACCACTTGTTCCCTAATCTTATAAGCCCTATATGAATCATAATACTTTATTGGTGTAAGTGTATGCGAAATACTATCAACATTTCGAATATAATAATACAGCGGTATATTATTACATACATATATTTTACACTTAGAAAGCAAAATACTCATAGATGCCAAATCTTCATGGTAACTCAAATTGATAAACTCAAAATTATCAAATAATTCTCGACGATATAATTTGTCCCATGTAAAACTATTAATCAGTTCATCTCCAATTATTGCTTTAACTATTTCATTTTTCCTTAATAGTATACATTCTCCATCCGCATGAACTTTGTCAACAATCTTATCATCACTCATAATGAAATGCCCGATTTGTGCTATATCAGCCTTATACTCTTCAAGTGTGCTGTGTAATATTTCATACATCTGTACATCAACATAATCATCACTGTCCAAAAAGCCAATATACTTCCCTGTTGCTACCTTTAACCCAACATTCCTACATTCACTCGGTCCCCCATTTTTCTTATGAATAGTTTTTACTCTGTTATCCATTTTTTCATATTCATCACAGATTTCACCACTACCATCCGTAGAGCCATCATCCACAAGAATTACTTCTATATTTTGATAACTTTGATTCAAAACCGAAGTGATGCATTTATTAAGATATTTTTTTGAATTATATACAGGAATAATCACTGAAATTTTCTCACTCATGTTAATGTACCTTTCTTATGAATTCATACATCTTCTTTTGGCTAACTACTTCCGCTACCGAACATGGACCACTTGGTATTTCAATCTTTTTCCTATTTAAAATTGATTGTGCTAATTTCAAAAAATTAACTGCTGCATTTTTCGCGTTCCATTCCTCTGCAAGCGTCCTATAAGCCTGTTTTCCTATACTTTCCCGTAAATTATCATCATCACATAATTGCATAACCAAACTTAATAATTCCTTATCATCACCATTTTTATAAATCATTCCATTGATTCCATGTTTAACTAGAAAAGGGACACTTCCAATCGCATGGCTTGCCACAACCGCACAGCCACTGTTCATTGATTCATTAAGCACAGCTCCCCAGCCTTCATTAAAATCACTGGTAAACAAAAAAATGTCTGCTTCCTCCATATGATTTCTAACTTCATCCGGACTCATAAATCCTTTGAAGTCAACGACATCTTGCAATTGATTTTGTTGTACATACGACACTAAATCTGACTTTGCTTCTCCATCACCAATTAAAGTAAGTTTAAACTGATATCCTGCTTTTTTTAAACCCTCCGCAGTTTTTACTGCGACTTCTGGATGTTTCCATTTCAAAAAACGCCCTGCCCACAAAATAGAAATTTTTCCGTCTTTCCTTTTTTTCTTCATCAACTGTTCTATATCGTGTTTTTTAACTTCTGGGAAATATCCCCACTTGTATTTTTTATCTGGGTATGCTTTTAATAAACTCATATCATAAGCTGTATAAGCACTTGCGCATAATAAATACATATTCTTCTTTTTGTAACGCGTATTCTGACTCCATATACCATAACTTACTCTGGGATCCAAAATTCTTATTAATCCTTGTTTCAAAATCCGTTCCGTATATCGAAATGTTACTTTGTTCTCTCGTAATCTCTCCTGAATAAATATTTCTGGCGCCGATCCAATAATAACAACATCACTTTCAAAACCTATCTTTAATGCTCGTGCATAGCATTCATCATTTTTATAACTTTTCAAAACAAAGGGATACTTTTCTCCCATATCCTCGTACCCCATATCCAGCCGTTCTTGTTCAATAGGTTCTGTTTCTACGAAAGTAAATTGATTTTCTAAATGTTTCATCATCTCCAAACAAAACGGCAATTGATGATGATTTAAAAAATTTGAAAAAAATGTTATCTGCATTCTTCTACCACTTTCTCATATATTTCAACTAATTTTTGATTATTCAAATCTCTGTCATGTGCATATAATGCTCTTTTTCTTGCTGCCAAACCATATTCTTTTGCTATTTCATCATTATCGAACATTTTCATAATATAATGAGCCAACATATACGATGCGTCACTCTGATACAAAAATCCTTCCTTTCTGTCTTCCAGCATATCCGGCACACCACCTACCGCCGAGGCCACGATTGGCATTCCTAAAAGCATTGCTTCCGCAACAGAATTGGATGAATTTTCAATTGATGACGCAGACACAAATACATGGCTTTTCAAATATCTTTCACACATCTCGCCTTCTGATAAGTAACCTAGAAATTTCACATTATCTCTCAATCCATATTGACATATTAAGGATCTAATATAGCTACTGTATGAACTTTCTTTTACTTTTTCAATTTTGGTCAGCTCAAATACATCTGTTCCTGTCGTATATACTTTTATATCCTTGTAATATCTTTTTATAATCGCCGCCGCTTCCAATACATGATGAAATCCTTTTAATGGATAATATGACTGACTTATAAAAATAGAATGGCGTTCACATTTTTCCAACGCCCATTGATTCATATAAAAACTTTCACGCATATTCTCATTACATTTATAATATTGCACTTCTTTATTTAATTGTTTTACACAAGCCTTGTCCCATTCTGTTCGCCCGATTACATGTCGTACTGACCGCAAAGCTTCTTTTTCATATTCTCCACGAATCTCAAATGCTCTTTGTTGCTGTTGAATATTATCATGTTTTAACAAATCTCTAAACGTATATTTCTTCACAATATTCATCGGCAATGAAGCACAATAATGCCTTGCAATATAATAACACAATCCTTGTATACTGATAATCACCCGATTACCAATTCCCAATTTATTGCATATTCTTACCATTGATAATGTATGTGGAAATTCTGTACCAAAAATATGTACAATATCCGGCTGAATCTCTTTTATTATTGATTCAAATATCGTTTCTATCTCATTGTCATATATGGTAGGATTATCTTTTTTCTTTAAAAATCCATAATATTGAACTTTATTCTTTTCTTTTTTTACAACTTTTTCATCACTCGTAATCGGAAAAGCAACCGATAGATTGATAGTATCCTGTTTCGTAATAGCTTCCAGAATACTATCAATCCAGCTAATGCCTCCATTTTCTATTCCATATTCCATTGAAGCACTTGATACACATCCATTACAAAGCCATAATATTTTCATTTTTGTCCTTATTTGCAAATCACTTATTCTCCATCAATACAATTCCTGGTAATCCTATAAATAAAACACTAAAAAATGTTCCACTGATTATTGGGTTTACCACTGCTAATATTATATATACCACTAAAAATATACCAACATACTTTCTTGTAATTTCCTTTTCAACTCTGCTTAACATTAATTTTTCAATATAAAAGAAAGTATATAAGATTAAAAGAAATCCAGGCAATCCAACTCCTGCCATTAAATCAAGTACCGTAGAATGACCTCCTAGTTCAATATTATCTGAACTAATCCAAGTACCCAAAACAGGATGTTCTAAAAATGCTTCAATTGACTTTCCATAAGCATTACCTCGTTCAGTCATATCTTCTCCAGTTACTTTTCCTCCATCTAAAGCTTTTGCTAATTCTTCTAAGCGTTGAGAAATCGACTGGCTTTCAATACTATATGACGCTTTTATTAATCCATTAGATATTTCACCTTTATATACACTTAAAATAATAAGCCCTAATAATGCCAAAATTCCAAGCCTTTTTAAATCGAATTTTCTAATAAGAATTATCATACCAAAACTTACAATTTCCAATAGCATGGCAGTCGTATATTGTGTTTTCACAATAAAAATAAGACTAATTATAAAAATAAAAATTTCTAAGAATTTCTTTATTCCCGTTGTTACCTTTTTTTCAATAACTAAACAATACAACGGAATTGCAAGTACCACGCAATAAACAATATCATAACCACCAATATTATATCTTGTACTAATTCCAATAATATTATCATTACTAAATGCCGCCAAATCTCTAGCCAGCTCTGGATATACAGTCAGCCCTGTAAATGTTGTAATTCCTGTAATAACCAACATGAGTAATACTGCAACTGCTAATTTTTTCAACATCTCATATTTCTCTTTATTAAACAAAAAAAACACAAGAAATATCGGGAAAAAAACTAATAATATAGAATACACTCCGATGATTCCTTCTTTATAATATTCTCGTACACAAAACACAATACCTAATGAACATATCAATAATAAATAACCAAATACCTCTTTTCTGCTCTTCCAATTACTATTTATGAAAATCATAAAATATAATATTCCAAGCACTCCTAACATCATAGACGCAGTTAAAACAGACGCAGTTATCGGAAGAAAATAGTATGACATTACTATCAATGATAATAAAAATATTATTGTATATACATTAATTGATATCTTCGTTTTAATTGTTATCTTCATGTATATCCCCCATCACTAATAACCAAGCCATTTCATTACTCTTTCTGCCTGATTTATATTAGATTTTTTCTTTAAAACATACTCTTTTGCTTTTCTTCCTTTTTCCATATTTTCTTCTTTGGACAAATTCAGTATTTCTTTCATCTTTTCTGCCATTCCATCAATACTCTCATCTTCTAATATATATACATACTCAAGATACTCTTCTGGCATTCCTGGTAATCTCGTCATGAGTGCCGGTGTTCCAGATGCCATATATTCCATGTTTTTTGATGGAAAAGAATATTTTGTAAATTCTTCATCTGAAGGACGCGGATTCACTAATAAGGTTGCCTTCTGTTGCTCTTTAACAATGTATGAATTCGGTTTTAATCCAAAATATTTTATATTACTATTCTTTTTACATACCTTTAATAATTCATCCTTATACTCGCCATCACCATATATATGTAATTCTGAATCTGGTATATTCGCCTTATCAAAGCCTTTCACAAGCATTTCTATTCCATATTTACGATCTAATATCCCGGCATACATACACACCTTTTTTGAGTATTTCTTATATTCAGGAATACTCTTTTTCCCCATATCAACATCTACCATTCCTTCTACAATACTATAGGGTTTTTGCTTATGTGTAATATTGGATATAATATAATCATTCATCTGTTCTGTCAGCAAAATATACTGATCATATAATCGAATAATCCAATTATTAATTCTATCCTTTTTTCCTAATAACATATCCGGCAAATCCGTAACTATTCCCACCGAAGGTACTTTCATAATCTTAGCACCCAGAACACTGCCCAATGCAACAGATTTATTCAAACAATCCGCAATTAAAACAACATCTTTATTCTTTTTGGCAATTGAAACAAAGCTAAACATAGACGCTATAATAGCAAAAATATGCTTGATAATCGGTAAATTTATAACCATTGGATAATGATATACAATTCCATTATTTTTCTCTGTTTCGTCCAAATATACCTTTTTATTTGTATTGTTTCTTGTAACAGGAAGTACTGTTAACGCAGCAACTTTACAATTATTTAATTTGAACCCTTCCACAAGCAACCGATGGAATTTCTGTACTTGAAAACCATCATAATCAGTAGCATTTTGGAATGTTCTCTGTATCTTACGCTCAGACATTAAACATGAAGCATATATTACTTTCATTTATCTACTCCTATTTGTACTATAATTCGTCAAAAAATCCATGTGAACTTTTGCCATTTTTTCGAAGGTATATTCATGTATTCTAGATAATGATTTTTCAGACATTTCATTTCTCTTATCATCATCTAACAAAAGTTCTTTCATTTTTTTATGTAAAATCTTCTCATCATTAACAGGTATTACATAACCATTCCCATCTATCATTTCTGTCCCTGCGATGCAGTGATCCGTTGTAATTATAGGCAACCCTTTAGCCATCGCTTCATTTATAACCAATCCCCATACATCACTTCGTGTAGGCAACACAAATATGTCTGAAGCTTCATAATATTTATTAAGTTCTTCAGTTAACTTAAATGGAATAAAATGAACATTTTTTATTTTCAATTCATTGATAATTTGCACATATTCGTCTGTAGGCTTTTCACCTCCAACGATGTACAGTCCAGCATTATTATCTAGACCCGAAAATGCTCTTAACAAAACATCAAATCCTTTTAATGGAATAAACCTTCCTACAGAAATAATGATTTTCTCCTCTTGCATTTTCAATTCATGCCTTAATACCATCTTTTCTTCAACACTAGGTGCTTTTTTTAAAATATCCTTTTCATAGATAGACGTAAAAGGATATTTTACCAACTTATCTTTTGTCGCACCATACATCAGAAAATACTCATCTCCTACAGGCGTTGTACTAAAATACAGTTTTGCACCAGACATGATGTGCTTTTTTATTTTTTCTTTAAACCCTTTTCCATCTTTAGCAAAGCCACCTTCACTTTCCAAAAAATAATCAATTTTCTTCCAGCGCAGATATTCAATAGCAATTATTCCCGTTGGAGTTGCCATATTAGAAATAAATATATAATCATACACATCTTTTTTTAAATATTTTATTACCGATGGACAAAACGCCGCATCCACATCGGTAGAAACTCCCTTTAAAATAATGCCTTTAAAGTTTTTAAAATTATACTCTTTCCAACTATCATCACGTTCTGTCGATGTTGCTTTATCAAATAATACCGTAAGTTCACAATATTTCCCTAATTCATTGAAATAATTTACCATATACGGTGATGGTACATTTACCATATATAAAATCTTCATAATTCACCTTATTCCATTAGTATCTACTAATTTTGTACTCCGATAAGTATAAAAGTAATCGGTTTATCTTTCATACTTTCCGCAAGCTTCAAAACCCATTTTCCACCTTTGCTTTCGCTCATAATATCTGGTGCTACTGCCAATACAACTTTATTTTCACTTGAAATTTTTAATTCATTTCTTACACTTTTAGTATCCTGTTCTTTAAATATATTCGTATCAATTCCATTATGAATAATTGATATTTTCACGTTTTGAAGAAAAGACATTTTTACCCTTTTCGCCAACCATTCACTTGGTGTTACTATTTCCACATCCAATCCATTCATCGCTTTTCTTTTCATACTAAACATCTGCTTTGTTCTATCAATAAATAAACTTTTGGGATATTCATGTACTGCTGGACACTTACCGCAACCATGCATAAAATTTGTACAACTATATGCATGACCACATTTTCCAGTGTACATATATTCACAATGAAACGTCCACACTACCTTAATTTTCTTTTTCTTGATATATTCAAGCAGCGGTTTAATATTTACAAAATAAGCATGCAGCTCATGAATATGAATCACATCTGGTTTGAACTTTTCTATATACGCTATCAATCTTCTTGTAGATATTGATGAAAAACATCCGTTATAACCTGTAATTCTCGCAAGTCCTGCATGAATATTGGTTTCCCAATCTAAACCAAATTTATATATCCCATCTTCGAGGATTTCGTCACCTCGTCCATAGCATATAGCTGCTTCTCTCCCATCTTTTTTCAATCCTTTAAAGAGATTATATACAATTTTTCCGGTTGATGAGAATTTGCAATTTACATCGATTAATAAAACCCTTTCTTTTCTTCCTTCCCTGTCATACACTTTCATGTATTCTCGAACCATATGTTCATTCGAATACTGACTTTGTGCAGTCTCTGCCAGATCCGAGTAATCCTTATGTAGAATCGTTTCAACTTTTTCTTTTAAGCTATCAATATCTCCATATTCCACAAATGAATCTTCTTTTGTAACGCTGGTTTCTTTTGTTCCACCTGTATCAAATCCGGCAACAGGCGTTCCACAACACTGCGCTTCTAAGCAAGTTGTTGGAAAATTTTCCTTTTTGCTACATATAACAAAGACATCTCCCAAAGAATAATACCTTGCCAGTATTTCCTGATTCTTGACAACCGGAAGCAATCTGCAGTTTTCTCCGTAATCCATTCTATATCTCCTTATAAATACCTGCCTGTGTCAATTCCTCTTCACTCGGCGCAGTAATCAGTACTGCTTTCAATCTTCCATAGTAGACAAACATACTTCCCCCTGCAGCAGCATGGGCATGTCCCTCGTGGAGTACTTTTTTCAGATCATTGATTCCACCGGCTCCGCCGATTGCTGTCACAGGAACCTTCACTGACTCTACCACGCTCTTGACAAGATCTATGTCATATCCCTGCATCATTCCGTCTTGATCCACCGAATTAATAATAATCTCACCGGCTCCAAGAGTTTCTGCCCTCTTTGCTAATTCTACAGGTGTAATATCTATCATCTCACGTCCGTCTTCAATGACACACTTATATCCTTCTTTTACTTTTTTAGCATCAATAGATGCTACAATACTCTGGTTACCAAACAATCCCGCTGATCTCATTATCAATTCAGGATTCTTAATCAACCCCGTATTAATAACCACTTTTTCATATCCGATTGCAAGCAGTTCATGCACTTGTTCCACTGTAGTAATCCCTCCACCACAGCTCAATGGCATAAACGCTTCACTTGCAATGTCCTTAAGCAACTCGAAATCAGGTTCTTTTCCATTTTTTGTCGCTCCAATATCCAATACGGAAAGTTCATCAATGCCTTTACGGTTAAATATCTTTACTGCATTCACCGGATCTCCCAAATATGTTCTTTTACCAAATTGTACAGTTTTAATTAAATCCCTGTCATCTACAAGGAGTACCGGAATAATTCTTGGTCTTGTAAACATTGCTTAGCACTCCTCCACAAAATTCTTTAATAACGCCATTCCAAAGTCATGGCTTTTCTCAGGATGAAATTGAACTCCCATAACGTTATCTTTGCACACCGAAGCCGCAAATTCATATCCGTAATCACATGCCATCAATACATTCTCTGCCGAATCACATTTGGCATGATAAGAATGCACAAAATAAAATCTCTGTTGTCCTGTAAGATTCTTCACTAACGGATGATCTTGTTTAAACTCTACAACATCCCATCCCATATGCGGAATTTTCAGATCCGTATGATCCAGCTCGAAGCGAACTGTTTCAAAAGGTATAAGATTCAATCCGTTTAATTCACCTTCGTCACTTCTTCTTCCCAATAGCTGCATTCCAAGACAGATTCCTAATATTGGCTTTTTGTCAACATCAGCAATCTTTTTCACAAAATCTATGAGTCCCTTTTCAGCCAGCCGGCTCATTCCTGCATCAAATGCGCCAACACCCGGCAGAATGTATCTGTCACAGTTTTCTAATGTATCAATATCTGAAGATATCACAGACTTTTCACCGATAACTTTTAACATGTTTTGAATTGACCCAAGATTTCCGAGTCCGTAATCTATTATTCCAACCATAATTAAATCCTCAAATTTCTGTTTTCCATTCCAAGTAATTTACTGATTTTTACTCCTAATTTGATCATCCACATGGAATTCTTATAATCATTTGGTGTATGATTCGGTCCCTCAATGATCTCATCAAATTCTTCTACTGAAATTCCAAGCTTCTTTGCCACATATTCTTTATCCTGCTCCATCTGATCCGGATCATACGGCGGCTGCTCTAAACGTTTCAGAGCTTCTTCCCTTGTCAGCGTACCTGCAAGTATTTCATTAGAAGCAACATTTTTCCTTGTATCAAAGCCAAATTTATGTGGTAAATAATACCCCTCAAAAAATCTGGTAAATACATTTTCATAATGCTTATTTGCATATTTGGTCCAGCCATATTTTTCATGAAGCAGGTTCTCTGCTTCCGGTTTATTATAAACAACATAATCCAGTGGATATGCCCGGCGCATACCTTTGAAATAGCGATAATATATCTTATATTTTAACATTCCACAGGTCGGATATGTTTTTAATTCTCTTTTTCCAAATTTCTTATGAATATCTTTTGCCATTCTCAGATCATTCATATACAGCCATTCTACCGGCGGACGAATGAACTCTGTAGCACTGTTAGATCCAGTTAAAACATACTTAATATTATGTTTCACCGCATAGTTATACAGCCCCGCAAAAATTGCATGATCCTGTGGAAAATCCTGGGAAGAAATTCCTGATTTAAAGAAAGATAATTGTAAATCTGCCATTTCTTTCCAGTTCACCACTTCTGTATACATGTCAAGATCAAGCCCCTTTACAATCTTTTCGATATTCTCAACCGCAACGTTAAGATTCCATCCGGTATCAACCACGAATGCTAAAGGTCTTAAATGCATGACTTCTTTCGCAATATAAGCAAGATAGGAACTGTCTGCACCACCCGACAGCCCAAGAATACAATCATATTCACTATTTTTTCCTGCTTTTCTTATCTTCTCAGCTAATTCCTGAAGTTCATCAAATCGATTTTCATTTGGTTTCCAATATGGTGCTATATTCTTATCAAAATTTCTGCAATGATCACAAACACCATTTTCATCAAAGGTAATCTTTGAGTCTGTTGTATCCATTACGCATCTTGTACATCTTTGATATGGTCTGTCGTTCATTCTTATGCCTCATCTCATTCAAATCGTTTGCTATTTTCTGATTCTTTTTTCAATTCCCAGAAGTTCATATAATCGGATACCCATATTATATAGTTTTTCCTGACTTCTGAATTTTTCGGTACATTCTGGCATATCATGAAATGCCATTAATTCCTCTTCACTAATTTCAAGCCTTTTCGCCACTTCTTTGAACAATTCTTTACTTTCTTCTTCCGAAAGAGGCGGCTCTTTCAATATTTTCAAAGCTTCTTCTCTGGTCATTTGCCCTGTTACTACCAGACTGGATAATTGCGCTCTGCGGATATCATGCCCGAATCTGGTCGGCGCCCACCAGCCCTCTAAAAACTTCGTAATCAAGTCTTCAAAATGTTTCTGTCCATATGGAACATATCCATATTCCTCACCCAGTGTATCGATCATCTGCTGTCTTGTAACCGGCACCAGATTTAACGGCTTTAACGTCTTAACCCCTAATACATACGGGATCCAGAATTTGTGCTTAAATCCGTTTGTAAATGTATACTCTTTAATTGGTACACTACAGTGTTTACGAATGACATCTTTCATATAAGTGCCATCACCGGTAGGACCAGAACCTCTCTCCCATGATTCCGGATCAGCTATAATTTCCGTTGAGATATTATAGCCATTCAGTATATACTTCACACCCAACTTACGTGAATACTCATCAATTAATGCAATGAACGCATGATCCTGTGGTGCATCCAGCATCTCAAGTCCTGTTCGGAACCAGGCAAGCTGCATCTCCCGCATTTCATCCCAGTTCATCTTCTTGATATGTAATTTCACACCTAATTTATCAGTCAAACGTTTGATATTTTTCTCTGCAACCGGAAGGTTCCAGCCTGCATCAATATGGAACACAAACGGTCGTAATCCCCATTCTTTTACCGCAAGATGCAACATATAGGAACTATCCAGACCGCCACTCAATCCAAGAATGCAGTCATACTTTTTCCCTTTTCCCTTTTCTTTAATCTCTTTGATTAATACGTTGAGCTCCGCTTCATGTCCATTTCCATAATTCCATGTTGGAAGAATTCTTTTTTTATATTCATTACATCGCATACAGACGCCATTTTCATCGAACACGATGTCCTCATCAGAGGTATCCATTACACAGCATTTACAAATTTGATACTTTCTTTTTTCCATTGTTCCACCCTCTATTATCTATTAAAATACTGTTCTATTTGATCCATCAACTCTTGTTTTTCAAAGTTTCTTTCAAAGTATTTCCTACTATTATGACGCATCTTATTCAAGTCATCCTTCGTCATTATGATGATATTTTCACTCAGTTTATCCACATCACCAATTGCACTGCATACCCCACACTCAGCTTCTGTTATTATCCTTTCCGTCTCTCCCTCAGCCGAAGCAATAATCGGCATTCCACATGCCATATAGCTTTGTAGCTTTGCAGGAATTGTTTTGGTCCACAATTCATCATTTTGGAAAGAAAGAAATGCCGCATCACATGCCGCAAGCAGTTCTGGAATTCTCTCTGCTGGTTGTCTTGCAATCATAATAAATTTGTCCTGCACATTCCGTTTCTGAATTTCCTGTTCAAATTCATCCAGATAACGGCCATCTCCAACTATCACAAACTTAACATTCTCTTCTCTCAAAATCTCAGCTGCCTGCGGAAGTATCTGTAACCCTTGTGCTGTTCCGATATTCCCAGTAAATATGACTTTAAATGAATCATCTTCTGGTATTTCTTCTACACTTGTCTTCTCCATCGGCTTGTAAAAGTCTTCTGCATATTGTGGCCAGTAATGCACCTTACTATGTGATACGCTTGTTTTTCGGTTACAAATTGCTTCTACAAAACTTGGACTGGTCGCAAATATTTCATCTGTATTTTTATAAATATAATCAACCATTTTATCTATTGGCTTTATTACAATCGGATTCGAAATTCCAGTTACTGTAATTACATTTTCTGGCCAAAGATCCTGCACATATAGATAATGAGGCACTTGATGTTTGCGTGCATACCAACATCCAATCAACGCCTGTGTCATAGGCGAGACCTCAAATGAGAATACATAATCCACTTTTATCTTGCTCAAGCTTTTCCATATATAACCAGACGCAGCAAACGACAAATAATTACAGATAAGTCCGATTGAACTCTTTCCTCTTGCCATTAGAGGAATACGTACAATTCTTATTCCGTTCCATTCTTCTGTTCGCTTTCTGGTCAAACTATATCCCTCATAATATTCTCCTTGCGGATAATTGGGAATCCCCGTCAAAACCGTCACTTTATATCCTCTTTTTACCAATTCCACACACATATCGTTAATTCGGAATGGTTCCGGATAAAAATACTGGCTAATCACCAGAATATGTTTCTTCTTAGACATCTGATACTCCTCTTACTCTTTTCCTTCTGTCAGATATATAGATTTCATCAGACTGTTTACTCTATATTCTTCTTTATATTCACTCATGTTCATCTCATACGCAGAATCACCAAATGCTTTTGTCGCAAGTCCTCCGATTTTACCAGGTACTAATGCCAACAGCTTGACAGCCCAATTCATTCCTGGAACCATTATAATGCAATGACCTTTTACATTTGCAATCATCTGAACCATATCAGACGTATTCGTATATTCTGCATTCTGCGGGAAGAACACACCGCTTTCTTCGTTATCTATCATCAATTTTACAAACTGACAAAGATTGTCTATATGTAACATAGATCTTCTATTTTTCACAATTGGGAATATTGGTAATTTTGATGCCAATTTAGCAAGTTCCGGATAATTCCCTTTGGAGTCTTTTCCATATATCATAGGAGGGCGAAGCACTACCACTTTAAAAGTTTCCGAATTTAACTTCTGCAGCTGCTGATCTGCCTGCCATTTACTATCTCCATAAAAATTTAAAGGTTTTGGTTCTGTTTGTTTTGTAATTATTTTTTCATTGCAGCCAGAATATACAATCATTGAAGACATAAATATAAATTGCTTTACTCCAGCTTCTTTTGCTTTTTTTGCAACTTCCAGCGTAAGTTCTGTATTTATTTTATAATATAATTGTTTCTGCTCCTCTGTCACCTTGCCAACATCTGCATGTGCAATTCCTGCCACATGATATACAACATCATACTTTGAAAAATCTGTATATTTCCAAGCGTCCTCCAACATGTCCAATGTGTCAATTTTATATCTGTCACCGAACTGTACTAACCATTTCTCAACAGCCATTCCTACATAACTATTTGCTCCCGTGATTAAAATACGCTTTTCATCAATATCACTCTCAGTCTTTGAATATACTATTTTTCTTTCAGAATCATTTACAAATTCGTCACCCAATCTAATTCTGCGTTTCATGTTTGCAAATATTGTTGCAATACTTTCCACTAGAACAATTCCTGTAATCCCTTTTTTTATTATAGACTCTTTATATTTTTTCATTTTCTTTTTTTAATTCTCCTGTCCCACCTTCAACTACAGAATCATCATGAGCAAATACACCTATACTACCAAAAAAACACTTTAAATCCATCCAAAAACCTAATTTTGCCACATATTCACCGTCAAGTTTTGCTTTAATAGGTATTTCCAGCTCATCTCGTCCATTTATTTGAGCCCAACCAGTAAGTCCTGGTTTCACATTATTCGCGCCATATTTATCTCTTTCTGCAGTTAATACATCTTGATTCCAAAGTCCTGGTCTTGGTCCTATAACAGACATATTACCAATAAAAATATCCCATATTTGTGGTAGCTCATCCAGGCTATGTGCTCTTAAAAACTTGCCTACTCTTGTTATGTATTGTTCTGGATTATCTAACATATGTGTTGGAACATCATGGGGAGTAGACATTTTCATACTTCTAAATTTATGTAATTTAAAATACTGTTTATTTTGCCCCATACGTTTTTGTGTGAATAAAACCGGTCCTGGATCATCAATGATAATTGCAAGCGATATCCCTAAATAAATTGGAGACAACACCACTAAACCACCAAAAGAGAGCACTACATCAATGGCTCTCTTAATATGTTTTTCATAAAACTTAGGCTTATACTCTGACATACCAATGGATTCCAAATGACCTTTTACACCATCTGCATTTTCAGGATCATTTTCATCTGGTACAAATTTAACCTTATGACCTTCTAAAGGATTTTTCTCATTTGAATCATTATTGTAAATAGAACTACCCTTTTTCATCTTTCCAATAATCTTCATTCCAGCAAAACTTGTACCTATGACAGCTGTTCCTATAGCAACTATTTTTTCAAATTTCTTCTTGTCTATATTCATTGATTACACCCCACTCTATTCCTTTGCTTTAGCTGTCTCATATCCCAATACAACTTCTCCCGCTTCCAGCTTTCTGCCTTCTTCTATTTTACTTCCAGCTTTGCATATTGCTCCAGCATTCACATGTACATATTTTTCAATTATCACATCATGATCTACAATCGCACCTACAGAAATAATACTTCCTTTTCCTATAATAGAATTTGCATTTACGATTGCCTTTGGTTCAACGACTGTTCCTTTTCCAATGATTGCAGAAGCGCTTATATATGCCGTCGGATGAATTAATATCGGAATTTCATAGCCTAATTTTTCTGCTTTTTTCAAAAGGTCTTTTCTTACAAAATTATTCCCAATTCCGCAAAATACATCATCATAAATTTCCACATAATCCTTTAAGTCTTGTATTTTACCAATTGCATTATCTGCATAATCATCTAAAAAATCCACTTTTGAATATCGCGGCATATAACCGTCTACAATACTAAGCGCAACCTCCCGAACAACTTTTCCATGTCCTCCTGCCCCTAGTATTAATAAATTTTTGCTCATACTCTTTCCTTCTGCACTTCTGCTTCTCACATACATAATCCTTTAGAATATTGCTGCCTTCATTCCAGGCTTCTTATGTACTTCAACTTTCTCTTCTGCCTTTTCTTCCTGTTTTTCATTTGCAACATGGCAGTTGACTTCTTCCGGGCTCTTGAATGTTGGCACGACTTTTCTCATTGCCTGTTTTGCAATCAGATTGTCTCTACTGTCACAAGCTTCTCTGAGGATCTGCATCTTCTCTTCAATCTCTTCTTGGCTCAAGGCAGTATCTCTTTCGATGAAGATCATGCTATTTTCAGTCTTGTCCAGTTCTTCAGTCTTCACAAGTAATTCCTCATATAACTTCTCACCTGGGCGGAGTCCTGTCTCCACGATATCGATTCCTTCTACGCCGGATAAGCGAATCATATTTTCTGCAAGGTCAAGGATCTTTACAGGCTGTCCCATATCCAGTACAAAGAGTTCTCCGTTCTTAGCCATTGCTCCACTCTGTAATACAAGCTGTGATGCTTCTGGGATCGTCATAAAGTAACGGATAATTCTTTTATCTGTCACGGTTACCGGACCACCGTTGGCAATCTGACGCTTGAACAATGGGATTACGGATCCTGCACTTCCTAGTACATTTCCAAATCTTGTTGCACTATATTTTACTTTTCCATGAGTGCTTGCACTCTGTACGATCATCTCGCACATTCTCTTTGTAGCACCCATAACATTGGTCGGATTCACGGCTTTGTCTGTAGATACCATCATAAAGCGTTCTGCTTCATATTTCTCGCACAGCTCTACCAAGTTATATGTACCAAATACGTTGTTGTAGATAGCTTCTACGCAGTTGTGCTCCATAAGTGGCACATGTTTGTGTGCGGCTGCATTGATCACAATCTGTGGATGATATGTCTCAAAGACTTTTTCCAGTGCTTTTCTGTGAGTAATGGAACAGATCTCAATCTGCAGATTTAATTGATTCCCATAGGCAATCTTTAATTCCTGCTGTACATCATAAGCACCATTTTCATAAATATCCAGGATGATGATCTGCTTTGGATGCATCTTTGCAAGCTGTCGGCAAAGCTCTGAACCAATCGATCCACCGCCTCCGGTAATTAGTACGACTTTATCTCTGTAGTATGCATTTGTCTTTTCATGTGACATTGCGATTGGCTTACGGAACAGCAACTCTTCTACATCGAACTCTCTTAGATGTCTCTTGCCTCCTGCCGCATACATGGTCGGATAATCGTAGACTTTTACTTTATATCCTGCATTTTTATAAAATTCATACAGTTTTTTCTTCTTTTCCGCTTTCATAGATGGAATTGCAAAGATAATCTCCTGAATTTCATAATCTGCAAGTTTTTTTACGGTTACATCATCTTCTGTCCATACCGGGATTCCGTGGATTTCTCGACCAATCTTTTCCTTACTGACATCAATAAAGCATCTTGGTACATAAGACGACTGCTCATTGCTGATAAGGTCTTCTGCCAGTCCGACTCCGACGCGTCCGGCACCTATGATTGCAACTTTGATCTTACGCTTTTCTTTCTCATTGTCAGGCTCGATTCCTGAAAAAAAGTATAGAACAGAATTCAGGAATTTTCCCCATTTGCTCTCCTGATTGCCACATTTATATGCATAGCGATATAACATACGGATTGCTAACGCTCCCAGTAAGTTCAGACATGATATGGAAAGCATTCTTGCAAATGTAATCTTTTCTACCGGCAGGCATAATTCCATTAACAGATAGATGATGAATGCAATTGCGTCTGTCGAAAGCAATCGGATATAGCACTGGATCCCGCCATATCTCCACACCTGTCCATAGATTTTTCCTGCCATTCTGACAGCAAAAATGCATCCTGCTGAAAGTACTACTTGTTGAAAGATACCACCTGTGGTAAGTTTGTCGTTTCCTTCATAAAGCACAAGCAATAAAACTGCTGCAATCAGATAAACTAACATATCATATACAATTAATATTCTTGGCATATGAAATTTTTTTTTATCCACTTGTTCTTTCAAATCTGTTTTTTCCTCATTCATCTTACTCATTCTTAAATTACTACCTTTAAATCCTTTTTACCGCTATCATTTGTTGCATTTTATCTTATCTATCGGTTTTACCTATGATAGTTATTTTCTAATTCATTGTCTCGTTTATTTCATTCATTTCTCAAGCCTAAGAGAAGCTGACGTATAATTATCATACTTCAGCTCCCCCCCTAAGCTCTAGCATTTTCAATTAAGCATTCTTTTTTCTGAATGCTACAACTGCTGCCGCTCCTAAAAGAACGACTGCTGCGCCAGCGAATGGCACTGTGTTTGTGGAATCAACACCTGTTTTTGGTGATGTTCCTGTTGTATTTGTCACTGCCTGTGAAGCATCAACTTTCGCAATAATTGCGATTGGTGACAGATCCTGTAATTCAAAAGTAATCTCTTTATTGTCCAGGTCTACGTTAGATGGTGTGATAACCTCCCATACTTTACGCTCTGTACTGAAGTGAAGTACTTTTACGTCTGTCATTCCTTTTGTAAGTGCAGGTACAGATAATGTTACCTGGTATTTTCCATCTGCAGTTTTGCTTACATCTCCGATCTTTCTAAGATCCATAAATGCTGTTACCAGAGATTTTCCTTCAATCTCTGATGCAATACTGGATTCTGCCTTTGCAAGATCTTCCAGTGTCTTAGTTCCAGCATTGATGTCTTTGATCAGATCTGCTGTTGTCTTGTCAGCTGCTGCGACTGTGTCCAGTTCTTCCTGATCCATAGCATCTACTTCATAATATCCTTTGGAATTTCCGACTACAGCCATTGTTGCTGTCTTACTTGCTGCGGATACACCTACAACCTGCATTGCAAATACTGTTACCAGCATAGCCAGGCTAATCAGTTTCTTCTTCATTGGTCCTTACCTCCTTTTCCTAATTATTGTTCTATAGATACTAGTACGGCTTGTACCAGATATCTACGGTTGTCCATACCTGCATAGCAGGTAGATAGTGTGATGATCTTGTCATCTGCAGTCACACTCGCTGCTGTATCAATATTCGACTTCATATCCCGGATACCGAATACCATATCCAGGTAAGCCTGGTAAATGTCTTTGTTATCAAAGTTAAAGCTTTGTAGCAGATGCCGGTTGTCATACAGGTATGCTGCAAAGATCTGGTAGTGCAAAATCTTGTCCGGCATGTAGATGATGACTTCTTTGTTCTGATCAAAGAAATCCCGGTCCATATATTGATGCAGACCGTCGAACATGGAGCCATTTGCCATGCCGTGTCCGTAGATCACGGTGTTCGGATCTTCGAAGGTCTTCGTATTGTAATCCTCGGTAAAGATTGCTCCGGCTTTGTTCTCATCATGTTCCACACTATGGTTCAGATAATAGCTGTTATCTGTTCCGCTCTGTACGATTGGATAGTCGATGACGGTTCCCGGTACTTTAATCCATGCATATATATCTGGATTCATGTTCTGTAATGTCTGGAAGTCGATTGGTATCTCGACGGTACTTTTTTGTGTCTCTTCTGGTTTTTTTGGTTCTTCTGTCACGACTTTTTCTTTTATTTTTTCATATTCCTGCCCTGCATGGGCATCCTGATAATATTGGTAATATGCAATTCCTCCGCAGATCAGTCCGGCTGCTGCCAGTATCCCTGCTACGACGTATCGTTTCTTCATGATTCTATAGCCCCTTACGTCTTATTGCTCATTTGTCTGTTTTTTCATCTATTTTATTTCTTGATAGAATGTCTCCATAATCTTTGTATATAGAGCATCGTCGTCTACTTGATATTCATCGTAGGAAAGACCTTGTGTTCCTTCTCCCGGAACAGTCCATTCTGTATAGCCGTCTCCTTCGTCTGCTGTCTGGAATAACTTCATCAGACGGTCTTCACTGATATTTGTGACGGTATATGGTTTGATCGCCACGAACAGATCTGCTGCAAATTTTGCATTTTGCTCATAGCATTCTTTTGCCTTTTTTGAAAACGCATCTAAGAATGCTTTCTGACGTTCCATCCGGTAGATGGCGCTCTGGCTTTCATCTACATCTCTGCTTCTTAAGAAAACTTCTGTATTTTCTTCGGTCAGTGTTACTTCTGCACCTTCGGCAAATTCCGGATATTTATACTCCAGACTGTTATTTGGCACAGTCACTGTCAGACCTCCTACGCTTTTTGAAAGCTCTGGAATCCCGTCTAAGTTCATAGCAAGATAACCCTGAATCGGAAGTCCATAGAAGAGATTGGACACTGCTTCCTGTGTGAGTTTGCAGCTCTCGGCACCGCCGTCTCCATATCCATAGGAGAGGCTGATGTGGTCTTTGGATTTTCCAAGGCTTTTCCCTTCCAGGTCAAAGCTTTCCACATCTGTCATCGTATCTCTCGGAATCGAGATCAGTGTCATTTCCTTTGTCTTACGGTTCAGCGACAACAGGAATAAGGCATCTGCCTGTCCTGCATCGGCTTTTCCGACTCTTGTCTCTGCCGGTGTACGCTTGTCTACTCCAAGTAATAAGTAGTTACTGAGATTTTGATTGTATTTGTAAGTCTTTCCCTGCCAGGTGACGGTGTTGGAATCATCTGCTTCCGCGGTTGCTTTCGCACTTGCCGCTTCTGCTGCTTTCTTTTTTTGGATACCTGCATATCCCAGACCTGCCACTGCAAGTACAGCTACGCCTGCGATAATAACTGCTGTGAATCTTCCGTGGCGTTTCCCTGATGATTCTCGCCTTTCTAGTTCCCGTCTGTCTGATTCTCGCCTGCCTGATTCTCGTCTGTCTGGTTCTCGTCTGTCTGATCTTCGCTGTTCTGATTCTCGTCTGTCTGACTGGTGTTGTTCTGATCTTCGCTGTTCTGATCCTCTGTCCATGTCTGATCTGATTTCTCCTTCTGAATCTCTTCCTGCGCCGCTTTCTTTAACTCACTGCTATTTGCAGCTTCTTTCTTATGATTGAAAAATAAAAGCGAACCTAATATCAGGAATAATACGATACATGCAATCAACAGCAGAGTATTCTGAACCTTCGGGTTCGTCTTTCTTTTCTTCATACTGTTCTTTACATTCCTTTCCTACGCATTTTCATGATTCTGGCCATAGCCATAACCATACTTACTTCCATAACTGTAATAGGAATAATATTTTTCTTTTCTTGCATCAACCTTATTCAGCACAGCTCCAAGCATATGTGTTCCACTCTTTTCCAACTGCTTGATTGCTTTCTGCGCTGCACGGTATCCTACAAATCCACTCTCGATCAGCAGAATTGCTCCATCACACACCTTGCCAACAATAGCAGCATCCACCACATTTGCCATAGGAGGTGTATCGATCAGGACGTAATCATATCTCTGCTTCAATTCGATCATCAACTTCGCAAATACTTTGCCATTCAGAAGTTCTGATGGATTCGGAGCCATCGGTCCTGCAAAGATCACGTCCATATTTTCATAATTTGTTCCATATAAAATATCGCGCACCGGTGCCTGTCCGCTTAAGTACTGGGACAGTCCCTTCACGTCACTATCCACGAGATATCTCTGCACAAGGACAGATTTTCGGATATCCGCATCCAGAAGCACCGTCTTCTTGCCGGCCATACCCATTTCCTTTGCGAGCTGGAAGACAACATCACTCTTTCCCTCATTCGGGAAACAGCTTGTCACAAGAATCGTCTTAATATCCGCTCCTGCAAACTGGATATTTGTTCTCAGTGTCTTTAACGCCTCCTCGTAAAAGTAATTTGATTTACGAGGATCCGTCAGCTCCACCCGAAGCTTAGATGCCTTATTGTCACGGCGGGACACTGCCGCTTTTGCTTGCGCATTTGTATATGTAGTTCTAGCTTGCTTTTCGTTTTCCTGCATCATTTCTCTTTGACTTCTTCTTTCCTGATCCATTAATATAATCCTTTCTGTCCGGAATTACACTCAGTGTAGATAATCCCAGATATTTTTCTATATCTTCTTCAGACTTAATCGTATCGTCCATGATCGTGCGGATAACAATCACACCTGCGCACAGGATCATACCTGCCAGCACACCCATCACTGCCATCTTCGCCACGCCTGTATTCGATCTGGAAGTCGGAACCTCACCTTTTTCAATGATCTTAGGCGGTGTAACCTCCATCTTGTCTCCGATATACTCAGAAGCAACCTCTGACAGCTTGTCTACGATTTCCTTCGCCTGCTTGGCATCAGAATACTCCACAGACAACTGCAGAATACGCGTATCGTCCTGGTTCGTAACTGTGATCATATTCTTCAGTTGCTTATAGTCCATGTCCAGATCTAACTGGTCGATAACATCCGTAAGCACCGGACGGCTTGTAATCAAGATGGAATAGTCCTTGGTAAGCTGTGAACCCATCTGCAGATCCGCCAGAGAACTAAGCGTTGTCTCCTTGGTCAGTACAAGCATCATGGAAGAAGATGTGTACAGCGGCTTCACTAAGAATCCGGCATACGCACACGCAATACAGCCGAACAGCAGTCCCACTCCCAGGATCGCCAGTATCTTCGACTTGAGCACATAAAAGAGCTCCAGTAAGTCAATTTCCATCTCATCATTGTCGTAATTCTTTCCCATTAATCTGATTTCCTTTCTTGGGGGACGGGGTTTTGGGGTTTTGGGGACGGAGGTTTTTTAAAAAAACCCCGTCCCCAATTGGACTTCTACCTGTCCCTCTTTGAATTGTGTGTATTTTTACCCTCCCATTTTTTAGGGTTTCTTTTATTTCTAACCTGTCCCTTTTTGAATTGTAAAAAATTTTGAAACAATTTATGTTTTAGGCTTGTGTGATCCGCGGTCATCTAATATTCTTCTTGCATTGCCTTGTATCAATGCCCATACATAGTCTTCAGACAGATTCTTATTCAGCCACTTCTCAACGTGTTCTGTCTGTGGACTGCGTTCTCCGCTATTGTGCATATCTGTTCCCAGGTAATGGACCAGACCTTCTTTCAGTTGTCGCTTACACCACTGTGCTGTATTATTATTCCATCCTCCATCTATAGAGCTGTAATTCATCTGGATTCTTGCCCCTGTATCAGCCAGCTCTTCCAGTCTGCCTTCTTCTCTTAACACATGATACCTTTCTACATGTGCCAAAATTGGGACATAACCTGCCATCTGCATCTGGCGCACTGCGCTGAATATCTTAGAGTAAGCTGTCCCCGGGAGGAATTCCAATAATACATATCTGCTGTCTGCCAGCGTCAGAAGCTTTCCTTCCTTTAGTAACTGTCTTGTATCTACCGAATACATAATTTCCTGTCCCGGAAATACCGGAAGCCTGACTCCAAGTCGTTGATATGCCTGAATTCTGAACTTCTTACACAATGTTCGAATCTCCTGCACTCGTTCTACGGATGCATTACGGACTGAGCCATGTGGCGTTACGATCATACCTACAAAGTCCTGATTCAATGCCATGCGTAGCATCGCTAATGTCTCTTTCGGATTTGCAGATCCATCATCTATACCAGGTAGTATGTGACAGTGCATATCTATCTTTTTCATCTCTACTCCTGTATATATATTGTATATAAATTTCACTTATTTTTTACAGCACAAATACCACCTGATACTTTTGACTTGTACACAAGGTGGAAAAATTATCAATCTGCGTTATTACTATTTCATGTACTGCAAAAATAGTATTTAATTAGTCTTATTTCTTGACTACCTTTTATTACTGATTAAGACTACCATGTTTTGACAATATTTGCAATAGACAAAAGCTGTCAATTTCTGTTTGGGGACGGGGTTTTTTTGAAAACAATGTCATTAAGTTAAGGATAAAATTGTAATTATTGAGGCTTTGACACTTCTTTTTATGGATTGTCAAGGCTTCTTGTTTTTCAAGGATACTACAAGTAAGCAGCGAAAAATCCCTGCTTTCTCATGGTTCCTATTTTCATTTTTACAATCTTATGCTATCCTACTGTTGAATGCTATTGCTGACTTTTTAACCGTATCTCGTGGAAAAGTCCGGTTATCCCTTATGGGGACAAGATAGTTCAGCAACATTTTTTCAACCTCTGGTGCTGCTAAAGTCTGGGAGCACCAGAATTCTCTACAAATACACATTGCCATTTTTACATTCAATTTATATTCATATTTCCAGTATTCCTGCTGTTTTACCGCAATTCCACCAACTATAGTTTTACAAAAATTGAACATAATTAGCTTTCCATACAATTCTTGTATGATTAATTCTGAGTTCTTAGAATGAACAGATGCAGCGCCAAGCGCATATTTTAACTGGTCAAATGCAGTTTCAATTCCCCAGCGCATATGATATAACCGTTTTAAATCATCTGCCGAAAATTTCTCTTTAGAAAGATTTGTAAACAGTACTTCAGTTGTGGTTTCAGAGAGTTTTATTTTTACAATTCTAAGATTTAATCGATATTCCTCACAATCGTCTGTGAAAAAATCAAATGTTGCATCACTGCGAATTCGTTTATATTTTCGTGGGTTTGTTTTTACTTTTTTGCTATGTTTTTTACAGATATAAAGTTCTTTTTCGATATCGTATTCTTCTGTATCAGGAAGATTCAGACCAGAACAGATACCTGTACCTGATTCTCTTCCTCGAACCACGTATTTATCCCCTTTTTGTTCTATATGGGCGAAAGTATTATAACTTTCGTATCCCCGATCAGCCATAAAAATAGCAGGAAACGCAGAAGACCGGCGGTCCACCATTTGAGCCAGGGCTTTATGCTCATTACATTCACAGATTGGCTGAAAAACGACATCTTCAAAAATACCACTCTGAAGATGGTACATAGCATTTAAATGTATCACATTTCTTCCCTTTGAGATATTGGATATCTTACGCCAGCATAGTGGTTCTTTTAGATTTTCCGGGACAGAAAATTGGGAACCATCTATTGCCAGAAGTTGGTAACCCTGGAAAAGCGCACCTTTTTTACAAGTCTCTGTAAACGAATGGAACAAGGCCGGCATTGCAGAATCTGAAAGTTTTTGCCGAGCCTGAATCATAGCGGAACTGTGCGGAATACCCGAATAGTCTGTTGAAAAGAAGAGTGGTTTCTTTGAAAAGTGGCGGAATAATTCCTGATCCATACATTGTCCTTGCAGAGGGAGAAGGAATCGAATCACCTCTTCAAATGGAAGTTTACGATTCCTAGAAAAGTCTTTTTCCGGACGCTTTACGTGTGATGAAAAATCTCTGCATAATATTTTTATAGCAGACTCCAGTTTTTGCTTTACAATAAAAGAAATATTTGCCATTTGAACCTCCTAAAAAAGAATATATTCAAATGGCTTCGCCACACTTTTGTGAAGTTTTGTCAAGCTTTTAGGCAAAAAAAGTAGTGCAAAAAGTAAAAAACTACTTTTCACACTACTAAAATCCTTAACTTAATGACATTGTTTTTGAAAAAACCCCGTCCCCAAACAGACTTCTACCTGTCCCTTTTTGGAATTGTGGAATGTTTTTGTACAATTTGTTCTTTTGCGCACTTTTAACATACGAAGAAAGCGTCAATTCTTTCTGAGCTGACGCTTTTTTACCTATATATATTCTTCCACTTCGTTTTCTTCTTCCAGCAGGTTCTCCATGCTTTTCAGGCTGATGTACAGGGTTGATGTGTTATGAAGTAGTGCTGATACGGTTGGCTGTAGGATTCCGGTGACGCCGAGTATGATGAGGGCGGTGTTGAATCCTACGATGTTACGGTAATTTTTGTGAATTCGTTTCATTAATTTATTACTGATCAGCTTCAGTGTTACGATCTCGCTCAAGTCGTCGCCGCTCATGGTCACGTCTGCGATTTCGCGGGCGATCTCTGCGCCGTCGCTGATTGCGATTCCGATGTCTGCCGCGGATAGTGCCGGTGAATCGTTGATTCCGTCTCCGATCATGATGACTTTTCGTCCGGCGGCTTTTTCCTGCTCTACGAAGTTTGCCTTGTCTTCCGGCAATACTTCCGAGTAATATACGTCCACGCCTACTCGTTTGGCGATTGCTTTTGCGGTGCGGTCGCTGTCCCCAGTCATCATAACTACTTTGCTGATGCCTGCTGCCTTCAGATTTTTGATAATCTGTGGTGCTTCTTCTCTCAGCGGGTCTTCGATGCAGATGACTGCTGCCAGTTTTCCTTCGATTGCCATGTACAAATGTGAGTATTCGGATGGCAGTTCCTGGAATTTTTCTTCCATTCCTTCTGGAATCTGGCTCTCTTCATCTTCGAATACGAAATGATAGCTTCCAACGACGACTTTTTGGTCATCGATTTTGGAGGAAATGCCGTGTGCCACGATGTACTCTACTTTTGAGTGGAACTCTTCATGGATAAGCCCTTTTTCCTGTGCTGCATTTACAACTGCTTTTGCCATGGAGTGTGGAAAATGTTCTTCCAGGCAGGCGCCGATTCTCAGCAATTCGTCTGGTGTCTTATCGCAGAATGGTACGACATCTACGACTGTCGGCTGTGCTTTTGTCAGTGTTCCTGTCTTGTCAAATACGATGGTGTCTGCTTCTGCCATTGCTTCCAGATATTTTCCGCCTTTGACTGTGACGTTGTAGCTGCTTGCCTCACGGATTGCGGACAATACGGAAATCGGCATAGCCAGTTTCAGTGCGCATGAAAAATCTACCATCAATACAGCCAGTGCTTTTGTTACATTTCTTGTAAGAAGATAGGTAAGACCTGTTCCTGCCAATGTGTATGGAACGAGTTTATCCGCCAAATGTTCGGCCTTGCTTTCCAGTCCGGATTTGAGTTTCTCGGATTCTTCGATCATCGTCACGATCTTCTCAAATTTACTTGATCCATTTGCCTCTCTTACACGTATAGTAAGCTCGCCTTCTTCTACAACCGTTCCGGCATACACTTCTCCATTTTCTATCTTGCGTACTGCCACGGACTCTCCAGTCAAAGACGCCTGGTTGACCATTGCCTCGCCTTCCACAACTGTTCCGTCAAATGGAATTACATTTCCCATGTGGATGCGTATCCGGTCGCCGCTCTTTACAGATGAAAATGGTACTAATACTTCCTGACCGTCGCTGACAAGCCATACTTTGCTGATGTTCAGTGACATGCTTCTTGCCAGGTCACCAACGGATTTCTTGTGTGTCCACTCTTCCAGTATTTCGCCGATTCCAAGCAGGAACATGACGGATCCTGCAGTTGCGATATCTCCGCGGAACATAGATACTCCGATTGCGGTCGCATCCAGTACCGGAACTTCAATCTTGCCTTTTGCCAGTGTACGCACACCCATCCAAAGATATTTCACAGATTTTACTGCTGTGATACATGCTCTGACCGAATATGGCAAAAATAATTTATTCCCATAATGATAGATTACAGTTTCAACTAACTTATCCCAATATTCCTGATTCAGTTCGCGTCCGGAATTCTGTGCATAATTTTCCGGAATGTCAACTTCCTCATAACGGAATGTTTGAAGCAGTTTGATTACTTTCTCTCTGTCGCCTTTGTAACAGATCGTAAAGTCTCCCGTGCGGTTCTGTACTTTTGCAGATGTAATCATATCCTGGGATTCCAGATAATATTGCATCCGGTCTGCCTGCTCAAATGTCATTCTGTACTGTACAGCATGGGCACGGATCCTGCCTTTAATCTCATGCTTGATTACAAATTTCATGTATATTTTCCTTCTTTCCCTGCTTTCTTCCTTCCCTGCTTACCTCGCAGTGATTCGCTTGTTGTGGGTCACTTGCTGTTGATTCTCCTACAGCTTACCTCGCAGTGATTCACTTGCAGTGGTTCACTTGCTGTTGATTCTCTTACAGCTTACCTCGCAGTGATTCGCTCGCTGTGGTTCGCTTGCAGTGATTCGCTTGCTGTGGTTCGCTTGCTGTTGATTCTCTTACAACTTGTCAAGACACCTGCAGTCTTAACCACAGGTGTCCTGATTTTTCCTTACATTTTTATAATTATCACAATAATTTTTATGCTAGTTCTCCTTGAACCACTCGGCTGTCTGACTTAGCTGTCTGACTTACCTGTCTGACTTAGCTGTCTGACTTAGCTGTCTGACTTAGCTGTCTGACTTACCTGTCTGACTTAGCTGTCTTATCTGCGTTCTTACTCTGCTGTCTCTTCCGCAAAATCTGTCTCATCAGCTTCTGCTGCTTCCTCTGCTTCTTCGGCCTCTTCTGCTGCTACTGCCTCTGCGTACTCCTGCTCTTCTTTTGCTGCTCTGTCTTCGTTGATCTGCTGTGCTTCTGCATATACGTCCTCTGCATTTTCCTGAATTGTAGCTGCTGTCTTAAGCACACACTCTTTTGCTCTTAAAACTGCTGCTGTACAGTTTGTGTATAATTTTTTAGCGTCCTTGCTGGACAGAACTTTGATTCCTGCAGTTCCGAATAATACTCCTGCTGCAAAGATTCCTGTCTTCTTTCCATCTACTTTTTTTAAGCCTTTTAAAATGTTTGACATCTTTTGTCTCCTGCCTTTCTTTCTACTTCTAGGTTCTTATATGATGTTAGTATATGTGATATGTACTTTTTGGTTCAGTACTATATCATCACTTTGAATTCACTAAATTGTAACGCATTTGTTTTTTCATTTCCACTTCTTTTTCCTTATTGATAATTATTGCTCACTTGAACCAGCTTATTGATTTTCGTTCTCATTATAGCTGAAATTGAATATCATTACGCACGAATTATCTGTCTTTTTCTTCCTCATCCATATCCATTTCATCTATATACATTCTAAGTCCTACTGTGCTTGTGACTGGCAGGGAAAATATAATTGTTTTTTCTTTGCTGGCAAGTCCTGTCTGCTCCATCATGGCTTTCATGATTGCATTTTTCTGTTTCTTTCTTGTGACGATCAATATGATTTCTTTTTCTGCCGCCAGTGATACGCCAAGAAATTTTTCTGCTGTTTCCATGCCGGTTCCTTTCGCATGGATCACGGTTCCGCCTCCGGCTCCTACACTTCTCGCCACGTCCATCACGGTGTCGATGCACCCCTGATTGGCAATTGCTACTAATAATTCATATTCTGTTTCTTTCAAAGTGGACTCCTCCTCCCGTTCAAATTTCTCGCTCTGTATCAGGAAATGTAATGTTTTTTCTCCGCCGATGCTGCTGAGTGGCACGATAAATGCAATTCCGGTTCCCGGCACATCGATCTGCATCTTTACAATCATATCCCGTCTTAGTTTCTTCCACGTTTCTTCTGTTACCACCGATAGAATTACGACCTTTTCTGATTCTTCCAATCCGAAATAGTCCAACATCTCACTATTTGCGGTTCCACGTCCCAATGTTGTAAAGAAAACCATATGCTCATTTTTCTTATAAAATTCTTCAAATTTCTTCTTTCGGTTCCTGTCTGTAATCGTCACCATCATATATAATCTACTCATAAATTATCTCCGAACTTTCTAATTTTCTTAAACATTTTCCATCTTCACTAATATGCGCCTTGTAAAAATCTCCATCCCTGTTTACAACTCGACTGTTTACAACTCAATGATTTCTTGATTGTCTACATTGTCTAGATTTTCTATGCATACTTTTATACTTGTGTAATCTTTTGCTGCCTGTTTTTCTTTCATCTGTTCCTGAATCTGATAGATCAGTCCAAGGATTTGAATTGTTATAAGCGGCGTCATTGCTACCATAGCTACCACTCCAAACGCATCTGTCACAACATTTCCACCTAGCGCCTCGCATGCTCCCATTGAAAATGGCAGTAAAAATGTTGCTGTCATCGGTCCGGATGCTACGCCTCCTGAGTCAAATGCGATTGCTGTGAATATTTTGGGCACGAAAAATGTTAATCCTAGGGCTACTGCGTATCCTGGGAGCAGAAACCACAAAATTGAAATGCCTGTAAGCACCCGCACCATTGCCAGTCCCAGAGAGAGTGCGACTCCGATGGACAGACTCATTCCCATTGCTTTTGCGGAAATGGCTCCGGAAGTCAGTTCTTCTACCTGTTCCGTTAATACATATACTGCTGGTTCCGCTTTTACGATAAAGTAACCGATCAGCATACCGATTGGCACGATGATCCATGGATAGGAAAGCCCCGCAATCACTTGCCCCAGATAATTACCTGCCGGCATAAATCCCACATTTACCCCTGTCAGGAAAAGTACAAGACCTATGTATGTATAAATGATTCCTATAATAATTTTTACCAACGTCTTTTTGTGAAGATGTAATGATACAATCTGAAAAATGAAGAAAAATAAAATAATTGGCAGTAAAGAGATCAGCATTTCTTTCATATAATAAGGAAGTCCTTCTTGAAAAAGCTGCCACATTTCTACTGAATTATCGGTCTTCACAATCATTGTCTGTTCGTATCCACTTCCCCCTGGGTGGTAAAGTAAGCCAAGCAGCAATACTGCCAGAATTGGTCCGACTGAACACAATGCAACCAGACCAAAGCTATCATTTTCCGCATGTTTATCACTTCGAACTGCTGAAAATCCGATTCCTAACGCCATAATAAATGGTACTGTCATAGGTCCTGTTGTTACTCCGCCTGAATCAAATGCCACTGTCAGAAAATCTTGTGGAACAATGCTTGCCAAAATGAATATGATCGGGTACAAAATTAAAAGCATATGTGCCAGTGGAATTCCAAATAACATTCGAAGTACTGCGGCTACAAGAAATATTCCAACTCCTGTTGCTACTGCAATAATCAGCGTGTAATTGGGAATGGATGGAACTTGTTCAGCCAATACTTGAAGATCCGGTTCTGATATGGTGATGATAAAGCCAAGGATAAAACACAGCAGTATCACTACACTTATCTTTCTTGTATTGGTCAGTTTCGTTCCTATTCGTTCTCCCATAGGAGTCATCGCCATCTCCGCACCAAGTGTAAAGAACATCATTCCGATGATCAGGAGAACCGCACCAACAACAAAAGTCATCAGGACGCTGTTTGGAATGGGCGCAATACTAAAGCATAACACCAGCACAATGCCTATGATCGGCAACACAGCTCCTAATGACTCTTTTAGTTTTTCCAGTAAATTTTTTTGATATAATTGTAATCCCATAAACGCCTTTCTTCTATATTTAATATGTATTAATTAATATGTATCCTTTAATAAAATACCTTTTCAAACACTATTTTAATGAACTTGGGACTCGCTTAACGACCTTGTGACTCGCCCCAGCATCTTTTAATTATTCTAACATAAATGTGGTTGTTTTTTGAAGCTTTAAAGACGTTAATATTATGCTAAGTTTTTAACAACTTGGCATAGGGTTTTGTATAATAAGAAATTAATCCCGATTATACAAAAAAACCTGTAAGTATAATACTTACAGGTTTTAGCTCCCCGAGTAGGGTTCGAACCTACGACCCTTCGGTTAACAGCCGAATGCTCTACCACTGAGCTATCGAGGAATATTAGGTACATGTACCTTCAAAATCGCATATAAGAAACTTTTTAACATCTTACCTATCCACCTTACTTGGTTATGCCCTC
>ERZ809074.304-NODE-304-length-82377-cov-8.200311_pt1 | contig 82377 bp, 70 predicted proteins | sample MGYA00520795_ERZ809074 | MGnify/ENA primary metagenome ERZ809074 (study PRJEB31570, sample SAMEA3212989) | Homo sapiens | biome: human-gut; feature: human gut; material: fecal | place: Sweden | collected 2011 ...
TAAGGCACAGGACTTTGACTCCTGCATTACGTTGGTTCGAATCCAACTAGCCCAGGATGGGATACTAGCTCAGTCGGTAGAGCACTTGACTTTTAATCAAGGTGTCGCGGGTTCGAATCCCGCGTGTCTCACGATTTTATACCTGAGAAGCAGATGATGCTCCTCAGGTTTTTTTATTGCAAAAAATCAGAAGAAAAGAGGTGTGAATTATGTTGAGCCTTTTTAAGAAAAATAAAATCAAATTAACGAAGGAACAACAAAAATTGGATCAGATATGGTCGTTGTGGGAAGAAGGACAGGCGGACTCACCGTATGCGGAATTAATGACGTATCAAAGTGAGGTCGGCAATGGAGGTCATGACCAATATTTTTATAATATGGAAAATACAGGTGATCTTAAAAAAGAAATGGCAGCTTTGAATACGATTCTGCCGATAAAGTTAAAAAACAATTTGGACAAGGCATATGAAGTGTATCTGCTATTAAAAGAAAAAGAAGGTGACGAAAAATCAAAGGAAATTCTGGAACAGTGTGATGATGTCATTTATGAAAATGAAGAGGCATTGAACTATATATTAAGAGAATATGCAAATAAGATCGAATTATAATATATAGCCTGTGAATGTTGGGAGAAATTCTGATATTTATAGGCTTCTATTTTTCGAAAAGAATAAAAATATTTTCTTGAGTTTGTAATATGCTTGCACATAATAAAAAAAACATGTATGATGATATTGTACTGAACTGTGAAACGGAATGCTTGATAAAATTTGTGACTTTAGAGAGGAGAAAATGACAATGAGAAGAAAAATTCAGGTAAAAGAAAGACAGCCGCAGTTTTGTGTAGTAACAGGAATCACATTCACACAAGTGGATGCCTGGTTTGGAAACACGATGAGAGATTTAAAGATGGATCTCATCTATCCAAAGGATGCTGGTAAAAAGTATCCATGTGTTGTGTGGATCTGCGGAGGAGCATGGATTCAGATGGATCGTTCTGCGCATTTGGCTTATTTGTCTAACCTTGCACAGCAGGGATTTGTTGTTGCATCGGTAGAATATCGCACAAGCAACGAGGCAAAGTATCCGGCACCGTTGCAGGATGTAAAGGCAGGAATTAGATATTTGCGCGCACATGCAGAACGTTTTTGCATTGATCCAGATCGTATAGGTGTTATGGGAGAGTCGGCAGGCGGCTATTTGACATGTATGGCAGCCCTAGCAGATGATCCGATTTATGATGTTGGAGAAAATTTGGAATATTCAAGTGCCGTACAGGCTGCATGCCCATGGTATCCGCCTACAGATTTTCGCGGATTTTTGTACAGCGATCCAGAGCAGTGTGCAGCAGCACCAGAATCACTTCTTTTAGGAAAAAATGTGATGAGACATCCAGAAGAAGCATTAGCGTGCTGCCCGGTCAGCTTTGTAACAAAAGATGCGCCGCCATTTTTAATTATTCACGGAGATAATGATCATACTGTGCCGTTTGGACAGGGAGAAGAACTTCACGATGAGCTTGAAAAGGCAGGCTGTGATGTGACGCTGCTTTCCATTGAAAATGCAGATCATGCAGATATCCATTTCTTCCAAAAGCAGATATGGGATGAGATTTGTGCTTTCTTTAAGACAAAGCTGTAAACAAAGAAAAAGAGGACTGCTTTTCTTTCGAAAAGCAATCCTCTCGCCCCTGCCAAGGAGTGCAGTTGAGGGGACTTGAACCCCTACCCAAGTACATGGACATGAACCTGAATCATGCGCGTATGCCAATTCCGCCACAACTGCAAATACACTTGTCTGCATTGGTTATTATGAAAACAGTGCGGGCGACAGGACTTGAACCTGCACGTCATTGACACTAGAACCTAAATCTAGCGCGTCTGCCAATTCCGCCACGCCCGCTTGCTATTCACAATCTGACATCGTGACGCTTGCCCCAATGCATGAAGTATAATATCATAACAATATCGTTTTGTCAACAAGAATTTTCAAAACTTTCAAAAAGTTGATAAAAATAGCAATAAGACTTGCAGTTTTACGCATTTCCTGTTACAATAAACTACAGTTATGCCGATGAAAACAAAATTGGACACAATATATAGTGGTACTGTATATTGTGCTTCGTACAAAACAACAGCAGGCAGAATGAGAGGTAGCACAGCCATGATAGAAAAAGAACGTCAAAGTGAATTAATTAGAAAGTTCGTCGTATCACAGGAAATGCCAGATGACGAGATTGGAGATCTGAGCCTGGACGAGCTTACTTATATTTACTTCAACACAGAGATTGCAAAAAAAGATGAGAAATATAAGGCAATTCATTTCCCGATTAAGCAGCAGATTATTTATTGGGGTGTTGTCGATGCGATTAAGAAAGCAGAGACACTGTATGTTGCATTTACAGAAAGACCGAAGTATCCGTATCTTGATCCGGGCAGAAATGTATGGCTGTTTTCAACAGAGGATAACCTGACTAGAGCACTTAAGAAACTTGAGGAAGATCGTGGAATGCATCTGATTTATCAGAAGCTGCCAAATCAGGTAATTGTTCCGTTTTTTGCTCAGCTGTATTATTGGGGCATTGAGCAGGTGATTGTTGACAACATGAATCATCCGATGATCGTAAAGCGTTCTGATGTGATGCCAGAGATGGATCAGAAGAAGGATGAGAAGAAGCAGGATCTTTGCAATGGAAAGCTACAGGCAGCATTAATTCAGCATGCACAGTTTATGGCACAGAATCCTGATGCATCTGTATTTAAGGATGATAAAGAAAAGTTAAAGGTTTATACGATTTTAGCTAACAATGTATTCTTTGAAGTATGTGACGCTAAATTTATGGCACCGACAGTTATGGAGAAGGATGGAAAGACCTTCCGTGCTGGAGAGGAGATTCCAGAGGGTGCACGCCCTGCAATTGTGTTTATGGGAAAGAAGGATTCTGATCAGAAGGCACTTCCGCTGTTCACTGATATTACAGAGTTCATGAGAGTATATAAGCCGCATGAGATGGGTATTTCAGTTATGACTTACGAGGCAGCTGAGAAGATGGCAAAGGCAAACAATGCCGAGATTGTAATCAACAGAAATGGAACTGGACTTACTGTAAACGAGCATGTAATGGGTCTGATTGATAAGATCCGTGCAAAGAAGGAAGAAGTAAAGGCGAAAGCTGCTGAGGCAGCAGAAAATGGTGAGGAGTCCGCAAGCAAGCCAGCACCTGCACCAGTTTCAAATGTACCAAAGACAGTAATGCCGACTGAGACAAAGACAGAGAGCGCATCTAATGAAGCGCAGGGTGAAGTCACATATGGAGATCTTGTTGATGAACCAGATATGCTGATTGGCGCCTTAAAGAGAACTGCAAAGGCAACAAGACAGGTAAAGCGTATGTGGTTAGCACAGCGTGTACAGGGAAGCAAGGAAGGTTATCTGTTGGTAGCAGAGACTACAAGCAGCTCTGATACCGTTCTTGAGCAGTTAAAGCTTGCTGCAAAGGATTACTTAAACGGAAAAGAAATTGAATGCCGTAGAGCAGATCCGGCAGCGTTAGCAATCGTAGATAATATTAAACCATTTTATAAAAAAGGTATTTTTGGCTAATGCTAAGAATAACGGGCCATTCTGAATCAGGCAGAGTGGCCTTTCCTTTTGATTAATAGGAGGAGCAATGAATATTCTTGATATTATTGGACCAGTTATGGTCGGCCCGTCAAGCTCCCATACAGCGGGAGCTGTTCGAATTGGCCTAGTAGCAGGAAAGCTTTTGGCAGAACCGATCAAAGAGGCACAGATTCATCTACATGGTTCCTTCTGGGCGACTGGAAGCGGCCATGGTACAGATCGGGCAATTGTCGCCGGACTTTTGGGACTTGCAGTAGATGATGCAAGGATTCCACACAGCTTTGAGCTGGCAGATGAGGCTGGAATGAAATTTTCATTTGATCATGTAGAGCTAGTTGATGCACATCCCAATACTGTCAAGCTAAATCTTACGGGTGTAAATGGAAGTGTGCTTGAGGTAGTAGCAGCTTCCATAGGCGGCGGACGCATTCGCGTCTGTGAAATTGATGGCCTTCCAGCTAATTTTGAGGGTGATTATCCGACATTGATCGTGAGAAATATTGACCAGCCAGGACATGTGATGGAGGTTACGGCAATGCTTGGTCATAAGGGTGTCAATATCGCTACGCTTCAGCTGTTTCGTCAGAGCAGAGGAGGACAGGCTGCGATGGTCATTGAGTGTGATCAGGAGGTTCCGGCAGAGTCAATCAAGTGGCTGTCCAGACAGGAAGGAATTGTCAAAGTCACATATTTGAGTCAGGCACAAAGGGAAGATTAAAATGATGCAGTGCGAAAGGATTGAGATATGTATAAATCATTAGAAGAAATTGCGCAGGTGTCAAAACAAAAAAATATACCGTTTTGGCAGGTGATCCTTGAGGATGACTGTAAGGAGCGCATGGTGAGTCCCGAGCAGTCAAAAAAAGAATTGATGGCAATGTATCAGGCGATGAAAGAGGCAGATGCAGCCTATGATGCAAAACAAAAGTCAAGAAGCGGTATGGTAGGCGGAAATGGACAATTGTTTCATGATGCAGTCGTGTCTGGAAAAACAATCTGCGGTCCAGTAATTGCATCGGCAATTGAAAAAGCACTGAAGATGGGTGAGTCAAACGCCTGTATGAAACGTATTGTGGCAGCACCTACGGCTGGTGCCTGTGGCGTGGTTCCGGCCGTATATCTAACGCTTCAGGAACAGCGCCAGATTGATGATGAGCGTATGCTTGAGGCAATGTATATTGCATCAGGTGTGGGCGGTGTCATTGCAAACCGTGCATTTCTTGCGGGTGCGGCAGGAGGCTGTCAGGCAGAGATTGGTTCTGCAAGTTCCATGGCAGCAGCAGGAGCTGTTTACCTTGCAGGAGGAGACACCGAGGCAATCATTCATGCAGCAGCTATGGCAATGAAAAATCTGCTTGGCCTTGCATGTGATCCTGTAGCCGGTCTTGTGGAGGTGCCTTGTGTGAAGCGAAATGTTGTAGGTGCAGTTAATGCGCTCTCAGCAGCTGATATGGCACTGGCTGGTGTTCGAAGCATCATTCCGCCAGACGAAGTGTTTGATGCGATGAGAAGTGTTGGAATCAGTCTTCCTGAGGCTATTCGTGAGACAGGAAAGGGAGGACTGGCTGCAACAACAACAGGACAAAAGATTGCGCAGGGGCTTCAGCATGAGTAATCAAGTTCATTGCAGACGACCTGTCAGAAACTTAACTTTGACAGGTTGTTTTGCCGCAGTATTAGGCGGGCTCATTTTATTTTTGTGCCTTGTCTGTGTAAGTGTAACTGTTACGCTGAATTTTCGCCCACTCTACTATTTAGATATGAAGCTGCTTCATATCTCAGACAGCAGCGGTTACAGTAATGACGTGATCAGAAAAAACTTTGATGCGTTGATTCGTTACAATAACATCTGGCATACGGGGATACTTAATTTCCCTGATTTTCCAATGTCAGAATCTGGGCGTATTCACTTTGAGGAAGTGAAAAAAGTATTTAGTATTTTCGAGTATGGTGCATTGATTTTAATTCCATTGTCAGCTGCTGAAATTATAGCAGCAAAGAAAAAACGTTTTGGAAGTCTTTTTGCAGCAGCGGGAATTATTAGTGTTGGTATACCGGCAGCACTTGGTCTTTTGATCGCAGCAAATTGGGAATGGGTATTTATTACATTTCATAAGCTTGTGTTTCAAAATGACTATTGGCTGTTTGATCCATATACGGATCCAGTTATTACGATTTTGCCAGATGAATTTTTTATGCACTGTGCAGCGCTTATTATGATTCTTGTGCTGACAGGGAGTCTTGCTTTTTTTGCAGCATGGAAAAAACTGACAAAGAAAAAATAAAATAAGTACATGCCATAAGGCATCAAAGCAAAGGAGAAAAATGGAAACGATTAAGGAAGCAACAGGTGCGGCGATTCGACCACACGATCTTTCATATGAAACAATTCTTTACGCATCCGATTTTGGAGCAGCGCCTAAAAAAAGTGCTGTGGAAAATACTCAGGCGATCAACAGTGCAATTTTGGCAGCATCAAAGCAGGGCGGTGCAACAGTTGTAATTTCAAAAGGAGAGTATCGTACCTATACTATTGAATTAAAAAGTCATGTGCATCTTCATTTCGAAGAAGGTGCAGTGATTCGTGCAGCAAGAACTGATATTAAGCATTCTTACGTAAATCAGGATGGCGAGGGCGGTAATTATCTTGAGCCAGAAGTCAATCGTTTTGCTGGTCTGCAGGATCACGGTCACAGCTATTTTGCAAACAGTCTGTTTTATGGTGCAGATCTGTGTGATATCATGATTTCTGGTGATGGACTGATTGATGGAAGCAGCTGGAATGAAGAAGAAAAGTGCCGTGAATATGTGCTTTTAGGCGGTGATCCGTCTGAGCCGGCTTTTAGAAATGAGAAAGGCCATAACGGTGAGTGGTTTGGAAATAAGGCAATTGCACTTGTGCGCTGTAAAAATGTTGTACTGACAGATTTCTCACTTGTAATCGGCGGCCATTTTGCCATTATTGCAGAAGGTGTTGAAAACATGTATGTTGACGGCATTTTGATTGATACAAATAGAGATGCATTTGATGTAGATTGCTGTAAGGATGTGACAGTTAGAAATAGTGTATTCAATTCACTTACAGATGATGGTCTTGTTATGAAAAGCTCCTATGGTGCTGGTATTTTTATGCCGCTTGAAAATGTGCTTATCGAGGATTGCAAGGTATCTGGCTACGATGCAGGAAGCGTCTATGCAAAGACCTACACAAACGAAAAGCTTGTGGCTGAGGATCGCTGTGGCCCGACAGGCCGTGTAAAGCTTGGAACCGAGTCTTCATGTGGCTATCATCAGGTAACAGTGCGCCGTGTTGATTTTGAGCATTCAAGAGGTTTTGCATTAGAAGCAGTAGACGGAAGTGATCTGACAGATATTATTTTTGAAGACAGCCATATGAAGTATATTAGCAGCTCTCCAATTTTTATCCGCGTTGGTGATCGCTGCCGATTCCCTGTGACAGGTATGCAGATGAGTGAGGAGATTCAGGCTAAGGCACCTAATATTCGTCTGGACAACAGGGGCTTTGTTATTCCTGATAATGAGCATTATCCAGTAATTCCGGCAGTGCGTTATACACCGTCCTATAATAAAACAAAGCTTGTAAGTGTGGACGGACGTTCCTTCTTCACAGTTGTGGATGAAGAAAATCCAGTTACGCTGAATCAGGCAAATTTAGTCAAAGAAGATGGCGTAACTTATGGCAAGATATATGTGGCAGGAGAAGGCTACGTGGCAGACCGCACGAAAGCTCTTGACGCACCAGAGGCAGCATCAAGGGCAAATGGATGCTCAAGACCACTTGCAAAGGTAAAAAATATTAGAATTGCACGTGTCAGCGCAGAGAGTGTTGATCCAAGATACCCGATTCTTCTTGCCGGTCTTGATGGCAGCAACATTGAAAATGTACAGCTGGAAGATATTAAGGTAACTTATCGCGGCGGATTAACGATGGAGCATGCGACAGAGCAGCGTCAGTTAAATACGAACTGGGAGTATACACAATATCAGACAAAGCCGTCCATTCAGAGCCTTCCTTGGCTTGTGAATACATTTTTCCTGAAAAACGAGGGCTTGCTTCCAAGAGTCGATTGGGACGAAAAGACAAAGAGCTGGAAGGATGATCCTTATAATGTGCCAGAGCTTCCGACTTCTTATCCGGAGCCAAGTATTTTTGGTATTTTGCCGGCATACGGATTTTATGCCCGTCATGTAAAAGGATTAGAGGTAAAGGGTCTGTCAATTAGTTTTGAGAAAGAAGATACGCGTCATGCAATTGTTCTTGATGATGTGGCAGATGCAAGCTTTGAAGATCTTTCTCTTCAGACAGCAAAAGAAACGCAGGAAGTAGCTTTTGTAACAAGTATGTATAAGCGTCCGGCAAATCTCGAATATGTACCAGATCAGCCATATCATATGACAACGATTACAAATGTAACGCTGCCAGAAAATATTTCTGTTAAGCTGGCAACAGTTGAGGCACCAGCGCCGGGAACACCAAGAGATTCCTTCTATAGCTGCCCAACACTGCCAATTCCGGAAAATGGCTACCGCTATCAGAAAGAGACAGATGTATATCCATTACCACTTACTGTTTTTCCGCCGTTTGAAAATCGTACAACTGGAAAGACAAGAAATCCGGCAGAGGAGACGAGCCGTAAAGAGGTGCCGGGCATGATTTATAATGAAGGCCTTGCACAGCGTGAGTACACTGTTTATCGTGATCATGGCAAGCATGTATCTGTTACTATGAAGAAAATGACAAAAGAGCAGGTTGGAGAGATTGCAGCAGTTGAACGTGCATGCTTCCTTCCGGCAGAGGCTGCATCCGAGAAAGATTTTGAGGAGCGTTTTTCAAGTCCGGCGTTTGTTTGCTATGGTGCATACAATGAAGAAGGAGAGCTGATTGGCTTTATTGATGGTGCTTCCTATGATAAACCAGAGCTTCCTGATGAGCTTTATCATGATACTACAAAGCTTGTAGAAAATGGTCCATGGCAGACTGTATTTGGTGTTAATGTGATTGCACGTTATCGCAGAATGGGTGTTGCAGGCCAGATGGTACGTCACTATGTCGAGGAGAGTCGTAAGCGTGGACAAGACGGTGTTGTGCTAACATGTAAGGATCATCTGCGTCCTCTTTATGAAAAAGCTGGATTTATCTGGCAGGGTGTATCAGCTTCCACACACGGCGGTGTGAAGTGGAATGATATGCTGCTTCGCTTCCGAAAAGGAGAATAAAATAAATGAAGAAACTGTTGATTTATTTAAAGGCATACCGTAAGGAGGCATGTCTGGCACCTATTTTTAAGATGCTTGAGGCTGTCTTTGAACTGTTTGTGCCGCTTGTTATTAAAGGAATCATCGACTACGGTATTGCAGCAGAAGACCGCGCATATTGTCTTCGCATGGGACTGCTGCTTTTACTGCTTGCCGTAATCGGTCTTGCAATGGCAACTACAGCGCAGTGGTTTTCTGCAAGAGCGGCAGCAGGCTTTGCAGCGAAAATTAAGCAGGTATTAATGGAGCATATACAAAAGCTTTCTTATACAGAGCTTGATACTATTGGTACATCAACGCTGATCACACGTATGACAAGTGATGTCAATCAGGTTCAGACAGGAACGAATCTGGTGCTTCGTCTGTTCATGCGTTCTCCATTCATTGTATTTGGCTCTATGATTATGGCATTTACTATTGATTTTAAGGCTGCCATGATCTTTGTGATTACAATTCCGCTTTTGTCTGTTGTTGTATTTGGCATTATGCTTTCAAGCATTCCGCTTTATAAAAAGGTACAGTCACAGCTTGACCGCGTGCTTGGTATTACAAGAGAAAATCTGACAGGTGTGCGTGTAATTCGTGCATTTAATAAGGAAGAAGAAGAAATCAGCCACTTTAAGACAGAGAATGAGCAGTTTACAAGACTACAGACTTTTGTTGGAAAGATTTCAGCATTGATGAATCCATTAACATTTGTTATCGTTAATTCTGCAATTCTTGTTCTTGTCTGGACTGGTGCTTGGAGAGTAGAGGGAGGCATTTTGACACAGGGTGCAGTTGTAGCTCTTGTCAACTATATGTCTCAGATATTAGTCGAGCTGATTAAATTAGCAGATTTGATTATTAATATTACAAAGGCAGTTGCATGTGGAAACCGTATCCAGAAAGTTTTAGAAGTAGAGCCGTCTATGGAAAATGGAAGCAAAGAGTGCATTGAAGAAAAAAGAACTCCGGCAAATGCCGTTGATTTTAATCATGTATCATTAACGTATTCAGGTGCAGGTGCACCATCTCTTACTGATATTGATCTTCATGTAAAGACAGGTCAGACAATTGGTATTATAGGTGGAACTGGTTCAGGAAAAACATCTGTTGTTAATTTGATTCCTCGTTTCTATGATGCGACACAGGGAAATGTCCTCGTATTTGGAAAGCCTGTAAAAGAACAGGATATGGAATCACTTAGAAGCCAGATTGCTGTAGTGCCTCAAAAGGCAGTGCTGTTTGCCGGAACCATTCGTGAGAACATGAAGTGGGGCAAAGAGGATGCAACAGATGAGGAGATCATGGAAGCACTTACAATTGCTCAGGCAGCTGAGGTAGTACAGAAAAAGGAAGGCGGTCTTGATGCTTTTGTTGAGCAGGGCGGAAAGAATCTTTCTGGCGGTCAGAGACAGCGACTGACTATTGCGCGTGCACTAGTAAGAAAACCACGCATTTTAATCCTTGATGACAGTGCCTCGGCACTTGACTTTGCGACTGATGCAGCTCTTAGAAAGGCAATTCGAGAGATGAAAAATGCACCAACTGTATTTATTGTATCGCAGAGAACTTCTTCTATCAGATTTGCTGATCAGATTTTAGTGCTTGATGATGGAAAGAGCGTTGGTGTTGGCACACATGATGAGCTTCTTACAACGTGCAGTGTATATAAAGAAATTTATGATTCTCAGTATAAAAAGACTGATAGCAAAAAGTCAGGAAAGGAGGCGTAATCATGGCAGCGAAGAAAAAATATGATCGTACCAAACAGAAGGAAACACTTGTAAAGGTATTAGAATATATAGAGCATTACCGTGCTGTTCTGGTGTTTTCACTAATTTTAGCGGCAGTGACAGTTGCATGTACGCTTTATCTTCCTATTCTGACAGGAGATGCTATCAATTTGATTTTATCACCGGGACAGGTGGATTTTAATGGAATTAAGCCTATTCTTTATAAAGGTGCAGCTGTTATTATTATTGGTGCAGCCGCACAGTGGATTATGAATATCTGCAATAACCGCATTACCTACGCAGTTGTGCGTGATATTCGCCAGGAGGCTTTTGAAAAGATTGAAAGACTTCCATTAAAATATATCGACAGTCATCCATACGGTGATATAGTAAGCCGTATTATTGCCGATGCTGATCAGTTTTCTGATGGTCTGTTAATGGGATTTACTCAGCTCTTTAGCGGTGTTCTTACAATTGCAGGTACACTGATTTTCATGCTTACAATTAATATTCCAATGACAGCAGCAGTTGTTGTTCTGACACCAATTTCATTTTTTGTGGCAGGCTTCATTGCTAAGAAGACATTTCATCTGTTCAAGAAGCAGTCCGAGACTAGAGGTGAGCAGACTACGCTTATTGATGAGATGATCAATAATCAGAAGGTTGTTAAGGCATTTGGTCAGGAAGAAAAGGTAATGGATCGCTTCAATGAGGTCAATGAACGCCTTCGTGACTGTTCTGTAAAGGCTACATTCTTTTCATCTATCACAAACCCGGCAACACGTTTTGTAAACTCTCTTGTATATGCAGCTGTTGCTGTATTTGGAAGCTTTTTCTCTATTGGCGGCGGAATAAATGTCGGTCAGCTGTATAGCTTTTTAAATTATGCAAACCAGTATACAAAGCCGTTTAATTCTATTTCAAGCGTTGTTACGGAGCTTCAGAACGCGCTGGCATGTGCAGGAAGACTTCTTGATCTGATTTATGAAGAGACAGAAGTACCAGATGCAGATAATGCAGAGGTTTTGCAGAATGTTGACGGAGCTGTAAAACTGTCTCACGTAAACTTCTCTTATGATCCTAAACAGAAGCTGATTGAAGATTTAAATCTGTCTGTAAAGCCAGGACAGAGAGTAGCCATTGTTGGTCCAACTGGATGCGGAAAAACTACATTGATAAATCTTCTTATGCGTTTTTATGATACAAATGCTGGTACAATTGAAGTTGACGGTCATAATATTCGCAATGTGACAAGAAAGAGCTTACGAGAAAATTATGGTATGGTGCTTCAGGAGACATGGCTTAAAAGCGGTACCATACGTGAAAATCTGATGATGGGACGCCCAGACGCAACAGAGGAAGAAATGATTCAGGCAGCAAAGGCAGCTCATGCACACAGCTTTATTAAGAGAATGCCAAAGGGATATGATACAGATATAGGACAGGATGGCGGATCTCTTTCTCAGGGACAAAAACAGCTGCTTTGTATTACGCGAGTTATGCTTTGCTTACCACCGATGCTTATTCTTGATGAGGCAACATCTTCAATTGATACACGTACTGAAATAAAGATTCAGGAAGCATTTAGCCGAATGATGCAGGGACGAACAAGCTTTATCGTGGCACACCGTCTTTCAACTATTCAGGAAGCAGATGTGATTCTTGTTATGAAAGATGGTCATATCATCGAGCAGGGTAACCACGAATCATTGCTTGCAAAGAATGGATTCTATGCGAAGCTGTATAATAGTCAGTTTGCGCTGTAACAAAGGGGTACAAACAAAATGAGTTTAGTGGAGTTATTTATTCTGGCAGTGGGTTTGTCTATGGATGCGTTTGCTGTATCAATCTGTAAGGGCTTGTCTTTGGGGAAAATTACAAAAAAGCACATGGCTGTCGCAGGTGCGTGGTTTGGAGGCTTTCAGGCACTGATGCCGCTTATCGGATATTTCCTTGGAAGTTTTTTCGCTGATATGATTACAAAGTATGCGCACTGGATTGCGTTTGTATTGCTTATTATTATCGGTGGAAATATGCTTAAGGAAGCAATGGGAGAGGATGAAAATGTTGATGCCTGTATGGATGCCAAGGAGATGCTTCTTTTGGCGATTGCAACTAGCATTGATGCACTTGCCGTTGGTGTAACCTTTGCATTCTTAAAGGTACAGATAGTTCCAGCTGTAAGCTTTATTGGTTGTGTAACCTTTGTCTGTTCTGCAATTGGCGTTAAGATTGGAAGTATATTTGGATCTAAATATCGCTCAAAAGCAGAGTTTTGCGGAGGTGTGATTCTTATTTTAATTGGACTGAAGATTTTACTTAATGGATTAGGAATTATGTAAAAAAGAGAGCAATCACCCAGATGTTAAATGTCTGGATGATTGCTCATTTTTATTAGGTTTCGTCTTGATTGTCAAGCAGCGCAAACCCTGCAACCTGCGTAGTAGGAAGTGAGAATACAATCGTTCCGGCTTTGCTGTCAGGACCTGCTTTTTTCAGGATAGACTGCATTATAGCTGCTTTTTGGGAAGTTGCTGCAACGATCAGGATCATCTCTTTTTCCTGTGCAATTGTGATGTTATAGAATTTTGGTGCGCCCTTTGCACCAGTTCCTTTTCCGTGAAGGACGGTGCCGCCTCGTGCACCAGCTGCACGTGCCGCATTCATAACCATATCGGTGCAGCCCTGGCTGCAGACGGCAACGATAAGCTCATGCGCATAATTAAGCGAAGGCGTGTAAGCTGCGTTATCTGTTTCTCCATTTAAAAAGGCCACTGTTTTTCCTCCTCCAACACTTTTAATAGGGACAGCAATCACGATTCCATGACCAGGAACCCCAATGTGCATATGGCGTTTTTGCGCCTGAATCAGTTTTTTTGTTTTTTCTTCATTGGCCACGGTAAACACAATACGTCGTTCATTAGATTCTATGCCAAGAAGATCGAGCATACTTTGCACTGCTGTGCCGCGACCTGCCATTGTAATACTAAGCGGCAGATCAAGCTGATTGCAAAGATCCATCAGAATGGAAAGTGAGTCCGGGTTTATGATTGAGATTATGTAATTCATTTAGCATGTTCTCCTTCCCACAATTCAACAATATCGTAGTCGCCATAGACAACAGTAGTTTCTTTGGTACGTTTTTGCTTGCGCTCATAGAAAAGACCGACAAGCTGAATGGAGACGAGAGGCATCATAGCAACGAGTGCAACAACGCCAAACGCATCTTGGAGTACATTACCGCCAAGTGCGATGCTCGCGCCCATAAAAAACTGAAGCATAAATGTTGCTGTCATCGGACCAGATGCAACACCGCCAGAGTCAAATGCAATAGCTGTGTATATATCTGGAACGAAGAAGGTTAAAATTAATGCAGTTGTATATCCTGGAATTAAAAACCAGAAAAGAGAAATTCCAGTGAGAACGCGAATCATGGAAAGTCCCATTGCAAGTGCAATTGCAATGGAGAGACTGCGCTTGATTACCCGGCCAGGTATAGCACCGGCACTGACTGTTTCAATTTGTTTTTCAAGAACTGCAACAGCCGGCTCAGCTGATATGATAAACCAGCCGATTGCCATGGCAAGAGGAACGAGCCACCAGACACTTTTTCCAGAGGAAAGTGCTGCACCAAGTTCTGCGCCAAGAGCAGAAAATCCGATGTTAACGCCGGTCAAAAAGAGTACAAGACCAATATACGTATAAAGTAAGCCAATCATAATCTTTCCGAGATTTCTGCTGTCAAGATGAAGCAGTGTAAATTGAAACAGAAAGAAGATCACGATAATTGGCAGCATAGCAATGGCAGTTTCCTTTAGATAATGTGGAATAGCATGAAGAAAGGCATATCCAATATCTGTGGTTGTGCCATAAGAAGCAGTGCTAAGATCTGCAACGGCGGCATTGTCCTTGTAGAAAAATCCAAGAATCAAAACTGCAAGAACAGGGCCAATCGAGCAAAGCGCAACAAGACCAAAGCTGTCGGCTTCGGCGTTTTTATCGCTTCGTACATTAGACACACCAAGTCCAAGTGCAAGGATAAAAGGAACAGTCATTGGTCCGGTTGTAACACCGCCGGAATCAAAAGCAATGCCAAGAAAATTTTTGTCAGCAAAAAAAGCAAGCAAAAAGATTATGGCATAAAAGAAGATCAGCAGCAGGCGAAGGCGCATTCCTGTTAGAATACGCAGCATACATACGCTCATAAAAAAGCCTACTCCGGCACCAACTGTGATAAGCAGTACCGTATTGCTGATATGAGGGACGGTCTGGGCAAGGACCTGGAGATCAGGTTCAGCGATTGTGATCGCAAAGCCCAGAAGAAAACTGACAGCAAGGATCAGCGGGAGATTTTTTGTACGTGTGAGCGCAGTTCCAATTTGGTTTCCAATTGGTGTCATGGATTGCTCAGCTCCCAGCGAGAAAAGGCCCATACCGATAATCAGCATCATGGCTCCGACAAGAAAGGTCAGGAGAAGATCCGGCTGCATAGGGGAAATGTACAGGCACAGAATAAAGACGATAATAACGATTGGTAAAACAGAAAATAATGATTCTACCACCTTTTCTGTGACTGCGGTGCGTGTTTCTCTCAGATGAATCTGTCTGATAATGATACCTCCTTTAAGATGTTTTCTTTTAGTATACCAGATGGCATTTAATCGCGCAACCTGCAAAAATAATTGACAGAAAGTTAACAGGTGAGTATAGTTGGGAGTGGACAAAAAATGAATTATATATGAAAACAGAGGAGATAAATTTCATGGAAAATAAAATTTTGACAACAAATTTTCATACACATACAACTCGCTGTAATCATGCAGTTGGTGAGGATCGCCAGTATGTAGAGGCGGCAATAAAGGGTGGTCTTAAGGTGCTTGGCTTTTCAGACCATTCACCATATTTCTTTTCAGGTGATTATTACTCTACATTCCGTATGAAAAGAGAGCAGGTGCCAGGATATGTAGATTCTATTTTGGCGCTGAAGAAGGAATATAAGGATGATATTGAGATCAAGCTTGGATTCGAGACAGAGTATTATCCGAAGTATTTCGACAAGCTGTTGGAATTTTACAGCCAGTATCCTATTGATTATATCATTATGGGGCAGCATTTTGTCTTAAACGAGGAAGAGCATATATATAGTGGTGAGCTGCATCATGAGGAAGATATGATGATGCGCTATGTGGATCAGGTGATTGAAGGTCTTGAGACAGGCTGCTTTACTTATCTGGCGCATCCTGATCTGCTTAATTTTGGCGGTTCAAAGGAAAACTATGAAAAGGCAGCAGATAAGCTGTGTGCTTATGCAGCAAAGAATAAGGTGCCGCTTGAAATTAACATGCTTGGTATGAGAGAGCATCGCCATTATCCTAATTTTGAATTTTTTAAGATTGCAGCCAGACATAACTGCGATATTATTTTAGGATGTGATGCGCATGAACCAAAGGGTGTGTGTGATCTTGAATCGGCAAAGACTGCGCTTGAGTGGTGCCGCGAGCTTGGTTTAAATAGGATTGAGTATCCTGAGCTAAAGAAGCCATGCAGAAAGTAGAATGATCAAAATAAAAAGAGCCTGTCAGTGAATTGCGCAAAATAGTACGTAATCCACTGATCAGGCTTTTATTTGTTGCCAAATGAAAGATTACAGTGCAAGTGATCCCATTGGATCCCATGGCTCAAGCATGATTGGCTCCGAATCATACTCTGCGATGTAAGAATCAGGCAGGTATTTTTTATTGACAACGATCTGGTACATGTACTCGTCAAACCATTCGTCGCTCATGACATAATAGCCCTTTTTGCCAGGTGCATCGCCCCAGCTATTTTCTACGCGCCAGCGGTTTGGCTTGCCTTCTTCATCAAGGTTCACACCCTGAAATACCATTGCATGTGTCATTAAGCTTTCGCCATACTCGAGGCGCTCTGCCTTATTCATGCCAAATGTAACACCAAGAAGCTTGTCAGTCTGATATGTATTAGTATCAAGAAGTCCCTCATCGCGGGAAGAATCCTTACCGACATCACAGCCAAACCATACAGGAGAACCGTCCTTCATCTGTGCGATTGCTGCTTTTTTGAGCTCCTCAATCGGCAGATTTAAGTAGCGAACCGGGCAGCCTTCCTTTACATTTCCAAGGAATTTTACGCTGTAGCTTCTGTGATAGGGCTTATCGGCAGTAGGAGCATTGATTAAGCTGACATAATCATCAAGATTTAAGCCAACATATTTTTCAAAGAATGCAGTTCCGGTAAGATTAGTGTCACGTATAAATTTATCATCCTTATCAGTAACCTCAAGATCAAAAGTCTTTGGAGGTTCGCCAAGGCAGATGCATAAAACGCGATAAATTTCTTCCATCATAGCTTCCTTCTTTTGGCGAAGCTCGTCTAAAGTGGAACCATCGGCGTAAGCCTTGCGCAGACGGCATGCATCCTCACGAAGCTTTCTTGTCAGGGCAGATGTCATTTCACGTGTAGCAGATGAGGAAACTGTTTCAGGCATAGCTTCCTTTGGAACAACACCATATTTGCGGACAAGATTGCACAGCATATCCCACTGTCCGCCATCACCAAGCGGAGCAGACAAAAGGAAGGAGATAAGACGTCCCTGTGTTGGTTCATCGAGTGTCTCAAGAATGCTTTCAAGGAAATAGTTAGATTTTTCCAGCTTGTCGTAGAAAAGCGTATAGTTTTGAGATAGTTCAAAAGTCTTTAAATTTAAATTTTTCATTACCTCAAAGCGAAACGTGTTAAGTGCTGCAAACATCCAGCAGCGGCCGCTTTGTTTCTGGTTTGTAATTTCACCCTGCTCAAGAGAAATAGAGTAGGAGTGACGGCTTTCACGCTGTGCCATTGGATTTTTAGATGCTGCCAGTAATCCAGCAGAGGTAACAGCATTCATAGCAATGCGATTAACTGGATTCGACGAAAATGCAGTGGAAAATTCAGCAAGAACTTCGTTTGTAATATCATGATTCATAATAAAACCCTTCTTTCTGCGTAATGTATACTGCTGTGTTTTGATTGTAGCACCGTCCACGACATTTGTAAAGTGGGGCAAAAAAGAGTAATTTTTTTAACAACATAATTGCATTTTTTTATGATGCACTTTATAATGAAGAGCAAGAAACTATAATAAATATGAATATGCAAGTTTTTTGATTTGGAGGAGAGAAATTGATGAGGAAAACAAAAAGAAATTTGACGGCAGCAGTGTTAGTATTTGCAGCTACACTTTCTGCAACACCTGTGTTTGCAGCGAAGGAAAAAGAGGAGAGTACTTCTAAAGCAAACACAGAGAGCATTTCGAAAGAGGTATCAGCGAAAGACAATGGCGAGCGCACAATCATTGATCATGCAGGCAATGAGGTTACACTTCCAGAGGAAATAAACAGAATTGTTGTTACTGATACGCTTCCGTTGCCATCTGTATTGTCACTATATTTAGACAGCGCAGAAAAGCTTGTTGGAATCAGTCCAGTCAGCATGAGTGCCGCAAAGGCAGGTCTTCTTGGTGAGCTGTACCCAGAAATCCTTGATGCAGATACTTCATTTTTTGAAAATAATGAGCTTAATATTGAGAGCTTATTAACATTAGAGCCAGATCTTGTTTTTTATAATGCGCAGAATAAGGAGCTTGGCGAATCTCTTGCATCAGCAGGTTTGACAGCAGTTGCAGTTTCCGTTACCAAGTGGGATTACAATGCAGCAGATACATTTGATGCATGGATGGATCTTTTAGCAGACATTTTCCCGGAGGAAAAAGAAAAAGCAGAAGCTGCCAAGGAATATGGTGAAAAAGTAGAAGAAGAAATTCAGGATAAGACAGATGAGCTTAAAGATGAAGAAAAAAAGAATGTATTTTTCTTATTTAACTATAGTGATACTGCACTTGTGACATCTGGAAAAAATTTCTGGGGACAGTATTGGTGTGATGCAATAAATGCAGTAAATGTAGGCGAGGAAATTGAGGCAGAGCGCTCAAATGCCTCTGTCAATATGGAGCAGGTCTACAGTTGGGATCCTAAAATCATCTTCATCAGCAATTTCACAAAGGCAATGCCGGAAGATCTTTACAATAATACAATCGGTGATAATGACTGGAGCAGTGTTAGTGCTGTAAAAAATGAGCAGGTTTACAAGATGCCGCTTGGTGCCTACAGAAGCTTTACACCAGGTGCAGATACTCCTATGACGCTTATGTGGCTTGCAAAGACAGTTTATCCTGATCTGTTTGAGGACGTTGATATGACTGAGGAAGTCGAGAATTATTATAAGGAAGTGTATAACATTGAGTTGACTGATGATCAGGTCGCACAAATGTATACACCGTCAGCAGATGCGGCAAATGGATATGGAAGCAGCAAATAAAAAAAGAAAATGGAATACAAGGCGCAGTATTGCGGCAGGGGTGATAACCCTTGTCGCATGTGCTGTTTCTTTGGGAATGGGGCGTTATGCAATTGCACCATATGATGTGCTTCGTGCCATTTGTGATTTGTTTACTGGTTCTGATACAGTGAGCGATACTATGCGTCATGTGGTTTGCTTCGTGCGTGTACCACGTATATTTGGTGCTCTTTTGTGCGGAGCAGGTCTTGCGGCAGCAGGAGCAGGGTTTCAGGCAGTATTTGCCAATCCACTTGCTACCCCTGATACGCTTGGCGTTGGAAATGCAGCATCATTTGGTGCGGTGGCAGCCATTTTAATGGGAGCTGGGAGGACAGGAATACAAAGCAGTGCACTTTTTTGCGGACTATTTTCCGTATGTCTTGTTTATTTATTTGCAGGAACTGGCGGTGAGAACAGAACACTTCGTCTTGTGCTTTCTGGTATGATTATTGGTTCATTTTTCTCATCAATGGTATCATTTGCAAAGTATGTGGCAGATCCACAGGATGAGCTTCCGTCAATTACATATTGGCTTTTGGGCAGCTTGAAAAATATGAGCTGGACATTACTTTTATCTGGTGCAGGCTGGATTTTAACAGGAATTGTGATTCTTCTGCTTTTCAGGTGGAAGCTGGATGCATTGATGCTAAGCGAGGAAGAGGTGAAAAGTTTTGGAATATCAGTGCACGGTTTTCGCTTTATGACGGTGGCAGCTTCATCAGCAATCACAGCAGCAGTCGTCTCTATGTGCGGACAGATTGGTTGGATTGGTCTTTTGATTCCACATTTTTGCCGAATGATTTATGGCGGAAGCAACAAAGACGTAATTCCGTCTTCGATAGTATATGGTGCATTGTTTTTACTTATTACGGACACGGCATCGCGCTGTATTACAGCATCAGAAATTCCGGCAGCGATCCTTACAAGTTTGATTGGAGCGCCACTTTTTTTAATTCTGCTTGCTAAAAATGGAGGGCTTCGCGGATGAAGTTAGAGGTAAAAGACGCTTCAATTGGCTACAAAAAACAAGTGTTGTCATCAAATATAAATATGGCGAGTGAGCCGGGAATGGTTACAGCGATTCTCGGACAAAATGGCTGCGGTAAAACAACATTTGTAAAGAGTCTGATGAAGCTTATACCATGGTGCGGCGGAGGCGCATTTTTAGATGGTGTTGATATGAGAAATATTAAAGACAGACAGCTGTGGAGAAAAATGGCATATGTGCCTCAAAAATCGACAAGTGTGCCATATTCTGTGTTAGATATGGTGCTTATTGGCCGCAATCCATACAAATCACTTTTTGCGCAGCCAGATAGTAATGATAGAAAAATAGCAGAGGCAGCATTAGAGCGTGTTGGAATGCTTGAATTTTCTGAATACTCGTATGATAAACTTAGTGCAGGACAGCAGCAGCTTGTAAAGCTTGCACGAGCACTTGTTGCATCGCCATCACTTTTAATTATGGATGAGCCTGAGAGTGGACTTGATTTACGTCACACAGCGCAGCTGATAAAGCTGATAAAGGAATTATGCAAGACAGACAATAAACAGGTTTTATTTATCACACACAGACCAGAGCATGCGCTTATTATAGCAGATAAGACACTTTTATTTTTGCCAGATAATGAGCTTTTACATACTTCTTTTGTTTTGTGGGGAGATACGAAAAATATATTGTGTCAGGAAAATTTAGAACAAGCTTATGGGATATCGTTTGCTATTGGAGAATACGGTAGAAAGGAGAACATATGCCAAGAAAAAAGACAGCCGTATTTGTGACTGTGATCACAGCACTTCTTGTTGTAATGGTGCTGTCAGTTGCAATGAGCGTGCATCACTATGAGAAAACTGTTTTAATTACGCTGGATGCTGCAGGTGAACAGGCAGCAGAAAATGAGACTGGATTAGCAGAGATTCGACGACAGCTAGAGGCTGATAAGGCAGATGCTTCAACGGGAACCATGTTTTGGAATGGGTCTGTTTGTGTTACAAAGTATCGCGCCTGGGGCGGCAGAACGACAACATATTATGTATGCCCTTATTTAAGTGCAGTATCGACAGAAACAATAGGTGATACACCAAAGGAGTGGACAGTTTCGCTTTCATTTGCCATGTGTGCAACACAGGGAGAGGAACTTGTTAATTTTAATAAAAAATTTGCTGTGCGAGATATCGAATTAAATTGCCGTGCAGGAAAGGATGCAGCAATCTTGTCAGCGGCATATAATGATATGGATATGACAGATATTAATGGAGATCTTCTTTCGTATACATTCCGTGACAAGGAAGAACTGACAACTGATACAAGTGTTTATGCGAAGCTGATGATGGTATCAAAAAAATCGCTGAATCAAATTGAGGCGGAAGCTAAGGAAGGAACAGATGAGAAAGATAGTGTTATGGTAAACTGGGCATTTCGTCTTGAGGAAGATGGCCGCTTAGTCAATAATTTTGATGGCGTTCAGGTGGAAATTCCGTACACAATGGAGGAAACAAATGATTGATCATGGAACATTACTGTCCATTCCGTTTCTGAAAAAGAGCCGTTTTACCGGGTCAGACAGAGGAATGCGCTACAGCATTTATAAAATAGAAGAAGAGAATGAAACATTTCTCGAGGCAGCCGCCTGTCCAGGACCATTTTCCGTAGATTTTACAAAGCCAGAGCTGTTTACAAAAAAGCGTTTTTCATTTGATGATGAAGGTCGTGCAGCCGCAGTTGACTGGCTCAATGAGCTCTACGAAGAAAAGCGCGAGTTCTTTGAGGATGTTTATAATCATCCGGATAAATATTATAAAGAGCATCATAAAACGGACGAATAAAAGGTTTGTATGGCAAGACACTTGCATATTTATCAAAATGTGGTATGATAGCAAAGGCAAACATTGCAGCTTTTGTTGTTAAGAATTGCAAAGAAAGGGAAAAATTATGAGCAAGCAGAATCTGGCGGTTATTTTTGGAGGACAGTCCTCTGAGCATGAGATTTCATGTATGTCCGCATCTAATATTATTCAGTGCATTGATGCACAGCGTTACAATATCGTTTTAGTAGGAATTACAAAGGAAGGTCATTGGGTAGAGGCCGCTGATCTTAATGCAGTTCAGGATGGATCCTGGAGACAGTCAAAGACAAGTATTGTATTGTCACCAGATGCAACTAGAAAAGGCCTTTACCGTATGAGCGAGGACGAAAAGGCACAGTTTGTTCATCTTGATGTGATTTTCCCGGTACTGCATGGTTTATACGGAGAGGACGGAACCGTTCAGGGCTTATTTAAGCTGTCTGGTATTCCGTTTGTTGGCTGCGGTATTTTCGCATCTGCTGCCGGCATGGATAAGCTGTACACAAAGGTGATTGTCGACACACTCGGCATCCGTCAGGCAAAATATGTTCCGGTTTATAAGGAAGAACTGCCACAGATGGATGAGATAGTTGCAAGAGTTGAGAACAAGTTAGACTACCCGGTATTTGTTAAGCCGTCAAGAGCAGGCTCCTCTAAGGGTGTAAATAAGGCAGCAAACAGAGAGCAGCTTAAGAGTGCGCTGATCGAGGCAGCTGACAACGACAGAAAGATTCTCGTAGAGGAGACCATCATTGGCCGTGAGGTTGAGTGCGCGGTTCTTGGAAATCTGGACGTAAAGGCTTCTGGTGTTGGTGAGATTCTTTCAGCAGATGAGTTCTACGATTTTGATGCAAAGTATTACAATTCTGAGTCCAAGACATTGGTTGATCCGCCGATGCCAGAAAATATGCGTGAGCAGATTCGTGAGGATGCTGTAAAAATCTTTATGGCACTTGATGGAAGAGGACTTTCAAGAGTTGATTTCTTCTTAACTGAGAGCGGCGTTGTGTTTAACGAAATCAATACCCTTCCTGGATTTACAGCAATTAGTATGTATCCGATGCTTTGGGAAGCACAGGGCATCCCGAAGAAAGAACTTGTTCAGAAGCTGATTGATCTTGCATTCGAGCGCTGATTATAGTTGTGCAGGCAGGGGCTATATATAGAAAGGCAAGTGAAAAACATGACAAAGGACGTACTTGTAACGGTGCGCGGACTTCAGATGACACCGGACGGAGACGATACTATCGAAGTGACAACGACTGGAAAGTATTATGAAAAGGATGGAAAACGCTATCTTTTCTATGATGAGATTGGCGATGATACCAACCTAATTGTAAAAAATTCGATCCAGATTACAGAAGAACATGTATCTGTCAGCAAAAAAGGACTGATCAATGCGCAGATGAATTTCGAGAAGGAAAACAAGCTTGTCAGTGTATATGAGACGCCTTATGGACAGATGGAGATGGGAATTTACACCACGGGGATCTGTCTGGATGAACAGGATGATTTTTTGGAACTGAAGCTTGAATACTTGTTGGAGATAAACAATCAGCATGTCAGCGATAGTGAAATTTTGCTTCAGATTCGCCCACAGCAAAACTGATCAGAAGATAGTAAAATAAAAAGCCATGTATCAATGCGATACACGGCTTTTTGTTTGCTGCTTTATTTATTTTTCTTTCCCTTAGACTCTGTTTTCTCAGCAGTTGTATTCTTTGCGCTCTTATCTTTTTTGAAGCGTGCAAAGAAACCTTTCTTCTTCGGCGGTGCCGGGATTGCTCCGCCGCGTACACTCTTAATTTCGGTGATGTAAATACCGCTGACAACGGCCTTAACTTCTTTCTTTACCGGAAGGATTTCATACACCTTCGGGTCGGCAATAAGAGTCATGATTCTAGGACCAACCTTTGCTTTTACAAAAGGCATCTTCATGCGGCGCATGTACTTTGGAGTCTGCTGCAAAACCATATCCGGAAGATTTGCATCCTTAAGTTTCATTTTCTTTTTGTCGATAATCAACATGGATAGCGTTTGTTTCATCGCATCCATCTGCTCTTGAGAAGCGGCCTGTTTTCTCTGCATTTTGGAGCCTACAAAGTAAAGCACAACCAAAAGTACAAGAATTACGGCAAGAATAATTAGCAAAATTTGCCACCAAGTCATTTGGCTTCCTCCTATCTGTCGTTCTGCCTTCTGCAGAACATTATCAGAAATATTATAACATCTTAACAAATAGGTTGCAACACAAATTTATCTTGAATTTGTCTTGAAATAAGTCATATTGAAAGAAAACGCAGAATAAAATAGATGGGGAAATAGATTTGCTTAGGAAAGGCGGTGCTATAATGAAGGGAAAGATCGTGACATTAGTATTATTATTTTTGGCATCGCTTTTGTTTCCGTATACTATGACGATTCTTTGTTTTGATACTGGTCTTATGTCTTATCAGCCAGAAGATTTGTATAGCGTGGTTCTTGAAAATGAAAAAACAGTTTCAGCAGAACAGTATCTTGTTGGCATTTTAGCGCAGGAGATAGATCCTTCAATGGAGCAGGAAACATTGAAGGCACAGGCTATTTTAGCAAGAACGTGGCTGTATCGTGCTATGGGAACAAAAACTTCTGTCTCAGAGAGTGAGCTTGCCATTCATGCGATGACGCTTTCACAGATGAAAGCAGTGTGGGGCGATGATGAATATCTATATTATGAAAAATTATATGCAGCAGTGATTGAAACTGCCGGGCAGTGCCTTTATTATGGTGATGGGCTTGCAGCACCGCTTTTTCATAAGATCAGCGCCGGGATGACGCGCTATGACCAGACAGGAGATTGTCCGTATCTTGTTGGTGTCGATTGTGTGTATGATGCTGAATCACCGGGATATCAGACGGTAAAACAATTTACAAAAGAAGAATTTGCAGGTAAGCTTAACCAGATTGATGATACGAGACAGCTTTCGGCACCGGTGAATGCAGCGGATGTGGCGCTGACACTTGATGCACAGGGTTATGTTATGAAGTTACAGGTGTCAGAGATTAGTTTTTCAGCAGAGGAAGCAGCGTTGGCACTAGGTATTCCGTCACTTTGGTTTCGACTTGAAGATTACGCAGATACGATTAGAGTAATCGCAAAGGGTATTGGACATGGATATGGAATGAGTCAGTATGGAGCAGACAGGTATGCAGGGGAGGGACGAGATTATAAATGGATTTTACAGCATTATTTTCAGGGATGTGAGGTAAAGGACAGTTCCGGCAGATAAAAGCTTTAAATATTTCTTTGTTTCTTCGTATAACCGCACAAATATTGGCAAGAATAGGACTAAAGGGAGCAGGAGAAAGTTCCTGATCGCCTAATATACATTGTGCAGTTGTAATCGCACAGAAATGGAGATCATTATGAGAAAGTGGTATGCGTTTTTATCGGGGAAGAAGATGCTTGGCATTGGACTTGGCGCAGTCGTAGCACTTACTGCACTTTTGGCAGTGAATTTTTATCGTGAGCAAAATGACAGGTATGTGACAACAAATGGGAGTGAAGCGCTGACACAAGCAGAACAGGCTAATAAAACACAATCAGATGGGATGCCGTCTGAGGCAAATCAGGTGGCAGAGGAGATGAACCATGAGCTTCCAGTTGGAAGTGAAGTTGGCGAGCAGCAGCTCGCAGAGCAGTCAGGGGAAAGTGAGGAGCTTGCCGCAAATGATGCATCTGGACAGAATGCAAATCAGGACAGTATCCAGAATACAGAACAGGCAGCATCAGATGAAGTGGCAGAGGTTGCAGGTCAGACAAGCCTTGTATCCATGAATTTAAATTTTGACTCATCAAAAAAGCTTCAGTGGCCAGTTGCAGGAAGAGAGCTTATCAAGTCTTTCTCAATGGATGGACTTGTATATTATCCAACATTAGAGGAATATAAGGTGTGCCCGGCAATTATGGTACAGGCAAAACCAGGTGATGCCGTTTTAGCGCCGGCAGACGGCGTTATCTCAAAAATCGCAGCAAATGAGGAGATTGGAACATATCTTTGCGTAACGCTTGGCGATGAATATCAGGCGATTATCGGAAATATGGACAATGTTTCAGTGGCAGAAGGTGATTATGTATTAAAGGGAACTGTGCTTGGCGGACTGGCAGAGCCGACTAAATATTATGTCACAGAAGGACCTAATTTATATTTTGAACTGCAAAAAAATGGAGAGCCGGTTGATCCGCTTGATTATCTTGAGTGACAGAACTTTGATACCAGATTGCAGGCAAGCTTGTACCGATTTTGGCTTTATGCCATTTTAACCCAGGTATCTTCAAAAATAAATCATGAAAAAACGCGCAGGACCTAAATTCTGCGCGTTAAAATTATGGCAGCAATATAAAGCCGCATCTCGATGTTAGATTGCTTCATGTAATTACGGCCGAATGCCCTTTGACATGTTGCTGTTGTGGTAGCGCGGATCAAGAGTTACATCCTCGCCAAACCACTTTGGAGGAATAAAGCTTCTGGCAGCAGATTCATCAGGAAACTCAACCTCAACGAGCAGTACACCGTTTAAAGCACCGTCAAAAATATCTAGTTCGGCAGTCAGATCGTTACCAATCGGGATGCGGTAGCGTGTCTTTGAAATTACAGTGCCGTCAGCTTTTACAATAAGATGCGCATAGGCTTCTTTTGTAAGCGGCAGGTTATATTCCTCACGAATCATCATGCCAGCGCCTTTGTATGTCATATAATAAGAATCACCGTCTCTTCGCACGCGCACGACAGGGGCAGTACACAGATATCCCTGTTCGATGCGTGTGTGTGGATATGATTCCAAATTGTCAGGAAGCTTAACTGGGACAAATTTACGTTCAATTTCCATAATAAATACCAGACCTTTCTATTGTTTATTGAAGTTCACGAGAAAAGTTTGCGAACCGTGAACGCCTATAATGATTTTCAGAAATCAGTATATCCCATGTTGACATATTCATCAAGATTTTTTATACTGAGGTCAAAAAAAGAAAGGCAGGAAAAAAATATGGTTTACGCATTTATGGCAGATGGCTGTGAAGAGGTTGAGGCATTAGCAGTGATTGATCTTCTTAGAAGAGCAGGAGAAGAGGTAGAGCTTGTTTCTATACATAATAAAGATATGACACAGGGCTCTCATGGAATTGGAATTAAAAATGATGTCATGCTAAAAGATATTTTTGTTGATGCAGCAGATACTTTATTTTTGCCGGGAGGCGGTGTTGGAACTAAGAACTTAAAAGCGTGCGAAGAGCTTTCTAAGCTGCTTGTTTCACACAATGCAAAGGGCGGACGTATTGCAGCAATCTGTGCAGCACCGAGTGCACTTGGCATTTTAGGCATTTTGGAAGGAAAGAATGCAACATGTTATCCAGGCTTTGAAGACCAGTTAAAGGGAGCTAAGTTTAAGGCCGTTCCAGTTGTTACCGATGGAAATATTACAACAAGCCGCGGCATGGGTACATCTATATTGCTCGGACTTGAGTTAGTAAAGCTGCTAAAAGATGAGGAAACATCAAAGAAGCTCGCAGAAGCAATTATGATGCCATAATTATCGCTTGCAATTTTGAGGCTTGTGTTGTATAATCGTATATTGCAGACATATGACTAAAATAGATAGTAGTTAGATGTGGCAAGCGTCATATGATAAGGACGAAAGTTTTTTTAGGAGGAACCAGTAATGAGTGTACAGGTAGAAAATCTGGAAAAGAGCATGGCAAAGCTGACAATTGAAGTCAGCGCTGAGCAGTTTGAGGCAGCCATGCAGAAAGCATATATCAAGAACAAGGGCAGAATTCAGCTGCCTGGTTTCCGCAAGGGCAAGGCACCTCGTGCTATGATCGAAAAGATGTACGGCGCAGGTATCTTCTATGAGGACGCGGCAAATGAGATTATTCCGGAGGCTTACGAAGAGGCAGCAAAGGAGAGTGGTTTAGTAATCACTTCTCAGCCAGAGATCGACGTAACACAGATCGAGAAGGGCAAGTCCTTCATCTTTACTGCAACTGTAGCAGTTAAGCCGGAAGTAACTCTTGGCGAGTATAAGGGTCTTGAGTATGAGGCACAGCCGGTAGAAGTTACCGATGAAGAGGTTGAGGAAGAACTGAAGAAGGTTCAGAATCAGCAGGCAAGAACTGTAACTGTAGAGGATCGTCCGGTAGCTGACGGTGACATCGTTACCATCGACTATGAGGGATTTGTTGACGGAACTGCATTTGCAGGCGGCAAGGGTACAGATTATGATCTGACCATCGGTTCTCACAGCTTTATCGATACTTTCGAGGAGCAGTTAGTTGGCAAGAATGCTGGCGAGGAGACTGAGGTTAACGTTACCTTCCCAGAGCAGTATCATGAGGCTAGTCTGGCAGGAAAGCCGGCTACATTTAAGGTAACTGTTAAGGCAATCAAGGCTAAGGAACTGCCAGAGCTTGATGATGAGTTCGCAAGCGAGGTTTCCGATTTCGAGACTCTTGATGAGTACAAGGCTGATTTAAAGGCTAAGGCTTTAGAGCGCAAGGAGAAGGAAGCTAAGACTGCAAAGCAGAACGCTTTAGTAGACAAGGCTGTTGAGAATGCATCCATGGAGATCGCAGACGCTATGATCACTTCTCAGGCACGCAACATGGCAAATGATTTCGCACAGAGACTGCAGATGCAGGGCATGACTGTTGATCAGTATCTTCAGTACACTGGTCTGACAAGAGAGGCTCTTGTTGATCAGATGAAGCCGCAGGCTGAGACTCGTATTAAGAATCGTCTTGTTCTTGAGGCAATTGCTAAGGCTGAGAACATCGAAGTTTCTGACGAAGAGGTTGAGGCTGAGATGCAGAAGATGGCAGACGCATACAAGATGGAACTTGACAAGGTTAAGGAGTATCTTGGTGAGGCTGGCAAGGATAGCTTAAAGGATGATCTGGCTGTACAGAAGGCAGTTGATCTGATCGTAGACAGCGCAAAATAATTTGTAACTATAAACAGAGGCAGCGGCAGAAAGCCGCTGTCTTTTGGAAAGGATATGGTGACATATATGGCATTAGTACCTTATGTGGTGGAGCAGACAAACCGCGGAGAGCGTTCTTATGACATTTATTCCCGTCTTCTCAAAGAGAGAATTATTTTCTTGGGCGAGGAAGTGAATAATGTAACAGCAAACCTGATCGTGGCACAGCTGCTGTTTTTGGAGTCTGAAGATCCAAACAAGGATATCAGCTTTTACATCAACAGCCCGGGTGGTTCCATCAGCGATGGTATGGCAATTTACGATACGATGAAGTACATCAAGTGTGATGTATCTACAATCTGCATCGGTATGGCAGCCAGCATGGGCGCATTCCTTTTATCAGGAGGAACCAAAGGCAAGCGTTATGCGCTTCCAAATGCGGAGATCATGATTCATCAGCCGTCTGGTGGTTCCCAGGGTCAGGCAACTGATATGAAGATCGTTGCTGAACATATTCTGAAAACAAAGGCACGCATGAACAGACTTATGGCAGAGCATACAGGCCAGCCAGTTGAGAAGGTTGAGGCAGATACCGAGAGAGATAACTGGATGACAGCTGAAGAAGCAAAAGCATATGGCTTGATTGATGAGATTATCACGAATCATTGATGATTAAAGGGGATTGACTATGGCAACAAGATCAGAGGATTTACGCTGCTCTTTCTGTGGAAAGTCGCAGAGACAGGTGCGCAAGCTGATTGCGGGATTAAACGGAAGTTACATCTGCGATGAGTGTACTGAGATTTGCTACGAAATTCTTCAGGAAGAAGAAAATGGCGAGGAAGAAGCAGGCGGATATAATCCAGGAGACATTAACCTGTTAAAACCAAAGCAGATCATGGAGCATCTCAACCAATACGTAATTGGACAGGATGAGGCAAAAAAAGCACTGGCAGTAGCTGTGTACAACCATTATAAGCGCATTACCCACATTGAAGAGAGCAGTGACGTTGAGATTCAAAAGAGTAATATTCTCATGCTTGGTCCGACTGGTTCAGGAAAGACTTACATGGCACAGTCGTTGGCGAAGTTACTCAATGTTCCGTTTGCAATTGCAGATGCAACTTCTCTGACAGAGGCCGGTTATGTGGGTGAAGATGTTGAAAACATCCTGTTAAAGCTGATTCAGGCAGCCGATTATAACATCGAGCGTGCAGAATACGGTATCATTTATATTGACGAGATTGATAAGATCACGAAGAAGTCTGAGAATGTATCTATTACCAGAGACGTTTCCGGTGAAGGTGTTCAGCAGGCATTATTAAAGATTTTAGAGGGAACCGTAGCAAGCGTTCCGCCGCAGGGCGGAAGAAAGCATCCGCATCAGGAGCTTTTACAGATTGATACCACCAACATTTTATTTATCTGCGGAGGTGCATTCGACGGTCTTGAAAAGATCGTAGAGAGCCGTCTTGGAAGTGGATCAATTGGATTTGGCGCTGAGATTATTGGAAAGGATGAGCGCAGCATCAGTGAATTGTTTGCGCAGGTGCTTCCAGAAGATTTGGTAAAGTTTGGACTTATACCAGAGTTTATTGGACGTCTTCCTGTTATGGTATCGCTTGAGCAGCTTGACGAGGCAGCTCTTGTAAAGATTCTTACAGAGCCGAAGAATGCGATTACAAAGCAGTACACGAAGCTGTTTGATATTGACGGTGTAAAGCTCACCTTTACAGAAGATGCAGTCAAAGCAGTTGCGAAGAAGGCACAGGAAAGAAAGACCGGTGCAAGAGGCTTACGAGCAATTCTAGAGTCCGTCATGATGGATACCATGTATGAGCTGCCCTCTGATGATACAGTAGGAGAATGTATCATTACTGAGCAGACAGTAGAGGGAACAGAAAAGCCGCAGATCGTGCGCCGCGATATTGAGGTTGTAAAGCGGGAAGAAAGAGCCCGCAGATTCCTGAATAAATCCGGGGAGACTGCATGACAGTCTCCCCCCTTTCTATTTTTATAAGGGAGAAAAACAGTGCAAAATACATTAATTACAATCGCTCTGCGTGGAATCACCGTATTGCCGCGTATGAGGATTTATCTGGATATGAACAGGCCGATGTCGATTGCAGCGGCGACCAATGCACAGAAGACAAATCAGAATGTATTTCTGGTTGCACAGAAGGATCCGAGTGTGGAAAATCCGGGGCAGGAGCAGCTAGAGCAATTTGGTGTTATTGCGCAGGTAAAACAAATTATTAAGGGACCCGAAGACAGCTTCCGTGTGCTGGTCACAGGTCTGCAGTCGGCAAAGCTAGAATCAATTGAGGAATATGTGCCAAATTTGATTGCAAGGGTGACTGTTTTTGAGTCAGAAAAAAGCGATGAACAAGAAATACTGGCAGATGATTTAGACAAAGAGGATCAGGAAAAAGAAATTGAGGAAGAGGCTAAAATTCGTGTACTCAAGGATCTGATTGAACAATACTGCCGTGTTCAGCCAAAAGCCAGCAGGGAACTGGCCAATTTGCTGCTGCAGCACATGGATATTGGAGGCTTTTGTGCACTTATCGCATGCAATTTGCCTATGAAGCAGCAGGAACGTCAGAAATATTTGGCCGCATATCCGGATGAGGAAAAACGCTACGAATTTATTTTGGAGTGGCTAAGCAACGAAACGCTTGTAGAGCGATTTCGCGCAGAATACCAGAGCAAGGTGAAAAATGCGCTTGATAAGCAGCAGCGTGACTATATTTTGCGTGAACAAATGCGCCTTATTCGAAAGGAACTTGGTGAGGGAGTAGAATCTGCGGCAGACCGCTACGAAAAACAGCTAAAAGAGCTTAAAGCACCAGAAGAAGTAAAAAAACAGCTTGAAAAAGAAATTAAGCGTCTGCGCAGCAATCCGATGGATGGTCCAGAAAGCAAGGTTAGTCAGAATTATATTGAGACATTGCTTGAGATGCCATGGGAGGAGCGCACCAAAGAGCATATCTCGATACGTGCAGCAAGAGAAGAACTTGATAAGGATCATTATGGTCTTGAAAAGGTAAAGGAGCAGGTGTTAGAATTTCTTGCTGTCAGACAGCTGCAAATGAATGCGCAGGAAGCTGATAAAGAGCAGGAAAAAACACAGCCGCGAAAAGGCGGTCGTATTCTTTGCCTTGTAGGACCGCCTGGAACTGGAAAAACATCAATTGCCCGCTCCATTGCTTCTGCATTAAATCGTAAGTATGTGCGCATCAGCCTTGGCGGTGTACATGATGAGGCTGAGATTCGCGGTCATAGACGAACATACGTCGCAGCGATGCCGGGGCGTATTGCGCAGGCCATCAAAAAGGCAGGTGTTATAAATCCTCTAATGCTTCTTGATGAGCTTGATAAAATGGGAAGCGACAGTTTGCATGGAGATGTATCATCTGCTATGTTAGAGGTACTTGACCCAGAACAGAACGCAACATTTACAGATCACTATCTTGAGGTACCGCTTGATCTTTCTGATGTATTATTTGTCGCAACAGCAAATAATTTACAGACAGTTCCGCAGCCATTACTTGATCGTATGGAGATCATAGAGGTCAGCAGCTATACTGAAAAAGAAAAATATCAGATTGCCAGTCGTTTTCTGCTTCCAAAGCAGATTGAAGAGGCAGCGCTGCCAGAAGGTCTATTAAGAGTGGATCAGAGTGCACTTGAAAAGGTGATAAGCGGATATACAAAAGAGGCGGGTGTTCGTGGACTTGAAAGACAGCTTGCTATTATTTGCCGCAAGGCTGCTCTAAAATATCTTGAGGAAAACTGCGAACAAATTGAAGTCACACCAGACAATTTATCAGATTATTTAGGCAGAGAGCGCTTCCGCAAAGAAGAAATAGCAGCAAAGGGCGAGCCAGGAATTGTCAGAGGTTTGGCATGGACAAGTGTAGGTGGTGTAACTCTTGAAGTTGAAGTAAATGTAACACCGGGTAAGGGTCAGATGAAGCTGACAGGAAAGCTTGGTGATGTCATGAAGGAGTCAGCACAGGCAGCACTTAGCTGTGTACAGAGTGTGGCAGGTGAGTATGGTATTGAAAGTGATTGGTTTGAAACACATGATATACATATTCATATTCCAGAGGGGGCAGTGCCAAAGGATGGTCCGAGTGCCGGAATTACGATGGCAACGGCAATTTTTTCTGCAGTAACAAATCGTGCAGTGCGGCCGGATGTAGCAATGACTGGTGAGATTACGCTTCGTGGTCGTGTACTTGCGATTGGTGGCTTAAAGGAGAAACTTCTCGCGGCGAAGGCAGCAGGTGCAACGCTTGTATTTGTGCCGGCTGATAACCGTGCAGATTATGAGGAGTTGACAGATGAAGTAACAACAGGGCTGTGTGTGCGCTTTGTAACGCATATGCGCGAAGTTATAAAGGAGGTTTTTGAGGCATGATTATCAAATCAGTCAATCTGGAGACAGTCTGCGGTATAACGAGCAAGCTTCCAGAAAATGAATTTTCAGAATTTGCATTTGCGGGAAAATCAAATGTAGGAAAGTCTTCTTTGATTAACGGTCTGATCAGCCGTAAGGCATATGCGCGTACATCAGCAGAGCCGGGAAAGACACAGACGATTAATTATTATAAGGTCGAGTATCGCGAGAAGTCTCAAAAAGAGATAGAAGCACAAGGCCTTGATGCTTCCTATGCGCAGGAAAAAAGTGTTTATTTTGTTGACCTGCCAGGATACGGCTTTGCAAAGGTTTCTATGGAAACAAAGGAAAAGTGGGGAAAAATGATAGAGAGCTATCTGCACACCTCAAAGCCGTTAAAGGGAGTATTTTTGCTCGTAGATATTCGTCACAAGCCGTCCGCAAACGACTGCCAGATGTTTGACTGGATGGTTAACTCAGGCTTTTCACCAGTTGTCATTGCAACAAAGCTCGATAAGATTAAGAGAAGTCAGCTTTCAGCAAGAGTAAAAGAGATACGAAGTACACTTGGAATGAAATCAAGTGAGGTATTAATCCCGTTTTCTGCTGAGACCAAGCAGGGACGCGAGGAGATCTGGGCGTATATAGATAGTAAGAATAAGGAAGAAGAATAGTTTTTACTTGCAGTTTCTCCACATTTATGTTATACTTCACTGTGAATTATCAGATATTCGAGATAGGAGGATGAAGATATGAAGGAAACTAAGACCTTAACAAGCAAGACTTTGCAGAACACCATGGCAAAGGGTGGCTGTGGCGAGTGCCAGACTTCTTGCCAGTCCGCATGTAAGACTTCCTGTACAGTAGGAAATCAGAGCTGCGAAAACAACAAGTAATTTTTCTGGACTTGGTTGATGGAAAGCCGGGGAGGAAACTCCTCGGTTTTCCATTGTATGCATTTTTATGAAGAAGGATAAAGATAAGAAAGGTTGAATAGTAGTGATACATCAATATAAGAGCCATGGCTACAACATTGTTATGGATGTAAACTCCAGCGCTGTACATGTAGTAGATGACGTGGTATATGATATGATTCCTGTATATGAGAAGCAGGAAGATAAGGAAGCCATTTTTGCTTCTCTTGACAGTTACCCAAGAGAAGAGCTTGAGGCGGCCTACGAAGAGATCACCCGTTTAAAGAATGAGGGAATGCTGTATACAGAAGATATTTATCAGAAGTATATGACAGACTTCAAAAAGAGAAAAACGGTAGTGAAGGCACTTTGCCTGCATATTGCCCATGATTGTAATCTTGCCTGCAAGTATTGTTTTGCTGAGGAAGGTGAGTATCACGGACGTCGTGCACTTATGAGCCTTGAGGTCGGCAAGAAGGCACTCGACTTTTTAGTTGCAAACTCTGGAAACCGCAGAAATCTTGAGGTCGATTTCTTTGGTGGTGAGCCTCTTATGAACTGGGATGTCGTAAAAGAGCTTGTAAAATATGGAAGATCTCTTGAAAAAGAGCATAATAAGCTGTTTCGTTTTACACTGACCACAAACGGTGTGCTTTTAAACGATGAAGTAATGGAATTTTGTAATAAAGAGATGAGCAATGTAGTGCTTAGTCTTGATGGAAGAAAAGAAGTAAATGATAAAATGCGTCCTTTTAGAAACGGAAAGGGAAGCTATGATTTAATCGTTCCAAAATTCCAGAAGTTTGCAGAAAGCCGCAATCAGACAAATTATTATGTCAGAGGAACATTTACAAGAAATAATCTTGATTTTTCAAAGGATGTGCTTCATTATGCTGATCTTGGTTTTAAGCAGATGTCTATGGAGCCGGTTGTTGCATCACCAGAGGATGATTATGCAATCCGCGAAGAAGATCTGCCGCGTATCCTTGAAGAATATGATAAGCTTGCTGATGCTTATTTGGAATATCGTAAAGCTGGAAAGGGATTTAATTTCTTCCACTTTAATATTGATTTGACACAGAGTCCATGCGTGGCAAAGCGTTTGTCAGGCTGTGGTTCTGGAACAGAATATCTGGCTGTCACCCCATGGGGTGACTTCTATCCATGCCATCAGTTTGTTGGACAAGAAGAGTTTTTACTTGGAAATGTTTATGATGGTATTGTAAAGCAGGATATATGCGATGAATTTAAACAGTGCAATGTATATGCAAAGCCAGCCTGTCAGAATTGCTTCGCGAAGTATTATTGCAGCGGAGGCTGTAATGCAAATGCATACAACTTCACAGGTTCTATCACAGGTTCCTATGATGTTGGATGTAAGATGCAGCAGAAGCGTATCGAGTGTGCCATCATGATTAAGGCAGCGCTTGCTGACATGGAAGAAGAGACAGGGGCATCTGCTGATGTTGCCGGTGAAATCTCCCACGTGTGTTAACATGAATTAGTACGGATCTTAGATCTGTATGAAGAAGGAGACTATTTTAGACAGCCTCCGAATAGAGAAGGAGATAGAAAGATGAGCAAGAAAAAAGGGATTATCCGTCTGGTTGTGCTTTTGGCAGTCATCGCATTTGTCGTATACACAGCCGTCAGCGGCCTTGGAAGTGATCGTTCAGGAAGTTTAAACGACATCAGCCTTGGTCTTGACCTTAGAGGCGGTGTCAGCATCACCTATGAGGCAGTAGGCGATGTAAACAGCCAGGATATGTCCGACACGAAGGCAAAGCTTGAAAAACGTGTGCAGGATTATTCAACTGAAGCACAGGTTTATTTTGAGGGATCTGACCGTATTACGGTAGACATTCCAGGTGCAACAGATGCAAATGCAGTTTTGCAGGAGCTTGGAAAACCAGGTACCTTGATTTTCTGTACGGATTCAAGTGATCCAGAGGGAACCAAGGTCATGGACGGAAATCAGATCAAGGACGCACAGGCCGGTGCAACAAGCAATGCAACAACAAATGCAAGAGAGTATGTTGTAAATCTGACGCTGACATCTGATGGTGTCGAGGCATTCTCAAAGGCAACAGAGGAGTTAGCACCTACAAAGGGCAGAATTTACATTATGTATAACGGCGAAGTGTTAAGTGCCCCGACTGTAAATGAGCATATTGCGTCTGATACATGCTCCATCACTGGTATGGGTGATCTTGAGGCAGCACAGACACTTGCTTCCAATATTCGTATCGGAGCACTGCCTGTTCAGCTGCAGGAGATGCGTTCTCAGGTAGTTGGTGCAAAATTAGGACAGGATGCAGTTCGTACAAGCCTTATGGCAGGTGTGATCGGTCTGATCTTAGTATTTGCTTTCATGATTATCTACTATCGTATTCCAGGTTTGGCAGCATCTATCGCGCTTGTTATGTATACTGCGTTTGTAATTGTTCTGTTAAGTGCGTTTAACGAGGAAATTACACTGACACTTCCAGGTATTGCCGGTATTATTCTTGGTATTGGTATGGCTGTAGATGCAAACTGTATTATTTTCGCACGTATCCGTGAGGAGATCGGAGCTGGAAAGAGTGTTCGTACAGCAATTGATGCAGGATTTGCTAAGGCATTTTCCGCAATCATCGATGGAAATGTTACTACATTAATCGCAGCAGGTGTTTTGTATTTTATCGGTTCTGGTACAGTAAAGGGCTTTGCTCAGACATTGGCTCTTGGTATCGTTGTATCCATGTTTACAGCACTTGTAATTACAAAGAATATCTTGAAGAGCTTCTATGCAGTTGGTCTGCAGGATGAAAAGCTGTATGGAAAGACTGTTTACACAAAAACATTTAACTTTATTGGAAAAAGAAAGCTGTTCTACAGCGCATCAGGTATTGTTATTGCAATCGGCATTGTTGCGATGGTAGTCAGTGGTGTAAAGGGTCATATCTTCAATTACAGCCTTGACTTTATCGGCGGTGCTTCCACTAGCGTAACCTTTAATGAGAATTACAGTGTTGAGAAGCTCGAAAGTGATGTACAGCCAGTTGTAAGCGAGGTAACAGGTGACAATGATATCCAGATGACACCTGTAACAGGAAGCAACGAGGTTATTATTAAGACAAGAACACTTACTGTAGATGAAAGAGATGCACTTTACAGTAAGCTGTCAGAGACCTTTGGAGTAGATGAGAGTACCATTCAGACTGAAAATATCAGTGCTGCAGTCAGCGGGGAGATGAAGCGTTCTGCAATTTTGTCTGTCATTATTGCAGCAATCTTTATGTTAATTTACGTATGGATTCGTTTCAAGGAGTTTAGCTTTGGTGTAAGCTCTGTTCTTCCGCTTCTTCACGATGTCTTTGTTTTACTGGCATTTTATGCAGTGCTTCGCTGGACTGTAGGAAATACGTTTATTGCTTGTATGCTGACTCTCGTTGGATATTCTATCAATGCGACAATCGTTGTATTTGACCGTATCCGTGAGAATTTGCACACTAACAAGAATTTGGCAGAAGTTGTCAATGTTTCTGTTACACAGACATTGTCACGAAGCATCAATACCTCTTTGACAACTCTTATCATGGTAGTAGTTCTTTATATTCTTGGTGTAACATCCATCAAGGAGTTTGCACTGCCACTTATCGTAGGTGTTATCTGCGGATGCTATTCTTCTGTATGCATCGCAGGCTGCCTGTGGTATGATTTAAAGAACGCTCTTGACAAACGTAAGGCAAAGAAGACTTCTAAATAAGGTAAGTAATAATGGAATATGAAATTTTAAAAACAGAGGGACGAGCAAAAAGAGCCCGTGTCTCTACCGTTCATGGAGAAATTCAGACACCTGTATTTATGAATGTTGGTACAGTTGCCGCAATTAAAGGTGCTGTATCAACAATGGATTTAAAGGAAATCCATACACAGGTAGAGCTGTCCAATACGTATCATCTTCATGTAAGAACGGGAGATAAGCTGATCAAGCAGTTTGGTGGTCTGCATAAATTTATGAATTGGGACCGCCCGATTCTAACAGATTCCGGCGGTTTTCAGGTATTTTCTCTTGCCGGAATGAGAAAGATTAAGGAAGAAGGAGTTTACTTCCAGTCTCATATCGATGGCCATCGTATTTTTATGGGGCCAGAGGAGAGTATGCAGATTCAGTCTAATCTTGGTTCTACTATTGCAATGGCATTTGATGAGTGTCCGTCTTCTGTGGCAGACCGCAGCTATATCAAAAACAGCGTAGAGCGTACCACAAGATGGCTTGCACGCTGTAAGACAGAGATGGCACGTTTAAATTCACTTGAGGATACAATAAATCCGCATCAGCTGTTGTTTGGAATTAACCAAGGCGGTGTTTATGAGGATATCCGTATTGAGCATGCAAAACGCATAAGCGAGATGGATCTTGATGGTTATGCAGTCGGCGGACTTGCAGTTGGAGAAAGCCATGAGGAAATGTATCGCATTTTAGATGCAGTGGTACCATATTTGCCAAAGAATAAGCCAACTTATTTAATGGGTGTTGGAACTCCGGCAAATATACTTGAGGGTGTTGACCGCGGAATTGATTTCTTCGACTGTGTATATCCAAGCAGAAACGGCCGTCATGGTCATGTTTATACAAAGCATGGCAAGCTTAATCTGTTTAATGCCCGCTATGAGCTTGATTCAAGACCAATCGAGGAAGGCTGTCAGTGTCCGGCATGCCGTGCTTATAGCAGAGCGTATATTCGTCATCTGCTAAAAGCAAAGGAAATGCTTGGCATGCGTCTGTGCGTTCTTCACAATCTGTATTTTTATAATAATTTAATGACTGAAATCCGTGAAAGCATTGACAACGGATGCTTTGCGGAGTATAAAAAGAATATGCTCGAATCTATGGCTGCCGGTCCACAGGACTAAGTCATATTCACCTCGGGGCATTGCCTTAGAATTTTAGATTCGAATACGAAATTACAAGCTGCATATGCAGCGGAAATGAGAGGAAACTATGAAGAAGAAGTTAGCAGCTGCAGCGGCAGTTATGACCGCACTGTTTTCTATGACAGGATGTGCGACAACAGCAGACGGTGCCGCAACTGGCGCAAATGGAGCAACCAGCCTGATTATGATCGTTGGCTATATGGTAATCATCATCGGTGTTATGTATTTTGTTGCAATTCGTCCTCAGAAGAAGGAGCAGAAGAAGCAGTCTCAGATGTTATCTGCACTTGAAGTTGGTGATATCGTTTTGACAACTTCCGGTTTTTACGGAACTGTTATTGACATTACAGATGATACAGTAATCGTAGAGTTTGGAAACAATAAAAACTGCCGTATCCCGATGCAGAAGAGTGCAATCGTAGAGGCTGAAAAGCCAGACGCTGAATAATCAAGATATAATAAAAGAGCTACTGACATACTAGAATGTATGCCGGTAGCTCTTTTTTATTTGCGCTTTCGTTCTTCACGTTTTTCTTTTTCAGCAGCTTTTGCTCGTTCATCAGAGGCATCCTGACGTCTTTTTAATTCATCAATGACACCTGTTACAACCTGTTTTTTCATGTATATATCATAAATCGTCATGCACAGAAACGTAAATAGCTGCAGGTAAGAATCTTGCTCATCATCATCGCAGGAAAAAGTTTCCTTTGAAGTTTCAAATTTATGGCGAAGATCGTCTGCAAGCGGTTTGATGCCATTATCTGCGTATGAAAAAATCTTACTATAAATTTCGGAAAAATTAGGAGAACTGTTTTCATCCCAGAAATGCTGTGTCAATGGCTTTAGCATAGTTTCAATATCGCTAATTGACAGAAAACTTTTCATATAGTAAATAAGAATCAACTGTAGGATATGATTTTCTGTGTATTTTTTTCTGACCGGAGAAGGAAGCAGGTTGTTTTTTGCGTAATTATTGATCATAGTTTTTGTTAAAACCTTATCCTCATCATAGCGCCTTGTAGCACCAAGATGTGTATCCATAAAGGTTGTTACCTGATCCATGTAAAGGTCAATGTTCGGAATCTGATCAGCGTGTATATAGTCAAAAGAGCTGATTTTATCAAGCAGCTGTGAAAAAAGCTCATCGTTAGTCATTTAAAGCCTCCTAAATATTGTGTAGCAATGTTGACGTTCACGGGACGCCCATTCACAAAACCGCACGTTCCGTGCGTCGTTGCAAAACGTCTAACTGGATGCGTGAACTGTAATAACTACATTATATCGTTTTCAAAACCAGATAGCAAGAGAAATTTTCAAAATCCTAGTGACAAACACATAAAGATACGATATAATAAAGTTAACAGGTTAACAAACATAGGTTTTTTTAAGGAGGAAATGACTATGGGAGTAATTCAGAGATTTAAAGATATTATGTCAGCTAACATCAATGCTATGCTTGATAAGGCTGAGAATCCGGAAAAAATGATTGATCAGTACATGAGAAACCTTGAGGACGATTTAGGCAAGGTAAAGGCAGAAACAGCGTCAGTAATGGCTGAAGAAGCACGTGCAAAGAGAGCTTATGACGAGGCACTTGCAGAAGTTGAAAAGTATCAGAAATATGCAGAAAAGGCTGTTGCAGCAGGAAACGACAATGATGCAAGAGTATTTTTACAGTCAAAGAAGACAGCACAGTCTAAGCTTGAGGGCTTAAAGCTCACATATGACACGGCAGCAGCAAACGCACAGAAGATGCGTCAGATGCATGATAAGCTTGTAAATGATATTTCAGATTTAAGAGCACGCAAGGAAACGATCAAGGCGAAGGTAGCTGTTGCAAAGGCTCAGGAGCGTGTAAATCAGGTTGGATCATCATTAAGGGGTGTATCAAACAATATGTCAGCATTTGATCGTATGGAGGAAAAGGCAAATAAGATGCTTGATACTGCAAATGCTATGGCACAGTTAAATGCGTCTGCAGATACAAATGTAGATGATCTGGCACGTAAGTATGATCTTGATGATGTGGCAGGTACATCTGATATTGATGATGAATTAGCGGCACTGAAGGCAAAACTTAACTAACTACAAAAATAAGGAAGGTTGACGAGTATGGGATTATTTGGTGGACAATTCTCCAGTGTTGTAGAGTGGAAAGAATACTCGGATGATATTATTTTTTGGAAGTTCCCAAGCAGCGAGATCAAGAAGGGGAGCCGTCTGATTATTCGTCCTGGACAGGACGCAATCTTTATGTATAATGGAAGAATCGAGGGTATTTTCCGTGAAGAGGGAAATTTTGATATTTCTTCTGATATCATTCCATTTTTATCTACACTGAAAAGTTTTACATTTGGATTTAACACACCGCTGCGTGCAGAGGTGCTGTTTATCAATACAAAGGAATTTACAGTAAAATGGGGCACAAAAAATGCGATTAATCTGCCGGTTCAGGGCTTGCCTGGCGGTATGCCAATCCGTGCATTTGGTACATTTAGCTTCAAGGTTTCTGATGAGCAGGTTTTAATCGACAAAATTGCCGGAATTAAGTCTGAGTTTAATGTAGAGGATATCAAGGAACGTGTAATGTCTATGCTTGATATGCTGATGATGAAGTGGATTTCAAAAGAAGGAAAGGATATGTTTAACCTTCAGGCAAATGCATACGACATCGGCAAGGGTATTGCATCAGATCTTGATATGGAGATGGTAAAGATCGGAATTGCTATTACAAGCTTTACGATTCAGAGCGTTTCCTATCCGGAGGAGGTTGCTAAGATGCAGCAGAAGGCAGCAGCTCAGTCCATGATCGGAAATGTAAATACATATACACAGATGCAGATGGCAGATGCGCTTACACAGCCAAACACAGCAGCCGGCAGCATGGCAGGCAATATGGCTGGTATGCAGATGGGTATGGCAATGGGTCAGATGATGGGCCAGATGATGAACGGCAATATGCAGAATAATGCACAGCAAAATCAGGCAGCTCCATCTTCGAATGGTACTGTGCCGAAGTTCTGTCCGAACTGTGGAACACCGACAAATGGTGCAAGATTCTGCTCAAACTGCGGTACAAAGCTTGCATAATTACAAAAATATAAAAAAGATAATGGAGGGAGACTGTGCGTACAGTCTTTCTTCCATTTTTATGGAGGAAAAACGTGTCCGATATTTTACAGTCATTAAATCCAGTTCAAAAAGAGGCGGCCAGCTGCACTGAGGGGCCGCTTTTGATACTTGCAGGAGCAGGCTCAGGAAAAACGCGTGTGCTGACGCACCGTATTGCATATTTGATTGAGGAAAAGGGAGTAAATCCATGGAATATCATGGCAATTACCTTTACAAATAAGGCAGCGCAGGAGATGCGGGATCGTGTCGACCGCCTGGTTGAGTTCGGGGCAGAGAGCATATGGGTAGCGACATTCCACAGCTCTTGTGTGCGCATTCTGCGAAGATATATAGACCGTCTTGGATATGATAATCACTTTACGATTTACGATACAGATGATCAAAAGAGTGTAATCAGAAAGGCAGTTAAGGAGCTTGACCTTGATCCTAAGCAATATAGGGAAGGACCGCTGCTTGGTGTAATTTCAGCGGCCAAAAATGAAATGATTGAGCCACAGGATTTTGAAACACAGGCTGGCGGAGATTTTCGAATGTGCCAGGAGGCAAAAATCTATAAAGCATACCAGAAAACATTAATTGATAATAACGCAGTTGATTTTGATGATTTGCTTCTTTTGACAGTTCGTCTGCTGCGCGAAAATAGAGATATTTTAGAAGCTTATCAGGAGCGTCTGCGCTACATTATGGTTGACGAGTATCAGGACACTAATTCAGTTCAATTTGAGCTTATTCGCCTGCTTTCTGGAAAATATCATAATTTATGTGTGGTTGGAGATGACGATCAGTCTATCTATAAATTTAGAGGTGCAGACATTACAAATATTTTAAGCTTTGAGGAGACTTTTCCAGGTGCAAAGGTTGTCAAGCTTGAGCAAAATTATCGTTCCACAAATAATATTCTCGAAGCCGCAAACTCAGTAATTGCAAATAATGCACATCGAAAGGAAAAACATCTTTGGAGTGAAAATGGAGAAGGAAAAGAGGTTTCCTTTATCCACTACGAGACTGCTTATGGTGAGGCAGAAGATGTAATTGACAAGATACAGACGGCAGTTCATATGGGAAAGTATCAGTATCAGGACTGTGCAATTCTTTACCGTACAAATGCACAGTCACGCGCATTTGAAGAGAAATGCATTAAAAAGAGTGTACCGTATCGTCTTGTCGGTGGTGTGAATTTCTACCAGAGACAGGAAATCAAGGATATTTTAGCCTATTTAAAGACAATTGACAGCGGACGTGATGATCTGTCTGTTACAAGAATTGTCAATGTGCCAAAGCGTGGAATTGGGCAAGTGACGTTAAATAAGCTGGCTGTCTATGCTTCTGAGCATGGAATGCGGCTATTTCAGGCAATGGAGCAGGCAGAACAGATTCCAGGAATTGGAAAGGCAGCTGATAAGATAAAAGGCTTTGTCAATCAGATCATGGTATTTCGTGCGCTTGCAAAGGAGCTAGATGCAGCAGAGCTGATTGAAAGCATCTTAGAGCAGACTGGCTACTTAGAAGAGTTAGAAAAGCTTGAGGAAGATAAGGCACAGGCAAAACAGGAAAATCTTGATGAATTTCAGAATAAAGCAGCTGACTATTATGCAAATCATGATGAAGCAGCGCTTACTGACTTTTTGGAGGAGGTAGCGCTTGTGGCAGATATTGACAACATGGACAGTGAGGCAGACAGTTTAACATTAATGACACTGCATAGTGCAAAGGGACTCGAGTTTCCAGTTGTCTATATGACAGGTATGGAAGAAGGACTTTTCCCAAGCTACATGTCAATGAACAGCGGTGATCCGGGAGATATCGAGGAAGAACGAAGACTTTGCTATGTGGGTATTACAAGAGCAATGCAGCAGCTGACGCTGACAGCAGCAAAGCAGCGTATGGTTCATGGAAATATTCAATACAGTGCAATTTCGCGTTTTGTTAAAGAACTGCCGCAGGAAAAGCTTGACTGGAAGGAAGAGACATTCGGAGGTCTTTTTAAGAAAGGACCATCTATGACTGCAAACTCACTGTCAGGCAGTTTGTTTGGCGGTTCATCTTCTATGTCATTAGGCAGCTCATTTAGTGCATCACAGGGAAGTCAAACGGCAAAAAAGACAAATTATGATAATGTTTTTGATTTAAAGTATGCAAAAGCATTCTCAAGTCCAAAGCCAGATAGTCTTGACTACAAAGAAGGCGATAGAGTTTCCCATATCAAATTTGGAAAGGGAACAGTGCTTGCAGTCGAAGATATGAAAAAAGATTATCAGGTAACAGTTGAGTTTGATACAGCAGGCGTAAAAAAATTGTTTGCAGGATTTGCAAAACTTAAAAAGATTTAATAAAATTTATCTAAAACGACAAAGATAAAGCTAGTAATTTTACAGATCATATGGTATACTATTCTAAGATTGATCTTTAGAAAAAAGAAAGGATGGGTTTTATGGCAAAGTTTGATGATCTGCTGCAGGCAGTAAAGGTTCATGAGGTTCTCAAGTCTAAGGAAGAGAATGAGAAAAAGTGCAAATTTTGTTATGTGATTGCAGCAATCGCTGTAATTGCAGCAATTGCAGGTGCAGCATATGCACTGTACCGTTATCTGAAGCCGGATTATTTAGATGATCTGGATGATGATTTTGATGATGACTTTGACGACGATTTCTTCGATGATGATGACGAAGAAGAGGAGAAAGAAGACGAGGCTAAAGAAGAGGAATCTGATGAGGCTGAGGAAAAATCTGAGGATGAAGAGTCTGATGATGAGGATGAAGACTGATCTGACATCAATAGGTAAGTAAATAAAAATGATATCCCCGCCGCAAAACGGCGGGGATTTTAGTTCAAGAAAAGGAGATGTGTATGAAAAAAGGCGAGATTTATGAGGGCCGCGTGCAGGAGGTCCTTTTTCCAGACAAAGCGATTGTCGTGACAGATGAAGGGGAAACTGCACAGGTAAAATATGGCATCCCAGGTCAAAAATTACGTTTTCGTGTAAAGAAAAAGAGAAAAGAAAAAATAGAAGGCATTTTGCTTGAGATATTAGAAAAGTCAGCTGATGAGACTGCCTGTCTTTGTGAGTGGGCAGGAAAATGCGGTGGATGTCTGTATCAGACGCTTCCATATGAAAAGCAGCTGGCAATTAAAGAAACACAGATTAAGAAAATGCTTGATAATGGCGGCACCGATTATACATTTGAAGGAATAGTGTCTAGTCCTGTTGTAAGCGGATACCGCAATAAGGTAGAGCTGACATTTGGTGATTCTTATATGGGCGGTCCTCTTGCACTTGGTATGCATCAAAGAGGCAGCTTTTATGATATTGCGGGTATTGAAACATGTCAGATTATGACACCTGATATGCGTATGGCTGCAATAGCAGTGCTTGACCATTTTTTAAAGTTGAATATTCCATTTTATCATAGAATGCGCCATGAAGGTGTTCTTCGTCATTTGCTGCTTCGCTCCAGCGCTGCAACGGGAGAACTTTTAGTCGCCGTAGTTGCTTCTTCACAGGCAGATGCGTCTACTATGCAGCTTGCAGAATTGACAGAAAAATTAAAGGCACTGCCATTAGAAGGCAGCCTTGCAGGTGTTTTACATATTACTAATGATTCACTTGCAGATGTAGTGCAAAGCGATCATACAGAAGTTTTATACGGCAAAGATTGGATTACTGAAAAGTTACTGGGACTTTCATTTTGTGTTACATTGTTTTCATTTTTTCAGACAAATTCAAGAGGTGCCGAGCTTTTATATCAGACAGTAAGAGATTATATTGGAGAAACAAATCAGAAGGTAATCTTTGATCTCTACAGCGGAACTGGCACAATTGCCCAGATTTTAGCACCTGTGGCAAAGCATGTGACTGGCGTGGAGATTGTTGAGGAAGCAGTAGAGGCAGCGCGTGTCAATGCCAAATTAAATGGACTTGATAACTGCAGCTTTATAGCAGGTGATGTGTTAAAGGTTGTTGATGATTTGACTGAGAAGCCAGATCTGATAGTGCTTGATCCGCCAAGAGATGGTATTCATCCAAAGGCGCTTCCTAAGATTATCGCATTTGATGTACCAACAATTGTTTATGTTTCCTGCAAGCCCACAAGTCTTGTGCGTGACAGAGAAGTATTAGAAGCAGCGGGCTATCGTATGGTAAAAGCAAGAGCCGTTGATATGTTCCCGGCTACTGGAGGAATTGAGACAGTCGCATTATTTCTCAAAAAGTAATAAGGAATCGTGCTTGTTTTCAGACGTTTGAGATGATATACTATCAACAAGATCAAAAATATAAGAATAAATATAAGGTGAAAGGAGAGAAGTATGGTAAATTATTCAGAAAAACCAGAATTGCAGTATCATATTCAGCTAGGTAAAGGTGATGTAGGCCGCTATGTGCTTCTTCCAGGAGATCCGAAGCGTTGTGAAAAGATTGCAGCTCATTTTGACAATCCAGTGAAGATGGCGGACAGCCGTGAATATGTGACATACACAGGCTATCTTGAAGGAGAGAAAGTTAGTGTAACGTCAACTGGTATCGGCGGTGCTTCTGCATCAATTGCAATGGAGGAGCTTGTAAAGATTGGTGCCGATACATTTATTCGTGTCGGAACATGCGGAGGTATGCAGATTCCTGTAAAAAGCGGTGATTTAGTGATTGCAACAGGTGCAATTCGTATGGAAGGGACAAGCCGTGAATATGCACCAATTGAATATCCGGCAGTTGCTGACTTTCATATGGTTCAGGCGCTTGTGCAGGCAGCAGAAAAGGGAAAATATCCGTATCATGTTGGTGTTGTTCAGTGTAAGGATGCATTTTATGGACAGCATGAGCCAGAGACAAAGCCTGTCAGCTATGAGCTTTTAAATAAGTGGGAAGCATGGAAACGCTTAGGATGCCTTGCATCAGAGATGGAGTCAGCGGCATTATTTGTTGTTGGAAATTATCTTCGTGTGCGCGTTGGATCTATCTTTTTGGTTGTGGCAAATCAGGAGCGCGCAAAACTGAACATGGAAAATCCAGTTGTTCACGACACGGAGCTTGCAATTACAACAGCAGTGGAGGCACTAAGAGACATAATAAGAAAGGATAAAGCAAATGAGTAATAACAATATCCTGGTAATCGGAATTGCGGGAGGAACAGGCAGCGGAAAGTCGACACTTACAAAACAGCTTGTAAATCACTTTGGCGATCAGATTACTGTGCTTAAGCATGATGATTATTATAAGGCGCACGATGAAATGACGTATGAGGAAAGAACACATTTAAATTATGATCATCCGAATGCATTTGACACCGATCTTATGCTGCAGCATCTGCGTCAGTTAAAAAAAGGTGAGCCAATCAACTGTCCGATTTATGATTACACAGTTCACAACAGAAGCCGTAATTTTCAGGTGATTTACCCGACAAATGTGATTATTGTTGAGGGAATCCTGATTTTTGAAAACAAAGAGCTGTGCAAGGAAATGGATATTAAGATTTTCGTTGATACAGATGCTGATATTCGTATTATCAGAAGAATCCAGCGTGATGTAATTGAGCGTGCGCGTTCATTAGAGTCTGTGATTTCACAGTATATGAATACAGTAAAGCCAATGCACGAGGAATTTGTAGAGCCGAGTAAGAAGAATGCAGATATTATTGTGCTAGAGGGTGGTATGAATCTGGTAGCAATGGATATGATTAAGAATCGTATTCGCCAGCATCTGTCTGCACAAACACAAGTTTAATATTTTTGCTTTCAAATGTAAAATAAAAGAAGAAATTTTGAGAAAAACACGTAAGGTGACTGTTGACGGCACAAAAGCAACGTGTTACAATGGACAAGAATCGGAGCGTTATCAAAAAACGCAGCATCTAATAAGGAGGAGTCGACGATGAGAAGGAAACAACTTTTTGCCGTTTTGATGGCAGGTTCTATGGCAGCATCTCTTGCTGCTTGTGGCAAGACTGACACAAAGAAAACTACAGCAGCAACTGAGAAGAAGACAGAGGCAGTTACTGAGAAAAAGACAGAGGTAGCTACTACTGAGGCTAAGACTGATAAGGCTACTGAGAAGGAAACTGAAGCGGCAACTGAGAAAGAAACAGAGGCAGCAACTGAGGCAAAGACTGAGGAAGCATCTAGCGAGGAAGCAACCGAGGCAAAGACCGAGGAAGCATCAAGCGAAGAGGCATCTTCTGAAGAGGCAAGCAGTGAGGACGTTTCCGCACAGGCAGAGACAGAGGAAGAGTCCAGCGAAGTAGCAACTGAGGCAAAGACCGAGGAAGCATCTAGTGAAGAAGCATCCAGCGAGGAAGCATCCAGCGAAGAGGTATCTTCAGAGGAAGCATCTAGTGAGGAAGCATCTTCAGAGGAAGTATCTAGTGAAGAGGCATCTTCAGAGGAAGCATCAAGCGAAGAGGCATCTTCAGAGGAAGCATCTAGTGAAGAAGCATCTAGTGAAGAAGCATCCAGCGAGGAAGCAACTGAGGCAGAGTCTGAGAAAGCATCTTCAGAGGAAGAGACCGAGGCAGAGACAGAGGAAGATATCGATGGAACAGGATTTAAGATCGGTATGGTTACTGATGTCGGCGGTGTAAATGATGGTTCCTTCAACCAGTCCGCATGGGAAGGCTTACAGAGAGCCGCTGAGAACTTTGGTTGTGAGGTTAAGTACATCGAGTCTAAGGGTGATGCAGACTTCGTTCCAAATATCGAGAGCTTCTTAGACGAAGATTATGATTTGATTATCTGTACTGGTTATGTAATGGCAGATGCTGTTCGTGATGCAGCAGAGCTGAATCCAGATCAGAAGTTTGCAATTGTTGATGATGCTTCTAATGCAGATCTGGATAATGTAACATGTATGATGTTTGAGCAGGAGCAGGCTTCCTACTTAGTAGGTTTAGCAGCTGGCTACACAACTGAGAGCAATGTTGTAGGTTTTGTCGTAGGACAGGCAAATGAGACAATGAACTCCTTCGGTTATGGTTACTGTGCAGGTGTTCTTGATGCAAATCCAGATGCAACCATTCTTCAGTACAATGCAAATTCCTTTGGCGATGCAAGTGCCGGAAAGACTGCAGTAAACACCATGGTAACAAAGGGCGCAGATGTTGTATTCCATGCAGCTGGTGGTACAGGTCTTGGTGTAATTGATGGTTGTAAGGAGAACGGTATCTGGGCAATCGGTGTTGACTCTGACCAGAGCCCACTGGCACCTGAGACTATCCTGACTTCCGCTTTAAAGAGAGTTGATAATGCTTGCTACGATGCAACAAAGAAGGCCATTCTTGGAACGCTTGAGGGTGGTGTTGCAACATATGACCTGGCAGCAGGCGGTGTTGATATCGCTCCGACCACAGACAACCTGTCTAAGGATGTTCTTGAGAAGATCGAGGATGCAAAGAAGGATATCATTGCTGGTGATTTGGTAGTTCCAAAGAATCAGGAAGAGTTCGAGGAGAAGTACGGCGACGTATACGAGCTGGACTAATTGGTGGATAATGCCATGACGAGGTGGCAGTGACGTGGTCACTGCCATCTTTTTTACACAGTAACTTATAAGTTACTGTGTGCAATTACGGCTGGGTGGTATCGTGATTAACGATAAACAGCCAAAAAGAGGAGAATAGATTATGAGAAAAGTATTTGCATCAATGACAGCAGTTTCAATGGCAGCAGCAGTAATGCTTGCAGGATGTGGCTCAAACAGCAGTGATAAGAAGACTACTACAGCAGCTTCAACAAAGGCAACTGAGGCAGCAACCGAGAAGAAGACTGAGGCAGCAACTGAGAAGAAGACTGAGGCAGCAACTGAGAAGAAGACCGAGGCAGCGACTGAGAAAGAGACAGAAAAGGTATCTTCAGAAGAGGCTTCTTCTGAGGAAGTTTCTTCAGAAAAGGCTTCTTCTGAGGAAGCATCTAGTGAGGCAGCTTCTAAGGAAACAGAAGCAAAGGCAGATGAAAATGCAAAAGTTCGTGTTATTGATATTGACCTGACAAGTGAGCAGTATGCATTTGGTGTAGATAAGGAGCAGCCTGAGCTGTTAGAGAAGACAAATGAGTTCATCGCAAAGATCATGGAGGATGGCACATTTGATGAGATCTGCAATCATTACTTTGGCGATGGAGAGCCGGTTATGGTAAAGTCTGCAGAATATGATGAGTCTAAGGATCAGTTAGTCGTAGCAACTAATGCAGGTTTTGAGCCATTTGAGTATATGAAGGGCGAAGATTACTGTGGTATCGATATGGAGATGGCAGCACTTCTTGCTGATTATTTAGGCAAAGAGCTTGTAATTCAGAACATGGATTTTGATGCTGTATGTCTGGCTGTTGGACAGCAAAAGTGTGATATCGCAATGGCAGGACTTACTATTACTGAGAGCAGAAAAGATCAGGTAACATTTACTGATTCTTATTATAATGCATCACAGAAGCTGATCGTTGCAGCAGATGATACGACGTTTGACGCATGCAAGACAAAGGAAGATGTAGAAGCTATCTTTAAGACCTTTGATAGCAAGACAAAGGTTGGTGCACAGAATGGAACAACAGCTCAGTTTTATGTTGAGGGAAGCGAAGACCTTGACTTTGCAGGATTTGATATGACTCTGGTTGGATATAAGAATGGTTCCTTAGCTGTACAGGATCTTCTGAATGGAAATCTGGATTATGTTATCATTGACGCAGCACCGGCAGAAAGCATCACTGCAGCAATTAATTCACTGTAAGGAGTAACAGGATGGGAGATTTTGGTCGTAAAATAGACCGTTTTATTGAGATTTTCGTGGAGCAGCGTGGATATGTCCGTGTGCTTGAGGGCCTTCAGAATACTGTTATGATTGCGGTAGTAGGTCTATTAGTTGGTGTTCTGATTGGAACATTGATTGCTTCGGTAAGAGTAATGCCAAAGTATAAGCTTCTTCCGCGTGTATTGAATGGCTTTTGTAGCTTTTATGTGGGGCTGTTTCGCGGAACGCCAATGGTTGTGCAGCTTCTGGTGTGCTACTATGTACTGCTTCCTCTTTTGGGAGCGCATATGACAGGTGTGCAGGTATCCATGCTTGTCTTTGGCTTAAACAGCGGAGCTTATATTTCAGAGATGATGCGTGCGGGCATTGAGTCCGTCGATCCAGGACAAATGGAGGCAGGAAGAGCAGTCGGACTTAGTTTTTCGGTCACGATGATCAAAATCGTCATCCCACAGGCTGTAAAAAATATTTTGCCGACACTTGGAAATGAGTTTATCGCACTTGTCAAGGAGACATCAGTTGTAAGCTTTGTTGGAGCTGCCGATCTTTATGTTGCATTCAATTATATTGGAACAAACAGCTACGAGTTTATGGTACCATATCTTGTAATGGCACTTATTTACATTGTGATTGTACTTTTGATCAGCCTTGGTATTAAATTAATGGAAAGGAGCCTGAAGAAGAGTGATAGACGTAATTGATTTGAAGAAAAACTTTCATGATCTTGAGGTTCTCAAGGGAATTAACTTTAAAGTAGAGAAGGGTGATATTGTTGCAGTTATTGGTCCTTCTGGTTCTGGAAAAAGTACATTCTTACGATGCCTGAATTGTATGGAAGATCCAACATCAGGAAAGATCATTTTTAATGGTGTTGATATTGCAGATATGAAGGTAGATATTAATGTTCATCGCCGTCATATGGGTATGGTATTTCAGCATTTTAATTTGTTTAACAATAAGACAGTGTTGGAAAATATTATGCTGGCACCAGAATATGTACGCTGTAAAGAAGCAAAAAAGCTAAAAACAGGAAAGAGCAAAAAGCAGATCCACGAGGAAGTAAAAAATGAGGCAATGGAGCTTTTAAAGCGCATTGGTCTTGAATCCAAGGCAGATGTGTATCCATCAACACTTTCTGGTGGTCAAAAACAGCGTGTCGCAATTGTGCGTGCACTTGCCATGAATCCGGATGTAATTTTATTTGACGAGCCAACAAGTGCGCTTGATCCAGAGATGGTAGGAGAGGTACTTGATCTTATGAAGAGCGTTGCTGCAGAAGGTATGACCATGATCGTTGTCACTCATGAGATGGGCTTTGCAAGAGAAGTTGCAAATCGTGTTATCTTTATGGATGATGGCCGTATTTTAGAGAGTGGTGATCCTAAGGAGTTTTTTGCAAATCCGAAAACACAGCGTGCACGTGAGTTCCTTTCGAAGGTGCTGTAATGGGAGGCAATGTTACCTAAGCGAAAGCCCCGAGGTGAATGTGCTTTTCGTAGAATGAGAATAGAGAAGAATCGTCACGGTCTCGTCGCGGCGGTTCTTTTTTTCTTGAAAAACTCTTTACTAAAAGCAAAAAACAGTATAGAATATAAATGAGAAAGTAGCGTTTAATACTAAACTCTGAAATATAACAACACTTTAATGCGGCAACAAAAGCAGGCTGTATTAAAGTGTTGTACCAATTTAAGTAAGCTTAAGAAAGGATGGTGCCATTTTGAGACCAATATCAATGGAACGTGTGGAAAACACGAGACAAGAAATATTAAATATTATTACAAGCCGTAAACTGACACATGAGCAGAAGCTGACTAACCTTGCAGGACAGGCAGACTCTTTGCTTGAGGTACTGGATCTTCCAGACGGACTCGAAGAGCTTCTTGAGCCGGTTGAGGGAAAGCAGTGTATCTGTGATCTGTTTGAGGGTCATGCACCGGTAAGACCGAGATACATTGTCCCGGACTATGCAAAGTTTATGAGAGAAGGAAGCAAGTTCTTACAGCTTGAACCGCCGAAGGATATCTACGAGGCAATCAACTCTCTTCTGATTTTCTATAAGAATGTTCCAAGTGTCACCAATTACCCGGTTTATTTAGGAAACATTGATGAGCTGCTTGAGCCATTTATGGATGATGTGGACGAGGCACAGGCAAAGAAGCTGTTTAAGCTATTCTTTACCCATATCGACCGCACCGTTCTCGATTCCTTCTCCCATGCGGACATCGGACCAAAGGCTACCAGAGCAGGACGTTTGATCTTAGAGGTAGAGCGTGAGCTTTTAGATGCAGTTCCAAATATTACGATGAAATATGATACTGATATCACACCGGATGATTTTGGTATCGAGTGTGTGAAAACAGCACTTAAGACGGCTAAGCCGAGCTTTGCAAATCATAAGATGTTCAAAAAAGAACTCGGTGAAAATTATGTCATCGCCAGCTGCTACAATGGTCTTTTATTAGGCGGCGGTTCCTATACGCTGTGCCGTCTGATTCTTGGCAATATCGCAAAGCGTGCAAAAGATAAAAAGGACTTCTTCGAAAATCAGCTTCCATATGTAATGGAGCGCATGGCACTTTATATGGATGAACGCATTCGTTTTGAGGTGGAGGAGAGCGGCTTTTTCGAGAGCAACTTCCTTGCAAAAGAAGGCTTCATCCACAGAGATCGTTTTACCGCAATGTTTGGTATGGTCGGCATGGCAGAGTGTGTCAATATTCTGATGGAGCTTGAGGGCAAAAAGGGCCGCTTTGGTCACGACAAGGAGGCAGATGACCTCGGTGTTGAGATTATGGAGGCAATCAATGCATTTAATAACGCACATGTAAATCCATACTGTGAGGCAACAGGCGGTCATTTTCTCTTACATGCACAGGTCGGCATCGCACAGGATAAGAACATCACTCCTGGAACGAGAATTCCGATTGGTGAGGAGCCGAAGGAGCTGATTGATCAGCTGCGCCATTGCAGCCGCTTCCACAAGTACTTCCCATCTGGTACCGGCGATATTTTCCCAGTAGACGTGACAGTACACAAAAATCCACAGTTTGTTCTTGACATCGTAAAGGGGGCATTCCAGGCTGATCTTCGTTACCTGTCCTTCTATGAGAGCGACGGCGATGTAATTCGCGTCACCGGATACTTAGCAAAACGTTCCGAGATTGAAAAGTATCAAAAGGGTGAGAGTGTGCTGCAAAATACAACGCAGCTTGCAACAGGTGCAACTGAAAATGGTCATGTTCAGGAAAGAAGGATTCGGTAATGATCACTGCACCGGTCAATAAAATTATTCCATTTAGCAGCGTAGATGGTCCGGGAAATCGCACGGCCGTATTTTTTCAGGGCTGTAACTGGGATTGCTGTTATTGCCATAACCCAGAGACAAGAAATATGTGCACAGGCTGTATGGCCTGTGTGCAGGTCTGTCCTGTGGGGGCACTTCAAAATGAAAATGGCAAGGTGCATTTCTTTCCAGAGCGCTGTGTAGGATGCGACACCTGCATCAAAACATGTCGTTTTGGAAGCAGTCCACGTATCTGTAATTTGACACCAGAAGAAACTTTTGAACAGATCAAAAAGCAGATTCCATTTATCAGCGGCGTCACTGTTTCTGGAGGCGAGTGCAGTCTATATTGTGAGTTTGTCGAATCATTATTTAAGCTTTGCAAAGAAGCTGGTTTAAATACGATGATGGACAGCAACGGCAGCACACCGTTTGCTGGAAAAGACGATCTGTTAGCGGTTACAGACGGTGTTATGCTTGACATTAAGGCATTTGGCGAAGAGGATCATTTAAAAGTTACTGCGATGCCAAACAAGAACACGCTTGAGAATGCAGTATTTTTAGTAAAGATGGGAAAACTTTTTGAAATTCGTACCGTCATTGTACCAGGTCTGTTTGACATTGAAAATACAATTATTAAAGCTGGAGAATTGTTAAGGCCATATCAGAGTATTCATCCAGTGCGCTACAAACTCATCTCATACCGTCCTTTTGGCGTCAGGGAAGAGTACAGGACTTATCAGAGTCCGTCAAAGGAGTATATGGAACAGCTAGAAGAGCTTGCTTATAAGAGTGGCTTTGATGATGTTGTTACCACATAAAGAAAAAACATAGTCGAAATAGACAATTGTTTTAAATGCTTATAACAGACGAAGGAGGAGGAAGAGATGGAGAGAATCAGTCATATGGACATGACGAAGCCAGCCATCGAAATGCGTGAAATTGTCAAGAAATTTGGCGATTTTACAGCGAATGACCATATTAATCTGCTCGTTCACAAGGGTGAGGTTCATGCAATCCTTGGCGAGAATGGAGCTGGAAAGAGTACACTTATGAATGTGCTCTATGGCCTGTATCAGCCAACATCCGGACAGATTTTTGTTGGCGGAAAAGAGGAAGTGATTCACAGTCCAAGCCGTGCTATTGAACTTGGAATTGGTATGGTTCACCAGCATTTTATGCTTGTACAACCATTTTCTGTCACAGAAAACATTATCCTTGGAATGGAGCCGATGAAAGGTCTTACGGTAGATCTAAAGACAGCGCGCAAGAGGGTAGAGGAGATTTCAAAGCGCTACAATATGCAGGTAGATCCGGATGCCAAGATTGAAGATATTTCTGTTGGTATGCAGCAGCGTGTGGAGATTTTAAAGGTTCTCTATCGTGGTGCAGACATCCTGATTTTGGATGAGCCGACTGCATCGCTGACGCCGCAGGAGATCACAGAGCTTATGGAGATTATTTCCAATCTGACAGCCGACGGAAAATCCGTTATTTTGATTACTCATAAGCTAAAAGAGATTACAAGCTGTGCTGATTATTGTACGATTATCCGTCAGGGAAAATATATTGATACAGTCAAAGTCAGTGATGTTAATGAAAATGATCTTGCAGCCATGATGGTAGGCCGTAAGGTTGAGTTTAAGGTAGAAAAGAAGGATATCAAGCCGGGAGAGGTTGTTCTTGAAGTGAAGGATATTCATGGAAAGGACTACCGCGGTGTTGAGATTTTAAAGGGACTTAATCTGTCAGTTAGAAGAGGTGAGATTGTAGGTCTTGCCGGTGTCGATGGAAATGGACAGACAGAGCTTGTTGAAATTTTGACAGGATTGAAAAAGGGCGATTCAGGTGAAGTCCTCATTAACGGCAAGAATGTTTTCAACAAAAAACCAAAGGAAATCTTTGAGAGCGGCATCACAAGTATTCCAGCTGACCGCCAAAAGCATGGTCTGGTGCTGGAGTTTTCTGTTGCTGAAAATCTGATTTTGCAAAATTACATGAAGGAGCCGTACTCAAAGAAAGGTGTCTTGAAAAAGGATGCCATTATGGCTCATGCAAAGGATCTTGTAGAGAGGTTTGATATTCGTCCGGCAGGAAGTGAGTCTCGTCCGGCGGGAACGCTTTCAGGCGGAAATCAGCAAAAAGTTATTATTGCAAGAGAGATCACAAATGATAAGGATCTGTTGATTGCTGTTAACCCGACTCGTGGTCTTGACGTTGGTGCTATTGAGTTTGTACATCGCTACTTAGTCGAGCAGCGAAATAAAAATAAGGCTGTGCTTCTCGTTTCTTTTGAGCTGGATGAGATTATGAGTGTATCTGATCGTATTGAGGTTATCTTTGACGGACAGATTACAGGAAGTATGCCGGCGGCAGGTGCAGATGAGAAGACCCTTGGAATTATGATGGCAGGAGGAAAGCAGCATGAAGCATAAGAAGAGCATATTAGAAGGAAATATTATCTACACGCTGTTTGCAATTTTAATGGGATTTTTGACAGGTGCCATTATTCTTGCGATTGCAGGAATGAATCCAGGAGTCATCTATGCAAAATTGATCTCTGGTATTTTCAGCAAGCCGAAATTTTTGGCATGGTCCGTTGTGTATGCGACACCTTTAATTTTTACAGGTCTTAGTGTGGCTTTCTCTTTCCGCACAGGTGTATTTAACATTGGTGCAGAGGGTCAGTTTGTAGTGGGAAGTCTTGCAGCGACTGTAATCGGAATTGTTTGCCCATTTCCAGCAATAATTACAGTTCCGCTTTGTCTGATTGCAGCAGCGGCAGCAGGTGCTGTGTGGTCTGCATTTTGTGGTCTGTTAAAGGTAAAAAAGGGAATCAATGAGGTTCTTTCCTTTATCATGATGAACTGGATTGCGTATTATTTGTCGAACTATATTGTAAACCTTCCGGGCATCAAAGCAAACGCGAAAGAGACAACTGTTGATATTTTAGAAAATGCTCAGATGTTGATGCCATTGTCTGTGCGTCAGATGACTGGCTGCAATACTACCAACTATGGAATTATTCTGGCACTGATTGCTGCGGTGATTATCTGGTATCTGATCAATAAGACAACGCTTGGTTATGAGCTTCGAAGTGTTGGATTTAACAGTTATGCAGCCGAGTATGGTGGTATCAATTCAGGTGCTTCTGTTATGAAGGCACTGGCAATCTCAGGTGCACTAGCGGGTCTTGGCGGTGCGATCCAGATTCTTGGAAATGCAATGCATATCGCACAGTTTGCCGGACAGGAAGGCTTTGGTTTCCAGGGAATTACAGTTGCGTTAATCGCAAGTTCCAACCCGATAGGCTGTATCTTTGCTGGACTTTTCTACGGTGCAATGAAGTACGGTGGTTCTAAGTTAAACCTTGTTGGTGCACCAAAGGAAGTTCTTGATATTATCATGGGTGCGATCGTTTTAGTTATTGCAATCTCACATGTATTCAAGACATTTGCTCAGAAGAAGATGCAGAAGGGAGGAAAGTAAGATGAATGAATTTATAAAAGATCTTGGACTTTTAATTAACGCAATGCTGATCGCAACGCCTCCGCTTCTGTATGCAGCGCTTGGTTCTTGCATTTCAGAGCGAAGCGGTGTTGTCAACATCGGTATTGAGGGAATGATGACAGTAGGTGCATTTACAGGTGCAGCGCTTTGCTATTTTGTTCCAGGGGCACCATGGCTAGCTTTTGTTTTAGCGGGAGTAGCCGGTGCGCTTGTTGCAGTGATTCATGCATTTGCCTGCATCACCTGTAACGCAGATCAGACAATTTCGGGTACTGCTATTAACTTCTTGGCACCTGGTATTGCGATTTTTATCTGTCGTGTATTATTTTCAGATAGTACAGATACCCCAGCGATCACCGATTCAGCAAGCCGTCTTCCAAAACTTCTTGACGGTGTATTTCCGGCAGGTTCCTTCTGGAATAACGTATTAAATATCCATGTGGCAGGCTATCTTTGCTTTATCTGCGTAGCAGTTGTCTGGTTCTTATTCTACAAGACAAAGTTTGGTATTCGCCTTCGCGCAGTAGGTGAGCATCCACAGGCATGTGATACACTAGGAATCAACGTAACAAAGACACGTTATATTGCCGTTATCTTATCAGGCTTTTTCTCTGGTCTTGGCGGTGCGTATATTACAATGGCAACAACCAATCAGTTTAGACCAGCCGTTATCGTAGGTCAGGGCTTTATGGCAATTTCTGCTGTTATTTTTGGAAAGTTTACGCCGCAGGGTGCACTGCTTGCTTGTATGCTGTTTGGTCTTTGCAGCGGTGTAAAGGTTCTGGCAGGAACAAGCAATATTATTTCCCCGAACTTAATTTCTATGATTCCGTATATTGTAACAATTCTGGCACTTGTATTGTTTGTCGGAAAGGCAAGAGTTCCGGCTGCAAACGGAAAGCCATATATCAAATCTAAGTAATAGGAATATGTATATGAATATTGATGCAGAAGTTTTAATTAAGGAAGCAATTGAGGCTAGAAAAATGGCCTACACGCCGTATTCTCATTTTAAGGTAGGCGCTGCGCTTCTTACAGCTGATGGAAAAATTTATCGTGGCTGCAATATTGAAAATGCAGGCTATACGCCGAGCAATTGTGCGGAGCGTACTGCATTCTTTAAAGCTGTCAGCGAAGGAGAACGTTCTTTTGCGGCAATAGCAATTGTAGCAGGTCCAGAAAATGGCGATCTTGTGCTGACTGCACCATGTGGTGTATGCCGTCAGGTTATGATGGAATTTTGTGATTATGAGACCTTCCCAATTATTCTGGGAACCTCACCGAAAGATTATAAAATCATGACCTTAAAAGAAATTCTTCCGCTTGGTTTTGGACCGAAGAATTTAAACATTGAGCTTTGACAAATAAAAAAATTGAAAAATGCTGACCTAGGTGAAAGACTTTAGGTTGGCATTTTTTATTGATTTTTATAACTTATTCAATGAAATTGGTAAAATTGAATTGAATTGTTTGAAATTTTGTGCTATGATAGGTGCAGAAATCACATAGAAAAAGCTGCATGGCAGCGAAAGAGAGGTAACAAATGGCAGAAGAAAAGATGCAGGCAGCAAAGGTTCTGCTTAAAAATCCATACAGACAGGTAATACTTCAGGATTATAATAAGACATTAGAAAGTCATAAATTCCGTAAAAAGGCAGAAGAAATTGAAAATGAGCTTTCATGGTTTACAGGAAAAAGCAGCCAGTACAGAGTAGAGGATCGTCAGGGCTTCTTTAAACATTTTCAGGAGCATTATGCAGGCAAAAAGCATGCACCATTAGCACCTATGTATCGCCCGCTTAGCTCCTACAAGTTTGGCGAGGAACCGCAGATTGTTTATTTCATGATGCTTTTTGTAAAGAAGGATGAGGATTTAAAGCAGTTCCAGAATGATCATCCGAATCGTCAGGAGGTGCTTTCTAGTGATGTGCTTCGTATTCGCTATCTGAAGCTTCGCAATGAATATCGTCTGCTTGGAGCTTTGCTTGACAGCTTAGATAAGGGTGTTGGCGCAATTGAGGTAACTATTGCAGAGCATTTTGTAACTGATTATACTCAGAATATGGATAAGTTAAGCATATCCCAGTTAAACAGCCGTTTCTTCCGCTCATTACGTGCACAAAAGACTGATCAGAGTTTTGCTCTGTTAGAGCTTTTAAAACAGAAGGATGCACCGGATACAGATTATATGGAGCTGCTTGCAACATATAATGCAAGAGACTTTGAAAAGTTAGTTGAGCTCGCAGATAAGTTCCCGAAGGAAAACAGAAACTATCAGCCAGTTATGGTACTTCGCACAGAGGCACAGGCTCGTCTTGGAAATATTCAGGGATTTATTGACAGCTTTAAGGCAGTTGATGATGAGGTAGTTGATACAGTTCATTTCCTGTTCTTATTGCAGGAACTGATCACTCATGCAGATTATAAGGAACTGGATAATGATGAATTTGATCTTTCTATTCAGGAGCTGTTAAAGAGCAAATTTAAGCAGGTAGAATCCTCCACATTTGCAGGTCCGGTTAGCAGAAACTTTGTAAACTTCCTGCTTGAAGGTCTTCCGATTGCAGAGGAGCTTGCAGCAATTAAGAAGGAAAAGGGTGAGGATGCAATTCCACAGGATCGCTTAGATCGTCTGTATCAGCTGCAGATGGCGCTCGATCTTTATCCAAATGAGGATGTGAGCAGCTTAATTGATATTGAAACTATTGAGGAAAATGGATCTGCAAAGAGCAGAGAGAAGATTGGCCGTCTGGCACTGAGTCTGCTTCTTGAGAAGAGCCAGGATAAGAGCTTTGATAATATTTATCTTGCATTCCAGGCACTGGCACGCATGGGACTTCAGAAGGCATTTGTAAGCAATGTTGAGAACAATTTGCCAGCGCTTGTTCAGTTTGGAAGAAGTGGACAAAGAAGAGCATTTGATCTTATTAAGGCCGCTTATATTGCAAAGAAAGGTGCAGGTCTTGATACAGCAGAGCTTGAGAAGATTCTGACAGAAAATAATATTAGTCTTGAGACTGAAGAGAAATAAATCCGCAGCTATGCTGCCGGAATGCAAAAAGGGGCAGCTGCTTTTTGAGCAGCCGCTCTTTTTGTTACCATGATCTATGGATAAACGCCTTTTGATTCGTTCCCGGGTACGGCAAAAGACGATATGAAGACAGTATGTACAGAATATCTTGTTTTATTCTGTTTGACACGAGATTTTCACCGGCATTTGTGCCTGAAATAAAAGGCACAGGAAGATATGAGGATTTAAGAATGGAAAAACGATATTTGCAGCTTTTGGCAAGAGAATACCCAAACCGTCAGGCGGCGCTGTGCGAAATCGCAAATTTGACAGCAATGAGCAGCCTGCCAAAAGGAACAGAATATTTTTTTAGTGATCTACATGGGGAGCATAAGGGCTTTTCAGAGTTGATGAACGGTGCATCAGGAGTAATTCGTGAGAAGATTCGTATTCAATTTCAGGATGTACTGACTAATCCACAGCAAAATCAGCTTGCCAATTTGATTTATGATCCAGTTAAGGTACTTAGTTTGATGCATGAGTATGGCAGAGATACAAATGAATGGATGAAGAATACTATTTTTTATCTGACACAGCTGTGCCGCAGTGTTAGTGCTAAATATTCACGTGTGCATGTGAGAAGCAAAATTCCGCATGAGTATGATTACCTTATGGAAGAACTTTTATATCCAGGTCAGGACGAGGGCCGTTTAGAATATGGAAGCAGCATTATTGAGGCAGTTGTGTCAAGTGGGCTTGCAGATACGTTTATTCCCCAGTTTTGCAAGTTGATCCGCAGTCTGACAATGGATTGGATTCATGTAATTGGTGATATTTTTGACAGAGGACCACGCCCAGACAGGATCATGGAGGAATTAATTGAATATGGCGATGTTGATATTCAGTGGGGAAATCATGATATTTCATGGATGGGTGCTGCATGCGGAAACCGCGTATTAATTGCAAATGTTGTGCGCATGGGAATTAGCTATAACAATTTTGACTGCCTTGAAGATGGTTATGGAATCAATTTGCGTCCTTTATCAGATTTTGCATCAGAGGTTTACCGCGATGATTTATGCGAGCGCTTTTTGCCAAAGGTATTAGATGAAAATGTCTATGATAAGGTGGCAAAGAGTCTGTCGGCTAAGATGCATAAAGCGATGGCTATTATTCAGCTAAAACTCATTGGCCAGATGGTGCACCGTCATCCAGAATATCATATGGAAGACAGAAATTTGCTTGAACATATTGATTACGAGAAAGGACTGTATAAGTATAATGGAATTACGTGCCCGTTAACTGATACGAATTTTCCAACGGTTGATCCACAAAATCCGCTTGAGCTTACACAAAAGGAAGCGCAGCTTATGGATGTGTTAGCTGCATCATTTGCACACAGCGAAGCTTTGCAGCGTCATGTGCGTTTTCTTTACAGCAGCGGAAGCATGTATTTATGTATGAATGGAAATCTGTTGTTTCATGGCTGTATTCCGATGAATGAAGATGGAAGCTTTGAAAGAGTCGAGGTGGATGGAGAAAAATATGCTGGCAGGGCGCTGCTTGATCGTCTTGAGCGGGCAGCGAGAGAAGCCTATTTTCTTCCTAAGGATCACCCAGATAAGCAAAAGAATGTTGACAAGATGTGGCTTTTGTGGTGCAGTGCACAGTCACCTTTATTTGGTAAGAGCCGAATGTCTGCATTTGAACGATATTTTACAAAAGAGAAAGCACTGCATGAGGAGGTATATAATAGCTATTATCGTCTGAGTGCAGATTCACATGTGTGCGAGCAGATTTTAAAGGAATTTGGCGTAGATCCTGTACATGGTCATATTATAAATGGTCATGTTCCTGTTCGTCAAAAAGATGGTGAAAATCCGGTTAAGGCAGATGGAAAGCTATACGTGATTGACGGAGGACTGTCAAAAGCTTATCAGGCAAAAACTGGTATTGCAGGCTACACGCTGATTTTTAATTCACATTATCTTGCACTGGCACAGCATCATGATTATATTTCACATCCATTGTCTAAGCCAGAATCAGATGATATGCCAACTCTTCAGATTACACAGAAAATGGACAAAAGAATACTTGTATCAGACACGGATGCAGGCAAGAAGCTTTCTCAAAGAATTGAAGAACTGCACCTTCTTGTAAAGGCATATGAAAATGGCAGTTTTGTAGAGCGGGCTATCGCTGCATATCCAAAAACGACTCCGAGTCTTCATATGGAAACTATGGAAATTGTACGATAACGTTAAAACAAACACGAATATTCATAGAGATATTGACGAAAAACATAAAAAGGTGTATGATATATCTGTCTATTCGTAATTTCAGAAAAGGTTTTGTAGGAACCGGAAAGGTAAGGAAAGTTATGAAGTACAAGATTATGGAATACGATGATGTGCTGAAGCTTTATGAGGCTGACCTAGATCTGCGCGTCAATGATTATCATAAAAAAAGGGAGGAACTTATTGGCGCAAATGGATCAATTGTGGATTTTGCCAATGGACATGAATATTTTGGTATACACAGAACATCGGAAGGGTGGGTTTACCGTGAGTGGGCACCGGGCGCTTCTAAGATGTATCTGGCAGGTGAGTTCAATGGCTGGAATCACAGAAAACATCCAATGGAGCGTTTAGAAAACGGCGTTTTCGAGATAAAGCTTTCTAAGGATACGCTGTGGAATGGATGTAAGGTCTTAGCAATTGTAGAGCATGATGGTCAGGAGCTTGAGAGAATCCCACTGTATGCACGCAGAGTTGTTCAGGATCCTACAACCTATCTTTGGAGTGCAGAGGTTTATGATCCAGAGACACCATTTGCATGGACGGATCAGGATTTCCACAGTGAACTTCCGCCGTATATTTATGAGTGTCATGTTGGTATGGCTCAGGAGGAGAGAAAAGTTGGTTCTTATCTTGAATTTGCAGATAAGATACTTCCGCGCATACAAAATCTTGGATATAATACTATTCAGATTATGGCTATTATGGAGCATCCTTACTACGGTTCCTTTGGTTATCAGATCGGCAGCTTTTTCGCACCAGCTTCTCGAAGCGGTATGCCAGAAGATCTGAAATATCTTGTAAATAAGGCACATAGTATGGGTATTCGTGTGCTGCTTGATGTTGTGCATTCTCATGCGGCAAAGAATACACGTGAGGGAATCAACGAGTTCGATGGAACAGATTACCAGTTCTTCCACAGTGGCGCAAGAGGCTATCATCAGGCTTGGGATACCAGATTGTTTAATTATGGAAAGAATGAAGTTATTCATTTCCTGCTTTCAAATTTAAAGTACTGGATGAAGGAATTCCATTTTGATGGTTTCCGTTTTGATGGTGTTACAAGTATGCTATATCTTGATCATGGTCTTGGAACAAGCTTTGACAATTATGACAAGTATTTTTCCATGAACACAGATATTGAAGCAATTACTTATCTTACATTGGCAAATGAGCTTATTCATGAGGTAAATCCGAATGCAATGAGTATCGCAGAGGATATGTCAGGTATGCCAGGCATGTGTATTCCAATTGAAGAGGGCGGTATTGGTTTTGATTATCGTCTTGCAATGGGTATTCCAGATATGTGGATCAAGTTCTTAAAGGAATACAAGGATGAAGATTGGGATATGTGGAAGCTTTGGCATGAGCTTACCAGCCACAGACCACATGAGAAGGTAATTGCTTATGCAGAGTCTCATGACCAGGCACTTGTTGGTGATAAGACAATTATGTTCCGTTTATGTGATAAGGAAATGTATTGGTCTATGGAGAAGAATACCCAGAACTACATCATTGACAGAGGTGTGGCACTGCACAAGATGATTCGCTTTATTACGATGACACTTGGCGGCGAGGGCTATTTAAACTTCATGGGCAATGAATTTGGTCATCCAGAGTGGATTGATTTCCCGAGAGAGGGCAATGGCTGGAGCTATCATTATTGCAGACGTCAGTGGAGCTTAGTTGACAATCCAAACTTAAAGTACTGCTGGTTGAATGATTTTGATAAGGCAATGATTTCCTTCACAAAAGAGCATCATATCTTAGAAGATGAGAACCCATACAATATGTGGGTACATCAGCAGGATGATATGATGATTTATGAGAAGGGAAATGTTGTATTTGCATTTAACTTCCATCCAAATCGTTCTTTTGAGGGCTATTTTGTTCCAGTATCTAAGGCTGGAAAGTATCATGCTGTATTGACATCAGATGAGAGCAGATTTGGTGGACAGGATCGTATTGCGAAGGACGTTGTCTATAATACGGTTGAACTTCCAGATGGAAGAACAGGCTTCTTTGCTTATCTGCCAAGCCGTACAGCAGCAGCATTTTGCAGAATCGAGGATGCAGTATCAAAAAAAGAGACTGCCGCAGCTAAGGATGCGGTAGAAAAACCAAAGAGAGGCCGTCCGAGAAAAGCAAAGACAGAAGAACTCACAGAGGCAGCAAAGACAACAGAAAAGCCAACTAGATCAAGAAGAGTAAAAAAGGAAGCTGCAGAAGAAGTACCGGCAGAGAAGCCAAAGAGAGGTCGTCCGAGAAAGGTAAAGGAACAAGAACCAGAAGAGACGCCAAAAAAAGAGGCAGCAGAGGTACCAACAGAAAAACCAAAGAGAGGCCGTCCGAGAAAAAAGCCAGTTGAGGCAGCGGCACCTGAAAAATAATTATTATATGAATATATGAAAAAGAGGAACTGTTTTTTTGCAGTTCCTCTTTTTTAGATGACTTATCGTTCTGCTTCCATCCAGCCATTAAATTTCATGATCTTAGCTTTTTGCAGTCGTTCATCCTGACTGTCACAGCAGCGATATTCTCGTGGTGACATGCCGATCATACGGCTGAAATAACGGTTAAAGCTGGAAATTGAGTGGAAACCAACATCTTCCGATATATTTAATATAGAGTTTTCAGTTGAGCGAAGCAGGTAGCACGCCTTGTTGATACGTACTGTATTTAAATATTCGAGTGGGCTGCGGCCCATCGCAAGATTAAAGATACGTCTGAAATGTGTTGGACTTAATCCGCATAGCTCTGCTAAGTAATCCATAGAAAAGCTTATCATATAATTTTGCTTGATATAATCAAGTGCCGGGACGATCGAGAGCGTAGAGGCACTGTCTAACATTTCAGGTGCAGTTTCCTGCTTAGGAAGAAAATTAACAGCGTCAATCAGCAGTGAAAGAAAATCAGAACGAACCTTTAAGTGGTGGTTTGATGGCTTTTCCTGCATTGAATAGCAGATCTGGTTAAAATAAAATGAAACAGAAGGGCTTTGACCTGCCGGAATTAAAAAAGCAGAATTGATTTTTCTTAGCAATTCTGATGTCTGCTTGGCATAGCCGCCCGTAAGCGGGTCAAGAAGTTCCTGTGGGTCAACAAACAGGTATGTCCAAAGACTTTGCGTACCAGGTGCACTATATGTTGTGTGAGGAATGTTTCGCGCAATTATGGTAATATCGCCAGCTGAAAAATGACAGCTTTCTTTTTGTATGATCAGTGTGCCCTCACCTTCGTGACAAAGACCAATTTCGAGGCAGTTATGAAAGTGAAGATTGGCACTTGGAACGTCAGAAATCCACCACTGGTTTCCTGTCAGCAGCAGAATAGGAAATTCAACACGAAGCGGGTAATTACGAAATTCAGTAATAATATTTTTTTGTTTAGCCATAGTATACTCCATTAATGATAATGATTTTGCATAAAATCATCTGTTAGTGTTACTTCTATTCTAAAGTAACATGTCATCTTTGTCAAATTAAAAAGCAGAGGGCGGCTATCAATACACAAAATATATGAAAAGGGTTGAAGTTGCATAGTATATGAAAAGGTTTGATTAGAAAAAATGATAGAGTGTGCTACAATGAAGACAATAAAGGGCAACATATTGCACTATAAAAAAGAGAAAGGAGGAGACAAACTATGGCAAAAGCTACAATTAGCAAGGGCGTAAAGACAAAAACGACCTGGGCAAATGCTTTGAAACGGGACTGGCAGTTATATCTGCTTTTGATGATTCCGGTTGCTTTAGTTGTGATCTTCAATTATGCATCATATGGCGGCATTCGTATGGTATTTATGGACTATAAACCTGCAAAGGGTTATGCCGGCAGTAAATGGGTAGGTTGGGCAACGTTCCAGAAAGTATTTAAGGATAAGGATTTTATCCGTGCGTTAAAGAGTTCTATCGTATTTAACCTTTTGGATCTGGCAGTTGGTTTTCCAATGCCAATCATTCTGGCATTGATTTTAAATGAACTTCGTTTTCCGCGTTTTAAGAAGGTTACGCAGACTATTCTTTATCTGCCTCACTTCCTTTCTTGGGTTATCGTCGGAAGCGTTGCTTATCAGATGTTCCGTCCAACCACTGGTATGGTAAACGTATTCTTAATGAATGCAGGCATTATCCAGAATGGTATTCCATTTTTGACTGAAAAATGGCACTGGGCAGTAACCTACCTGTTAATTGGTGTATGGCAGGGAATGGGCTGGGGCACCATTATTTATCTGGCAGCAATCACTGGTATCAGCGGTGAGCTTTATGAGGCAGCCATGATCGACGGTGCAAACCGTTGGCAGCGTATGTGGAACATTACGCTTCCTGGTATCAGAGGAACTGTTGTTACATTGCTTATCATGAATCTTGGTAAGGTTATGGGAAGTAACTACGAGCGTCTGGATCAGTTCGGAAATACGCAGGTTAAGGATTTCTCTTATCAGCTTGCTATCTATATTTACGATAAAGGTCTTGCAAGTGCAAAGTTTAGTATGGCAACTGCAGTTGGTATCTTCCAGTCTCTGGTAGGACTTGTACTTGTTTTGTTATCTGACCGCATTGCAAAGATGCTTGGTGAGGAAGGATTATTATAAGGAGGGTGAATTGTCATGGCAAAGAAAAAGAAAGAAAATGACATTGTTACCGATGGTAGCAGAGCCATAACTAAATTTCATGTCAGCGACGTCGTGATGGTGGTCATCCTTGTGATCCTGTGTGCGACTTGTGTAGTTCCGTTTATTCACTTGCTGGCAAAGTCTGTTTCAAGTAATACAGCAGTTCTGGCAAAGAGAGTCAGCTTTTGGCCGATTGGTTTTAATCTGGATGCATATACATCTATTTTTGAGGATGGTTCGATGGTTCGTTCCTTCCTGTACAGTGTAGTAGTTACATTGGTGTTTACATTAATGGGTATGATCGCTTGTACATGTGCAGCTTATCCGCTGTCAAGAAAGAGATTAAAGGGAAGAACATTCTTTACCTTTATCCTGATGTTTCCTATGTATTTTAGTGCAGGTTTGATTCCTACATATCTTCTGTATTCTGATTTACATATGCTTGATACTGTGTGGGTATTGATCTTACCATTAATTTATGCACCATACAACATGCTGATTATGAAAACCTACTTCCAGTCCAATATTCCGGACAGCTTGGAGGAGGCAGCATTTCTTGACGGTGCAACGAACTTCCAGATCATCTGGAAAATTGTACTTCCGCTGTCAAAGCCAATTTTGGCAACTCTGTCATTGTTCTATGCAGTAGGACGTTGGAACTCTTATGCAGATAATAAATACTATATCCGTTCTGAGGGTTTAAAGATGGTTCAGTATAAGCTGTCACAGCTTGTATCTTCTGCATCAGAGGCACAGACAGCACAGCTTTCTGGTGAGGTTGTCGTTACAAGTACACCAGAAGTACTTCAGGCAGCATGTATCATGTTCGTAACTATTCCGATCATTTGTGTATATCCGTTCTTACAGAAATACTTTGTAAAGGGTGTTATGATCGGAGCTGTAAAGGGCTGATTGGGATTTAAAAAGATTTTATTACAAATCGTTACGTGAATTAGAAAAATGACATCAAAGGAATTTGGCAACAAGGGGCAATAAGATACGATATAACGTCGTTGTCTGCTGAAGGCAGCGGCAAAATATATAACGATCTTTATATAAGGAGGAATTTTACTATGAAAAAGAATCTTCGCAAGGTATTCGCCGTATCAATGGCAGGTGCTATGGTAGCAGGATGTATTCCGGCTATGGCAGACGAGGCAGCTTCTACCACAAATTGGGAGCCATTTGCAGAAACTGTAACTCTGAGAGTTCCAGTTTATGACAGAGGTGCAGAAGGTGTTCCGGATGTTTCCAACAACTATTGGACCGGCTGGATTCAGGAGAATTTTGGAGATCAGTACAACATTAAGGTTGAGTATGTTCCGATTACAAGAAGTGATGTTATGACATCATATGCACTGCTTGCAGCAGATCAGAACCTGCCGACAATCCTGATGGAGTATGATTATCCGAAGGTAGCTCAGTGGGCAGATGATGGTTATCTGGCAACATTTAGCATGGACGATTTCAAGGAGGTAGCTCCTACCTATTATGCATCCATGGAAGAGGGCGGACGTCTGATGTACAGCACACTTGGCGGTGAGACATACTTTGCACTTGCTGAGAGACCATATTATGATACCGTTTATTCTTTCCAGACATTTGTTCGTATGGACTGGTTGGAGCAGGTAGGATATGATCATGTACCGACTAAGCGTTCAGAGTATCTTGATGCTATGAACAAGATCATGGAGGCAGGTCTTTGTGAGCATCCAGGCGGCGGTGCAATGCTGACTGGTGTTGGATCTGACCAGAATCAGGCATACAGAACTTATCCTTGCAACGAGGAAGAGTGGGCTATGTATGGCGATTACAACATTCCAGCACTTGGATGGGAGCCAAACTATAACCTGTTAAAGAGAGCAAATGAGGATTACAATTCTGGTATCACTGATCCAGAGTATTACATCATCGACTCTGAGACAGCAAAGGCAAACTTTGTAAATGGCAAGAGCTACAGCTACAGCGGATATGTAAGTGCAAGCACAGATTTCCTGAATGCATTCTATGATCAGAATCCAGATGGAAAGTTAGCAATCACTCCGATCAGCAGTGAAGTAGATGAGTCTGGTGAAGATGGAATCGTAACAGTTCCAGCATGGAGAGCAGAGAACCCATTTGGTATGATCGTTGGATTCTCCAACACTGCAACTGATGATGAGTTAAAGGCTGCATGGATGTACATGGAGTGGTTAAGTCAGCCAGAAAACCTGTACACCTTCCAGTGGGGTATTGAGGGCGAGAACTACAACTTAGACGAAGATGGCAACCCAGTTACCGTTAGTGATTACAATGGTGATTACAAGCAGGGCTTCAACAACAGCAAGGATTACTGGTGTATCGTAAAGGAAAAGAGAACATTTGATACTGTTGAAGAGAATATCAAGGCTGATACTCCGCAGGATCTGCCGCAGAACTTCACAGATGATATCATTAAGTATTACTATGATCGTCTTGCAATCGCTGATCAGTATGGTTTAAGTGACTGCCAGTTCTCAGTAGTAATCGCTGCACAGTCCGAGTATCAGAACACCTTAGGTGAGCTGTACAAGGAGTTCAGAGATGCGCTGACCATGTGTAAGCCAGAAGAATTTGATGCAATGTATGAGGATTATGCACAGCAGTATGCAGATCAGGGATATCAGGAAGTTGTTGATGAGAGACTTGAAGCATTCCAGGCAGGAAACAGCACAAGACTTCCAGAGAACCAGAAGGCAGCTGACGCTGAATAATTCTGAAAAGTTATTCAAAAATAAATTAAAAGTGAAATAAAAAAGAATCACTCGCTACTGATTTTATGATCGGCAGCGGGTGATTTTTTACTGTGAAATAATCGGCACAAACTTCGCGCGGTTGCGAAGCGGATGATTCAGGCTGATTGCACCAGGACGCGGACAAGCCATTACACAGGCGCCGCAGTAGTAGCATTCGCCCGGATACGCGACAATCGGATGAGTTCCCTTCTTATCTGATGGGAAGAGAATATCACATTGACAGACACGCGCACATGTTCCGCAGCCTATGCACAGCGACTCATCAAAAGAGAGCGGCTGAACACTGCAGGGAACCTCTTCGAGTGAAAAGCTGACACTGGAAAAGTCGAAAGAATTGGTTACAAGCTTATCGTTTTGCATATCCATTTGCCTCCCTTTCTTCCTCATAATCTTTGTTTCGCTTCTCGTACTCAGTCTGCAAATCTCCAAAGAAATCAAGCAGCACACGGCGCTCAATTACCGTACCGTTCTCCTGATGGAGTGCGATATGGCAGTGATCCGCCTGTGGGTCCATCTTTGGATAATCGCTTCTTGTAAAGAAAAGCGGTGCAGAGCTTGACTTTCTGTGCAGCGAGGCATGAAGCACGATCTGGGCAACTGTCAGGATATCTAGTACCTCGTGGATTCGCATCAGTTCATGTGGATTTTTGCAGGAAAGCTGAGGAACGATATCGCGCTCATAAGAGCCAAGCAGATCAAGACCTTCGCGAAGAAGAGCCTCACAGCGAACACCGCCGCAGTAATTTTGCATGGCTTTTGCAATCGCCTGATTTAATTCCTTCCAGTTGATTCCATCTTTGACAAAGAGCGGTGCGTACAGACGGGCCTGCTCGCGGGCCGCTTCCTCTGGATCGTAAGATGGAAGCTCACAGGACTTTGCACTGGTAGCAGCTTTTCGCCCGGCATAGTAACCTGTTGCACAGGCAAATCCGGCGCAGTCAGATGCATAAAGCTGATCACCGGCAGCATAGATGCCATCAATGTTTGTCTTGAGATCCCAGTCGTGAAGAATGCCGCCCGGTGCACCGAAGAACTGGCGCTCCTGCTCAAGGAAGTTAGCAGACTGCCATCCAGTACCGTAGCTTTGCAGCATATCCTTTGTCGGATCAAAGCCACGCTTCGTATAATTTTGCAGAATCGGGATTTTCGTCTTTCCTTCCTCACCAACCATCATGCCCCAGATAACGCGGCGCTCCTCGTCTGGCATACGGCTGAGATCCGCATAGAACGGCAGCTGATAGCCGCGCTTAATAAGTTCATCAAAATCGAGTGTTTCCGGGCCACGATACTCGTACTTCGGATTGTCGATTACGCCGCCCTTTAAGAAGAATTTCTGACCTGGAGCCGGATAATAACGCTCCAACACGCTTGTAAGCTCTTTTCCATCGCGGTCTACATATGGAATTTCGACACCTCTGGCATCGACCATCGTTGCCGCGTACCAGGTATTGTGATTATTTCCGGTGCCATAAGCTGGAAAGCTTCGTCCGGCAGCTGAATACTCAGCACGGACAGATTTTTCCATCATAGTAAATTCAATTCCGCTTCGCCAGCCCATTGCATGACCGCTTCCGATGCTCTGGAATGGACGAAATTCGCACAGACCAGGCTGATCTGCGTCAAACAGCCATACTCTGGCAGGACGGGACATAGCGAGAACAGTTGATTTTGCGCGCAGAATATAAAATTTGCAGGTATGCACATCCATAGCGCAGGCTCCGGCACCGTGCTTTTTGCCATTTACAAAAGAGGTCAGAAGGGCAGTAGCTTCTGTATGTTCAAGAAGTTTTACACCGAGACGCTTTAACTCTTTATACAGAGAAGGCTTAAAGGTTGAACCCCACACGCGCAGCGTAAACTTATTCTTGTAGTCATAGGCAAACATCAGCTTTGTCTTTTCATCGCGAAAAGCTGCACCCTCAAATTCATTTTTTGTATCACGTATCTTGCCGCCAAATGATTCCATATCAAGCATACGGTCATATCCCTCGCGGCACTCAATATAGTGTGCAATTCCGTTGCTGTAGTAGTCCTGCTCATTGACATAGGCCCAGGCAATTTCCTCAGGTGTTACACCAGAGCAGGGATTTGTGCAGGCAGATTCCCAGTGGTCAAAGCCAGTTCCGGCAGAGCCGCTTCTTTCAACAGCACCTTTTTCAACTAAGATTACAGACTGACCGCGTCTGGCAGCGGCGATAGCAGCATAGCAGCCTGCGAGTCCGCCGCCAAGAACAAGAACGTCGCAGTTAAGCTTTTCTGTGATACCTGTTTCATTGGCATACGGCCAAGAAGTGTTATGTATCATAACGCTTGTTCCCCCTTAAATCAGAATTGAAATTCATATTTTGAAAATGCAGTACAAAGACGAATGCCAGACTCCGCATCTTCCTTTGAGATAACGCTGCTGCTGCAGTGAGCGTAACGAGTGACAACGGAAATACCGCCGGCGCGAACGCCAAAGTTTGAAAGATTCATACTGGAGGCATCGCAGCCGCCTTTATCAATGACCTCATACTGGAATGGAATATCTTTATGACGGCAACACTGCTCCATGGCAGCAACGACATCCTCATCACACAGAACAGATGGATCTGCAACCTTGATGCCGATTCCTTCGCCGATTGCATTGCTTCCAGTCAGATCACACGGATAATCATGTGCCGGGGTAACGTCAACAGCGATGCCAATATCTGGTTTAATAAAGGCAGCAGTTGTCTTAGAGCCGCGGCAGCCAACCTCCTCCTGAACGGTAAATACATAATAAATGTCATTAGGATAAGTTCCGTCATTTTCACGAAGTGCTTCAATTAACTGAAAGCAGCCAACTCTATCATCAAATGTTTTTGAGCAGACAAGATCATTTGCAAGTGGAAGATATTCGCCGCAATAGCCGCATACAGAACCAACATGGACATATTTAAGTGCATCCTCTTTGGATTTGGCACCGATATCAATAAATAGTGCATTAGGATCATTGTGTGCATCCTCAATATTTTTCATGCTGCTGACGACACCATAGATGCCATTTCTAAAAACGACTCTTGTGTTGTAAGCAGAAGCAGTCCAGTTCCAACCGACATTGCATACTAAAAGACGTCCATCATCCTCAATTTTCTTTACCATGAAGCCAATTTCATCCATGTGAGCGGCAAACATGATTTTCTTGGAGTGTGGTCCACCTTTGCCTTTTTTAACGGCAATCAGACTGCCGAGCGGATCAACAATCAGTTCATCTGCGTATGGACGCACCTCCTGTTCAATCAATTCGCGTACCTTTTTTTCGTATCCGGCGATGCCCTGAGTTTGGGTTAAGCGGATTAGAAGTTCTTCATTTCGCATCGCGAGTACCTCCTCATTTTTGACTGATACACATATTTGTGCAAGCCTATACAGATTTTATCACCTTAAAAAATGAAATTCAATATGTGATTATCTAGTTTGATTTTTTTTATAAATTAGTGCAAGCCCCTTAAGCATTAAGTCAGGATCGTAGGAAATAGTTTCCTCACAGTACGGAAGGATTGCTGGTGCGATACCACCTGTGGCTACTACAATAGCATTTTCGCCAATTTCTTTTTTGATGCGGCGAATCATGCCGTCAATCATTGCAGCGTTGCCAAAGAGGGAACCGCTTTTCATGCAGTCAATTGTATTGCTGCCTATCACGTGCTTTGGCGCCTCTAAACTGATAAAAGGAAGCTGAGATGTCTGAGATGATAGCGAGTTTAGTGCGACAGCGGCACCAGGGGCAATTGCACCGCCTATATACTGGCGCTTATCATTTATAACAGAAAAAGTTGTTGCAGTTCCCATATCAATAATAATAGAAGGAACTGGATAAGCAGCTATAGCGGCAACGGCTGTCACCACAAGATCGCTGCCAAGCTGGGTTGGATTATCAATACGAATAGAAAGACCTGTTTTTACGCCAGGTCCGACAATCAGCGGTTCTTTAGGAATTAATTTTGTCAGTGCTGTCTTTACAATATTCGATAAAGGTGGAACGACAGATGAGATAATGCTGCCTTCCACCTGTGCGCGTGAAATAGAGTGAAGTTCAAAAATAAGCTTAAAATCAATAGCATATTCGAGTTCTGTCTTATCGGTACGTGTAGAGAGGCGTTCTGTAAATAAAACGTGATCAGCTTCAATTCCTCCAACTACAATATTTGTATTTCCAATATCAACTGCAATAATCATAACAATCTGCCTTTCTGTGAGAACAACATTATGCAGAAAGAATATCATGATAAAACAGGAAAAACAAGTATCATTTTGGGTATAATAAAGAAAAAAAGGAGCTGTTTTCATGGAAAATAATAAGAGAAAAACAAAGCCTGATTGGAATAAGCTGACAGCAGAAGATCTTCAAAAGCTTGAAATTGCAGAGGAGATAGGTGTGATTGACAAAATCTATGCAGGCGGATATGGAAATCTTACATCAAAAGAATCGGGAAAAATCGGAGGGATTCTCGCTGCCAGAAACAAAGCAAAGAAGAAGTAAAGAAACAGGTTGAAAGAAAGTGCGGAATCCATTATACTAAAAGTATAGAGATTATTATGAAGAAATGGAGGATTCAAAATGGATCACGCAAAGCTGTTAAATAAAGTAGACCACACATTGTTGGCACAGGGAGCAACATGGGAGGAAATTCGTCAGATTTGTGACGATGCTATCCGTTTTAAGACAGCATCCGTATGTATTCCGCCGTCCTACGTAAAGCAGGCAAAGGGTTATGTAGGCGATAGAATGAAGATTTGTACCGTAATCGGTTTCCCGAATGGCTATAACACTACAGCTGTAAAGGAGTTCGAGACAAGAGACGCAATCGCAAATGGTGCAGATGAGATTGATATGGTAATCAATATTGGATGGGTAAAGGACGGCAGATATGATCTTGTTGAAGAAGAAATCCGCTGCATTAAGGCTGCATGCGGTGACAAGATTTTAAAGGTTATCATTGAGACTTGTCTTTTGACAGATACAGAGAAGATTCGTATGTGCGAAGTAGTAACTGCGGCAAAGGCAGATTTTATTAAGACATCTACAGGATTCTCCAAGGCAGGTGCAACATTTGATGATATCGCACTTTTTGCTTCACATGTAGGTGAGAATGTGCAGATTAAGGCAGCCGGCGGAATTTCATCCTTTGCAGATGCAGATGAGTTTGTAAAGCTTGGCGCTGACAGACTTGGAACAAGCCGTCTTGTAAAGATTGAAAAACAGCAGTAATAGCAGGAATCGGTAAATCAATTCATGGCAAAAGACATGAATTTGAACACGAGAAAAATTTGATTTTATAAGAGATAAGAGGTGGTCTGCACAGGTTGCAGGCCACTTTTCGTTTCCGAGGGGCTTTTCGTAACCCCACCTGTGAACTGTGACGGTTTAATTAAATATTTCTAAAATAAACAGTCAACGAATTGACGCAGAAAAATCAAGGGAATATAATGAAAGTCGCATTGTTAAAAACGCGAGAAACAATTGTTTCACATTCAAAAAAGAAAAGGAGAACAACGTGCTTCAGTTAAAAAACATTGTGAAAACGTATGTAGCAGGAGACACCAAACAAGATGCGTTAAAGGGCGTTAGCATGAACTTTCGCGAAAACGAATTCGTGTCGATTCTTGGACAGAGCGGTTCGGGAAAGACAACGTTGCTTAACATTATCGGCGGTCTCGATCGTTATACGAGTGGTGATCTGATCATTAATGGCGTATCCACGAGCAAGTATAAGGATGCCGACTGGGATTATTATCGCAATCATTCGATTGGTTTTGTCTTCCAAAGCTACAATTTGATTCCGCACCAGAGCGTGCTGTCAAATGTTGAGTTGGCATTGACTTTGGCTGGCATTTCCAAGAAGGAGCGCCGTGCGAGAGCGATTGAGGTGTTAAAGAAGGTAGGCTTGGCGGATCATATTCATAAGCGTCCAAATCAGATGTCCGGAGGCCAGATGCAGCGTGTAGCGATTGCGCGTGCGCTGATCAACAATCCAGACATTCTGCTTGCCGATGAGCCGACGGGCGCACTCGATTCAGAGACGAGTGTACAGATCATGGAGCTGTTAAAGGAAATCGCAAAGGATAAGCTTGTCATCATGGTAACTCATAATCCAGAGCTGGCGGCAAAATATTCCACCCGAATTATCCGCGTGCTGGACGGCCGCATCGTGGATGACACCGATCCGTACAACGTGCCGGATCAGATCAGTGTGACCCCGCAGAAGCGAAAGAAGATTTCCATGTCGATGGGAACCGCAGTGTCCCTTAGTTTTAACAATTTAAAAACGAAGAAGGGACGTACACTGCTCACGGCATTTGCGGGTAGCATTGGAATCATCGGCATTGCACTGATTTTGTCGCTGTCGACCGGTATTCAGGACTATGTAAACGATTTACAGCGCGATACGCTTTCCTCCTATCCGGTTTCGATTGCGAAGGAAGAATCCCCACTTGCGAGCATTCTGACGGCAGCAATGCCGCAGGAGGATGGAGACAATGCAGACAAAAAGGAAAATACGGTTTATTCCAACAGCCGTATGGGTCAGATGTTCAATGCAATGTTTGCATCCGATAGTGATACAAATAATTTGACAAAGTTTAAGGCCTATCTGGAAGAAAAAATGGCAGAGGAGCCTGAGAAAAAAGACAGCGATGTATTAAAAGATCATGTGGAAACCATTCAGTATCAGTACGATGTGGCACTCAATACCTATATTGAGACCGAGGATGGCTATCGCAGTACGGATATGACCTCTGTTTTTATGAATGGAATGACTAGTTCATCGTCAACAGGAAGCGACTCCTCGGAGAATTCCATGGCATCCATGATGGGTATGTCTTCGTCCTCGATGTCTCAGATGAGCAGCAGTATGATGAGTCTGTGGTCCGAACTTCTTCCGGGAAATGACGGTGAGTTGATTTCAGATATGGTGTATGACCAGTATGATCTTGAGGCTGGAAGGTGGCCAGAGGCAGCCAATGAGCTTGTATTAATTATGTCAGACCAAAACGAGATCACAGATGTTGCTTTCTATGCGCTTGGATTGATGAGCGATGAAGAGGTCACAGATATGATGAAGGCGGTCATGAAGTCAGAGACGTTAAGCACAAAGCAGCGTGAGATTTCCTATGATGATATTTTAGAAACAACCTTTAAGCTGATCTTAAATCCAGATTATTACACAAAGGAAGCAAATGGAACCTGGAGTTACATCGGTGACGATAAAGATTCTATGAATCTGGTAATTGATCATGGTTATGATTTGAAGATTGTCGGTATTATTAAGCCAAATCCAGATGCAGCTGTAACCTCTGCAACAGGAAGCTTTGGCTACACCTCTGCACTGACTCAATATGTGATTGAGCAGACAAATAACAGCGAGCTTGTAAAAGAGCAGAAGCTTCCAGAAAATGAAAATCTCGACCTTCTGACCGGACTTCCATTTGTCATCACCGAGGAGAACGATACGACTGATGAGGAGAAGGCAGAGAAGATCAAGGAATATTTTGCTGGATTAAATGATGTCGAAAAGACAAAGATTTATACGGAAATTCTTTCTGAACCAACGGATGAGGAAATTGAGCAGATGACCTCTATGTATATGAATAATTTCTCTAGTCGTGATGCGATTATTACGTTGGTGGCCAGCACGATGGGCATGGATGAGGAGACCGCGAAATCCTATCTGGAGGATTACAGCGACGAAGAACTTCAGGAAATGCTTCAAAAGCAGCTTGTGCAGATGATAAAGGAAAACAAGTCCGACTCCGCGCAGGCACAGGTACTTCAGATGCGTGTGAATGCGACTGAGCAGGGAGATCTGTTTGGTACAGCAGGATATGCAGCAGTGGCAAAGGCATTTGATGAGCTGATTGACAGTACCGATGATACCACAGTGCTTGCTAAGTATTACGATGAATATATGCCATCAACGGTTTCAGGTTCTACACTTGAGGAAACTTTACAGAAATTATCTGCGGTGGATATCAATTCTCCGTCTGCGATCAATATTTACGCAAAGAGCTTTGACGATAAGGAAAAGATTGCCGATGTGATCACGCAGTACAATGAGACAGCAGAGGAAGATGACCAGATCAGTTATACGGATTATGTGGCACTTTTAATGTCGGGTGTCAATACGATGATAAATGCCGTTTCCTATGGCTTGATTGCATTTGTATCCATATCACTGATTGTTTCTTCCATCATGATTGGAATCATCACGTATATTTCCGTTTTAGAGCGTACCAAGGAGATTGGTATTCTTCGAAGTGTCGGTGCATCAAAGAAGGATATCTCCAGAGTCTTTAATGCAGAGACTGCGATCATTGGTCTGACGGCAGGTCTTATGGGCATTGGCGTTACGTTGTTGCTTAACATTCCAATCAGCATGGTAATTGACAATTTGACAGGAATCGGAAATATTGCAAAGCTTCCAGTCATGGGTGCAGTCATTCTTGTTGCAATTAGTGTGGCACTTACGATGATCGCCGGACTGATTCCGTCAAAGCTTGCTGCAAAGAAGGACCCAGTTATTGCACTTAGAAGTGAGTAAGTTCAAAGTGAATAAAAAGATAGGAACCGATTGACAAAGACCTCTCATAGGACGTATACTAGCAATGTCTTGTAAAAAGACAAATGAGACGTTTCTTGTTTCAGTTTATGGGTTCGTTAGAACAAAATAAATGAGACATTTGACGTTACAATCAGAGGAGGAGAGGTTATGAAAAACAACAGCATTAAAACCGTTGTTGCCGTTGGAATCGGCGCAGCATTGTTTTTTGTACTGGGACGTTTTGTGGCAATTCCAAGCCCGGTTCCAAACACAAATATCAGCTTGCAGTATGCAGTACTTGCATTGTTAGCAGCAATGTACGGACCAGTAGCAGGCGGTCTGATCGGATTTATCGGACATGCACTGATCGATTTATCATGGGGCGGCAGCCCGTGGTGGAGCTGGGTAATCACATCCGCATTTGTCGGCGTTGTGATTGGTCTGTTCGCAAAGAAGCTCAATGTACAGGAAGGTGTATTTGACAAGACAAAGACAGCTATCTTCGCAATCGCTAATGTGGCAGCGCATGTGATTGGCTGGGTAGTCGTAGCGCCAGTACTTGATATTTTAATTTACGCAGAGCCTGTAAAAAAGGTATTTGCGCAGGGTGTATTTGCAGCAATCTCCAATACCATCACAGGAGTGATTGTTGGCGGACTGTTAATTGTGGCATATACAAAGACCATTGCAAAGAAAGGTTCTCTCGATAGAGAATAAAACTTTGACAAAGCCTTCTCATTTAGCTGAAAAATTTTCGGCTTGTGAAAAGGCTTTGATTTTTATTGTTTTTATGAGGTGTTTAAATGACGAAGAAAAAGTCCCCTGTTATTTCATTTGAAGATTTTTCATTCCAATATCGGGCACAGAAAAAGCCAACACTGACAGGGATCAATCTGAATATTTATCCGGGAGAAAAGGTACTGATCGCAGGCCCTTCCGGCAGCGGAAAGAGTACGCTGGCAGGCTGCATCAATGGGTTAAACCCATTTTCTAATCCTGGTGAAAGTACAGGCAAGCTGATTGTAGATGGCGTAGATGCGATGCAAAGCAGCATTTTTGAACTGTCAGCTCATGTGGGAACAGTGTTACAGGATCCAGATGGACAATTTATCGGTCTGACGGTAGGTGAGGATATTGCGTTTGCATTAGAAAACAGCTGTACACCTCAGGACAAAATGCATGAAATTACAAAGCATGCGGCAGAGCTTGTTGGCATCGAGCATCATCTGGACTACGCACCGCATGAGCTGTCAGGCGGACAAAAGCAGCGAGTCAGCCTTGCTGGTGTTATGGTCGATGAGGTGAAGATCCTTCTCTTTGATGAGCCGCTTGCTAATCTCGATCCGGCAGCAGGAAAGCAGGCAATTGAACTGATTGATGAGATTCAGAAAAAGACGGATACGACTGTTCTGATTATCGAGCATCGCCTAGAGGATGTACTTTGGAGAAATGTGGATCGCATTGTGCTTGTTAATGATGGTACAATTCTTGCTGATTTGACGCCAGATGAATTGCTTTCAACAAATCTGCTTAGAGATAATGGTATTCGCGAGCCGCTCTATATAACCGCCATGCGTTATGCAGGAATTGATATTACAAAGGAAAAGAAGCCAGCTCATGCCGATTCAGTTGTGTTAGATGAGTCTGATCAAAAAAAACTGCGAAATTGGTTTTCGGCACAGCCATTCTCCCCAAAGGAGCCAGAAGGAGCTCCTCTTTTGGAAGTGAAAAATTTGAGCTTTGGCTACAATAAAGGGCAGCAGACGTTAAAAAATGTCAGTCTTTCTGTGAAAAAAGGCGAGATGGTCAGCATTGTGGGACGAAACGGAGCTGGAAAATCAACCTTTTCTAAGCTGGTATGCGGTTTCGAGGATCCTAATCAGGGAGAGATATTTTTTGAAGGACAAGATCTTTTGAAGGAAAATATTAGAAGCCGTGCTAAGAAGATTGGCTATGTCATGCAAAATCCTAATCAGATGATTTCTAAAACAATGATTTACGATGAAGTCGCGCTTGGCCTTCAGAAGTCTGGAAAGTCCGAGGAAGAGATTCGAGCGAAAGTCGAAGAAACGTTAAAAATTTGTGGTCTGTATCCGTTCCGTAACTGGCCAATTTCGGCACTTAGTTTTGGTCAGAAAAAGCGTGTGACGATCGCAAGCGTTCTTGTGCAGGATCCGAAATTAATTATCCTCGACGAGCCGACAGCGGGACAGGACTTTAAGCACTACACGGAAATTATGGAATTTTTGCGCGGATTAAATGAGCAGGGCGTTACCGTTATCATGATTACACATGATATGCATCTGATGTTAGAGTACACACCAAGAGCGCTTGTATTTTCCGATGGACAGCTGATTGACGATTGCAGGGCATCACAGGTACTGTGCAATCCAGAGCTTGTGGCGCGTGCCGCACTCAAGGAGACGAGTCTTTTTACACTCGCAAATCGCTGTGGCATCACTCCGCCGGAAAGCTTTGTAGAGCGCTTTATTCAGGAAGACAGGGAGGTTCGCAGCCATGGCCGCTAAGACGGTATTAAATTATCTGGAACGCGACAGCGTGATTCATAAAATGACGGGAACGACCAAGCTGGCGTTTTTCCTGCTCTTTACCTTTGCCAGCATGATTACATACAACACCTGGGTATTGCTTGTATTGTTTGCTGTAAGTCTTGCTGCATTTAAGTTAAGCCATATTAAGTACCGCGAAGTGCGCTTCATGATGATTTTCATGCTTGTATTTTTGGTACTCAATAATTTATTTATTTTCTTATTTGATCCGAATCAGGGAACAACTCTTTATGGTACCAGACATGTACTGTTTCATTTATTCTGGCGCTATGATGTGACAGCAGAGCAGTTATTTTACATGCTAAACATCTCGCTGAAATATTTTGTGGCGCTGCCAGTTGCAATTTTGTTTATTTCGGCAACAAATCCAAGTGAGTTTGCTGCCAGCTTAAACAGTATTGGAATTTCCTACAAGGTGGGCTATTCTGTTGCCATAGCACTTCGCTATATTCCTGATATTCAGAGAGATTATCACAGCATAAGTCAGGCGCAGCAGGCAAGAGGAGTGGAGCTTGGCAAAAACGAGCACTTTTTTGCAAGACTGAAAAACTCGGTAAACATTTTGCTGCCGCTTATATTAACAAGCTTAAACCGAATCGACACGATCTCCAATGCAATGGAGCTGCGTGGCTTTGGTAAAAATAAAAAGCGCACCTGGTATACAAAAAGACCATTTACAAGAAGAGATTTTATTGCAATTGCAATTGGCGTGGTGCTGCTTGCCGTTAGCTTATTCGTGACAATCCGGTTTGGAAGGTTTTATAATCCATTTGTGGGCTAATTGATTTTAACAATAATAGCAAGGATTCTCCAACCTCTATAGGTGGCGAGATGAATTGCT
>ERZ809074.312-NODE-312-length-80238-cov-19.494656_pt1 | contig 80238 bp, 47 predicted proteins | sample MGYA00520795_ERZ809074 | MGnify/ENA primary metagenome ERZ809074 (study PRJEB31570, sample SAMEA3212989) | Homo sapiens | biome: human-gut; feature: human gut; material: fecal | place: Sweden | collected 2011 ...
GAATGGAAAGGAACAGACGGAAGATGCTTGCATCTGTAGGCTGGGACTTGACAGGATTCAGACATTGGCGAAGCCAATGTCACGAAATAGGCTGAAAGCCTATGAGTGACGCCGTGATTGTAAGTTGTAAAAACGGATGAATAGATTTTCAGTGTGTGGTTTTGAGGGTATGTGATTTAGATTAACAGGATTTAGATGGAGACTGGCGAGAGCCGGTCTTTTTTGTGTCATAGGAAACTTCGTCCTATGACACAAAAAACGCTCCGCGGGATCGCACTGCTAAAAAAATGTATTGACAAAATCCCAAACAAAGAGTATAGTACACTTTAACAAGTGAAACCGATGAAAAAGAGGAGTAAGTTTTTCTTTGAAATCACAGAGAGTCGCAGGTGGTGGGATTGCGATATGGATGGAATTACTGAATGGACTTTTGAGGGCGGACCTGAACCGGAACTTTTAAGTACCAAGTATGGTCTGACGGCTTCCGCTACCGTTACCAGTGCGGCGTATATGTTGGTATACGAAAAGTGGACTATTTGTCAATTTGAGTGGCACCGCGGATTAAGTGAATTCGTCTCAAGCTTGCAAGTTTTGCAGGCTTGGGACTTTTTTTATACTTGAAACAAGAAAAGTCTCCGGCAGCCGACCAACACTCAAAATCAAAAAAACACTTTGTGGAGGAAAATATTATGAAAAAATCAATCAAATCCCTGTTACTGGCTACTTTTACCGCTGCAGCATTAGTTGGATGCTCTGGCAATCAGACAGCAGAAACAACGAAGACTGCAGAGACCGCTGCAGAAACTACTGCAGAGACCACCGCAGCTGGAGCAGCAGATACTACTGCAGCAGAGAGCAGTGGGGAAGCAAAGGCAGAGAACGGCGCTTCTTACACCATCGGCATCGGACAGTTCGCAGCACACGGTTCTCTGGATAACTGCCGCGAGGGATTTTTACAGGGACTTGCAGAGGAAGGCATCGTAGAGGGACAGAATTTAACCGTTCTTTATGAGAATGCCCAGGCAGACGGCGGAATCGCCAGCCAGATCGTAACCAACTTTGTTTCCCAGAAGGTAGACCTGATCTGTGGAATTGCAACGCCAATGGCTCAGAGCGCATATGGTGTTGGTAAGAAGAATGATATTCCGGTGATCTATACTGCAGTGACGGACCCGATCGCCGCAGAACTGGCAAACGCAGATGGAACTCCAGTTGGTGAAGTAACTGGTACCAGCGATAAGCTTCCAGTTACCGAGCAGTTAGCGATGATCCGTGAGATCCTTCCAGATGCCAAGACCATCGGTATTATGTATACAACCAGTGAGGTAAACTCCTTATCTGCGATCGAAGAGTATAAGATCGCTGCTCCAGAATACGGATTTGAGATTGTAGAGACTGGTATTTCCACCACAGCAGATGTTCCGTTAGCAGCAGATTCTCTTCTTTCCAAGGTTGACTGCGTGACTAATTTAACAGACAACACCGTAGTAGCATCCCTTCCGGTGATCTTAGACAAGGCAAATAAGTCAAATGTTCCGGTATTTGGAAGCGAGATCGAGCAGGTGAAGATCGGTTGTCTGGCAGCGATGGGACTTGATTACATCGATCTTGGCAAGCAGACTGGTAAGATGGCTGCAGCGGTTTTAAAGGGCGAGAAGAAAGCAAGTGAGATGGATTTTGAGGTGATTGAAGAGGCTGCATTCTATGGAAATGAGAAAGTAGCAGAGAACTTAGGTATCACTTTCCCAGAAGACCTTACATCTTCTGCAAAAGAGCTTTTCACAGAGATTACAGAATAATCAGAATTTAAGATGTACTCCTGGAGTTTTCCATTTCTCAGACGGTGGGGAAGATTCCAGGAGTATATAAGTAGTAGTTAGGAGGATATCATGACACTGTTTATCGGAATTTTAGAAGAAGGACTGATCTATGCGATCATGGCATTGGGAGTCTATATTACTTATAAAATACTGGATTTCCCGGATCTGTCGGTGGACAGTACCTTTCCAATGGGCGCGGCGTTGACGGCCTCTGCCATATTAGCAGGCATCAACCCGGTTCTGACCTTATTTCTTGCCTTTGGCGCAGGGGCACTGGCAGGCTGCGTGACGGGTCTGATCCACGTCAAATTAAAGGTCAGAGACTTGCTCTCCGGTATCATTGTCATGACAGGACTGTATTCTTTAAACTTACGGATGGCTGGAGGCCGCGCCAATGTGCCGATCTTCAGCCAGGAGACCATTTTTGAAAATGGATTTCTGGAGTCGGTGGTTCCCCAGAATCTGACCCCATACACGGCGGTAGTCATTTTAGCGGTGATCACCCTGGTGTGCAAGGTGCTTCTGGATCTGTACCTGAAAACCAGATCCGGCTACCTGTTACGGGCTGTTGGTGACAATGAGACTCTGGTCACTTCCTTAGCAAAGGACAAAGGAATGGTCAAGATTGTTGGTCTGGCTATCGCCAATGGCTTTGCGGCGCTGGCTGGCTGTATCTACTGCCAGCACAAAGGGTTTTTCGAGATTTCCGTAGGAACCGGTACCATGGTCATCGGTCTTGCCAATGTCATCATCGGAACCCAGTTATTGAAGCGGTTTTCATTTATCAAATCGACTACAGCTGTCATCGTCGGTTCCATCGTCTATAAGGCCTGCGTTTCCTTTGCCATTTCCAAAGGAATGACCTTTGGACTGGAGGCCAATGACTTAAAGCTGATCACAGCAGTATTATTTTTGATCATTCTGGTTGTCAGCACGGAGCGGAGAAAGAAGGTGAAGGAACATGCTTAAATTAAACCATATCAACAAATATTACAATGCGGGTACGGTCAATGAGATGTGCCTGTTCCGGGATTTCAATCTGTCCATCGAGGACGGACAGTTCGTGTCGGTGGTCGGAAGCAATGGCTCTGGTAAGACTTCCATGCTGAATATCATCTGCGGAAGCATTCCGGTTGATCAGGGGACCATCGAGATCGGCGGTGTGGACATCACCAATATGCCGGAGTACAAGCGTCAGCGGCGGATCGGCCGTGTGTACCAGGATCCGGCCAGAGGAACCTGTCCGCATATGACCATTCTGGAAAATATGTCACTGGCAGATAACAAGGGTAAACCATTTAACCTTCTTCCGGGAACGAACCGCCAGCGGGTAGATGATTACCGGGAAAGCTTAAAATCTCTGGGACTTGGACTGGAAGATAAGATGAATGTAAAGGTGGGGGTGTTATCCGGTGGCCAGAGACAGGCCATGGCGCTTCTGATGTCTACCATGACTCCGATTGAGTTTTTGATTCTGGATGAGCACACGGCGGCTCTGGATCCGAAAACTGCAGAGGTAATCATGGAGCTGACGGATAAGGTGGTAAAAGAGAAAAAGCTGACTACCATTATGGTAACCCACAATCTGCGTTACGCCGTGGAATATGGAGACCGCCTTCTGATGATGCATCAGGGACAGGCGATCATGGATAAGGCAGGCAAAGAGAAAAAAGAGATCCAGATTGATGATATTCTGGAGAAATTTAATGCCATTAGCATTGAGTGCGGAAACTAAACGTCAGCGGTGAGCCGTGATGGTGCTGAACGGTTGCGGAAAATGGGAAGAAATGGAAAAACATGAAGAACATGAAGAACAGATAAGGCGGCAGCTCCTGTAGATGGGGTCTGCCGCCCTGTTCTATCAACGGAATTTATTGAAAAAATTTGCAAATGGCGTTACGGTATCGTTCAAATGGTTGATCGCCTGATTCAGTGTATCGATATCGATGGAATTCAGCTGATTTAAGGCGTTCTGGACAGAATCTTCGCTGGAAGAAACCAGGTGGTCGATGTCGGATATCATACCGCCCAGGTCAGCTTCTGCCAGGTCGGAGGTGATGGCGTCTAAATCCTCCATGATCAGGTTCAGATTCTGGAATGTGGTATTGGCCTTCGGAATCAGGGTGACCGCTGCATAGATCACGATGATCAGAACCAGGATACTGCAAAGCGCAGTGATCTGGGACATGCGGCACTGCTTTTTGGCGTATTTTTCCTGACCGGCATTCGAAGCTTCGATCCGCTCCATCATAGCTTTGAAATCTTCTTCATTTAAGGTGGATCTGTCTGGGATTTTATCTGGCATATGGTTCTCCTTTCAAAAAGGTTCAAAAAATGTGTGAGAAATCTTCTGGTTTAAGTATAGCGGAGTGTGGTATAATTGTCCATAAGGAAGCAGAAAGGAATTGTTATTTATGGAAACAATGCAGATCAGACAGGCAAATATAGAGGATCTTCCGCAGCTTTTGGCATTATATGACCATGCACGGATCTTTATGGCAGAACATGGCAATCCGGCCCAGTGGGGAAAAAACTACCCGCCTGAGGAGCTGGTTGAAGGAGATATCCGGAATGGGAACCAGTATGTGGGGGTGGCAGATGAAAGAATTGTGGCAACGTTCTTTTACTGCCCGATGGAAGATCCGGATTATCAGGTGATTGAGGGGGCATGGCTGAACGAAGAGCCTTATGGTGTGGTACATCGGATCACCTCCGATGGAACCGTGAAGGGAGCGGCATCCGCATGCCTTACGTGGGCATTTGGGCAGTGCGGCAATCTGAAGATCGATACGCACCGGGACAATGTGGTGATGCAGAATATGCTGAAGAAAAATGGTTTTCAAGCTTGTGGAATCATCCATGTCCAGGATGGATCAGAACGTCTGGCATATCAGAAGACGAAGTAAAAGTATAGAATATAAAGGTAGAATATAAAGGCAGTAAACAAAACGAGGAGGGGTTAACATGAAACGTTCAGAAATCAACCAGGCATTAAAAGAGATGGAAGCCATGATCCGGGAGTACCGGATCGCGCTGCCGCCATTTTGCAATCTGACACCGCAGGAGTGGCAGGGCATGAACCATGAGTATGATGAGATCCGGGACAATATGCTGGGATGGGATATCACAGATTATGGTCTGGGGCGGTTTGACGAAGTGGGATTTTCTTTGATCACATTGAGAAATGGAAATCCGAAGAAGAAAGACCAGTATCCGAAGCCTTATGCGGAGAAGCTTCTGTATATCAAAGAAGGTCAGATGGCTCCCATGCATTTTCACTGGTATAAGATGGAAGACATCATCAACCGGGGTGGCGGCAATGTGCTGATCCGTGTATACAATTCCACACCAGAGGGTGAATTTGCGGATACGCCTGTGACAGTGCATTGTGATGGACGGGCTCATACGGTACCAGCGGGAACCCAGGTGCGGCTGACTCCAGGACAGAGCATCACCGTTTTCCAGAATATGTACCATGATTTTGAACTGGAACCAGGAACTGGTCCGGTGCTGTTGGGAGAAGTTTCCATGTGCAATGATGATGAGCATGACAACCGGTTCTATGAGCCGATCGGAAGATTCCCGGAGATCGAAGAAGACGAGCCGCCTTATCGCCTGCTCTGCAACGAATATCCAAAGTGGGAAGATGATTAGATAAAAATATCCTCGTTACTGATCAATTTCAGCAGCGAGGATATTTTCATATCATATGGAAATTTTCAGACCATCAGCCGTTTCAGATCCTCATAAAACTGTGGATAAGAGATATTCACACATTCTGCTCCCAGAATCTCGGTCTCCCCTTCACTGCAAAGGGCAGTGACAGCAAATGTCATAGCGATCCGGTGATCCAGCTTACTGTCAATGACGGCGCCATGAAGTGGTCTGCCGCCGCGGATGATCATGCCGTCCTCAGTTTCCGTCACATCGGCGCCCATGGCGATCAGATTGCGGACCATCACATCGATCCGGTTGGACTCCTTGACTTTCAGTTCAGCCGCATCCTTGATCACGGTCTCGCCTTCTGCAAAACAGGCCATGGCGGCGATCATAGGCAGCTCGTCGATGAGCGTTGGGATGATAGCTCCGCCGATGACCGTTCCATGTAAAGCTGAGGAGCGTACCAGAATGTCAGCAGTTGGTTCACCGTCACCTGTGGACGCATTGACAATGGTTAAATCAGCGCCCATGTCCCTGCAGACCCGCAAAATCCCGTCTCTGGTGGGATTGATACCTACGTGCCGGATCAGGATCTCAGAATTGGGGATCATCAGACCCGCACAGAGAAAGAAAGCAGCAGAAGAAATATCCCCCGGCACCTGGATCTTGTTGGCGAACAGCTCTTTCGCAGGCTGAATGACGGCGGTGGTTCCCTCGGTTCGGATGTCAGCGCCAAAGGAGCGGAGCATGATCTCGCTGTGATTGCGGGAAATGTAAGGCTCTGTGACCCTGGTTTCGCCCTCTGCGTAAAGACCGGCTAATAGAATCGAGGATTTTACCTGGGCGGAAGCTACTTTGGAAGTATAGTGGATGCCGTGCAAAGGACTTCCCTGGATGAAAAGCGGTGCGCAGCCATTGTCGTGGACACTGGTGATGTGGGCGCCCATCTGGGAAAGCGGCTCCATGATCCGTTTCATGGGGCGTTTCTGGATCGAAGCGTCTCCGGTCAGCGTGACATCAAAGCTTTGGGCGCTTAAGATGCCGCTGATCAGGCGGGTGGTGGTACCGCTGTTGCCACAGTCTAAAACGGAGTCCGGTCTGGTAAGTCCGTGAAGTCCGCGTCCATGCACCAGCACGGTTTCACCCTTATTTTCAATAGAAACGCCCATTTTCTGGAAACAGGAAATGGTGGATAAACAGTCCGCGCCCTGCAGATATCCGTGGATCTCTGTGGTTCCCTGGGCGATGGAGCCGAACATGACGCTGCGGTGGGAGATTGATTTGTCTCCCGGCACCTGGATCTGGCCTTTTAAGCCATTGATTCTGGAAAATTTCATGACGTAATCCTCACGATCAACTATTTTTGATTAATTCATAATGATATTTGGCCAGCTGGGCCCATGCGGCTTCCATGGAGTCCTTATCATAGAAGGAGATACGCAGTGCTCCTTCGCCATGTTCCCGGTTGTGGTTGATGCCGATGTTTCGGATGCTGATGCCCTTGGACGCCAGAATGACAGAAAGGGTGGAAATGGAACCGACCTCGTCCACGATATCCACAGTAAAGGAGTAGTCCGGAGTCAGTGCACCCTTGGATTTCTCGGAGAAAGAGCTCCGATAGGTGCGGGAGCTGTCAAATAACTGATAGATGGCCTGTCCGTTGGCATGCTCGATCTGCGCTAAGGTTTCGGATAAGGATGCAATGTAGCGACGCAGCATTTCCGCCAGATTCTGGCGGTTTGTCATGCAGATCTGTTCCCACATCTCAGGGGAAGAGGAGGCGATACGGGTAATGTCCTTAAAACCTCCTGCAGCCAGCCGTTTCATCATCCCATCTTTTCCATCGGAATCTTTTACCAGATTGACCAGACTGGACGCCACGATATGGGGCAGGTGGCTGATGGCAGCGGTCACCTGGTCGTGATAGTGATAGTCTAAGACAATGGGGATCGAGCCAATGGTATTGGCAACGTCCACAAGCCGCTCTACATCCTGGTCGGATGAGGCGGCAGTTGGAGTAATAATATAGTAGGCATTCTCTAACAGATGGTCTGTGGAGTTTTCATATCCGGTTTTTTCGGAACCAGCCATGGGATGACCGCCAACGAAAACCTGTTCCATGCCAAGACGGGTTACCGCCTCATGAATGTCCGTTTTCGTGCTGCCAACGTCAGTGAGAAGGGCGCCGGGCTTCAGATAAGGGCGGATGGAGGAGAGATACTGGGCATTGTATTCCACGGGTGTACACAGGAAAATAAGATCGCACTGCCGAAGCTCTTCTCCGATGCCGTCTAAGATCACATCAACGATGCCATCGGCTTTGGCCTGCTCCAGCCTGGAACGGGTCCGTATGTAAGCCATAATGGTGGTATCCGGATTGGCGCGCTTGATCCCACGGGCGATGGAGCCGCCGATGAGACCAAGCCCGATAAAGGCAATAGTAGAGTCTGTCATCATGGATTCGTTAATTCCTTCCTGCTAATTGTTTGTATGGTTTTAATTCGTTCATCAGTGCATCAAACTGGTCAAAGGTCAGAGACTGCGGACCGTCAGACAGGGCACATTCCGGACATGGATGAACTTCCACCATGATTCCATCTGCTCCCACTGCAACAGCAGCTCTGGACAATGGGGCGATATAAGCCCGTACACCGGTAGCGTGGCTGGGATCAATGATCACTGGCAGATGGCTCTTGGAGCGGATCACCGGGACAGCACTGATATCCAAAGTATTTCTGGTGGCTGTCTCGTAGGTGCGGATGCCGCGTTCACAGAGAACGATGTTTGGATTGCCTTCGGAAATGATATACTCAGCGGCATTTAACCACTCGTCAATGGTAGCAGAGAGGCCACGCTTTAACATGACCGGAACACCGGATTTACCTACTTCCTTTAATAATTCGAAGTTCTGCATATTGCGGGCGCCGATCTGGAGCATATCGACATATTTGACTGCTGTCTCTAAGGCACGAAGGCTGGTAACCTCGCAGATGGTGTTCAGACCAGTCGCTTCATGAGCTTCCTTCATATATTTCAGGCCCTCTTCCTCCAGACCCTGGAAAGAGTAAGGGGAGGTTCTTGGTTTATAGGCGCCGCCACGGAGGAAGGTAGCTCCCGCTGCTTTTACAGCATAAGCGGATTTTAACAGCTGGTCGTGATTCTCAATGGCACATGGACCTGCCATAACCGTGAAAGTGCCAGGCCCGATGGTGGTGTTGCCTACAGTGATCACGGAGTCTTCCGGATGGAACTTTTTATTGACCAGTTTATAGGATTCGGTGACATTGACGATCTTGTCAACGCCCTCGGAAATCTCGATGTTGGAGTCGTGAAGTCTTGTCTTATCGCCTACCACACCGACGATGGTGACCTCATCCCCCTTGGATAAATGAGCCTGCAGACCTTTTGACTCGATCAGGTGCTTTACTTTTTCAATGGCTTCCTCAGAAGCGTTTGGTTTCATAATAATGATCATATTGGTAATCCCCCATATTCGTATATTAGTGTTCCGTTCACCGCTTGGTATTTCGTTCGTCCGACGCTATGATCGAAACCGTTGGCGTCATATCATGACGGATCGAAGCTCTTGTTCATCATTGTAAGTCATCCCTACATTCTTGTCAATACTCTATTGCTTTAAAGTTTGACACTTTAAAGTATATAAGAATTCAAAATCTTCTTGAAATGTAGATATTTTCTATATAAGTGGGAGAAAAATAGGGGGATTCATTCAGATTGTCTAAGACGAATGGAAAATTTATTGGAATTTTATTGTAAATTCGCACAAATCACTTGAAAAAATGCGGAAATTTTAGTACAATACCATCAAGATATTAATTCGGACAACAGGAGGGCATTACTATGAACGTTTATGGAACAAAACAGATCCGAAACGTCGTGCTTCTGGGACACGGCGGGGCCGGCAAGACGACGGTCGCTGAGGCATTGGCGCTTGTGACCGGAGTCACAAAACGTATGGGCAAGGTAGCAGATGGCAACACCATCAGTGATTATGACAAAGAAGAGATTAAACGCCAGTTCTCCATTTCCACATCCCTGATTCCGTTGGAATACGAGGGTGATGATGGCCCGATGAAGATCAACATTCTGGATACACCTGGATATTTTGATTTCGTAGGGGAAGTAGAAGAGGCCATCAGCGTTGCAGATGCAGCGATCATCGTAGTAAACTGCAAGGCAGGTATCGAGGTTGGTACAGAGAAAGCATGGGAATTATGCGAGAAGTACCGTCTGCCGAAGCTGATTTTTGTGACCAACATGGATGATGACCACGCAAGCTTCCGTGAACTGGTTCTGAAATTAGAGAGAAGATTCGGAAGAAGCGTTGCTCCGTTCCAGTTACCGATCCGTGAGAATGAAAAGTTTGTTGGTTATGTAAACGTGGTAAAGATGGGCGGACGCCGTTTTACCAATTTAAGTGATTATGAAGAATGTGAGATTCCGGAGTATTCGAAAAAGAACCTGGGTATTGCCAGAGATGCTCTGTTAGAGGCTGTGGCAGAGACCAGCGAGGAGTATATGGAACGTTACTTCTCCGGTGAAGAATTTACCTTAGATGAGATCCAGGGTGCGCTCCGTGAACATGTGATAGATGGCTCCATTGTTCCGGTGCTGATGGGTTCCGGCATCAACTGCCAGGGCTTTAAGACCTTATTACAGGTGATCGACCGTTACCTGCCGACACCGGATAAGTTCGAGTGCGTAGGTGTGGATGTTTCCACAGGCGAGCGCTTCACTGCAAAGTATAATGATAACGTATCTCTGTCTGCAAGAGTATTTAAGACGATCGTAGATCCGTTTATTGGTAAGTACTCGCTGATGAAGATCTGTACTGGTACTTTAAAACCAGATTCCACCGTTTATAACGTGAACAAAGATGCAGAAGAGAAGATCGGCAAGCTGTATGTCTTGAGAGGTAAGGATGCCATCGAGGTTGCTGAGCTGAAGGCCGGTGATATCGGTGCAGTTTCCAAACTCAGTGTGACCCAGACCGGTGATACCATGGCAGTACGCACTGCTCCGATCGTATATCATAAACCGCAGACCTCCGTTCCTTATACCTACATGAGATATAAGACCGTGACTAAGGGTGATGAGGATAAGGTTTCCAGCGCACTGGCGAAGCTGATGGAAGAGGATCTGACCTTAAAGGCTGTCAACGATAAGGAAAACCGCCAGCTGCTGCTTTACGGTATCGGCGATCAGCAGTTAGAGGTGGTAGTCAGCAAGCTCCTCAATCGTTATAAAGTAGAGATCGAGCTGAGCAAACCGAAATTCGCGTTCCGCGAGACCATCCGCAAGAAAGTGGAGGCCCAGGGTAAATATAAGAAACAGAGTGGTGGACATGGACAGTATGGCGATGTGAAGATGTCCTTCGAGCCGTCCGGTGACTTAGAGACTCCTTACATTTTTGAGGAGCAGGTATTTGGCGGCGCGGTTCCGAGAAACTACTTCCCGGCAGTAGAAAAAGGTATCCAGGAATGTGTACTGAAAGGCCCGTTGGCTGCATATCCGGTAGTCGGCATCAAGGCGGTTCTGTTAGATGGTTCTTATCATCCGGTAGACTCCTCCGAGCTGGCGTTCAAGATGGCCGCTACACTGGCATTTAAGAAAGCATTTATGGAAGCAAATCCAGTGCTCTTAGAGCCGATCGCTTCTCTGAAGGTGACTGTACCGGATAAATATACCGGTGATATCATGGGTGACTTAAACAGAAGAAGAGGACGCGTTCTGGGTATGACCTCCGATCATCACGGCAAACAGGTCATCGAGGCGGATATTCCGATGTCTGAGTTATTCGGTTACAATACCGACCTTCGTTCCATGACCGGTGGCATCGGTGTTTACGAATATGAATTCAGCCGTTATGAGCAGGCTCCTGGCGATGTTCAGAAGAAAGAAGTAGAAGCCAGAGAGGATAAAGTAAAGGCAGCTGAAGGCTGATCTTAGCAGCAGGGGGATGAAATGTTATCGTTCATGTGTTGCATGAGCTATGAAAACGCAGTAACATGTGAGGACAAGTCAGATACATAAGTGTAGAAACAGGCCATGCAGAGATGTGTGACCTGTTTTTTGTGTCATAGGAAATTTCGTCCTATGACACAAAAACGCTCCGCGAGGATGCGCAGTGATTCTGTAAAGAATATGTCAGCTTACGCTGACCAGAATCACGCGCCAAGTCTCACGGACGTTCGACTTGAACAGGGTAGAGTTTACGGGAAGATTATGATACAATCATTCACGACTAGGATTTTATGATAATTAGGAGAATTTGACCAATGAGAAATTTACGAAGAGATCTGACCTGGATCGGACTGGCCTATGTGGCATATCTGGTGGTTTCGGCATTAAGCCAGACCGGAACAGCCATGATCACCAGCTGGCTGGTTCCGTGGATCGGACAGGACGCCTGGATGGTGCTTTGCATTATTTTCATGTATCCGCTGGCATTTTTCCTGTACTGGCTGATCTTGCAGACGGTGCCGAAGGCGAGACAAACATGGACCTGTCCTATGGGTACAGGACATTTCTTAGGCTGGTTTGTGATCTGTATGGGCGGCGTGTATTTCGGCAGTCTGATCGGGCAATTCCTGATGACGATTGTCAGTGTGATAACTGGAGAGACCATGGTCAATCAGGTGGAAGAAATGATCATGGATATGAGTCTGTGGGCGGTGATCCTGTCCGCTGTGATCCTGGCGCCGATCATGGAAGAACTGATTTTCCGCAAATTGGTTCTGGACCGGCTGGCTGGATATGGCCCGGCGGTGGCGATGTCTGTGTCCGCGCTGGTCTTTGGTCTTGCCCACGGCAATTTTTACCAGTTTTTCTACGCATTTTTACTGGGATTGATATTTGCCTATATTTACCTGCGTACCGGAAAAGTCCGTTATAGCATGATGCTTCATATGATGGTCAACTTCTGCGGAAGCGTGATCCCGATCCTGATTATGCGGGTGGCAGATGAAAATGAAGTGGCAGCTATTTTAGCGTCTGTGACCCAGCTGACCTTCATGGGTGTATTTATGCTCGGAGGACTGATTCTTTTCATCTGTAAATGGAAAGAGATCAAGACATATGTACATGGAAATACGGTGCGTGGCTGGAGAAGATGTCTCATCACCAGTCCCGGCATGATTCTGTTATATGTCTGCTGTGTTGTGCTGTTCTTTTTGTAAGGCAGATTCACCCGGATTTTCGGCTGGTTTAGTAGCTGGATGATTGTCTGCGTGTGAAAACGATTTTTCAGGTTTTTCAGGTGTACAAAAGGTTGACATGAAACCTGATCTATGATAAATTTATAGGTGATTTCATAAGAAATACGATGAAAAGGAAGAGTAGCGGATCGGAAGCATCCAGAGAGCCATCGGCAGGTGTGAGATGGCAGCGGAAGGTGCGTGAACTGGCCTTGGAGTAGCAGTCTGAAAGGATCACCGGAGTGGAAGTGTCCATGAACGCATGATCTCAGTAGGTGAGCCGGTGTCCGCCGTTACAGGGAGTGGAATGAAAGTTTTCCGCAGAGTGCATGCATGATGCATGAAGTAGAGTGGTACCACGCAGAATTTTAACATCTGCGCCTCTATCGAGAGATAGGGCGCAGGTGTTTTTTTGTATAACAGGAAAATCAGTTGGAATGATCTGTTATATAAAAAACACTCCGCGGGATCGCACTGCGGCAATGTGAATTTTTAGGATTCAAAAGGAGGAAAATCATGGCTGGCTATAATCATACTGCCATTGAGAAAAAATGGAGAGAGAATTGGGAGAAGAACCCGATCAACGTCAACGACGGCAAGAAGCCGAAATACTACTGTCTGGATATGTTCCCATATCCGTCCGGAAGCGGTCTCCATGTAGGCCACTGGAGAGGCTATGTAATTTCTGATGTGTGGAGTCGTTATCAGATCTTAAAGGGCCACTATGTGATCCACCCGATGGGATGGGATGCATTCGGTCTTCCGGCTGAGAACTACGCGATCAAGATGGGTGTTCATCCAGCGATTTCTACAGAGGCAAATATCAAGAACATCAAGAGACAGATCAATGAGATCGCATCGATCTATGACTGGGATATGGAGGTCAATACTACCGATCCTGGATTTTATAAATGGACCCAGTGGATCTTCGTTCAGATGTTTAAGAAGGGCCTGGCATACGAGAAGGAATTCCCGATCAACTGGTGCCCATCCTGTAAGACAGGTCTGGCAAATGAAGAGGTTGTCAACGGATGCTGTGAGCGCTGTGGTACAACTGTAACCAAGAAAAACTTAAGACAGTGGATGTTAAAGATCACCGCATACGCTGACCGTCTGTTAAATGATCTGGACAAGCTGGATTGGCCGGAGAAGGTTAAAAAGATGCAGAGCGAGTGGATCGGCAAATCCTACGGCGCTGAGGTTGATTTCCAGGTAGACGGCAGAGACGAGAAGATCACCGTTTACACGACAAGACCGGATACCTTATACGGCGCAACCTTCATGGTTCTGGCTCCGGAGCACAAGCTGGCGAAGAGCCTGGCGACCGACGAGACCAGAGAGGCAGTTGAGAAATATATCTTAGATTCCTCCATGCGTTCCAATGTAGACCGTATGCAGGACAAAGAGAAGACCGGCGTGTTTACCGGAAGCTATGCCATCAACCCGATCAACGGCGCAAAGGTTCCGATCTGGCTGTCTGACTATGTACTGGCAGATTATGGTACCGGCGCGATCATGTGCGTACCTGCCCATGATGACCGTGACTTCGAATTTGCGACCAAATTTAACATCCCGATCATCCAGGTTATCGCAAAGGATGGAAAAGAGATCGAGAACATGACCGAGGCTTATACCGAGGCAAGCGGAACCATGATCAACTCCGGCGAGTGGAATGGTATGGAGTCCGCAGTGCTGAAGAAAGAGGCTCCGGCGATGATCGAGGCCAGAGGCATCGGTAAGAAGACTGTCAACTACAAGCTGCGTGACTGGGTATTCTCCAGACAGCGTTACTGGGGCGAGCCGATCCCGATCGTTCATTGTCCAAAATGTGGTAACGTAGCGGTTCCGGAAGAAGAGCTTCCATTAAAGCTGCCAGAGGTAGAGAGCTATCAGCCAACCGGTACCGGTGAGTCCCCACTGGCTGCCATTGACGAGTGGGTTAACTGCAAATGTCCTCAGTGCGGCGGCCCTGCAAAACGTGAGACCAACACCATGCCACAGTGGGCAGGTTCTTCCTGGTACTTCTTACGTTACGTGGACAGCCACAACGACAAAGAGCTGGTTTCCAAAGAGAAAGCAGACAAATATCTGCCGGTTGATATGTATATCGGCGGCGTAGAGCATGCGGTACTGCATCTGCTGTATTCCCGTTTCTACACCAAATTCTTATATGACATTGGAGCAATCGATTTCGATGAGCCATTTAAGAAGCTGTTCAATCAGGGTATGATCACTGGTAAGAACGGTATCAAGATGAGTAAGTCCAAGGGTAATGTTGTTTCCCCGGATGATCTGGTACGTGACTACGGCTGTGATTCCTTAAGAATGTACGAGCTGTTTGTTGGACCGCCAGAGTTAGACGCTGAGTGGGATGACAGAGGCATTGAGGGCGTCAGCCGTTTCCTGAACCGTTTCTGGAACCTGGTTCAGGACAGTAAGGACAAAGAGATTGAGCCAACCAAGGAAATGATCCGTCTGCGTCATAAACTGGTATACGATATCGAGCAGCGTTTCAACCAGTTCAGCTTAAATACCGTTGTTTCCGGCTTCATGGAGTACAACAACAAGCTGATCGACCTGGCGAAGAAAGAGGGCGGAATCGATAAAGAGACCCTGCGTACCTTCACCATCCTGTTAGCACCATTCGCACCACATATCGGTGAAGAATTATGGCAGGAGTTAGGCGGAACAGACAGTGTATTCCATTCCCAGTGGCCAGAGTGCGATGAGGAAGCGATGAAAGAGGACGAGATCGAGATCGCAGTCCAGATCAACGGTAAGACAAAAGCCGTTGTATGCGTTGCTGCTGATATCGACAAAGACAGCGCCATTGCAGCAGGTAAAGAAGCAATCGCTGATAAGCTGACCGGAACCATCGTAAAAGAGATCTACGTTCCAGGTAAGATCATCAATATTGTACAGAAGTAAAAGAAGTAACTGTTTAGCTGGCTTTCATGCCGGGGGATTAAAAACCCCGGCTGGAAGCCAGTTTTTTTGACATCATGCGGAATAATTTCAGCTTTCCCCGGTCAGTGGGAGACATATAACCCACCAGAATTCCTGCCATCAGATCTGTCTCCTGGTCAGTAAAGACCATTCCGGCTTCTTTCGCCTCCAGGGTCAGGGAGAGAAAACGGTTCATCAGCTGGTCTTTGGGCGTTTTCTGGATCTCACAGGCCAGGTGGTCGAGAAATGCCACCTTCTCCGGGTTCATGGTGCGGAGCCTGGGATCGTCTTTCCAGTTTTTTGGTTGATTTGGATTCATTGGAAGCCTCCTTCTGTGCAAAAAATGGAATGGATGTTTTTTGGCAAATAAATGGGAAAATATATAAAATTACGGAAAATTATAAAATCAGGAAAATTCGTGAATTGCCTGCATCATTAACATGGCGTTCTCTAACTGGTTCTGCTGTTCTTTGGACAGCAGATTTTTTAGTTGTTCCCAGGGAATACGGGAAAAGGCTGGCTGGCGGCTGGAGGTGGTTGTCTGCGGCTGGGGGATGGCAGTCATTTCCTGATATTGTGCTCCGATGCGGCTGCCCCGGATAAAGTTGCAGATCAGGTCAATGAAGCTCTGCTCATCGGTGCTTCCATAAGGCTTGATGGCTTCCAGCATATCTAACGTAGAATGAGGAGCCTCCTCTGGAAGAGAGCAGATCCCCAGGGCGGCGTTGTCCTCATTGTGCAGCAGGGACATGGTATGCTGCAGCTCCTGAAATTTGATGCTAAAGGAAAGAAATCTCTGTTGGGAAACCTGGAGATAGGGAAGGGCAGCTTTCAGCATCTGGAGATGGTGGTCGCCTACGATACAGTCAAAATCCGTTAATTTGATGGTGGGATCTTCTGGCATGGGATACCTTCTTACAATACTTTGCTTAACAGTATGAGAAAAGAGAAAAAATTATGCGGGAAAACAGCACTTTGCACTCCCACGAGGCAGATTCATAAGATAAGGTATAAGAAAATAATGGGAGAAAGCGTATGTCATTTCGCCTTGTGATAGATGGAAATGCGGTTTATGAGATTGATGAGGATTGTGAGAAGTGTGGGATCAGAGAGTGCCGGTGCGGGAGAAAAGCAGAACCGGGCGATGGCGGTTGTTACCGGTGTGGGGAAGAAAACCGGGGAAAACGGGACGAACAGATAAAACGGGACGAACAGATAAAACAAAGGGAGCCCTCCTCATGAGGACTCCCCGTGGGTGCTTCTGCTGTCTAGCAGCAGAAGCCGTTGCCGTTGTTACAGCAGCATAACAGAAGAATGATCCAGATGATATCATTGTATCCGTTGCCGCATCCGCAGCTATTATGTTCACAACATCCAAATCCATTGCCGCCTCCACAGCAGCAGAGGATCAGGATCAGGAAGATCAGGTTGCATCCGCAGCCGTTTCCATTTCCGTTAGAACATTCACATCCGCAACCACAGTTTGTTGCTGCTACATCACTCATGGTAAAACCTCCAGGAAGATTTTGTTTACACTCCATCTTATGTAGGCCGGCTTGCCAGAGTTTCCAGGAAAATCAGGATTTTGGTGTGATCTGATCTAAAATATTCTGTGAGTCCGATAAAAGCTGTGGATCTGTGGTGTGTTCTACAGCATATTGAAAGTCAGAGACAGCTTCTTCCGCCTGATCTGTGTGGAGATAGCAGACTCCCCGGTTATAGGAGGAAAAATCGGTAAAGCAATCTCCTTCAATGGCGGCAGTGAAGTAAGGAATGGCTGCTTCATAGTCCTCCTCGTCCATGGAAATACTGCCCAGATAGAAATTCGTTTCCGGGAGATAGGAGGTTCCGTTAAGCGCCTTTAAGAGATAAGGCTTGGCATCTGCCTCTTTTTCTAAGTTCATGTAGCAGGAGCCGATGAGGAAATTCAGTTCTCCGTCATCCGGATCGGTGGAATAGTAGTCCAGAAAATCCGTCACGGCCTTATCAAACTCCTCAGTTGAGTAGTAACACACTCCTCTTGCATAGGCGATTGCGCTGGCGTACTCCGGCAATTCCCTGGCTGCGGTGTCATAAGCCTCGATGGCTTTCTCATAATCTGGCAGCTGCTGGTAGCAGTCTGCGATATACATCAGCACATCCTTCTGGGTGGAGTCCAGTTCATACATCTTCTGGTAATCAGCAATGGCAGATTCATATTCACCCTTTTCATCATAGATCTGGGAGCGGAGCTGAAGCGCATCATAAAGGTCAGGGGACAGGGCAAGCGTTGTATTAAGATCATCTAACGCAAGGTCTCTCTGATCCAGAAGCACATACAGACCGGCTCTTTTTAAAAAATACTGCGGATTGGAACCATCCATCTGGATAAGACCATTGATTTCCTTCAGCCCGTTGTCATAATCGCTCTGGGTCACATAATCAGAAAAACGGTCCAAAGCTTCATTTTGGAGATCGACGACCTTTTGAGCCGCTTCCTCGACTGCCTTTTCTTCACGCTTTTGTTCCTGGCGTTCCAGAAATGTCTGTGTCAGATATGGCAATATCATGACTGCGATCAATAAAACCGCGATTTTCTTTTTATGGGCAGCTATTTTCGTGAAAAAATTCTTAGAGGTATCAAATGGATGTTTCATAGGCCGGTTCCTTTCTTAAAAAGCGGATCATATTATAAATTGTATCCTTTAAAGAAAGGTTAACACAAATAATCGGAAAATTCAATGAATTTATGAAAAGAACTGCAAACTTAAGAAAATAAAAGAAAAACACGAAAAATATTAAAAAACTACCCGAGTGAGTAGTATACATTTGATTTTATATTTGGTAAAATTGTAAAAAAGTCAAGCAGCAGATCTCAGAACATAAAAAATATGATGGTTGCAGAGAAGGGGGATTAATCGCATGACGAAAAAAAACATTGACGAGGTAATGCGCCTGACGCAGGAATGTCTGACAAGATACTGGCAGCTGGATATCGACTATATCATCAGCTTGTGTGATGAAGATGTCGTATGGATAGGGGCCCTGCAGAGTGAGTTTACCATGGGAAAGGATGCCTTTATCGAGGATCTGACCGCTGTAAAAAAAGAGTTAAAACCATGTCATCTTGTTTCACAGGAGTATGTGGTGGCACAGAATGCAGGGACTGCCTGTACCATTGCCGGAAGATATCTGGTGACTACGGACGAAACCGTGGAATACTTTCTTCAGGCCCAGCAGAGGTGTACATTTACCTGGGAAATGGTGGAAGGAGACCTAAAGATCAAGCAGCTTCATGTGTCCAACCCCATTGGAGAACTAAAAGTAAAAAAGGGTGAAAAGTTCGTGAATGCCATAGGGGAAATGGCACAGAAGTATCTGATGAACCATATTCATACGCTGGAGGACACCAGACAATTTACGGTGATCGATGAAAAAGACGTGGTGCATTTTTTACATAACGAGGATATTGTGTATGTGGCAGCAGAGGGACGAAATTGCAGGATCTACACGGTGGATGGTTCGGAGATCTGCGGCAGGCTTAATATGACGGAATTTCAGCAGATCTGTGGGAAGGAACTGGTGCCGGTGCACCGCAGTTATGTGATCAACCGGAATTACATTTCCCTGATCCAACGGTATGAAGTGGTGATGCTGGATGGCAGTAAAATCCCGATTCCGGTAAAGAAATACAAGGAGATGAAGGATTGTCTGACAGAGATGCATGGTGTAAAAAAAGGAAAATGATTATTCGTTCCTCTTAGCAGGTAATTCGTTCCAAAACTATTGTCGAAAAATAAAAGGGAAAGTATAATAAAATTATGCCAATAGCGACATTTGACGTAAGACGTTTGATTTCATAATTTACTTTCAGGTTTGGGAGGAATGAACATGAAGAGAAAACAAAGGAAAAACAGTCGGGAAAGAAAGGAGGAAGGGCTTGTGAAGACAAGGGCAAGAGGTATCCTGCTGATTCTGGCATTGTGCCTGTCCATGGTCGGAACCTCCGTGGTTTACGCAGAAGAAGCTGCGAGTCCACCCGGAGCGTACCAGGATGAAGGACAGGATCAGAGCCAGGGCTCGGAAGATACCGACAAAGACACGAAAAAAGAAGATGATTCCGGGGGCGGCGAGGAAAAGAAAGACCAGAATTCCGGGACAGAAACACCGGGGAATACGGAGAACACGAGTAGTGCAGTGACTTCGGGAACGTCAGAGAATCCGGGAAGCACGCAGGAATCAGGAAGTACAGGAACACTGGAGAATACGGAAAACACAGGAAACACAGGAAACACGGAAACTCCAGGAAGTACAGAGACATCGGGAGGTACGGAGACTCCAGGAAGTACAGATACACCAGGAAGTATGGAAACTCCAGGAAGTACAGATACACCGGGAAATACGGAAAATACAGGAAACACAGGAAGTACGGAGACACCGGGAAATACGGAGAATACAGGAAGTACAGAAACACCGGGAGGTACAGAGAATCCAGGAAGTACAGAGACACCGGGAGGTACGGAGACTCCAGGAAATACGGAAAATACGGGAAACACAGGAAGTACGGAAACACCGGGAAATACGGTGACTTCGGGAAGTACAGAGACTTCTGGAACAGCAGAAACCCCAGGGACAACAGAAACTACGGGAATTTCACAGAAGTCGGACACTACTGCAGAAACGGGTCAGACCGGAACAACAGTTGAAGCTGGCAAAGCAGAGACAGGATCGGACAAGACCGGAGAAAACAGTACGACAGCAGAAGGAACAACAGGAGCAGTAACAGCAGCACCAGTTCTGCAAGCAGTGGCAGCAGCAGCGCCAGTGGCAGCCCCGGTTGTAACATCGACAGGGCTGACTGCAGACGAAACGGACAACACGACAACCGAAATTGATATTTCGAATGTGGATAATGTCAAGATATCGGTCAATGACAATCAGCAGTTAGAGGTGTATGTAAACAATAGCCAATACAAAAAGACATATACCAATGGCAATATCACAAAGGTTAAAATCCAGGCAAAGGATAAGATCAGTTTTAATGACCAGCTGGATACAACAAAGAATTATGTGTTGAATCTGGCGAAGGCAATCGTGGAGCTTTTAGCAAAGCAGGTAGTCCTTCAGCCAAACACCAATGTGACATTGAATGTCAAGGAGCTGCAGATCACAGCACAGGATACCGGATCGACAACAGCAGGAGATGTGTTCCTGAATGTGGTCAAGAAGGTTTATGAGTCGGATTGCAATTATGTTGGCATCAAAAATATGACGATCACGGCAGAAAAGGATGATGACGGTGATTCGCAGATCGTCATCAAGGCGACTAATGCAGTGACATCCAACACGGACGCAGCGACAACAACAGACGGTACAACAGCAGCAGATACTTCAGAGACAGGTATCTGGGCTAAGGTTGATAGTAAAGTCGGCGATTTAGGAAGCTATATTGCAAGCGTTAAGAATATCGAGACGATCATCGAGATCGATGCAAGTACCCTTACGGCAGATACCATCGATCTGGAGTCAGTCAATGAACTGAAGATGAGCACCCAGGGCGTAGGAATCGGTGTGGCAGTGAACGTGGCCAGCGCCTCCTCCATGGTCCTGGTGAAGAACAGCAACCTGACATCTACAAAAAATGGAATCAAACTGTTAGCAAAATCAGTGATCGAGTCCAAGGCAGATGCTCAGGCGAAGGCAGGCAACGTGGCAGTTGGCGTTTCCGTGATCAGCGGAAGTACCGAAGCCTCCATTACAGGAAGCGGAACCATCAACTCCAAAAAAGGACTCCTGGTTTCTGCAGAGAGCAATGCACAGGCGACCACAAATGCCATCGGCAAAGCAGCCAATGACAATCGAAGCGGAGCATTTGCAGGTGTATCTATTGTAAACTATGATACCAAAGCAAATATTGGTGGAACCGTTTCTGTTCAGGCAAACGAAGATGTGACAGTAAAATCCCAGCAGTATGGAATCAACGGAACAACCGTGACATCGACGAAAAAGTCAGACGATGAGAGCAGCTCCGGTGATAAGAGCAGCAGCATCAGCAGTATCCTTGATACCGTAAGCCAGTCCATCGAACAGCTGGAATTAAAGTCCAAACTGACCGATAACGTGAAAACCAAGGTCAAAGATTTATTTAAGAGAGACGAGGTGGAGCAGAAGGTTGACAGTTCTCTGGAATCAGCAGATGACAGCGAAGAGACATCAGGAATCGGTGATCTGTTTGAAAGCGCAGAAGCAGAGATTGCCAACAAGATCCAGTTAACATTTCAAGGTATTGATAATTCAGATCTTAACAAAGTAACCGTTAAGATCACACCGAATGAAGGAACCAGCGGAGTTGACCGCGCAGCAACATTAACAAGCAAAACTTATACCAGTGAACAGTTTGCAGAAGGCTCTTACACCTTATCCATTCTTGTTCCTGCAGGATATGCGGCTCCGGATTCCCAGGTGATCAAAGTGGTGAAAGGAAAAGGCTATACAGGAACAGTGACCTTATCCAAAACCAACAGAACGAAAAATCAGTTCGTTGGAGCATTTGCAGTCATGGTTGTAAATTCCAGAAATGAAGCTTCTATTACAACAACAGGAACAATTAGTACAAATGGAAAAGTTCAGGTTCTGGCAAATGCAGTTTCCAATAATACAACTGTAGCGGACGCATCTACGATCCCTGCAGATTTAGATCGGGAAGCAAATGATAACGAAGTAGTGGTAGCAATCGTAACAGAAGATAAGACCACAACACTTCCGGCAAAGGTTTCCTTAACAAAATTGTATGGAAATTCTGATCTAGTAGTTGATGCCATTCATCCATATGACCAGAATTATCTGAATGATAAGAGTGGAATGATCTCTTTCCAGAATGGCGCTACACAGAATAATAAGGGTAATTCAAATGGAAATCAGAATTTATCCGAAGGCCGTTATAAACTGGTGTTTAAGGTTCCAGTAAGTCTGGGATTCACACCAAAGGATGAAACAGTCGCAAAGACGAAAAAAACGGAAACAATTGATTCTACCAATTATTATGTGTACACCATGTACATTACCTTATCCAAGAAGGCAGGCAGTGAGGATTTAGCAGGTCTGAAGCAGCTGATCTTGATGAAGGCAAACACAACGGATACAGGTTCGACAGGTACTAAGGTTTCAGCCGGTGTCGGTATCGGCGTCAATGTGATCAAGAACGAAAATACTGCGTATATCAAAAACGCAACGATCGAAGCCAGCGGAGTTGATGTGAAGGCTACGACCGGTGGATATGAAGTAACGACAACGACCACAGAAGGTGGAGAAACAAAAACAGCTACAAAGAAGTATGACAACAGATCAGACGTCAGCTCAGCAGCAGGCTTTAACTCCGGTGAGTTCGGATTTGGCGGAGCGATTTCTGTGAACGTAGTCAATGATGTAACAACAGCTTATATTGATGGAGCGAAGATCACGATCAAAGGCAATGGTGGTACAAACAACATTAATATAGAAGCAACTAGTAAAAATGACAGCCATACAACAGCAGGAAAAGAAAAGGATGAGAACAATACATATTCTTCAAATGTTGGTGTAGGCTCCGGAATTGCAATTGGTGTCGGAAATTATACCACCACCGCAGATCTGGGAAGTGATGTAACAATCACCGGAACTACAAATCAGGAGATCGGTTCTGTTACGATCAAGGCAACATCCGAGGGCGAGGTTAATGTGGAAGCCATCGCAGGTGTAGCAGGCGGCAAGGCAGTTGCACCGGTGATCGCAGTTAATATCGTAAATGGAACGACAAGAGCAAAGGCAGCAGCGAACACAAGTAACATGCTTGCACTGACCGGCGATATGACGGTCTATGCAAGATCTGACAGAAAGAGAAGAACCACTGCTAATGCAAGTGCAGCTGGAAGCAAGGTTGCAGTCGGTGGAGCGATCACCGTAGCAGCAGGTAACCTTCATCAGTACGCATACATGGAGCGTGGAATTTCCAAATCACGCAACATCAGCGTCAAGGCAGAAAGCGGTAACTCCACAGAGACTGTCAGCATCGCAGGAGCCAACGGAGCAGCGGCGCCGAAGGACGATGAAGACAGTTCTGGAAGCAGTGAAGACAGTGACTCGCAGTCGTCCAAGTCCAGTCCGGACGCACTTGTCAACAAGGCATTAGCAAGTGGCAAGAAGGTCGGTTCCGGTACGGACGGTATCGGTGAGACTCCTTCCAGGTCCCCGCAGAAGGCAGAGACGACAGAAGGCAAGGTTACGGTAGCGGCAGCCATCGCAGTGGATATCTGGGGCGATGAGACGAAAGCAGTCGTGACCGGCAATACCACATCCAGTGGAAAACTGGAAGTATTAGCAAATGCAGCAAATACAGCAAAAGTAACCGCTAACGCTTCTTCCACCTTAAGTACTACCGGTGTCGGTGTCAGCGTGGCAATCCTGGTTGGCGATCTGATCAACAAGGCAGAGCTGAGCGGAACCCATAAGACCGGATATTTCCTGGTAAAAGCAGGAATGGGAAAAGACGGGGAGAACGACAGAGTCAATGATATCCAGGTCATCAGTATCTCCGGTGCAGGTGCATCCAACGTTGGTGTGGCAGGCGCCGTAGCGATCAATATCTTTGACACAGAATATGCAGCGACACAGAATGGAACCTTAACTGCAACGAATGCAGCTCAGCTCAGTGAAGTAACCGCAAAGGTGAACCAGAAGGTAGTAACCAGAGCAGGTGCAAGCGCAGATCTGGCAGGCGCCGGAAGCAGTACCTCCACAGGAACAGGAACCTCTGCAGGAACCGGTACTTCCGGTACAGGAACCAGCGGCAGCTCCAAGAAGAGCGTGGGAGTCGGAGCTTCCTTCGCACTGACCATCGCAGATGCAGCAGCAGACGCAGTTGTCAATGGAACCATTAAGACAGATGGAAACCTTCAGATTGAAGGTATCGTGATCAGTGATGTAGAGACCAAGGTAGTTGCAGGAAATGACGCATACGAAGAACCGGCAGAAGAGGGCAAAATCAAGATCACAGTCAAGAATTCTGACGGCGAGGCAGTGAAGGATGCAACCGTCACCATCACAGTAGACGGAAATACAGAAACAAAGAAAACGGATGAGAATGGTCAGGTGATCCTTGACTCTGTAACAAAGGATAAGGAATACACTATCACCATTACAGCAGTGCCAACAGGATATAAGAAACCTGGTAATGATAATGATAAAGTGACCTTTACCTTAACAGCGGATGATACAGGTTACGCCAAGACCTTTGTTCTGGTTAAGACCAATCAGGATGAGAAGGACAAGTACGCATCCTTAGATGCAGCAGTGGCAGCTGCCCTGATCACTAACCGGGCACACGCAGAGGCGTCTGAAACTTCTAACGTAACAACAGGCGGGAATTTCAGACTTAATGCGGAAAGCACATCTGTCACCAATGTGATCTCTGAAGGCGAAGCAGAAGCCAGCAACGTGGCAGTGGGCGCATCTGTAGCAGTGAACCTGGTAGCAGAAGAAGTGAAAGCCCTGATGGCAGGAACCGCTTCTGTAGGCGGCAATTTCTTAGTCACTGCGAAGGCACAGCCGAAGGATCTGGCAAGCGCTTATGCGACCGCATCCGGACTGGATCTCCAGAGATACAAAGATAAGTATAATACGAAGATCAGCGATATTCTCAGTGGCAAAGCATTTAAGAAGGATACGACCGGAACGAGCGGAAGCGGTTCTACCGGTTCTTCCGAAGGTACAACCAGCCAGGTAAATCAGAAAGTTGATGAACAACTGGGTAAGAGCAATACCACTGAAAACACCAATAATAAGAATACCAAGCCAGAAGCAACCAAAGAAGGCACCAGCCTTTCTTCCAAGGTTCTGAATGCAGCAGATGTTAAGACTTCTGAAAATTCTGCCAATACCGGCTCTACCGGCACCACCGGTACTGGGGCTGCCAGCGCAGATCAGGCAAAGAAAGACGCAACTGCTATTACGAACCCGACTGGCACAAAGACCGAGAAGCAGACCAATGTATCCGTAGCGGCTGCAGTTGGAACTTCTATCGTGTCCCATAAGGTAAGTGCAGAAGTAACTGGTCAGGTAACAAAAGCAAGAAATGTAACGATTAATGCAGAGAACCTTGACAATTTTGAAACCTTAGCAACCGGAGCAGCCGTTTCTAAGAAGACCTCCATCGCACTGGGCGTTGCAGTTGTAGTCAACAACAGTAAGACCTATGCGGCAGTGATGAACAATCTTGGAACAAATGCTGAAAAGGTTGGCAATGTGACCATTCAGGCAGTCACAAAGCATAACACAGATCAGGAGTATCTGACCAAGCTTGGCGCACAGGCTATCGCCGGAGCAGCAAATGGCTCTGAAAAAGGCGGAGCAGCAGTGGCAGGCGCAGTGGCTCTGATCGTGTCCAACGCGCAGACCAATGCACTGATTGGTCCGAACGCATTGATTTATGCGAACGGTGATGTAAAGGTTGAAGCAACGGAGCAGAGCAAATTAGCGGCACGAGCATGGGGCGCAACACTGACCAGCAGCAAGTTCGATGAGCAGAACAATGCGGCAGGAACCGGTGCAGGCCAGACAGCAGGAACGACTGCAGGTGGAGCAGCTTCCGGAACAGCAGGAAGTTCCAGCGGCGCAGGCGTTGGTGCAGCATTTGCCATGATCTACGCATATGACCAGACAAAGGCAGAGATTGGTAATCAGGCACAGATCACAGCAAAGAGTCTGACTGTCAATGCACAGAAACAGGAAGTAAAGATTAATGCAGCAGATGGAATCAAGAACATCGAGATCAACGGTGTGATCACAACAGGCGCAACACAGATCAAAGATGGCAAGATTAAGATCAACACGACAGAGAATACTCAGAGTGAAGAAGAGATCAAGGTCAGTGATCTGGCAGATGTGGCATTGAACTTATGGAATCTGCTGGCTAATAAGAACTACTATCTGGAAGCAGTCGGCGGTTCCGCAGCAGATACCGCACCAACCTTTACAGGTGCAGGCTCCTTTACCGTATTAGTAGCACAGGATACCGTAGAAGCCCTGGTTGGAAAGAATGTAGTTCTGGTTCTGACTAATGGCCTGACCGTAACCGCAGCATCCAAGGTCAATGCAGTAACCATTGCAGGTTCTGTGGCATATGGCGGTTCTAAGAGTGCTGGCATTGGTGTCAATACAATTGTGAATGATACCGCTGTCCGCGCAGAACTTGGAAATAGCACGAACGTTACTGTGAATGAAGGAAACGTACTCATCAGCGCTGATGGTGACTTAAACCTGGTATCCGTTTTAGTAGCAGCTTCCGTATCTTCAACAAAGACAGGAAGCACCAGTGGAACACAGGCAGCAGGTGAAGGCGTTGTCAATATCTTCATCAATGACAACAAAGCAATCGCAAAAGTTGGTGACGCAGTTGTTATCCATGCGCCAAAAGGCGATGTAACGGTTAAGGCAGCATCCAAGATCGGTTACACAGGCATCGTAGGCGGACTGGCAAAATCCGGTGGACATGGAATCGGCGCATCCGTCAGCGTTCTGGTTGTCAATAACGAGATCCTGGCGCAGACCGGCAATGGCGTGACCATCACCGCAGGCCAGAAGATCCACGTAGATGCAGATAGCAAAGAAACCATCGTAGCAGTTGTTGTAAATGGAGCAGCAGCTACCGGAGCAAACAGCGGCGTGGCTGTGGCAGTGAGCCCATCGGTCAATGTGATCAAGGGAAGCACCCAGGCGATCGCAGGAACCGGTTCTTACACAGCAAACTCCATGGATGTGACCGCAGACAGCACGACGAAGATCGTGATCCTGTCCGGTGGAGCAGCAGTCAGCACAGGTAAAGCCGGTGTTGGCGGTTCTGTACAGGTGGATGTATTCTTAAAGAAAGTAAGAGCACTCATTGCAGATGGAACAGCAGATGCACGCGCAGTCATCTTAGCACCAGGCGGTCTGACAGTAAGCGCAAATTCGAAAGAAGAGTCTTATCTGTTCGTGATCGGTTTAGGCGGTGGAAAGAGCGCAGCAGTATCCGGCTCTATCGCAGTTGTAGTAATTGATAATGAAGTAGAGGCGAAGATTGGCGATTACGCTATGGTTGGCAGTACAGACAGCCGTGGCAATGTGACAGTCTCCGCAAAAGACGACATGGTTACAGTCGTATTAGCAGGTGGAGTAGCAGCTTCTACCAGCGGAGCAGCAGTAGGTCTTGCTAATGCAGATGTGATCGCCAGCGGAAGCACGAAAGCACAGATTGGTAACCATGTAACCGTCTATGGAAATAACGTAACAGTAACAGCAGCATCCGATAAGAAGTTTATCAATGTTGTGATCAGCGGCGGCGTAACCAATGGAAGTGCAGCAGTAACCGGTTCTGCAGCAGTCGTTGTGGTTGGAGATACCGTAAAAGCAGCTATTGGTGAAAATGCAGTCATCAATGCCAACGGTGATGTGAAAGTCATCGCCCAGGGAAGTACCGATATCATCGATATCGTCGGAAACCTGGGAATCAGTGGCGGCAGTGCGGCAGTCGGTGCCTCCATCGATACCATCGTATATCAGGGAACGGTATACGCAGGAATCGGTAAAGGAACTCAGATCATAACCAGCAATAGCGGCAATGTGATCGTATCTGCAAAGAGCAATGACAAGCTGATCGATCTGGTGATCGGTGTTGGCGTATCCAGCGGCAGCGCAGCAGTCAATGGTTCTGTAGCAGTCATCGTGGCAAAACAGAACGTATTTGCACTGATCGGCACACCAGACAGCAATAACAATTATGCAGACGCAGCAGGAACCAGGATCCAGGCAGACGGCAGCGTTCAGGTAACCGCAGAGGCAGAGCAGCTGATCCTCTCCGGAGCAGGCTCTGCAGCAATCAGCCTTGGAACCGCAGGCGTGGGCGCAGGTATCATCGTAGTGACCGATACCCACAGAGCATGGGCAGAGGCTGGCAAAGGCGCAGAGATCAATGCGCTTGGCAGAAAGCCAGTGACCGGCAATTTCGGAAAACTGGTTACCTCTGGAACCAGCGGCAATGTAACTTATAAGAATGGTAAGCATGACCAGATGACGATCAATGGTGTGATCATTGGCGCATTTAATACGACCAACCTTCACACAATCGCAGTCACCGGTTCTGGCGGTTCTACCGCAGGCGTCGGTATTGCAAACGTAACCGTAGTAGAAAAGGCAAGATCCCAGGCAGTGATCAATGATAATGCGAAGATCAACCAGGGAAGCCGGACAGGTGCACATCAGCAGTCCAGCGTTCATGTCATCGCATCCAACGACACCGTAGAGAGTGTCTCGGGTGGTGCGGCTTCAGGCGGTGGAACAGCCGGTGTCTCCGGTGCAGTTGTAGTCTATACGGGAATCAAAGAAACAACCGCAAGAATTGGCGATGGAGCACAGGTAAAAGCAGAGAATGCGATCGTGGTTCTGGCGCACTCTGACAATCAGATTTATGCAAATGTTGTTGGTGCAGCAGTAGGCGGAACAGCCGGTGTAGGCGGATCTGTATCGGTTATCGTCCTTCAGGACACAACGACGGCAAGCGTTGGTGGAAATTTAACAGCGAATGCGATTACCGTTAAAGCAGAATCCAACGAATTACTGGAACTTTCCGCAACAGCTTTCCAGGCTGCTGGAACAGCGGCAGCCGGTGCATCCGTAGGAACCATTGTATTTAAAGGCAAAACATTTGCGATTGTTCGTCCAGGAACAACTTTAACTGCAGCCAATGGAAATATTATCGTCTACGCAGACTCTAAGGAAAAAGTGATCATGATTGTCCTTGGAGGCGGTGCAGGTGGAACGGCAGCAGTGAATGGCTCTTTCGCAGTTCTGGTCATGAATGTGACCACTCAGGCGAAGGTAGAAGATGGAACCTCCGGAAATGGAAGCAGTCTTAGCGCAGCGAAAGGTTCTGTTACAGTAAAAGCAACAGACACAACAGATTTGAACCTGAATACCGGTAATGCAAATGTTGGTGGAGCTGCAGCAGTGGGAGCGGCTATTGAAGTGGCAGTTTACCGCAATACGGTAACTGCAATGATTGGCAATTACAACACAGTAACAGCAAAATCCATTCTGGTTCAGGCGATAGCGGACCGTGATATCCAGGCGGCAGCTGTTATGGCAAGTGCGTCAGGAACCGCAAGTATCAACGGAAGTATCCTTGTACTTTCCATCGGAGCAGGAACTACTGATCCTGATGCAAACAAGGCAGAAACCAATGGAGGCGGCAATTCCTCTGACAAGGCAAGTAAGGAAGCATCTGAGCGTGGCCAGGCGGCAGTAAATCTTGGATATGGACAGAAGGTCAATGCAGAGCAGGGCAATCAGTACGTCACAGAAGCAAACGGAACCATCAGTGGACTTGCAACAGACAATAAGAATTTGATCAGCGGCTACTTCACCAGTGCAAATGTAGAAGACAAGACTTATGCAGGCATTGGTGATGGCGGTAAAACCACTGCAACGGATGGAAACGTAAAGGTTAGTGCACAGGATCAGACAAAACTGAAGTCTGTCGCAGGAGCAGCAGGTGGAAGCGGAACCGTATCTATCGGTATTTCCCTGAACCTCGCGATCCTGAACGGAACCGCAGAGGCAAGAATCGGCGGTACCGTAAAGGCAGAAAAAGGCAACGTTGAAGTCTATGCAAAGAACATCCTGGATGTTCCGGCATTTTCCGCAATCGGCGGCAATGGCAGCGGTGCAGTAGCAGTCACAGGTACGATTACCGTATTGAAGGCTGGAGAAAAGGCATATGCGTACATTGCGCCAAACGCAAACGTAGAAGCAGAAGGCAACGTGATCGTACTTGCAGAAAGCAATCAGGATATCCTGGTTGTGAACGGCAACGTCAGCGCATCCGGTGCAGCAAGCCTGGGTGTGGCAACCAACGTGATCATTTTCTCTAACAAAACACATGCTTACGTTGGCGGTGGTGCAACCGTTACTGCCAATGCAAACAAAGGAAATGTAAACTTTGTAGACGGCACAACAACTTCTAAGGTAGATAGTAATTATAAGAAGTTAAATGATCAGAATACGAATACCGATTATGTATCTTCCAAATCCAACGAATCTGCTCAGTCTGGCGTGTTAGTAGGTGCGAAATCTTCTCAGAAGATCCGCAGCTGGGTAGTCAGCGGAGCAGCAAGCGGAGCCGTATCGGTAGTTGGTTCTGTCAATGTACTGACATTTGGCAGCGAGACCAAAGCATGGATCGGACAGAAGGCAAAAGTTACAACAAAGAACAATGGTGATATCCTGGTGATCGCAGTGGATACCACTTCCATTCAGGATGTGGCAGGTAATATAGCTGCCAGCGGCACAGTCAGTGCAGGCATCTCCAACGACACCATTACCTTCCAGAAGGTGACCAGCGCCTATGTAGATGAAGGCGCAGTATTAACCAGTGGAAGAAATATCATCATCAAGGCAATCAGTGATGAAGCTTATGTGGTAGTTGTAGTCAGTGCCGGTGCAGCAGTTGGTGCAACACCAACAGGTGCTGTGAATGGAGCAGTTTCTACGATTGTCATAAAGAATGAGACTACAGCAGAGGTGAAGGCCAATACTGTAGCCACCATTCTGACTGCAAACGGCAGTATCGCAATCTGGGCAGAAGATAACCAGAACCTGTATGTGATTGCAGGATCTGCAAATACCGCCATCAGCGCAACTGGAGTATCTGTCAGCGGCGCAGCAGGTGTAGCGGTTGTGAAAGCAAGCAATAAGGTTCAGGCATTGGTTGGAAAACTGGCTCAGTTAGATGCTTATGGAACGACAGGTATTGCTTTCTATACCGGCGAGTTAGATGGCAATGATGGTAACCGGAAGAGAAACCGCAAGAAAGCGAATCAGTACGGCGTTCTCATCGGAGCATTTAATACCAACAATCTGATGGCAATCACTGCTTCTGGTTCTGCAGGTACTGGAGCAGCAGGCGCAATTGCTTCTACAACAGTGGTTTCTAAAACTGAAGTACGGGCAAAAGCAGAACAGGGCGCGCAGATCAACCAGAAGGTAAAAGCAAACCGGGAACAGAAGACATCCGCATCCAGCGTGAAAGTCATCGCCATGGATTCCACGGAGGTTGACACGGCAGCCGGTGGTGCGGCAGTCGGTATCGCAGGGGCAACTGGAACCATCGTAGTAACTCATTTAAAGAAGACCGTAGAGGCCATCTTAAATGGTACGGTTTATGCACCAGGCGGAGTTGACGTTTTGGCAATCAGCGATAACAATGTATTCTTGTTGACAACCAGCTTAGCAGGCGGTCTGGCAGGCGGCGCAGGAAGTGCATCCGTTCTCTACACAGAGAATACCGTAACCAGCCAGCTTGGCGGAACTATTGAGGCAGATAAAGCAGCAGTCAATGTAAAAGCTATCAACCGGCAGTATATTACTTCCGGCGCGGCATCCGTATCTGGCGGCGCAGTTGCAGTGGGCGGCGCAGGAGCAAGCATTATCTTCAAGAGCCATACCAAGGCGGAAGTGATGGATGGCACATCCATCAAAGCAGGTTCTCTGAATGTGAATGCACAGTCCAAAGAAACCATCACCGGTGTGGTGGCAGCAGCAACTGGCGGAAGCACCGCAGTGGGCGGATCTCTGATCCTGATCATTGCAAACGCAGATACAACCGCAAGAATTGGCAACAACGTAAATATCATTTTGAGCGGTGATTTAACCGTTCTGGCAGAAGATATTGCAACCATTAACATGACAGCAGGTACCGTATCCGGCGGTGGAACAGCCGTGGGCGGTGCAGCAGCGGTTCTGATCTTCAAGAATAACGTTCTGGCAGAGATTGGAACAAACGGCAGAATTACAGCAGCGAACCTGAATCTAACAGCAAACTCTGTACGGAACATTACTTCTTATGTAGCAGCAGGTTCCGGCGGTGTCGGCGCTGTATCCGGCAGTGTACTGGTAATTCTGGTTGGCAGCAAGCAGAGTGATGATGCAAAGACGGCAATGACTGGAAAAAACGGCAACAATGTAAGTTCCAATAGCCAGAAGAGTATCGATGGTGCCCTGATAAATGCCAGCAGTTTAACTAAAGAAAACCTGAAACTGGATATCACAGGTTACTTCACAGGAGAAACTGCCAATGCAACAACGGCAAGAATCGGTTCTGGAACTGTGATCACCTTAACAGGCAACGCCAAGATCAAAGCAGCAGAAACAACCAAAGTGACTGCATATGTAGGTTCTGCATCCGCAGGTGTTGTAGCAGCAGGCGGCGCGGTGGCTATCGCAATCTTAAATGGCACGGTTCAGGTAGAAATCAACGGAACCATCAATGCAAATGGCACCGTAACCATCAACGCAGAGAACCAGATTACCAGCAATGCCTTTAAGGCGGTAGTAGGTTCCGGAGGAGTCATCGGACTGGGCGCAGCCGTGGCTTACATGGATGTGACTGGAACGACGAAAGTTCTGATCGGAAGCACCGGTTCTGTAAATGGAAATGGAACGTCCGGAGTTAACGTATCAGCACGGTTAATCATCAATACAAATCCAACAGCAGACGGTTATGGTGTAGGCTGGGCATCTGCAGGAATGGCAGCAGCCAGATTAAAAGTAACTGGAACAACCATCGTAGAAGCACTTAGTGGCAGCGGTTTGGCATCTGCCAATGGCAATGTGAAACTGAATGCATATCAGAATATTACTTCTACAGCAACCACCAAAGCAGCAAATGTAGGTTATGGAGCAACAGGATCTGTGACTCTTGCACTTGTAGAGGTAGGAAGTACAACAAAAGTAGCAAGTGGAGCCAATGTGACAGCATCAAAGGGTACTTACGATATTCTGGCCCACAGTATTTTAACTGCAACAGCAAATGCGTATGGTTTATCAGCAGCATTAGGTGGATCTGTTCAGGCGGCGATTGCCAGACTGACAGTAAAACCGGTTGTGTTAGCATCTGTTACAGGCGGCCAGATTCAGGCTAAAAATATAAGAGTGCGTGCATTGTTCAATGTCAATGATAATAACTCTTATAACAAGGCTGGTAATCTGGAATCCAATGCATATGCAGGAGCAGCCGGTGGCCTGGTAAGTGGTTCCGGTGCATCTTCGGAAATCACCGTAGATGGCAGTGCAACCGCAGAAGTAACTAATGCAACTCTGACATTAGCAGAGGATGCCCTGGTACTCAGCAAAGTCAATGGAAGCTTAACCGGCAACGGAGCAGGCTTAGCGGCAGCTGGTGGCGCGGCAGTTGGTGGGGTAGTGGTGAAGATCAGCAACACCTTCGAAACCATCGCACGAATCACCAGAACAATCATCACAGCAGCAAGAAACGTTACCGTTCTGGCAGATTATGACGGAACCGTAAACGGAACAGCCAAAGGAACCGCAGGCGGACTTCTGGTAGCTGGAACCGCACAGAGCCTGTCCATGACAGAGGACACTACAACAACAGCCAATATTGCAGGCAACAGCAAGATAGACGCAACGGGAACCGTTTCTGTATTGGCACAGGATGAGCATCAGGTTGGCGGAAAAGCAACCGGATATAGCGTAGCAGGTTTTGCATCTGGTGGTCTGACAAAGATCACAACGGAGATTATCAACAAGACGACTGCAGGCGTGAATGGAAGTACTGTTACGGCACAGAACATTCTGATCAAAGCAGGAACAGCGATCAAGAAGGACACGACCGCAACGGCATCCTCAGGAGCCCTTGGTGGATCAGCAAATGATGTCAGCGATAATACGACTGTATCCAATCAGACTTATGCAGAGGTAGGAAGCGGAAGTAAACTGACAGCGACGGACAACAATCTGGATGATAATGCAATCGTGATCATAGCAGAATCTGATAACTCTTATAAGGGTTATGCAACTGCGATCGCCGGAGCAATCATTGCCAAAGGTGTTGCCAGAGCGATTCAGACAGTGACAGATGATGTACGAGTGAGAATATCTCCATCTACGATCATTGCACAGCAGGGTAATATCGTTATCCACGCATCAGTGAAGGACATTACCTCCAACTTAACTGCATACGGCGGTGCAGGTGGAGTGGCAGCAGGAACAAATGTTAAGGCAGAGGCAGTTACAAATGCTAACGCAATTGTGGAATTCATCGGCGGATCTTCTGGTAATCATGCGTCAGTTAATGCAAGGACCGGAGACACAACGATTGGAACAGAAACCAATACGGAAGCTAGAGTTTATGGAAAAATCAAGTTCACCGTAGACGGTCTCAGTTCAATTTCCACAGATGTTAAGAATACGATGAAGATCAATTCCAAGATCGATCTTGGATCGTACACAGAAGTGTCAGCGGCGAAGAATCTGGATATCCAGGCACTGATCAAGAGAATCTACGCATATGCTTCTGCATATTCGGAGACTGGATCTGTGATCAATACCCAATCTAGGCCAAATGCAACCGTCGATGTCACTGCATATGCAACGGTTACAGGAACTGGCGTGAAGCTGCATGCAGGTGAAAGATTAACCCTGTACGCGATTTCAACCAATGATATTTATACAAATGCTTACAGCTATGGATATACTGCAGGTGGAACCGGTTCTGTTATTTCAACAGCAACCAACAACACCAGAATCTATGGCAATGTAGAGATCAAGGACAGCAGCTCTTCAATGAACGCAAGAGACATCGCGATTGGAGCAGCAACGAAGAGCGAGAGCGAAGTATCCTATACAAAGAAAGCAGAGTATAAGGCAGTCACAGTAACCGAATTTATAAAAAAGACGGTTACAAAGACAAAGAATGTAATCGAAAAAGTTTCTGAAAAGATCTGTAAGAAACTTCCATGGCCACTGAATAAGATCGTGAAATGGATCACAAAGACGATCGTAAAGGTGATCACCTGGGTAGAGGAGATTGTAGTAGAAAAGATCCTTCAGAGTGAGACAGAGAAATATGAAAAAGGTTCTTACAGTTCGACAAACAATGTGATCTTAAATGGTGATATTTATTATGGAAGCAACGCAGCTGTGGACATTATCATTGATGAACATGGAAACATCGCCAATAAAGATGTGACTTATGAGACAACCGGTAATGATGTCAAGATCAAAACCTTCAGCTCCAAGGCCAACGGAAGCTTAAAAATCGAATCCGCATATGGCAAGGTAAGTGGAAATGTGAAGGTTCACAGTAACAACGTGATCACCAAATTGAATATTACCAACAACTCGGCTAAGAATTTGATCTTAAAGAACATTGATCTTTTAGCAGAGTATGATCCTGAAAGCTGCGCATATACCATTCTCTGCAGTGATTATTCGAAATTTGTGATGGAGGACGTGGTTGATAACATGACTCAGCCGGAAGTTACCATTACAACGAATACTGGAAAAGATGTTACCTTTGATGGTCTGTTCTCTTACTATACGGCGATCTTAAATATTCTGTTCAACGGAACGAAGGGAAACGTATACTTTGGAGAAAATGCGAAGCTGGATGTATCGAAGTTAAATATCCAGAATGCAGATAATGTAGGAACGGACGGAAGACCGCTTCATGTCAATCTGTTTGTGGCAAAAGATAACAACAACAACCTGAAACGTCCGGAACTGATCGTAGATGCAGCTGGTAATGTCTATCTCCAGGCAGGACTGAAACGTTATGTGGAGGTTCAGGGAACGACCTCTGCACAGGCGAAGGCACTGGCAGATGCAGAGGCAGCGAAGATCAGCAATGTGGACCGGGCTCTGATTCAGTCCATCAAGGGCAAAAAGATCCGCCTGGCACTTGATCTGCCAAAATTGGTAGTAGGCGTACTGGTTGAAGATCCGGTGACTGGAGCATATAAGTATACAACGACAGAATCTGTTTCTACCGCATTAAATATTGTGGTAACCAGCAGTAAGACAGAAACACAGATCACTGATACCTTATATGAGAAAACAGAACTGGATGCAGCAAGTGGTGAGTGGAAGACCCGGTATTATACGGATTCTGCATGTATGAACCAGTATCAGGTCGCAGCCGGAAAACACGTAGAAGAGCGTTATGATACGGAAGGCTTTGAGTACTATCTGGTAACAACCGTTGCGGATGATCAGGTAACCTATCAAAAACTGGATCAGCCTGCAGAGTATCTGAAGGATGCAGATGGAAACCCAACTGGTCAGGTGAAAGTGAAGATCGGCGGCACAGAGCAGACAATCACTCTGGGAAGCACGAATGGAATCCAGTATCTGAAGAAGTTAGAAGATGGCACCTACACAGAGGAGATTTCAAAGAACTACTGGCTTGTAGATGATGAGGTAACTCTGCTTTACAAACCGGCACCAGGAAGCACAGATGAGAATCAGTACGATGAGATCCGTTATAACAAGAATACGAAGAAATATGAAGTTGTGAAGGCGGGTCAGGTGCTTAAGCAGTATGATTATATTTCTTACGATGAGACATCCAGTCAGTATGTAGGTGTAACGGTTACAACCGTTGAAAAAGAGCAGGATGTTACTGGAATGACAGAGGGTAAGACGGTTGAGTTTGAATACAACAATCTTGGAACTTACAATCTGAATACGATCACTGCTGAAAATGATGTCAAGATCCTTGCACCGGGAACTGAGGTTAACCTGACAGGAACGACCGTGGCGGGCACTGATCTGACTCTGACAGCAGATACCGTGACAAGAGAAGGTTCTCAGAATATTGATCTGAGAGCAGCTGGCATGAAACTCCAGGTAACCAAAAGCTTTGGAACAGCTGCAACACCGATTCGTGTATCCGTCGGAGAAAGAGGGTTGTCTACAACAGATCTAAACACTGGATCAATCTATCTGGCAGCGAAGGAACGAGATCTGGGTATTGGCTCTATTATTTCTGACAGTGTCGTAGAGATCCGTGCAGATCATGTAGTGAAGGCAGTTACCTCCGAGACGAACATCAAGGCAGCCGCTCTTCGAATCTTAAAGAGCAGTGCGATCGGAACGAAGGAGCAGAACCTGAGAACAGAGATTTCCGGTAACATAGAGATGATCTCTGCCGGTGATATCTACGCAACAGAGCTGGGCACAGCTAATGTGAAGAATATCAGAAGCACCAAGAACGAAGGAAAGGTTTCTCTGACAGCAGCAGGTATGGTAAACTGTGCAGAGGGCGGCAGTGCGGCGATCACTGCAGACAATATTACCCTTCATGCAACTGCAGGAAGTATCGGAAGTTCTGCAAAAGCGATGGATGTGGAGGTTGGAAGCGGTACACTGAATGCAGTAGCGGATCGCGGAAGTCTGTATCTGACAGATCTCACCGGAAATGTGATGTTAGGACAGCTGCAGGCAGTTGATAAGATCGTCTTTAAGGCAGCCGGAAGTATCAGTGGAAAGACCAGTGCAGCAGGAATGGCTGCTGTGACTGCAGCAAATGCAGAAATCACCAGCATCAATGGCAACATCGGAATGAAAGTTCAGCCGTTGAAGACGAAGGTATCTTCTATGACTGCATCTGCAGCAAAAGGAAGCATTTTCTTAGACAACACGGAAAAGAGCGGCTATTTAGCTCTCGTGGATATCAAAGCAAAAGAAGATATCCAGATCAAGGCAAACAGTCTGACTGGAACCGCAGTTGGAGATGAGCCGGAAGTGACAGGCAGAAATCTGAAATTGACTGCAGTGAATGGCAATATCGGAACCGCAGACCGTGCATTGAAGGTGAAGGCAGATACACTGGATGCAGATGCAGCAAAGAATATCTGGATGAAGTCCATTGGCAGCACAACAGTGAACCATCTGACCGCTCCGGAAAGCATTCAGTTTACGGCAACTGATAAGATGACCGCAGGAGCAATCGCAGCGAACGAAGTACATGTAACAACCAAAAAACTGGATATCACAGCAAAACAGATCGCGGAAAACACCAATTACTTACGAGTAAAAGGTTACGCAGAAGCTGGAAACCAGACAGAACTGGAGCTGCAGGCGAAAGCCAAGACAGGCGTATATATCCAGGACAGCAGCAAGACTCTGAAACTGAAGAAAGTTTCTTCTGATAGCAATGATGTGAAGATCAAGACGACCGGAGCGATGGTAAATGGTCTGGGTGAAACGGACACGGCTGCCAATGTAACTGCCAAGAACATAGTTCTGGAAGCAGATACGGTTGGAACAGACGAAAAGGCGTTGACAACCAACCTGATCGTAGACAATCGCTTACCTTCAGCAAATAATGCGCTGATCGTAAAGGCCAACGGCAACATCAATCTTCACGACATCGGAACCGAAGAAATTCTCCCGATCACCGAGATGAGTTCCGCAAATGGCGATATTTCCTTCCGGGCGGAGCGCAGCACTGCGATTGAGACCATCAAGGCAGAAAACGGAAGCATCACCAGCCGGGTAAATGGAGATTACTCCATGAACAACTTAAAGGCTGGCAAGATGGTGAATATCTATGCAACTGGTAAGATTACCGGTAACGTAGATGGCAATTTAACCATCGGTCATGTGGAGGCTGGAAGTGCAGATGACCGCAAGGACATCACACTTACGATCAACAACGGAAACCTCTTAAGCGGACTGGAAAGCACAGAAGCAGATCAGACCAATTTGAGAGGACAGAATATCACCTTAACGGCAAAGGCAGGCGCAGCAGAGGGAAGCGGTAATCTTGGAACAGCTGAGAAACGGATCACCGCAGAGGCAGATGGAAACCTGAGCGTTACCGCATCGAAATCCATCTATCTGCACGCACCGAAGGATACCGTCATGAGTGAGCTGAATGCGGAGTATGCAGATCTGCTCTTTGACGGCAAGGCGGACATTACCAGCAGCACTTCTGTAAATGGCAAGATCGACGCAAAGGGATTGAATCTGACAGCAGAAGGCAGCGTAGGAAATGCCCAGAATGCTACAGAGATCAATGTACATGGCGAGAAGCTGAACATTTCTGCAAAGAATGACATTTATGTAAATGAAGTTGATGCAGAAAGCGGAAAGACAGATATTGGAACGGTAGCAAGCAAGAATGGCAATGTGACTTTGACAACAGCTCAGGATACTGTGATCGGCAGCCTGAAAGCAGAAAAGGGTGATGTAACCACAACCACCGCAGGAAGTCTGGAAATCACAGATCTGATCGCAGAAAGTCTCAATGCCAAGGCAGCGACTACCATCAAGGCTGGCATTACCGGTGATATCATTGTGAAACGTCTGGATGCGCCGGAAAGCATTTCCCTGACAGTGAATGGAATGCTGAAAGCAGACCAAGACCAGATCGCAGCCGATGAAGTTCATGTCACCACAAAGAAGTTAGACATCACCGCAGGCAAGATCGCGGCAGATGAACAGCCTCTGAAGGTGAAAGGAACCGCAAACGAGGACGGAGCTACCGAGCTGGAGCTGAATGCATCCACGGAGAATGGAGCATTTATCCAGGATAACAGCAACATTCTGAAGCTGAAACATGTAGAGGCGGAGAATGGCGCAGTGAAGATCAAGACAACCGGTTCCATGGTCAATGGACTGGATGAAGCGGATAAGGAAGAGAATAAGAAGGCCAATGTAAAAGCACAGACCATCGTTCTGGAAAGTGGAAGCTCCATCGGAGCTGCAAAACGGAATGTGACCACAAACCTGGTGTTCAATCCACTTATGGAAGCAGACAATACGCTGACTGTGAAAGCAGACGGTAATATGTATCTCCATGATATTGGAACAACGGATACCTTACAGGTGGCTGATCTGACTTCTGCAAATGGCAATATCATCTTTACCGCAGACAGAACGACTGTGGCAGAGAAGCTGTCTACAGAGCATGGAACCATGAATTACCAGATCCACGGTGATTTCACTGCTGAGAAGCTGAAAGCAGAAGGAAGAACCGACATCACTGCTGATGGCGATGTGGATATTAAATCGGATGGCGATCTGATCCTTGGCCGTGTAGAGGCTGGAGAGGAAGAAAACCGGAAGAACATCAAGATCAATGTAAAAGGCGGTAATCTTCTGAATGGCTTAGAGGCAGAGGAAACCAGTCAGACCAATCTGACCGGTAAAGACATCACCTTAAACGCAACCAGCGAGACAGCTGATGGCACAGGAAACTTAGGAACCGCAGACAAATGGCTGGTTCTGGAAACAAAAGGCCGGCTTGAGGCTGATGCAGCAGGTAACATGTGGTTAGAGGATGTCCGGACACAGAAACCGGAAGAAGGAACCTGGAATGTAGGACATCTGGTAAGCGGATCTGAGGATGGAGAGATCCATCTGAAATCTGCAAGAGATACTGCAATCTATGAACTGATCGCCGGAATGATCGATCTGGATATTGACGGAATGGCTTATGTGATGAGCAGTGGTTCCTTAAATGGTACCATTAAGTCCAAGGGCCTGAACCTGAAAGCAGATTCCATCGGAGCGAAAGCAGAGGAGTCTGAGGAAGGTTCTAAGGATCAGTACCTGGATATCGATGCAGGAGGTGAGAAGATCACCATTTCTGCAGAACATGATATTTATGCAAATGAGATCAATCAGGAAAGTGGATTGACAGTGATTGACAGCCTGTTCAGTGCAAACGGAAACATTTCCTTAAAGACTGCACAGGATACTGAGATTGGAAGCATGAAGGCAGAAAACGGTGCAGGAATGGTCGAGACTGCTGGAAACCTTACAATCGCAGAACTGACAGCGAAGACGGCAGACATGACAGCAGCAGGAACCCTGGAAATCGCAGAAATCATTGCTGACAGCTTAAAGGCAGTGGCTGGCGAGCTTCTGAAAGTGGCAACCAGCAAAGACCTCCATGCAGAACTGTTACAGGCAGACCGCGTAGAGGCAGAGGCTGCAGGTGAGATGGTGATCGATGAGCTTCTTACCGATTACGCAAAACTGACAGCTGGCGGAAACGCAGATGTGACAACCAGTGGTGATCTGAGTGTAGGAACTATTGAGGCGGCCAATATCCGCCTGAAAGCAGCAGGTGATCTTGGAACCAGGGAAGAGGCATTGATGCTGAAAACTGGTGACCGCGTAGAGGCAGAAGCTGGCGGCCTGATCAATATTCAGGAGACCAGCACTGAGCCTGGCAAGACCACGATCACTGCCAAGAGTGATAAAGACGATGTAACAGTGGAAACCAGTCGTGATCTGGTTCTGGAAGATACCCAGGGTCAGAATGTGAATGTGACCACAGGCGGTAAGTTAGAGGCGAAGAATATAGAAGCAGCCGAGAATGGCAGACTCTATATGGAAGCGGAGAAGGATGTCGTCATCAACAATGACGCCCAGTCCGTATTTGGCAGACTGGTATCCAGAACCGGCGGAATCGACCTGACACAGGCAGGAAACATCGTTGTTGAGTCTCTGGCAGCAGCAGGCATCGTCAATATGAAGACAGATGATTTCATCAAGGTGATCGCAGAAAGTATCCTTTATCTGGGTACCTGGACTGCAGACCAGCTGATCGAGATCACTTCCCAGTATGACATCCTCAACGGCCTGAATGTGGCAACTGCATGCAACGCAACTGCAGAAACTGTCCGCATGAATACCTCCGGCAATATTGGTTCTGCTGAGAAATCTGTAAGAACCAAGGCAGAAAATGGCGGATTCAAGGCAGAAAACCTGTATCTGGACAATGACGGTTCTCTGAAACTGGAGAATACGGACATCGGAAAAGATGCGGATCTGACCGTGAATGGTGATCTGACCAATGAAGACGCAGTTCTGAAAGCAGAGAAGCTTCATGTGAAGGCAGAACATGCAGATCTGACAACGGATGTAGATGAGATCGCCGGTGAAGTGGCTGAGAGCATCGCCATCAGAAATCAGAAGGGCATGAAAGTAACCGAGCAGCTGACTGCTGGTAAGGAAGTATCGATTGAGACACCGGGTGGAACCATCGAAGTAAGTGGAATCATCGCATCTCCAAAAACCATCTTAAAGGGTGCGGACCATATCATTGTCCGTGTAACGGATAAGATCGGAGAACTGGATGTGGAAACTGCAGAGAAGAAGGATACCGGTGAAGAGGATACCGATGAGACTCTGGATCAGCCATCGGTTGATCTGACCATGGAGTCCTCAAAGGATAACCAGCAGATCCATGTAACAACACCTGGAAGCTTCAAGATGACGACTACAGAAGCTGACGAGACCATCCGTTTCTTCGGAGACCGGATCAGACTTCAGGGCGGAACCAATGACGCTGAGATCTGGTTCAACCTGGCTCCTGGTACTGTCGAAGCCATCGTTCCAGGCGGCAATAACTTGATCGACATCGTAACGACCATGGCGCCGACTACCATCACCACAGGCAGCGGAGATGACACATTCATCCTTGGCGGCCCGGTGGAAGATGAAAAAGACGCAGCATACAAGTTCCATGAAAATGGAATCACCGGAGAAGAAGAGGGATACTTAGGAGCTGGCAATCAGCATGAACTGAGGATTTCTACCGAAAGCGGAACCAACACCTGGCATTTATGGATGAGCGGAACCGATTTCTATCTCGAAGGCGGTATGGGCGATGATACCTACATCCGTCACGGCTTCACTTATGAAGACCGGGATGGCAATATAGGCTATTTTGCAACCAATCATTATCACATCACCGATGCGGGTGGTTACAATACTTACATCGGATTCCCGGTAGCACGGGAGGAGAAGGATCGCAAGCATGATCCGGAGGCCGGCTTGAAGGGCAGATGGATTCAGACTGCGGACGGAAACTGGATGTTCAAGATGGATGATGGATTCGCAAAGAGCATGTGGGTGAAGGTTGGTCAGAAGTGGTGGTACATGAATGAAGACGGTTACATGCATACCGGCTGGCTGCTGTACAACAACCAGTGGTACTACCTGATTCCGGGTGAAGGCTCCATGCATATGGGCTGGATCCTGATCAATGGAATCTGGTACTATCTGAATCCTGTATACCAGGAAGGCAGACCACAGGGTTCCATGTACTGCAACGAGTATACACCAGACGGATATTTCGTAGGAGCGGACGGAGCCTGGATTCCATCCATTCCAAGATATCTGGGACAGAAAACTGCATAAAGAGATAGAATAAAGCCATATGGCTCTGATTCGATCAAACAAAGAGAAGAGGCGTTTTCAAACCGGGGAACCGGGGCGGAGACGCCTCTTTTTGCGGGTTGTCAAAATAATTTTCGTGTGCTATTCTGACAGTTATACAGCAGTAGGAAATGGAGAAAACAGCAATCATGGAAAAATTATATTATGAAGATCCATATCAGAAAACATTTACCGCCCAGGTACTTTCCTGCGAGCCTGGCAAAAAGGGCCGCTATCAGGTGATCCTGGATCAGACCGCATTTTATCCGGAAGGCGGCGGTCAGCCGTATGACATTGGTATGTTAGGCGGGGTGAAGGTCCTGGAGGTGCATGAGAAGGATGGTCATGTGGTGCATGAGACAGAGGCACCGCTGACCGTAGGCGGAACTGTGACTGGTGAGATCGACTGGCAGAGGCGGTATGACCATATGCAGAATCATTCCGGGGAACATCTTTTCTCCGGCCTTCTTCATCGTCATTATGGTTATGACAACGTAGGCTTCCACATGGGCGAGGACGAGATCACCGTGGATTTCAACGGTCCTCTGACCATGGAGCAGGTGGAGGCGTTAGAGCGGGAAGCCAATGAGGTAGTTTATGCTAACGGCCCGATCCGGATCACCTATCCGACTTCTGAAGAGTTAGAAAAACTGGAATACCGAAGCAAAAAGGAACTAACCGGTCAGGTGCGGATCGTGGAGGTCTGTGGGGCTGATGTCTGCGCCTGCTGTGGAACCCATGTGAAACAGACCGGAGAGATCGGTCTGATCAAGATCTTAGGTATGATCAATTACAAAGGAGGCGTCCGCATCTCCATGCTCTGCGGAAGAAAAGCCATGCTGGATTACGAGAGGAAGCAGAAGACCACAACTGCCATTTCCGTCCTGCTTTCCGCGAAACCGGACCGTCTGACAGAAAGCGTTGAGAAGCTGAAAAATGACAGCCAGGCCAAGGATGCAGTGATCAACCAGCTGTACCAACGGCTTTTCCAGACTCTGGTTCAGACAAGGCCGGACAGTGAAGAATGGCTTTTTGTAAAAGAAGATAACCTTTCCCCGGTTCAGCTGAGACAGTATTGCACCATGCTGTACGAGCAGAAAAAAGGAAAAGTAGTTCTGGTCTGTTCCGGAGAAAATGAGGAATGGAAATATGCGCTGGGATCAGCAGAAGCAGATATGAGGGAGCTTAGCAGGAAATTAAATGCCGCGCTAAATGGACGGGGCGGCGGAAGCAATCTGATGGCGCAGGGAACGTTCCATGCGGCGGAAGGCGAGATAGAGAAAGCCTGGGAAGAGATTGCAGAAGCACCGTGTAGAAACATCGTGTAGAAACATAGAATGGAGTTGAATAAACCTGGTTAAAGGCTCGGAGTCAGTGGACATGCAGGGGCATGCGGACGCACATCTGCGGTCCACTCCCCCTGCATGTATCCCTGTCTACTCAGTCAAAATCAGCGTGATAAACTTTGCCGCCCTCGTGGATATCCACATATCCAAGATTAAACTGATCTTCCATCACATCGACCTGATATTCAAAAAACACATCATCCGTTTTCTTGGACATCAGCAGATAAGAACCCGGTTCTTTGTCTTCAATCTGGTCGCAGATATCTTCATAGATATCCTGTCCATCGATATCTCCGTTATATCCTGTGGCCTTAATGGTCTCCTCAATCATTCGATACAGTTCTTCCATAATAATCCTCCTTAATATCTTTCAATAATGCATAAGAGATCCGCAGTCCTCCGCGTCCGACGCCGATATCGATATCCGGCTTATTGCTTCCATGGAAATCGGAACCGCCGGATGGCAGCAGACCGAATTCCCGCGCAATCTCCCGCAGCTTGGAGCTCTGGTACGGATTCTGGGATGAATGGTAGACTTCCAGTCCACGCAGTCCCTGCTCTTTTAAAGAGCCAACTAACACCCGGATCTGGTCATAGCCCAGATGGTACTGCATCGGGTGTGCCAGACATGGCCATGCGCCGGACGAGGTCAACAGTTTCATGGCCTGCTCCGGAGTGACCACTTCCTTTCGCATGCAGTATTTGCCTCCATACTGCAGATACTTGTCAAAGGCCTTACCCATATTCGGAGCATATCCCTTATCCACTAGAACTCTGGCAAAATGCGCCCTGGTAATGACCGTATCCGGATTGCCGCCGGTCAGATCCTCCAGCGTAAACTGGAATCCGTCATCCTGGAACCGCTTTAACATCACCTCATTCCGCCTGGTGCGGATATCCACCAGATGTTTCAGTCCTTCATTTAACACTTCCGAATGTTCATCAATAAAAAATCCCAGAATATGGATCTCTGTCGCCTGGTAAAAGCAGGAAAGTTCAATACCGGGGATCAGCTCGATCCCGCACTCCGCTGCAGCCGTTTTAGCCTGGGTGATCCCGGCAATGGTATCATGGTCGGTTAAAGCCATAGCTTTTAATTGCTTCGATGCTGCATACCGGACCACTTCTCCGGGACTGAGCGTACCGTCCGAGGCGTTGGAATGTACATGCAGATCTACATAATTCATGTCTTTCTCCTCCGTGTAATAGATTTGAAATGTTTTGAAACGCTTTTGAAATGGTTTGGAAACCCTTCGGTAATAGTTATAGTAACACGTTTTGGAAAATATGTAAAATGGGAAAAAAGCCATTTCTTTTTTAAAAAAGTATGCTATAATTGAAATCCGAAATCCAGCATAACAGGATGAATCAAGAATAACAATATGAAGATCGATTGAATAGAGCAAGGGAGACAATATGAGCACAGTTAATCGTTCCAGCGGAACAGGAAGGAGCCGGGACGCAGCCGGAACCACAGGAACCGGCACACGCAGACAGACAGGTGCGGGAAGTGCATCTGGACGCGCTGCATCATCCAGGACATCATCAGCACGGGCGACCTCAACAACGCGTCAGGCATCAGGCGGAGGAAGCTCCGCAGCCAGACGCCTGACTTCCACAGGAAGTACGGCCAGACGTCAGACATCATCAGGCCGCGTTTCAGCTTCCAGAAGTACCTCTTCTTATAGAAGTCCGAGACGACGCAGAAGAGACCCTAATTATGGGGTGATCGCCATTGTGGGCGTGATTTTGATGATCGTGATCGTTTCTGTGGTCTACGGTATGCAGAGCAGCGGCAGGCATAAGCCGATCCAGCAGGAGACAGAGACGGAAACAGTTACAGAAGTACCGGAGACTGAGCTGGAGAAGGAAGTGTCTGTGGATGGCATTTCCATCACCGGAATGTCCAGGGAAGAGGCAAGACAGACCCTGATCGACCATTATCCATGGGCCATGAAAGCCCAGTATCAGGACGATACTTATGAGATCACGAATCTGATGACCGTGAAGATCGATGGCCTGTTAGATGAGATCTACAGCAGTGAGCCAAAGAACATTTATACATTGGATGCTTCCGGTCTGGACACTGCTGTTGACCAGGAGATTGAATCCATGAAGGCCCGTTGGAATAAGGCAGCGAAAAATGGTTCTATTTCCTCTTATGACGCGTCCAGTGACAGCTTCACCTTTGCTGGAGAGCAGACAGGAATTGCGATCAATGAAGAACAGCTGAAATCCGATATCCAGTCGGCGCTGTCAGCCAAGCAGTTTGACAAGGTGATCACCGTGTCCGCCAGTGAGGTCCAGCCGGAATATTCCACGGCGGCAGCGAAACAGAAATATAAGACGATTGGAACTTATACCACCAACACCACATCCAACAGCAAGAGAAACACCAATGTCCGTCTGGCAGCCGAGGCTTTAAACGGCACGATCGTGGGACCGGGACAGGAAGTTTCTTTTAATGATACGGTAGGGCAGCGTACCGAGGCTAAGGGTTATCAGGGCGCGGCAGCTTATAATAATGGAGAAGTGGTGCAGGAGATTGGCGGAGGCGTCTGCCAGGTATCTACAACGTTGTATAATGCGGCATTAAAAGCCGGTATGAAGATTTCCATGCGCCGTTCCCATACCTTTGAGCCGTCTTATGTGACTCCTGGTATGGATGCGACCGTCAGCTGGGGCGGACCGGATTTCCGGTTTATCAATACCTCCAGTTCCGCTATCGGCATCAAGGCAAGCTATTCCAATCAGACAGTTACCGTATCCATTTACGGAGTTCCGGTTCTGGAGGATGGCGTGACCTATTCTCTGGAAGCTACCAAGACAGAGACCTTTGATCTTCCGGAGCCTCATTACGAGGAAGACCAGACACTGCAGCCGGGTCAGGAAGTAGTAAAGAGCAAAGGAACCCAGGGAAGCCGCTGGCAGGTAAAACTGGTGGTTAAAAAGGATGGCCAGGTGATCAGCAACGAAGTCGATCATACCGCCACATATAAAGGTCATAATCCGGTGATCCGGAGAAATACTTCCGGTGTGGTGATCGGAGGAGAGACCGAGAGCGCCGCTGAGAGTACATCACAGACGACGGAGACTACGGCAGCAGCCGAGACGACCGAGGGAGAGGTAGGACCAGGCGTGGCGCCAGCGACAGCGCCAGCAGCACCAGCCACGACAGCGGCAGAGACTCCCGTTTCTGAACCGGCAGTCAGCCCGGATCGTCAGCCTGCTGATGATGGAATTGTAGCGCCAAAACCGGCAGACTAAACAGGAAGCAGTGGATAACGTATGAAAAAAAGGGCAATCAGTTATCTGTTACAAAGTTAACAGGACGGATGGCTCTTTTTTTATTGATTGTATCTAATTAAATACGATATTTTATAGTTTTTTTCTTTTCATTTTGAGAAAATGTTGTTATAATATAGTCAGGTCAGTGTGTGTTTCAGGTCTAACACACACTTAACTGTATGCAATATTCACATTTGTAGGAGGAAAATCAAATGGCAAGAAAAATGAAAACCATGGATGGTAATCAGGCCGCAGCTCATGCTTCTTATGCGTTTACCGAAGTAGCAGCTATGTACCCGATCACACCATCTTCCGTTATGCCAGAGCATACGGATGAGTGGGCAACTGAGGGAAGAAAGAATATCTTTGGTCGTACCGTTCAGATCACAGAGATGCAGTCTGAGGCAGGTGCTGCTGGTGCAGTACATGGTTCCCTGACAGCAGGTGCCCTGACAACTACTTATACCGCTTCCCAGGGTTTGCTTCTGATGATTCCAAACTTATATAAAATTGCAGGTGAGCAGTTACCAGGCGTATTCAACGTATCCGCCCGTGCAATTGCCAGCCATGCACTTTCTATTTTCGGTGATCATTCCGACGTATACGCTTGCCGTCAGACTGGCTGCGCAATGCTGTGCGAGTCCAGTGTACAGGAAGTTATGGACTTAACTCCAGTTGCACATTTATCTGCAATCAAGGGCAAAGTTCCATTCATCAACTTCTTTGATGGTTTCCGTACTTCTCACGAGATCCAGAAGATCGAGGAGTGGGATTATGATGATTTAGCTGATATGGCTGATTGGGACGCTATCGCTGAGTTCCGTGCAAGAGCACTGAATCCAAACAACCCATCTCAGAAAGGTTCCGCTCAGAACCCAGATATCTTCTTCCAGGCAAGAGAGGCTTGCAACCCATATTACGATGCACTGCCAGCTCTGGTTCAGGAGTATATGGACAAAGTTAACGCTAAGATCGGAACAGATTATAAACTGTTTAACTACTACGGTGCTGAGGATGCTGAGCAGGTTATCATCGCTATGGGATCTGTTAACGATACCATCGAAGAGACCATTGACTACATGATTAAGACATCCGGCGCTAAGGTTGGTGTTGTAAAGGTTCGTCTGTACAGACCATTCTGTGCACAGGCCCTGATCGATGCAATTCCGGCAACTGTTAAGAAGATCACTGTATTAGACAGAACCAAAGAGCCAGGTTCCTTAGGCGAGCCTCTGTATCTGGACGTTGTTGCAGCATTAAAGGGCAGCAAGTTCGACCAGTGCGAGATCTTCTCCGGACGTTACGGCTTAGGTTCCAAGGATACAACTCCAGCTCAGATCGTTGCTGTTTATGGCAATGATGAGAAGAAGAGATTCACCATCGGTATCAACGATGATGTAACTGGTCTGTCTCTGGAACTGGGCGCTCCATTAGTTACCACACCAGAAGGAACTACCAACTGTAAGTTCTGGGGTCTGGGCGCTGATGGTACTGTAGGTGCTAATAAGAACTCCATCAAGATCATTGGTGATAACACTGATATGTATGCTCAGGCATACTTCGATTATGACTCCAAGAAATCCGGCGGTGTGACTATGTCCCACTTACGTTTCGGTCATAAGAAGATCAAATCTACCTACCTGATCCACAGAGCAAACTTCGTAGCTTGCCACAACCCAGCTTACGTTCGTAAGTACAACATGGTTCAGGAGTTAGTTGACGGCGGTACATTCTTACTGAACTGCGCTTGGAACGCAGAGGAACTGGAGAAACATTTACCAGGACAGATGAAGAAGTACATCGCTGATCACAACATCAACTTCTACACCATCGACGGTGTGAAGATCGGTATCGAGACTGGTATGGGACCAACCCGTATCAACACCATTTTACAGTCCGCATTCTTCAAACTGACTGGCATCATCCCAGAGGAGAAGGCTATCCAGTTAATGAAGGAAGCAGCTCAGAAGACCTATGGCCGTAAGGGTGAGGACGTTGTTAAGAAGAACTGGGCAGCAATCGACGCAGGCGCTAACGGCGTTGTGAAGGTTGAGGTTCCAGAAAGCTGGAAGAACTGTGGAGACGAAGGTCTGGATTACAAGACCGTTTCCGGCGCAAGAAAAGACGTTGTTGATTTCGTAAACAACATCCAGTCCAAGGTAAGCGCTCAGGAAGGTAACACATTACCAGTATCTGCATTCAAGGATTATGTAGATGGTAACACACCATCCGGTTCTGCAGCATACGAGAAACGTGGTATCGCAGTTAACGTACCAGTATGGCACGCAGAGAACTGTGTTCAGTGTAACCAGTGTTCTTATGTATGTCCACACGCAGTTATCCGTCCAGTAGCTATGACCGAAGAGGAAGCAGCTAACGTTCCAGCAGGAACACAGGTTGTTGACTTAAAGGGTATGCCAGGATACAAGTTCACTATGGCTATCTCCGTACTTGACTGTACCGGATGTGGTTCCTGTGCTAACGTATGTCCAGGAAACAACAGAGCAGAGACTCTGACCATGGATAAATTAGAGAAACACTTAGATGAGCAGCCAGCATTTGACTATGCAGTAACTCTGCCGATCAAGACAGAAGTTGTTGACAAGTTCAAAGAGGCTACTGTAAAAGGTTCTCAGTTCAAACAGCCTCTGTTAGAGTTCTCCGGAGCTTGTGCAGGTTGTGGTGAGACACCTTACGCAAAATTGATCACACAGTTATTTGGTGACAGAATGTACATTGCGAACGCAACTGGATGTTCTTCTATCTGGGGTAACTCCTCACCATCTACACCATATACTGTAAATGCTAAGGGACAGGGTCCTGCATGGGATAACTCCCTGTTCGAGGATGCAGCAGAGTTCGGTTACGGTATGTTACTGGCTCAGAACGCAATCCGTGACGAGTTAAAAGAGAAGGTAGAGAAGGTTGCTGCAAGCGATAAAGCTTCTGATGAAGTGAAAGCTGCCTGCCAGGAGTACTTAGATACATTTGGTATCGGCGCTCTGAATGGTACTGCAACTGACAAGCTGGTAGCTGCATTAGATGGCTGCGAGTGCGATACCTGCAAATACATCGTTAAGAATAAGAACTATCTGGCTAAGAAGTCCCAGTGGATCTTCGGTGGTGACGGATGGGCTTATGATATCGGCTTCGGCGGCGTAGACCACGTTCTGGCTTCCGGCAAAGATATCAACATCATGGTATTCGATACCGAGGTTTACTCCAACACAGGTGGACAGGCTTCCAAGGCTACCAAGACTGGTGCGGTTGCTCAGTTCGCTGCTGGTGGTAAAGAGACCAAGAAGAAAGACCTTGCAAGCATTGCAATGTCCTACGGTTATGTATATGTAGCACAGATCTCCATGGGTGCTGACCCGGCACAGACCGCTAAGGCTCTGGCTGAGGCTGAGGCATATCCAGGACCATCCTTAATCCTTGCTTACGCTCCATGTATCAACCATGGTATCAAGAAAGGTATGGCAAAAGCTCAGACTGAGGAGAAACTGGCAGTTGAGACAGGTTACTGGAACAACTTCCGCTTCAACCCAGCTGCTGAGAAGAAGTTCTCCTTAGACAGCAAGGCTCCTAAGATGGAAGGCTATCAGGACTTCTTAAAGGGTGAGGTTCGTTACGCTTCCTTAGCTATGAAGAACCCTGAGAGAGCTGCTAAACTGTTCGCTAAGAACGAGGCAGAGGCTAAGGAGAGATACGAGTATCTGTCCAAGCTGGTTACTCTGTACGGAAACGACTAATTTAGCGATGAAAGTCTCGGACAGTAGTTATGGATGAGTCATGCTTGCATGAACGAATTCATAACTATTGGACGAGCTAAACGGCATGAGCAAGTAGGGCGGTAGCCCGGATTGCGAATGTCGTTGTCAACTGCGGGAGTGCAATAGCACGGAGCAGTTGGCTTTCAAATATGAATATAGTAATTTGTGTCCAAACGGTGTGGGGAGCCCCATCTGTTCCGTGAGATTCGCGGGAGAGATGGGGCTCTCCTTTTTACGTCAACCTCCCGGTTAATTCTCCGCCAATCTTCCAATTAAAAATTCGCCAATCTTCCGATTAAAAATTCGCTAATCTTCCGGTTGAAATCACGCCAATCTTCCAATTAAAATCACGCCAATCTTCCGATTAAAAATCCGCCAAGTTTCCGGTTAAATCTCCGCCAACCTTCCGAAAAATGTTGTAATGGATATATTTTTCGGGTATACTATAGATAATATGAGTGAAATTGAGGTGGATGGAATGAAAAAATATAGAAAAAGAATTGCAGATGAAATACTGGCCCGGAAGCTGGAAGGTAAGGGCGCGGTTTTGATCGAAGGGCCAAAGTGGTGTGGTAAAACAACAACGGCAGAGCAAATTGCGTCCAGCATTTTATATATGGATGAGCCGGAGAAGAAGGAACAAAACATTGCGATGTCTGAGTTAAACCCGAAACGTTTGCTGAAAGGTGAAACACCAAGACTGATTGATGAATGGCAGATTGCGCCCAAATTATGGGATGCCATTCGTTTTGAGGTGGATCACCGGGGAGAATTAGGACAATTTGTGCTTACTGGTTCTGCAGTTCCGGTTGATACGAAGGAGATCACCCATTCTGGTACGGGGCGTTTTACCTGGCTGACTATGCGGCCAATGAGTTTATATGAGTCTGGAGATTCTTCTGGTGAAGTCAGCTTAAAAGCATTATTTGATGGTGTAACGGAAATTGATGGTGCTTCGAAACTTGATATTGACCGTCTGGCGTTCTTGGTATGCCGGGGTGGCTGGCCCCAGGCGGTAGACATGCGGGATGAGATTGCCTTGGATCAGGCCATGGATTACTATGATGCGGTGGTGCGCTCTGATATTAACCGGGCAGATGATGTGCAGAAGAATCCGGAAAAAGTGCGTCGGCTTATGCGTTCCTATGCCAGAAATCAGGGAAGCCAAGTGCCGAATACCGTACTTGCACAGGATGTATCTGCCAATGATGAAGCTTTCATGAGTGATGATACAGTAGCATCTTATGTCAGTGCTCTTCAGAAGATTTTTGTAGTGGAAGATATGCCAGCCTGGAACCCTAATTTGCGTTCAAAGACGGCTATCCGTTCTTCTGACACCCGATACTATATTGATCCGTCCATTGCTGCGGCTGCATTGGGGATTGGTCCTAATGATCTTGTGAATGACCTTAAGACCTTCGGCTTTCTTTTTGAGACACTTTGCATTCGTGATCTTCGTGTCTTTGCAGATGCTTTAAATGGAGAAGTTTACCATTATCGGGACAAGGATGGACAGGAATGTGATGCCGTTATTCATTTGAAAAATGGTAAATATGGTTTGATTGAAATTAAGCTTGGTGGTGACAAACTCATCGAAGAAGGAGCGAAGAGTTTAAAAGCTATGGAAGCTAAAATTGATACAGATAAAATGAATGCACCATCATTTCTTATGGTTTTAATAGGTATTGGTGATTATGCGTATCGACGCCAGGATGGTGTTTATGTTGTACCAATCGGTTGTTTAAAGAATTAGCTAATTTTTGCATCTTGTGTCAAAAAAATACATCTTGTGCAGAAAAATGACATCTTGTGTACATTCGCTTGACATGCCAGACCGATTTTTCCATAATAAAAGTAGCAAATTAGCCGAAAATGGCTTTTCAGAATAAAGAGCAGAAAAGGGAGATGGGCAAATGAGAAATACACGAAGAGTAGCGGCGGTGTGGATGACGATGTCGTTGGCAGTATCGACAGTTTTGGGAAATACGGCATGGGGAGATGTGCTGCAGGAGACAGGGAAGAACCGGTGCGTTCATGTGCATACAGCGGAGTGCTACGGAAATGCAGATGAGACAGCCACCATGTCCCAGACCGGGGAACTGGAGCCAACGGAATGTACCCATGTCTGCAGCGTAGAGAGTGGCTGTATACTGGATACAGAGAATTTGGAAAATAACGATGCTGACGCATGGAAAGTGGGAACTCCATCCAATGCGGAAGACACTACAATCAATCCAGGTGGAACGGTGACACCTGCTGTGCAGACGAAGATCCTGTCCTGGTCCTGGTTTGATCCGGAGGAAAATCTGCTTGATGGCAGGCTGGAGTTGACCGGAATCACTGAGGAAGCCCAGCCGTCCTTTACAGAAGTCACCGAGTATTTACCACAGGCCATCATCGCCCAGGTGGGAGAAGGCGAAGACTGGGAAGAGAAGAATCTGCAGATCACCAACTGGGTTTGCACGGAGTATGTGCAGGACGAAGAAGGACGCTGGCCACTGGAAGGCACCTATGAGTTTAAGGCAGAACTGGAAGAGGGATATGAGTTGGCAGAAGGCGTGGATGCGCTGGTGGTGGAAGTGTCTGTGGTGGGAGACCAGACGGCGGTGACGGCTGGTACGATGATAATGTCAGTAATGAAAAATGGAAGTTCAAAAGACATTTCTTGGGATGGAAAGAACTACTCAGATTCGTATAATGAACTAGCCAGTATGGGAATCCGTCTTAGTTACGCAAACGGATCTCATTATTTAACTTTGACTAATGTAAACATGAATAGTTTATATTTGGGTAATTGGTCAAACTGGGTCATTACGTTAGAAGGGACAAATACCTTAGATGTAACAACTTTAAAAAATAACGGCTCTTATGCGCTCATGATCACTGAAGGAACGAAAGTAACGATTAAAGGGAATGGTACTTTAAATGCGCGTGGAAGGAATACGGGATCTGGTATCAATCTTGGAGGAACTTTAACCGTTGAGAGTGGCACTATTAATGCAAGTGCATCAAAGTGGCTTGGAGGGAGTGATGGTGGAAAAGCATCGGGAATTCTGATTGGGTCGCAAGGAACATTACGGGTTGAGGGTGGAGATATTACTGCAAGCGGAACCAAGGATGGGGAAAAGACTAGGTATGGCATGTATGTAAGTGGCCAGTTTATCATGACTGGTGGTAAGATGAAAGTAATAGGAAAAGATTGCCAGGGATTGTATACAATAGGTAAGTTTGAATTATCCGGAGGCGAGATGGCTGTTTCTTCAGAAGCTAATCTCTTAGGGTTTGTTGCTGATGGAGATTCCACAGTGATTAAGAATTCAGGAAAGTTAACGGTGGATATTCTTGATGTTGCTTCTGGAAAAACGATGACGGTAGAGAAAAACGCAACTCTGACTGTGGATGGGGTAAAGCTTGAAGAGGGAAGTACGCTGATAAATAATGGAAATTTAACTGTAAATCGGGAAGTGGATGATAGGGACGGTGGAACATTAGAAAACCATGGCACAATTAGTGGAAATGGAAGTATACCAGATTCTGCAAAGCAGACACCGACAGAAATAGCAGGTTTTAAAAAGAATATAAGTGCCGTATATAGCGAAAACACATTGATCGATGTTCAACAGCTTGCCAATATTCAGAAACCAGCTAACGCCGGAGCTCTGCAATATGAACTTGTTAATTATACAGGAAGTGAATCTAAGGGTGAAGGAACGATTGACGAGTCAACAGGTTTGCTGACGGTAAAAAAGGCTGGTGTTTTTAATATACAGGTGAAAACACTGGCGAGTGGACTATATACAGAAGGTACGCCGGTTACGATAACATTGACTGTTGATAAAGCAGATTTTCCTAAAGCATGGGAAGTGATTGTAGATGCTGCTAGTGGTGTATATAATGGTGCAAAAGGATATCCAGCAGCTACAATTAAATATAAATCGCCTGATATACCAGCTGATGCAAAGTATGAATATCAACTGGCTGCAACACAGGATAGCGAGCAATTGTCAGACCAGTGGTTGTCAGAATGCCCTAAGATTATAAATGCAACGTTTGATCAGTATGTATTTGTAAAAGTGATAACGGATAATTACGAGTCGAAAGTATTTCGTTCCAACGATCCAATAAATATTGAACGACGTGAGTTTACGAAGGACAATGTGGCTGTAATGGTCAATCCACAAAAGGTCGTTTATAATGGAAAAGTCAGGAATTCGGAAATAAAAGTAGAAGTGTTTGAAAATTGGTCAGGTTCTTCTGAAAATAAAGTTGACAGCACGGATTATACAATATTGGGTTGGACAGATAGGGATGGAAATCCAGTTGAAGAGTTAAAGGATGCTGGAACATATATCGTTCGACTGATGGGAGCTAAAAGAAATTACTGGGAAAATGTGATGGACGCTTCATTTACAATCAATAAGTGTAAATTAAAATCACAAATGGAAGGAGGTCCGTTAGATAAAGTTTACGATGGAACTACGAATGTTACAGAAGAGCAGAAGGTACTTGTTACGCTTTCCAGCGATTCTGGTGTGCCTGATTTCCAGGATATTTATGTGGACCAGGTCAAATATGCATATCAGAGCGCAGATGTTGGAGAACACTATATAGATGCGACAATTATTGCTTTAGCAGGTGATCAGCTGGATAATTATGAGCTGATAAACAAGACTTCATCACTGAAAGGCGTTATCAAGCCTCGTGATTTCGCGTCCATGACCGTATCCGCAGCCCCGCTCACCTACAACGGTACCGAGCAGCAGCCAAAGATCAATGCTTCTGTGGAAACCGGACTTGAAAATGTAAGCCCGGATGCGGTATTTACCTACTCCAAGGACGGCGTTAATTACCAGAATGAGATTCCGGGCTTTACAGAGGCGGGAACGTATCTGGTATATGTGAAAGCGTCTATGGCGAATTTCAAAGACGCGGTCAAAACCGTTGCAGTGACGGTGACTCCGAAGGAAAGTTCATCCGGCGGTAATTCCGGAAATAACTCTGGAACCAGCACTTCCGGAGGCAGCAGTTCCAATAATGGAAGCTCCAATAACGGAAACTCTGGCAGCGGAAATTCCGGTAATGGCAGTTCCAGTTCTGACCGGGATCGTTCCGACCGTGACGATTCCAACGCAAGTGTTGTAAAAGTAAGCCCAAGCCAGTCCGGCAAAGTAACCAAAGACAGCCAGAAAGGCTACCGAAACGAGGAACAGGGCGTGATCACCGGCGCAAACAACCAGGCAGTGAACGATGGCTACAGTCACTGGATGAAAGACGCCAAAGGCTGGTGGCTCCGCTACAGCGACGGCACCTGGCCAATGGGCCGCGCAGGCGCATATCATTGGGAGAAGATCAACGGCAGATGGTGGGCATTTGGCGCTGACGGCTATATAAGCAGCGGCTGGATCTACGACACCATTTACCAGGGCTGGTTCTATATGGACGAAAACCAGGGTATGCTGACCGGATGGCAGTTCATCAACGGAAAATGGTACTATCTGAATCCCAACTCTGACGGCACTGCAGGTATTATGTATACAAAGAGACGGACACCGGACGGCTGGTATGTGAAAGAGGACGGCAGCTGGGACGAGGAGGCCGGAAGATAAAATAAATATTTAGGAAGAAAGCATTTCCCATAGCGGAGATGCTTTCTTCCGAGTTTGTCAAGCAAAGTGTTTCGTTTGATGGAAAATATAGAATCCCTTTGTATCTTTTTCTTGCATTTCCGACCAATGAGAGATTACGATCATATAATCCCCCCCCCTTTGTGTTGCCGTCATTTGTTAAGTTAGATTCGTTAACTAGAGTTGATCGCGCTGACTGGGGAGAATTGAAAGTACTATATTCAGGGAAAAACTTGAATGAAGTTGAACTGGCAAGAATTAAAGGATTGTTGTAAAGAGAGAGAGTCGAATGGTGATATGGTCACTGTTTCGACTCTTTTTGTTAGGGCGTTTATTTTTCTATATTTTCCAATTCCATCTTGACAACTGTATGAATCTGTACTATAACTGTATTAAGATAATTAATACAGTTAAAACACATCATACAGTTCATACAGAAACATGGAGAACGGTTGCGGTGTTTGATTCAAAAGGAGGGACTTTATGATCATACTGGATTATCGGGACCGGCGTCCGATCTATGAGCAGGTGATTTCCCGGTTCCAGGAGCTGATGCTGACGGGGGCGCTGGAGAAAGACAGCCAGCTGCCATCGGTGCGGAGCCTGGCCATGGAATTGTCCATCAACCCGAATACGATCCAGAGAGCCTATGCGGAGCTGGAACGGCAGGGATACATCTATTCCATCAAGGGAAAAGGAAGCTTTGTGGCGGACAACGGCCATGTGAAGGAAGCCGGGAGACAGGAAGTGCTGCAGCGGCAGACGGATCTGGCCAAGGAAGCATGTGCTCTGGGGGTGACCAAGGAGCAGCTGTGGGAGCAGATCGTCAGGATCTATGAGGGAAATGAGACAGAAAGGGAGGCGTAAAGCTATGATAGAGGCGAAAAATCTGACCAAACGGTTTGGCAACCTGATGGCAGTGGACCATATAAATGCCCAGATCCGGGATGGCAGTGTATTTGGACTGATCGGCACCAACGGAGCAGGCAAAAGTACCTTTTTGCGGATGCTCAGCGGTGTTTTGAAGCCGGATGAGGGCTCCGTGACCATCGACGGGAAGGAAGTATATGAGAATGTGGAGGTGAAGTCACGGTTTTTCTATATTTCCGATGACCAGTATTTCTTCAGCAATTCCACTCCGGAGCAGCTGATGAAGTTTTATATGGGCGTTTACCCGAAATTCAATAAAAACAGGTTCATCCATCTGATGGACAGCTTTGAACTGGACCGGAAACGGAAGATCAATACATTTTCCAAAGGTATGAAAAAACAGGTTTCCGTGATCTGTGGCGTGTGTGCCGGGACGGATTATCTGTTCTGTGACGAGACATTTGACGGACTGGACCCGGTGATGCGGCAGACAGTGAAAAGTATTTTTATAGGTGACATGGAGGAGAGAAACCTGACGCCGATCATCGCTTCCCACAACCTGCGGGAGCTGGAGGATATCTGCGACCATGTAGGGCTGCTGCATAAGGGAGGAATCCTTCTTTCCAAGGATCTGGAGGATATGAAGTTAAATATCCATAAGCTCCAGTGTGTGCTGGTTCCTGGAATGAATGTGGCAGATCTGAAGACTCTGGACATTATCCATGCAGATGCCAGAGGAAGTCTGTGTACCCTGACGGTGCGTGGAACCAGGGAAGAGATCGAGGCGCGGATGGAGCAGTATCATCCGATCTTCGCGGAGATCATTCCATTGTCCCTGGAGGAGATCTTTATCAGTGAAACGGAGGTGGCTGGTTATGACATCAAAAAACTTATCCTTTAAATTAATGGCAGAGGATTTAAAACGGCGTGTCTGGACCATTGCCCTGACAGTCCTGGCTTTGATTTTTGCACAGATTTTCCCGATTGCGGTCAAGTGCAGCGAATACGCAGAGCAGGCAGGAAAATGGAATGAATCCACCAGAGAATACATGGAGACGAATATTCTGTCCCTGCTGATGGTAAATCCCATGGCTGCGGCAGTTCTGATCGGGGCGGCTGTTTTGTGGGCAGTGACCAGCTTCTGTTATCTGCATAACAGTAAAAAGGTGGATTTTTATCACAGCATTCCGGTGAAACGCCATGTGCTCTATATCGCCAATTATTTCAATGGAATCTGGGTGACAGCGGCGGTTTATCTGGTATTTACGGCAGTGACCATTCTTTTAGCCGGAAGATGTGGAATCAGTGGCGGCATTCATACAGGAAGAATCTGGATGGGAGCGCTGATCAACGTGGTATTTTACAGCCTGCTTTACACGACGGTATCTGCGGCTATGATGCTGACGGGCAATATCGTGGTAGCGCTGCTGGGAACTGCGGTATTTTTCTCCTATGGACCGGCGGTGGTGGGACTTTCCATGGCGTATATGGACACATGGTTTAAAACTTACCGGGAGACAGCGGTCATCAGTGATCTGTTTGAGAAGCTGCTGGAAAGGACGTCGCCATTTACGGCATATGTGTACGCCCTGGGAAATTTTGGTGAAGGACAGAATGTGACAGGAGCGGTGGTGACAGCGCTTCTGGTGACAGTGGTCCTTGCTGTCGGTACCTATTGCCTGTACTGGCTGCGTCCCTCTGAGGCGGCAGGTAAGGCCATGGCATTTCCGAAGACAGAAAATGTGATCCGGGTTCTGATCGTGATCCCGGTGGGCGTGGTGTTTGGTATGTTCTTCTTTGCGCTGAGAGCTACGGTGATCTGGCTGTTAGTGGGAGCGGTAGTTGGTACGGTACTGGCCCACTGCATCATCGAGATCATTTACCGGATGGATTTCCGGCGGCTGTTTGACCGGAAAATCTATCTTGCGGGCTGTCTGCTGGTGACGCTGGGACTGTCCATGGCAGGCTTTAAGGACTGGTTCGGTTATGACACCTGGATGCCGGATACCGGGAAGATCCAGAGCATGGCCATCAATATGGAAGACGATGATACCTGGGTGACTTACGGACAGGTGGAGATTCCGGAAGATGAATCAAAGCAGCCGCATTGGGATTATGGGGATGAAAATGTATATCTGCTGGAACATATGGAACTGACTGATTGTTATCCGGTAATGGAACTGGTGAAAAATGGAATCCAGGTGCAGAAAGAGCTGCGTAAGGCGAATGGACGGATCGGAAGCATCTGGGATGTGGAAAGACAGGATGATACCTGGAAGACGATCACGGTGCAGTACCATCTGAACAGTGGGAAAAAGGTCAACAGAACCTATACGATCCGTATGAATGCAGAAGCAGAGGAATGCTGGACCCAGATTTATGACAGCGTGGAATTTAAAATGGGAAAATACCCGGTTTTAAGCCAGAGCGCCCAGGACACCGAAGAAATCTATTTCCAGCAGTATAACCAGGTACAGAAGGTGGAGACCGACCACCAGATGCAGGAGCATCTGCTGGCGGTGTACCAGAGCGAGTTAAAATCCCTGACCATAGAAACCAGGAAGAAGGAATATCCGATGGCAACGATCCAGTTCCGTACAAAGAACCAGTGTGAAGGAATCAGTCGTGTAGAAAGCCTGAGAGAACTGTCAGACTACTGGTATTCTGCAGAGTATATCAGTAATCGGTGTTATTATCCGGTGTATCCGTCCTTTACGGGAACGATTGCCCTGTTAAAAGAGGCGGGAGTGGACTTTACAGAATTAAATACAGAGAATGTTTCTGGTATCCAGATCACCTCCTATCCGGAAGGCAACGGAAATCGAAGCAGGACGGTCCTGTATCGTGATGCTAAGGATCTGGAGGCATTGATTCCGGCATTAAATTATCAGGATTATGTCTGGATGAATGACATGTATTATGAGCAGACCATTACCGAAGCAAGTGCCAGTGTTCTGTTTGTGGGTCATGATACAGAGGATCAGCAGACTGTGGTGTCTGAAGCAGAGGACACAGAAAACTGGTATCCATTTTACATCGATCCGTCTAAGCTGAGCAAGGAGCAGAGAATGAAATATCTGCAGGAATAGAACGGCATTGACATTCCTTTTGAGAAAAGATAAGATAAGTTCAAAGGAGGAATGTTCATATGGCATTTTTTGATGAGATTGGAAAAACTCTGGCTGATAAAAGCCGGGAAGCAGCAAAGAAAGCAAAGGATGTGGCTGAGATCCTGCAGTTAAAGGCACAGATCAGTACGGAGAAGAGCAAGACCAAGGAGCTGTACGCGTCCATCGGCGTGCTGTATTTCAAAAAGCACCGTGACAACGAGAATGATGAATACCAGATGTTCTTCCCGGAGATCGAGAAAACCCTGGCCCACATCGCAGAACTGGAGGAGCGGGTAAAAAAACTGGAAAAAGCAGGAACCTGTCCGGTATGCGGGGCTTCCGTTGGAAAGAATGATGCTTTCTGTGCAAAGTGCGGTGCACCGGTAGAAAACGAAGCGGAAGAAGCGCCAGAAGAGGATGTGCTGGAGACCGATGATCTGAGAAAGCTGGATGCAGTGGAGGAACAGAAAAAAGCAGATCCGGACGACATTTTCGTGGAAGAAGATGGCGGGGACGAGGAAAAGGCTGATGACGGGGAGAAAACCGAATAAGCTGGATTTGCTGGTAAAATGAATGGAAGAGGCAGGAAACCCGGAGAGGGGAACTGCCTCTTTTTGTGTCATAGGAAACTTCGACCTATGACACAAAAAACGTTCCGCGGGATGCGCAAAGGCACATTTTTTTATTGAGAAAAGTTTTACTTGCAATATACCCCATAGGGGTATATAATTATCGCCGTAGCTACGAGGTAAGAAAAACATACAGATAGGGAATACTGGTAAAGCTGGTGAAGGGATGAAAAGCGAAGGGATGAAAGACGATAGAATGGCAGGTGATGGAATGGCAGAAGAGCTGTGTTGCTGTCATAAGCATAAGGAACGTTCAGAAAAGGAATACCGGGATCTGATCAACCGGTTGAACCGGATTGAGGGTCAGATCCGTGGAATCAAAGGGATGGTGGAGCGGGATGCGTACTGTCCGGAGATCCTGGTGCAGGTGGCGGCGGCCAACGCGGCGTTAAACAGTTTTAACAAGGTGCTTCTGGCCAATCATATCCGTACCTGTGTGGCAGATGATATCCGGGATGGGAAGGAAGAGACCGTCGATGAGTTGGTGACTGTATTGCAGAAGCTGATGAAGTAGAGAAGAGGTAACTATGAAGGTACTGAATAGTTACGAGAAGAGAAAGGAAGGGCAGAACGATGGAACAGTATATTGTAACAGGGATGAGCTGTGCCGCCTGCAGTTCCAGAGTGGAAAAGGCGGTATCGAAGGTAGAAGGTGTCACCTCCTGTTCGGTAAGCTTACTGACGAATTCCATGGGCGTGGAAGGGACGGCTTCTCCGGAGGCCATCATCCAGGCAGTGGAAGCGGCGGGGTATGGGGCCTCAAAGAAAGGAGTGCCGGGCGCGGCAGCGAAAGCTGGCGGTTCTGGAGGTGCAGGAGCCGCTGGGGATGTGGAAGAGCTGTTAAAGGACCGGGAGACTCCGGTATTGAAGCAGAGACTGATCTGGTCACTGGGATTTTTAGTGGTTCTCATGTATTTTTCCATGGGACATATGATGTGGAACTGGCCGGTTCCGGCGTGGATGGAAGGGAACCATATTGCCATGGGTCTGCTGCAGATGATCCTGGCAGCCATCGTGATGGTGATCAACCAGAAGTTTTTTATCAGTGGTTTTAAGAGCCTGTGGCATAAGGCTCCGAACATGGATACGCTGGTGGCATTAGGCTCCATGGCATCCTTTGGATACAGCACTTATGCGTTATTTGCCATGACCGATGCCCAGCTGAAGGGCAGTACGGAGCTGGTGATGGAGTATATGCACGATTTCTATTTTGAATCAGCGGCGATGATCTTAGCGCTGATCACCGTAGGAAAAATGTTAGAGGCACGCTCTAAGGGGAAGACTACAGATGCGTTAAAGAGCCTGATGAAGCTGGCGCCGAAGACTGCTGTGGTGGTGAGAAATGGCGCGGAGGTGACCGTTGGCATCGACCAGGTGCAGACGGGAGACATATTCGTGGTCAGACCTGGAGAAAATATTCCGGTGGACGGCGTGATCTTAGAGGGGAGCAGTGCGGTCAATGAGTCTGCGCTGACCGGCGAGAGTATCCCGGTGGATAAGGAAGTGGGCGATACGGTGTCTGCAGCGACCATCAACCAGTCCGGTTTTATCCGCTGCCGCGCCACAAGAGTTGGCGAGGACACGACTCTTTCCCAGATCATCCAGATGGTCAGCGACGCGGCTGCCACCAAGGCGCCGATCGCCAAAATTGCAGATAAGGTATCTGGTATTTTCGTTCCGGCAGTGATTTCTATTTCCGTTGTAACCATTCTGGTGTGGCTGATCGCCGGTCAGAGCGTGGGATTTGCTCTGGCGAGAGGTATTTCCGTGCTGGTCATCAGCTGTCCATGTGCCCTGGGCCTTGCGACTCCGGTAGCCATCATGGTGGGAAATGGCATGGGTGCGAAGCATGGTATCCTGTTTAAGACGGCAGTTTCCTTAGAAGAGACCGGTAAGACAGAGATCGTGGCTCTGGATAAGACCGGAACCATCACCGAGGGTATGCCAAAGGTAACGGATATGATACCAGCAGGGGGTATCTCGGAAGAAGAACTGTTGACCTACGCTTATGCCCTGGAGAAAAAGAGCGAGCACCCGTTAGCCAGGGCCATTTTAGCGAAAGCACAGGAAGACGGTGTGAAAGAACTGGAGACCGAAGAATTTGCGGCGCTTCCTGGCAATGGCTTAACGGCTGTGGTCCAGGGCGGGAAAATGGCAGCAGGCAATTACAATTTTGTTTCCACCCAGGCTTCTGTGACCCGCGAGATCCGGGAAAAAGCGGAAAAACTGGCAGAGCAGGGGAAAACGCCTCTCTATTTTGCAAGAAATGGGGAAATGCTTGGTCTGATCGCAGTTGCGGACGTGATCAAGGCAGACAGCCCGCAGGCAGTGAAGGAGCTTCAGAACATGGGAATCCATGTGGTCATGCTGACCGGTGACAATGAGCGGACAGCCAGGGCCATCGGAGCGCAGGCAGGCGTGGATGAGGTGATCGCCGGAGTTCTGCCGGAGGGCAAGGAGCAGGTGATCCGCCAGCTGAAGGAGAAAGGCCGTGTGGCTATGGTTGGAGATGGCATTAACGACGCTCCGGCACTGACCAGGGCGGATATGGGGATCGCCATCGGCGCGGGAACAGACGTGGCTATCGATGCGGCGGATGTGGTGCTGATGAAGAGCCGGTTAAGCGATGTTCCGGCGGCTATCCGTTTAAGCCGGGCGACTCTGACCAATATTCATGAAAATCTGTTCTGGGCATTCTTTTACAATGTGATCGGTATTCCATTAGCCGCCGGAGTGTGGTATCCTGTTTTTGGATGGAAATTAAATCCGATGTTTGGCGCAGCTGCCATGAGTTTATCCAGCTTCTGTGTGGTGACCAATGCCCTGCGGCTGAATTTATTTGATATCAGAAGCACCAGAAAGGATAAAAAAATCAAAAAGAATCATAAAGAAAAGGAGAATAAAACGATGACAAAGACCATGAAGATCGAAGGAATGATGTGCGGACACTGTGAGGCAAGAGTCAAGAAGACACTGGAGGCAGTAGCCGGGGTATCTGAGGCAGTAGTAAGCCATGAGACCGGAACTGCTGTTGTCACCTTAAGCGAGGCTGTGTCAGATGATGTGCTGAAGAAAGCGGTAGAAGATCAGGATTACAAGGTGATTTCCGTACAGTAAGAAGAGGAAAGTGAAAAATTCCGGGGGCGTCCGAAATCAGGAGCGCTCCCGGAATTTTTTGATCATGTCCACGATCTGACGGCGGGTGTAGGGCTTTATGATGAAGCCGAACGCCTGCACCTTCCAGGCTTCCAGAGAAAATCCGGGAATGCCGGACAGAAGCACTACCTCCGGGTGTTCCGGAAGGGCGTAGATGGAGGACGCCAGGGTGATACCGCTGATCTCCGGCATGACCACATCTGAGAAGACCAGATCGACCGGATGTTCTTCCACGTACTGCATGGCGGCTACGGCATCATCGAAGCTCTGGCAGACGGTCACGCCAGGGATCTCATTTAATAGTTTCGTTAATTTTTCTTTTAATTCTACGGTGTTGTCCACAACGATTGTCCGAATATCCATAAAAACTCCTAATTGGTGAAAATAAATGATTAAGTATAGTATATCAAAAATAAACAGGATTCGCAAAGGAATCTGGTAAATGGGGGAAAATTATGTTATGATACTGTTACTGTTTATGAGAGAAAGGAACAAGCATGAAAACCATTACCATTAAATATTTTACCGATAAAATAGAAAAGCTGACTTATATCGACGGGAAGTCCGACTGGATCGATCTGCGGGCGGCAGAGGACGTGGCATTAAAGGCCGGAGAGTTTAAGCTGATCCCTCTTGGGGTTGCCATGAAGCTGCCGCAGGGCTATGAGGCTCATGTTGTGCCAAGAAGCTCAACATTCAAGAATTTCGGAATTATTCAGACAAATCATTGCGGCATCATTGATGAGTCTTATTGTGGTGACAATGACCAGTGGTATTTTCCGGCCTATGCCCTGCGGGATACGGAAATTCATGTCAATGACCGGATCTGCCAGTTCAGGATCATGGAGCACCAGCCAACGATCCAGTTTGAAGAGACTGAGAAGCTGACCGGAGCGGACCGGGGTGGAATCGGAAGCACCGGAGTGCAGTAAGGACGGGACTGAAAGTAAGCGACTGAAAGAAAGCAATTGAAAGAAAGCGAAAGTCCGGTGGGAAAGGAATGAAGAAGACAGGATGAGAAAAGTGATATGGAAGCAGGGGAGAAAGCTCTGTCTCCTGGGCGTATTGGCGGCATTGAGTATTTTTGCAAGCGGTTGCTTTGGCGGCGGCAAAGAAAAATATACCTTCCGTGAGAATGGAATCGATCTGCTGGAAGCAGGGGATTATGAGGGCGCGATCCAGGCATTTGACCAGGCGCTGGAGGCTTCTGATGGAATGGTTGGCAATTTTGAACTGGATATTTTGAAATACCGGGCGGAAGCAGAGTGTGGAACCGGGGATTATGAGGCGGCGGCGAACACCTATGCTGTGCTGAACCAGGTGGATGGAGAAAGACCGGAGTATCTGGGAAGAAGCTGCCTTCTGTATGTGAAGGCAGGGGCTGTGGACAAGGCTTTGGAGCAGTACCAGAGGGCCTATGCTAAGGATCCTGCAGGTGAAACGACCCAGGAAGCGCTTCTGGCTGTGGGACAGGGACTGACCGATGCAGGACGTTTTGATGACGCTATGGGATTGTATGAGAGCGCCCTGAGCGGCGGCATGCAGAACGCAGAACTGTATAACCGCATGGGATTATGCCAGTTAGATGCCGGAAAGATATCCGATGCGCTGGACTATTTTGAACAGGGACTTTCCATGGCAGACCAGGAGCCGGAGGTGCGGAAGAAGCTGGTGTATAATAAGGCGGCGGCACAGGAGCAGAATGCGGATTTTGCGGGAGCTTTCACTACATTGGAGTCCTATGTGCAGGAGTTTGGCTCTACCGCAGAGATAGAAAAGGAAATGACATTTTTGAAAACCCGATAGGAAAGATCGGATGTCCGGAATCGTCCACGGCTGCAAAAGCAGGAAAATGGGAGTTTCGGAAGTGGATTCAGTGATAAAAAGGAGAGAAGCGTGGCAGAGTTATATGAGTTAAAAGAAGCAGAGGAGCGGGTGATCCTGATCGCGGTGCGGACCTGCGAGGAGGATGACACCGAGGCTTGTCTGGAAGAATTAGAGGAGCTGGTGAAGACTGCCGGAGCCGTTACCGTGGACAAGATGATCCAGAACCGGGAACGTATCCATCCGGGAACCTATCTTGGCAAGGGAAAGATCGAGGAGGTCCGGGAACGCCTCTGGGAGCTGGGGGGCACCGGTGTGGTGTGCGATGATGAATTGTCTCCGGCACAGCTGAAGAATCTGGAGGATGCCCTGGATACCAAGGTCATGGACCGTACCATGGTGATCCTGGATATCTTTGCGGCAAGAGCCAACACCCGTGAGGGAAAGATCCAGGTAGAATTAGCCCAGTTAAAATACCGGGCTGCAAGACTGGTTGGTCTGCGCAATTCCCTGTCCCGTTTGGGAGGTGGAATCGGAACCAGAGGACCGGGTGAGAAAAAGCTGGAGATCGACCGCCGGTTGATCCATGACCGGATCAGCCAGTTAAAGGAAGAATTAAAAGATGTAGAGCGTCACAGAGAGGTACAGCGTCAGCAGCGGGAAAAGGCGCATACCCAGGTGGCAGCTATTGTCGGTTATACCAACGCAGGCAAATCCACATTGTTAAACTATCTGACTGATGCCGGGATTCTGGCGGAGGACAAGTTATTTGCGACCCTGGACCCGACCACCAGAAATCTGGAGCTTCCCAGCGGCCAGCAGATCTTACTGACAGATACCGTTGGATTTATCCGGAAACTGCCTCATCACCTGATCGAGGCGTTCAAGAGCACTCTGGAAGAGGCGCGTTATAGCGACATCATCCTTCATGTGGTGGACGCATCCAATCCACAGATGGATATGCAGATGCACATTGTATATGAAACTCTGAAGCAGCTGCAGGTGACCGACAAGATCATTGTCACGGTCTTTAATAAGATGGATCAGCTGGATAGCGATGTGATCCTGAAGGATCTCTCTGCCGATTATCAGGTGAAGATCTCCGCCAGGACCGGGGAAAATGTGGACAGTCTGTTGGACACCCTGGAGGAAATCTTAAGAAACCAGAAGATCTACCTGGAAAAGACCTATTCTTATCAGGAAGCCGGTAAGATCCAGCAGATCCGCAAATACGGCGAACTGCTGTCGGAGGAATACACCCAGGACGGAATCGCTGTGACAGCCTATGTGCCGGCGGAGCTGTATGGGCAGCTGGTGTAACAAAGGTAACTGTATAGTGGCAGATGTTTAGAAGGAATCCGGAGGTTATATGGAAAAACAGGAGAAAACCAAATACAAGCTGGCGGCGGCCATGAAAGAGTGCATGAAGACGACTCCTGTGGACCGGATCACCGTGACCAGCATCGTGGAGGGCGCTGGGGTGACCAGACAGACCTTTTACCGGAATTTTTTAGATAAATATGATCTGATCAACTGGTACTTTGATAAGCTGGTATTAAAGTCCTTTGAGCAGATCGGCGTCAGTCATACCATTAGGGAAAGTCTGACCCAGAAGCTGGAATTTATCCAGGAGGAGAAAGCATTTTTTACCGAGGCGTTCCGTTCGGATGACCGGAATTCCGTGAAGGAACATGATTTTGAACTGATTTTACAGTTTTATAAGGACCTGATCGCCAGACGTACCAGCAGACCGCTGGGGGAAGAATTGCAGTTTCTTTTAGAGATGTACTGTCAGGGATCTGTGTATATGACGGTGAAATGGATCCTGACCGGCATGAAGGACACACCGGAAGCCATGGCTGTGAAGCTGGTGGAGGCGATGCCGCCGAAGCTGGCGAAGGTTATGGAGGAACTGGGGCTGGTATAAGTAATATTGCACAAGATTCTTAGTGATTATCAACAAAAATAAGAAGAAAGTGACAGATGGAACACATTGTCACTTTCTTTTTTGATTGAGAATGTTAAAATTATAACATAACAAGTACCGGGAATCTGTCAAGAAACTCTGGTACAGTTCCTATAGGATTGATTATATGAAAAGGAGAGAAGCGAAATGGCAAACAGAATCGTATTAAATGAAACTTCTTATCATGGCGCAGGCGCAATCAAAGAGATCGCCGGTGAAGTAAAAACAAGAGGATTTAAGAAAGCATTCGTATGCTCTGATCCAGATCTGGTAAAATTCGGTGTTACCAAGAAAGTAACTGATGTATTAGATGACGCAGGTCTGGCTTATGAGATTTATTCCAATATCAAACCAAACCCAACCATCGAGAACGTACAGACAGGTGTGGCTGCATTTAAGGCATCCGGAGCAGATTATCTGGTAGCGATTGGCGGCGGTTCTTCCATGGATACTGCAAAAGCCATCGGTATCATCATCGCAAACCCGGAGTTTGAGGATGTAAGAAGCCTGGAAGGCGTAGCTCCAACTAAGAAACCATGCGTTCCGATCATCGCAGTTCCAACTACAGCAGGTACTGCAGCAGAGGTTACCATCAACTATGTAATTACTGATGTTGAGAAGAAGAGAAAATTCGTATGTGTAGATACTCATGATATCCCGGTAGTTGCAGTCATTGACCCGGAGATGATGTCCAGTATGCCAAAGGGATTAACCGCAGCAACTGGTATGGATGCCCTGACTCATGCAATCGAGGGTTACACCACCAAGGCAGCATGGGAGATGACAGATATGTTCCATCTGAAAGCCATCGAGATCATTTCCAAGTCCTTAAGAGGCGCTGTTGCCAACACACCAGAAGGCCGTGAGGGTATGGCATTAGGCCAGTACATCGCAGGTATGGGCTTCTCCAACGTAGGTCTTGGTATCGTTCATTCCATGGCACATTCCTTAGGCGCTGTTTATGATACTCCTCATGGTGTTGCCAACGCCATCCTGCTTCCAACCGTTATGGAGTACAACGCACCATTTACCGGTGACAAATACAAATACATCGCAAAGGCTATGGGTGTTGAGGGTGTAGATGATATGACTCAGGAAGAGTACCGCAAAGCAGCCGTAGATGCAGTGAAGAAGCTGTCCCAGGATGTTGGAATCCCGGCTGACTTGAAGGCTATCGTAAAGGATGAGGACGTTCAGTTCTTAGCAGAGTCCGCATACGCAGACGCATGCCGTCCAGGCAACCCAAGAGATACTTCTGTTGAAGAGATCAAAGCTCTGTATCGTTCCCTGATGTAATCGGTGATCCGATACGGACAATGACGCATAATAAGCATGGCATATAGTTATGGCAAATAACGAATCCGCATAGGGAATCTGATTGATTCCTTGACATGGATTTGGCGGAAACTCTGTTCCCACATTTGTGGGAAGTACAGCAGGCCTGCGAAAAGCGAATGGAGTTGTTGTTGGCGGAATTATTGGTGAAGCATCCAGCCCCAGACAAGGCGGTACAGTAGTTCGCATGTGTGTCGCACATGAACAGTCTGAAAGCGCAGGCAGAAGAAATAGTAGTTTCAGAGCTGATCTATAACTGAATTAAACGATTTATTACAAAGGCTGGCCGAGATGGTCAGCCTTTTCTCTGTGGAAAGACAATTTAATAATACTGATAATAATAATACTGATAGTGATACCAATCCTTTCTTATCAGTATGAAAAGGAATGGATTTGATGAGAAATGAATGATGCATACTTCTATTAAAACTTGATTTCATATGGTATAATACAAATGTTGCGGAAATGTCCAATATAGCACGAAGGGAGGACTGCACATGAAGATAACAGATCTTCTTGGAGAAGCAACAGAATATGATAAAAAGCAGGCAGTTGAACATAAAAAAGTGAAAAGTTGGCTTAAAAGTGTCAGTGCCTTTGCGAATACAGCGGGCGGAACTTTAATTTTTGGTATTACAGATGGTGAAGAAATTGTTGGATTGGAAGATATTAAATCTGATTCTGAATTTATTAGCCAGAAAATCAAAGAAAGAATTTCACCATTCCCAGAAGTTACAATGAAGCTCCATAAAACCGAAAATGAAAAAGAACTTTTGCTGCTTCATGTACCGGCAGGTGCAGAAACACCTTACTATTATACTGGTGATGGTGTGACAGAAGCTTACATTCGTATTGGCAATGAAAGCGTTGTTGCTGATGCGACTGAACTGAAACGTTTGGTTATGCGTGGCAGAAACTCTTCTTATGATGCGCTGATGTCACCGTACAACTATGAGGACTTTTCCTTCAGTAAGCTGAGAGAACGCTATAAATCCTGGACCGGCAACAGCATGACGGAAAAAAGTTTTGAGTCTTTCGGTATCCGAGATGCACAGGGACACCTTACCAATGCAGGTGCATTGCTTGCTGATGATGCACCCATTCGCTGGTCGCGTCTTTTCTGTACAAGATGGAATGGGTTAGATAAAAGTGGTGGACAGGTTGATGCCTTGGACAGTGCCGAGTATAGTGGCAGTCTTATCATTCTTCTGAATGAGGGCATGAGTTTTGTAAAGCGTAACATGAAAACCATTTGGAAGAAAACACCTGATTCCAGAATTGAAATGCCGGATTATTGCGAGCGAAGTGTTTTCGAAGCTTTGGTCAATGCGTTGATTCATAGGGATTATCTGATTAATGGCAGTGAAGTTCATGTGGATATGTTTGATGACCGCCTTGTAATTTATTCTCCGGGTGGAATGCCTGATGGAACACAGATTCAGGAGCGTGACATTGATGATATTCCTTCAACCAGAAGAAATCCTATCCTTGCAGATATTTTTGCCCGCCTTGGATATATGGAACGTCAGGGCAGTGGATTAAGTAAAATTCGTACCGCATACGAAAATGCAGCAAATTATCAACCGGGTTTAGAACCGGCCTTCCGATCCAATCGAGTGGAATTTACTGTAAAGCTTCCAAATCTGAATTTTAAAGCATCAAGTAATGAAGCTTTAAATGAGACAATAAATGAAGCTTTAACTGATAATCAGAAAATGCTCCTTGATATGCTGCGCAATGATCCAACAATTACGCAAAAAGAAATTATTGAACGAGTCTCTTTGTCGAGAAGCACTGTTCAGAGAATGATCAAAGAGTTGTCTGAATTAGGACGATTAGAGAGAGTTGGTTCAAAGAAAACTGGCAGTTGGATTGTAAAAGAGTAAAAGAAAATATATTATTTTGAAATCTCCGTTGTTCTGTTGTAGAGGGACGGAGGTTTTCATATAAATGTTCAGGTGGAACGAGCAGACAGCATCTTCCGATACGACTCGAAGGGGATTATGATGTTGTCCCAACAAGCAAATTTGAGAAATTGACACGCAGAGGAAATTGAGAAAATATGTGAAGTGGCACACTTTATACTACTTGCCAATTTGTGAAAACAGTAAAATGGGTCAACTATCGAAAATTGTTATAAAACCATGAATAAAGGAATACAAATCTATGAAAGAGTATATTGATCCGTTTATGGGTGAGTCGGTAATCAAAAGCAAGAAAAAGTAATAAGCCCAAGGGGCTTAGCAAGCAGTTGCTGTTGTGGCTGGCGAACCTTTCGATGAATCTTTAGACTCCAGCACAGGGAATGAGCCCTATAAAATGCTGGCAACAGGTTTTTCGTGGTTTTTCCGCTATTTTCCACGGATAAGTTTCAGATTGAGATTGAAAGAAATTGTGAAAACATTTATAATTTTTCCGAGACCGTGATTCCCCCAGATAAAAAGCTGGCGATCTTAACCTGTATGGACACCCGTTTGATCGAGCTTCTTCCGGCAGCTCTTGGTATCAAAAATGGTGATGCCAAGATCATCAAGAATGCAGGCGGTACCATGGTCCATCCGTATGGAAGCGTGGTGAGAAGCCTGTTAGTCGGTATCCTGGAGCTGGGTGTAGAAGAGGTGATGGTCATCGGCCATACAGACTGCGGTGTTCAGGGCATGGATGGAAAGGAGATGCTGGAGCTTTTAGAGAAGAGAGGCATTGATAAGCAGCATATCGACATTGTTCGTCACAGTGGCATCAACCTGGAGAACTGGCTTGGCGGATTTGAGTCTGTAGAAAGCTCTGTCCATGAGACCGTAAAGGGACTGAAAGAACACCCGCTGATGCCGAAGGATGTGAAAATCAGTGGATTTATCATGAATTCGGAGACAGGGCTGTTGACGAAGGTGGAAGAATAATCATACGATAACGAAATCAAAAAACAAAATCCCACAGGAAAAGACTTGCTCTGCGTTTTGAAAACGCAGATGGAACATCTGATCTTGTGGGATTTTTTGTTATCTTTGAATGTTGGATTCTCCGGTCTTCATGATCCGGAGAATTTCTTTTTCATTGACCAGGTTAAAATCATGCTGGATCATCAGCTTCATGACACTGGCTGTGATGGAAAAATCGATCAGCTTCTGAGGATCAAAACCGTGGATCAGGCTGTGAAGAAGCCCACCGGCAAAGGCATCACCGGCGCCAACGGCCTCTAAACTGTGAACCGTATGGATCGGGCTATCATAGAATTTGCCATCCTTTAAGTAAATGCCCATCCATTCGCCATCTTCTACGGTGGTCACATTGCGGAGCACGCTGGCTACTGCTTTGCAGCCAGGGTACTGGCGCTGGATCTCCTGCATGCCACGGCGGTAGGAGTCGATCTGGTCGATTCCGTGGGCAACATCGCCATCGTAGGCGTGAATCCCTAACGTGGACTCAAAATCCTCGTCATTGGCAATACATAGATCCACGTAGCGCATCAGCTTTTTCATGACAGACTGGGCCTTTTCGCAGCTCCACATCTTAGAACGGTAGTTTAAATCGCAGACTACCTGGATGTGATGGGCATGACAGTAGATCAGAGCCTCTTCTACAGCCTTGGCGATGGAATCGCTGATCGCCGGGGTCACACCGGAAAAATAGAAGATGCCAATGCCGGACAGCAGCTTTTCCCAGTCAAATTCGCTGGAATCCGCCACAGAAATAGAACTTCCGGCCCGGTCATAGACCACGTTGGTGGGACGGATGTTGGTGCCTTTTTCAAAGTAGTAGATGCCAAGCCGCGGGCCTCCCTTTAAAACAGGAGAGGTATCAACTCCATAACGGCGCAGCTCATTTAAGGCTGCTTCCCCTACCGGGTTTTCCGGCAGTTTTGTGACAAAGGCCGCCTCATCGCCAAAAGAGGCAAGAGAAACTGCCACATTGGATTCTGCACCGCCGTAGCTGGCTTCAAATCCATCTGCCTGTACGATGCGCAAATATTCTGGTGTTTTTAAGCGGAGCATGATCTCGCCAAATGTAAGTACTCTCATAAAAATCTCCTTTTTTCAATTGTTCTGATGCATTGACACTCCCCACAGCTAATGCCAGGGATTTTCCGACACATTTTGATAATTCTTATTGTACTCTAACCGCGGCCAGATTACAAGCCGGGCAGGTGACAGCCGGGGATCGTTCGGATGATGCGTGAACAGTAACTGATGCATGAACGATCAGCAGGTAAGAGAATCTTCGTGCAAAGTTAAGGGAAAAGACAGATATGAAAAGGAAAAATCTGGTATACTGAAAACAGAGAATAACTGTATAAGGATTATCGGAGCTGAAAATACCGTTACAGTATGTAAAACGCAGGGATCGCAACAGATGAAGCATGGAAGGAGGAAATGATTATGAGAAAGTATTGGCTGTGTATTGCAATCGCCGGAGTACTGACCGTCATTTCAGGATGCGGAGCTGGAAGCAGTTCGAAAAGCAGTGCAAATGAAGGTTATATCATGGAGACGGCGGCAGGCGCTATGGAATATGGGAATGCCGGGGTGTCTGCGGAAAGGGAGATGATTTCTGAGGATGCAGCAGCGGGCGCGGCATCCGGGACAGAGAACCGGGCGACCGTGGAAACTGGTCGAAAACTGATAAAAACGGCCAGTATGGACGTGGAAACTGAGCAGTTCGAGCAGTTGATGACAGCCCTGGAAACGCAGATCAAGCAGATCGGTGGATATATTGAAGATGAAACGGTTTCTGGCAATCAATTAGACTGGCAGGGCAATCCGATGATGCGCTGGGCAGATCTGACCGTGCGTGTGCCAAAGGACCGGCTGGATGAATTCTTAAATGGCGTGGAGTCAGCGGGAAACGTAATCCGAAGGTCGGAAAACACCCAGGATGTGACTCTGCAGTACAGCGACATTGAGAGCCATAAAAAGACCTTAAAGATCGAGCAGGACCGTTTGTGGGCACTGCTTGAAAAGGCGGATTCCATGGATAGCATCATTGCGTTAGAAGAACGGCTGTCGGATATCCGTTATGAACTGGAATCTTACGAATCCCAGCTTCGTCTCTATGACAACCAGATTGAGTACAGCAAGGTGACATTAAATATCAATGAAGTGAAGCGGTATACGGAAGCTGTTCCGGAGTCCACCGGCGAGCAGATCTTAAAAGGACTGTCAGATAATGGAAGACGGCTGGCAGAAGGGTTGAAGAATTTTGGAATCCGCGTGATCGTGACCAGTCCATTCTGGATCACTGCGGCTGCGATCGGTGCAGTGGCGGGCTGTCTGGTGTGGAAGATCCGGAAATCCTTCAAAAAACGGAAAGCTGGGAAAAAAGCAACTGGTAAAGAGACAGGAACAAAGGCACCTTTGACCGGGCAGCAGGAGCCAGATCAGGGAACCGATGACAAGTGAAGAAAAGGTTTTCAAAAATAAGTGATGAAAAAGTTTTCAAAAATGTGTTGACAATTAAAACAATATAAGGTATACTAGCAGAGCAGTCGGGAACAGAATCGGAAACGACTGCTCATATGGGGTCTTAGCTCAGCTGGGAGAGCATCTGCCTTACAAGCAGAGGGTCACAGGTTCGAGCCCTGTAGGCCCCATACAAACTGAATATGGCGAGATAGCTCAGTTGGCTAGAGCACACGGTTCATACCCGTGGTGTCGAGGGTTCAAATCCCCCTCTCGCTATTTGATGAAGACAGTCTGGAGAGGCTGTCTTTTTTGCATTATACGACAATCCATTACTTCTTATTTTCTAAAACCGGTTTTACAAAAGGCTGTATGGAACAGGCGGAGAAGATGAGAAATGTGACATTGGTGAGCTATGAGGATATGATTTCTCTTTTCTCCACTTCGCCAGTTCCATACCAACCCATTATGTGATGGTGATACGATTATTCTTTCTGTAACGGTGCCACCCGTTTCTTTGCGTCTGTCAGCACCATTTTCGTCAATGCAAACAGTGCGATCACGTTAGGAATCACCATCAGGTTATTGAAAAGATCGGTTAATTCCCATACCAGGTCACTGCTGCTGACGGTTCCTAAGAAAATGAATACCAGGGCGATGACGGTATAGACTACGGTAGATTTTTTGCCGAAGAGATAAATGGTGTTGATCTTGCCAAACATGTTCCAGCTTAATACGGTGGAGAAGGCGAAGAAGAACAGGCAGACCGCTACGAACATAGGACCGGCTTCGCTGCCGAATACGGTGCCAAAGGCAGTCTGTGCCAGGTTGGTCTTGCCGATCACGGCGGTGATTTCTCCTGTGTAACCATTTGCCAGAATGCCGTCTCCAGTGTAAAGGGTGGAGATGATGACCAGGGCATTGAGTGTTAAAACAATGAAAGTGTCGATGAAAACGCCTACCATGGCTACAATGCCCTGCTCGTGTGGGGTCTCCACGTTGGCTAAGGCATGGGCGTGTGGGGTGGAGCCCATACCGGCTTCGTTGGAGAAGAGCCCTCGTTTGGCTCCCTGGCTGATGGCAGTTTTGATCGCAGCGCCGAAGCCGCCGCCGATGATGGCCTGCGGCTGGAAGGCGTAGCGGAAGATCATGCCAAATGTCTCTGGAATATGGCGGAAACGGATGATCAGGACAAGAAGGGCTCCTAAAAGGAATAAGCCAGCCATGGTTGGAACCAGCTTTTCTGTCACTGCAGCCAGACGCTTTACACCACCCAGGAAAATAAAACCGCAGATCACGACTAAAATGATACCGATGATCCAGGATGGAACACCGAAAGCCGTCTGGAAGGTGGAACCGATGGAGTTAGACTGCACCATGCAGCCCATAAAGCCCAGCGCCAGGATGATCGCAACGGCGAAAAAGCCAGCTAAGAATCTGCCAAATCCGCCGGAAAATGCTTTCGTGATGTAGTAGACCGGGCCGCCGTGTACGGTTCCGTCTTCTTTTATTACACGGGTGTCAACAGCCAGAACTGCCTCCGCGTAAATGGTTGCCATGCCAAAGAAAGCGATGAGCCACATCCAGAAGATGGCTCCAGGACCGCCGGTCAAGATAGCTCCGGAAGCTCCGACGATGTTGCCGGTTCCTACCTGGGCGGCGATGGCGGTGGCTAAAGCCTGAAAGGAACTCATGCCCTGCTCATGCTTTTTGCCATTTAAAGAAAGATTGCCGAATACTTTTTTCATGCCTTCACCAAAACAGCGGATCTGGATAAAACGGGTCTTGATACTGTACCAGATTCCCACGGAAAGCAATAAAAATACCAAAATATAGTTAGATAAATACTGGTTGATGCTGGAAACGATCGGAAACAGAGCGGTTTCCACAGACTGCCATGTGTTGGACATAGATATACTCCTCCTGGTTGGTTTGGCTGAACGAAAAAACCCGGAGAAAGCTGTATTTACATTCTCTGTCCTTTTGCCTGAGAGATTCGCAGAAATCTGCGTTGCACCTTCGGCACCCGTTGACGGGATTCTCCAGAGTTACATCCACATACAGTCCTTATCCCGGATCGGGATGCCTGAGAGTGTTACTCCTTCGGCAAGCGGTCTGCTTTTTCCTGCATGCTTCACTTGTTTGTTTCAGCGTTAGTGTTAAAATAGCACAAATGGGCCAATCTGTCAACAGTGTACGGACAGATAGACGGGTCAGACGGACAAAAGGGTTGCTGTTTGCGCAACGCGTGGACAGTAACGAATCGTTACCAGAAGGGATGGAGGTCCGGATACGATGGTTGACGGAAAACGAAGCTAAGGGTTATAATGTTGCCAGAAAAGGTTACTGTACACGGGTAGGCATTTTCTGAACTGAAAATGCCGTATGATACAGTGGTGGTAACAGATTTTGCCGATTTAGAATGCGAAGCATCGGCAAAATCCGTTGCTGTTTGCGCAACGCGCGAACAGTAACCAGAAAAATGCTCTGTGTGAAAAGAGGGAAATCGTATGAATAAGAAAAATCTGGAATTAATCACCAAGCTTCGTCATGAACTTCACAAACATCCGGAGCTTTCCTGCCAGGAGACCTGGACGAAAGCGCATCTGATGGAATTTTTAAAAGAACATACAAAACTGGAAATCAAAGATATGGGTGCCTGGTTCTATGCGGTATACCGCTGCGGAAAGGAAGGAGCGAAGGTTCTTGGCTTCCGTGCTGATTTTGATGCCCTTCCGATCGGAGAGACCTGTCAGGTTTCTTATGTATCGGAAACAGCAGGTCAGGGACATAAATGTGGTCATGACGGCCATTCTTCCATGCTTGCAGGTCTTGCCCTGGAATTAGACCAGAGCGGAGCGGACTGCGATGTGATCCTGATCTTCCAGCATGGCGAGGAGATCGGTGCCGGTGGCCTGGAATGTTCCCAGGTGATCGAGAAAGAACACATGGAACAGGTGTATGCGTTCCACAATCTGACCGGATATCCGGAAGGCAGCGTGGATCTGTATTACGGTGCATGCCAGCCGGCATCTGTGGGATTTACCATTTTATTCGAGGGAAAGACTTCCCATGCCAGCCAGCCGCAGAACGGAAAGAACCCGGCAGTGGCGATCGCGGAGATCATTTTATATATGAACGAGCTGTTAAAGGAAGAGCATAAGGGTATTGTCCTGGCGACTTTGGTCCACACGGAGATCGGAACCAAGAATTTCGGCATTTCCGCCGGAAGAGGGGAAGTGTCCATGACTCTCCGGGCGTTCTATGGGGAAGAGATGGATGAGCTTCAGAAGAAACTTTGTGAGAGAGCAGAAGAACTGGCAGAGAGAGAGGGCTTAACGGTCCGCTTTGAGGAGACCGACCGGTTCCCGGATACGGTGAATGATGAGAAGTGTCTGGATCTGGTGAAGTCCTGCGCGGAGAAGCTTGGAAAACAGGTCGTGGTCATGAGTGATCCATTTTACGCTTCCGAAGATTTCGGCTATTACTTAAAAAAATGCCCAGGCGCGATGATCTACCTGGGCAATGGGGAAGATTATGCGGCTCTGCATACCACAGAGTACGATTTTAATGATCATTTGTTAGAGGCTGGCGTGGACCTGGATCTGGAGATCATCCGTGAAGCTTCGAAGGCTCCATCCGTTCGCTAAGCAGCTTCCATAACTCTTCGGTGGAAACACCGCCCTGGCCGTCGGGCAGCAAAAATGCCTGGCGGCTGGAGATAAAGAGATAGATACAGTCTTTATTTCTCCAGGCTTCTAACGCCTCGGACCATTTGCAGGTGACTTTCGCCTGCTTTTCTTTTTTACTGGTGACTTCGATCCCCTCTTCGGCAGTGCCCAGCTGAACGGTGTAGGCGTACTGGGGCGTCTGTAGCTTCAGCTTTTTGGACTGGACCTGGATAGAGTGGAAAAAGGTCCCAAAATAAACCGCCGGAAGAATGATGGCGATGGAAGCCAATACGCTTCCCAGGAGCACTGCCTGTTCTGTCCGATCCCGCATCAGAAAGCAGATGGCAGCGAAAATCAGGAAGCTTCCGGTGAAAATAGCTGGTGAGCGGTAGCTTTTCTGGCGCTTAAAGCAGTTAAACAGCGCAAAATCCCGGTAAATCTTCTTATCTACCATGACCGGGATGGTGTAGATGGTCTGATCCATAGATGTAATCCCCTTTATCTGTTTCATAATTCGAAAAGCCGGAGCGCGGTAAAGCGGACATTCGCAATCCGCTTCGCTACTTGCTCATGAACGCAGTCGC